>Ga0123353_10006580_pt1 | contig 15502 bp, 13 predicted proteins | sample TergutLab28metaG_3_FD_92763 | JGI IMG/M metagenome (GOLD analysis project Ga0123353, IMG submission 92763) | Labiotermes labralis P3 segment gut microbial communities from Petit-Saut dam, French Guiana - Lab288 P3 | ecosystem: Host-associated > Arthropoda: Insects > Digestive system > Gut ... | reverse complement strand
CCCGCGCTTTTGGGTCACAACCACGTAGACCACGGCCGCAATATGACCTATACAATCACGCTGACGCGCTACGGAAGCGGTGACGGCAGCCGAAACACAATCACTTTCGATTCAAAGACCACAAACCCAAGTCCTTCAACGGCGCCCACGACATTCCCTTATGACAATACAAAACCCCTTATCATCGGTTTTGATAAAGAACTTGACACCGACGAAGATGCGTACGGCCGCAAACACGGCTACGGCGCAAGCGGATATCTTAATACCTGGAAAAATCTTTCAAGACACGAAATGTACCAAATTACGGTAACCGCGGTGGATAACAGCCGTGAAATCGTCAACCCGGATAATAACCGCGCGGGCGCAAGTACTTCTATGACCTATTCATTCAACTTGGTAGTAGACGGCCGCAATGACAGCCGCACCAATCAATACTTGATGGATACAGTAAATCCAAAATTCAACGGTACAGTTTTCATGCCTAAAACTGCTTATTACGAAGACGACACAATCTCGTTCCAACAAGTCGGCGTAACCGATGAATACACCACCGATGTTCAAATTAAATATTATTTGGTTTGGGAAGCCACGGCAACTACACCAAGAGGTTATTTTGAACTTGATTCGCGCTTTAATAATAATGGAACAATATCTTTTGATATAAGCCAAAACAATGCGCATGCCGGCGATATTTTGACGGCGCTTGGGGCAAGCGGCGGAATCCTTGAAATGAATATCGTGGCGGTTGCGCAAAACTTCTTTGCATTGACTAATGCGGTGCAGCAAAACTTCAGACCCGCTGCCGACAGATTCACCATGACCGACCTTCAAGAATACGTCAAAGACCAACGTGCTTTCCGGCAATCCCTTGTCACCGCATCGCGTGAAGACATCATGAAGGGTATCGCAATCGAGGTCTTGCCGGTGAAATTGTTTAACCTAAACCACGGCGCAAAAGCGACTATCGGCTTGAACGATGATACCGGTACTCCTCAAGTTAACTTGGACGCATTTTGGAAAAGCATATTCAACACAGGTAACGAATCCAAAGTTATTCAAAATAAACAAGTATACGACCTGCCGACATTTACTGTGAAATATGATGCGGCAACGGCTCCCGAACCTAATAAAACCTTCACTACTACGGTCGAGTTTTCGATGCTGCTGCCGGTAAGCAAAGATACTATCGGTATATTGGGCGGCACAACTATCTTTGGTCTTCAACTTAAACAGGGTGACCCTGCCGAGGAAATCAAAGGGCGTAAATTCCGCCCCGAACAAATCGGAATACATACTTTTGTTTGCCGCGTTTATAACTCGGGCGGATTCGTGACGATATTCACCGCGCAAATCAACGTCGTGGGAACTCCCGATACCGAACCCACCATCATCGGCGGCAACACGGGCGAGTTGCAAATAGCCCAACGCGGAACACTGCCCGATGTCCAAGTCCGTATCGATGGCAAGCCCTTCAAAACAGACGGATACGGCAATATTTACGCCGCTTATGAACCATTTCAAGTAATGATTTGTACCAATTGTAATTGCCCCGAAAGCGAATGTCTTGACCCGGCGAACCACGAAAGCGACCTGGAAATTCAAATATGGGAAAACATGCCTTCCGGCGCGTTAAAGGACTCCTTCCTTAATTATAAAGTTGGCACATACATCATAATAGCCGAACCTGTCGGAGACGGACACGTTCCCGCCTCGATAGGAAATTATTTCATTCCCGTTGCCGCAGACACATATATCTTTACATATGTATTGAAAATAAAGGGAAGCCTGTTGAATGACTTGTGTATCTCTGCAAGCGGCGACTTTGAAACTAAAACTTCTTATAAAATCGAGGTCAAGGGATTAAGCGAAGGCGACATCGGTATCAAATTCAATGACGGCAGCTACAGCAACCTTATAGGTTCGCAATACACCGAAGGCGGTAAAGATACAGTAATAAGGCAAGAGAACACTATCCAGCAAATGGCTTCAACATCATCGCGTGATATTTCGATGAGTCTTGCCCAGCTTAACCAAGCAATGTACCAAACATCGTCCGGTACTCTTGATGCCGTTACCGGAAGGTGGGGTAACGATACTTATCAATTCGGTCGCATTTTCTTGCCGAACATGTATGCACAATGGGCGGAAAACTTGGCGCAACTTTACGACTTCGACCTTGAAAAGCACAGTCGAGTAACGGTTTCCCATTCAAAGACCCCAACCAAAAACATCTTTGATTCCAAATTAATCGCGGAAAATTCCGAAAAGAAATTGGTCAAACCGACAAAAAGCGGGCAAGGAATAGGAACATATTATTACTTCCAGCCCGAAGGTACGGTTTCAGTACCCAAGCCTCCGATAGCATATGCCGCAACAAACACAAAGCCGGGGAATTGGCCTGCGGAGGTAGATTGGAATCCTGTTTTGGTTACCGAAGGTGAAAACGCAGGCAGGTATCAATATTTCAATTATCTTGATGAAAAATGGAATAGCGAAAAATACGGTTCCGGCAACAGGCTTCTTGACGCTAACTTTGCACCCGACGGAATTTATAATGTGACTTATTCAATTACTTATAAAGGCATTACATCAACCGTCGAGTTCAAAATCGGTGTAGGCGATATAGCCGTACCCATTATCGAATTCATAAAAGATGCCGAGGATAAATTATTCGGCGAATCGTATAACCTTAAAAACAAGAAAAACTTCAGAATAGACACCTCCGAACATATCCAGGTATTGCCAAATACTAACTTTGGAACAACTCCGCTGGAAGATGGTGCATATTCAAAAGCCTACGTTGCACGAAAACTTGAAATCACCATATTGCGGCCCGACGGCAGCACCGATTTGCCGATTGATTACGCGGGCAACAAGTCAAATGACGGGCAATACTTGCATCGCACCCCTGCAGACGACAGTGAAATCGTCACATACGAAAAAGGCAAAAGCGGTGACAAGATGGATTCATGGGGATACAAACTTGACGATAAAGATAATTGGATTAGGGAAAGCGGTACCTATACAAACCGTGAATGGTACTTTACCATAACCGAATCGGGTACCTACAGACTGCAGTTCCGCATTGAAAGCGAATCGGGGCAAGTAGCCTATGCAACACAATACATCACTGTAGACGCGCCCAAGGCAAAAACAAAGATTTCTCCGCAAACCATTTGGGGGACTATCTTGATAGTCATCTCGTCCGGATTGCTGCTTGGGGTAGTGGTGTACTTCATTCAAACGGGTCGAACCACTAAATTCGCCTCCGGTCTTAAAGGAAAATCTGCAAAAGGAAAAAAGGGCGGTAAAGATGCCGACGGCGCGGTAGTATAAAGACAAAATAGTAAAGAGATACAAGTAAAAATAAAAGATAGGCGGTGCGCGCGTACCGTCTTTCTTTTTGCCTGTGAATTCACACACCCGAAATTGTCCGCCCTAGGGTGCGGGTAACGAGTATGCAAAAATGAAGAGTTATTCGGCAAAGTTATCCCGCGGCCGCGGGGCAAGCCGAATGAAATCATACAGGTTAAAACATTATATCATGGAATTTTCTAGTGTCAATACAGGTGTGACAGGATTTGACACTTTTTTTACTTGTAAATTCCCGCGAAATGTGTCACAATATAAGATGCTTGATAAACGTACCGAGAAGTTACTGTCCGTCCTTGCAAGACTTTGTGCGGACGGAAGTTACAAAATCATTGAAATCGGCGACCTTACCAAAGAAATGTTGCCGCGGTTTCGCATAGATACCGATGCACTTGCCCAAATGGTGCGGTATTTGAAAATCAACGAAATGATAGACGTCAAATACAGTGACGAAAAGGTCTATGCCATCGCAGTTTTGCCAAAGGGCCGCGTTACCGACGAAACCCGCCGAACCCAAAAAACCACCAATAAACTTGAAAAAAAATACTTAGTGTTGCTTTCCGGTTGCTGTTTCTTGGCGGCGTTTGCGGGGGCGGTGCTTGGTGCAATGTTAATGAAAATATTTTAAAGAGGGGGAGAATCTGAAATGCTGAATCGAATCGAAACAAAAGTTATGGATTATTTATTCTCACGTTGCCGCGGCAAACGCACCGTGTTGATTTCCCCTCAAGAAATCTTGGACGGCATCTCGCCCAAATACGAAATTACGAAAAAACAACTTGAATCCCATATGAAAAATATTGTGCTTGACGGCTATGCCGATTATTCCCATTCCGATGATAAAGAAGGAAGCCTGGTCTATGTTATAACCCTGACAACGCGGGGAGAAGCGTTCCAGCGCGAACGTGACGAACGTATAAAGCGCCGCTGGCAATCAATGGGGTGGAAGGTACTTCTTACCGTGATTGCCTTTGTCGTGTCATATACGCTGTGGCACTTGGTTGGGAATAGGTAATAATCCGAAAAGATATGGACTTTAATCTTGTTGCTAATTACAAACCCGCCGGGTCGCAGCCCGAGGCAATCCGCCAACTTGCCGCCAATGCAAAGGGCGGGGCAAAGGATCAAGTATTATTGGGTGTCACCGGCAGCGGCAAGACTTTCACCATGGCAAACGTGATACAGCAGTTACAAAGACCCGCACTTGTAATAGCCCATAACAAAACCCTCGCCGCACAACTTTGTAACGAGTTCCGCGCCTTTTTCCCGCATAACAGGGTAGAGTATTTTGTAAGCTATTACGATTATTACCAACCCGAGGCGTATTTGCCCTCGTCCGACACCTATATCGAAAAAGACATGTCCATAAACGACGAAATAGATAAACTCCGTCACAGCGCAACGTGTTCGCTTGCCGACCGCCGCGATGTCATAATCGTTGCTTCGGTTTCGTGCATTTACGGCCTCGGCGCACCGAAAGAATATTATGACCTTGCCGTATCTTTACGTCCAAAACAAAAAATGCCGCGAAAAGACCTTATAAAACGCCTTGCCTCCATTCAATATAAGCGTGCCGGCGATGACATTGAGCGCGCCACTTTCCGTGTAAAAGGCGATATAATCGATGTAATCCCGTCTCATACCACCACGACTATGGTTCGCGTCATGTTCTCGGGCGACGAAATAGAAAGCTTATACGAAATGGACGCCCTTACCGCGACTACTATTTCATCTCTTTCGCATGCGGCGATTTTTCCCGCGACCCACTATGCGGTAGGAAGTGATAAACTCCACGTAGCCATTCAAAATATGCGAAAAGACCTTGATATACAGTTGGAGAAGTTCAGCGACAAGCCCATCGAACAACACCGCTTGCGGCAACGCACCAATTACGATATCGAAATGATGCAGGAGATGGGGTATTGCAGCGGTATAGAAAATTACAGCCGCTATTTCGACGGGCGAAGCGCGGGTGAACCGCCGTATACCTTGATGTCGTACTTTCCGGGCGATTTTGTCACGTTCATAGACGAAAGCCACATCACAATCCCGCAAATCCGCGGTATGTACAATGGCGACCGTGCGCGCAAAACCGCCCTTGTGGATTTTGGGTTCAGGTTACCGTCTGCGTATGATAACCGCCCTTTGAATTTCGGCGAATTCAACCAAAGATTGGGCCAGGCAATTTACGTATCCGCCACCCCCGCCGATTACGAAATCGAAAAAAGCGGGGGTAGAATAGTCGAACAAATCATTCGTCCGACCGGGTTATTGGACCCCGAAATCGAAGTCCGTCCGCAAACGAACCAAATCAAAGACTTGCTTCTTGAAATAAAAAAAATAACTCTGGGGGAAGTCACTTCCCCCAGACCCCCAGCGATATCTGCGGGGGGTAAAGGGGGGAATCATTCCCCCCTGAAGGAAAAAATCGGCGGCAAAATTCTTGTAACTACTCTCACCAAAAAAATGGCGGAGGATTTGACGGCTTACCTCACCTCAAACGGTGTTCGAGTGCGTTACTTGCACAGCGAAATTGATACATTGGACCGTGTCGAAATCATTACCGCCTTGCGCAAAGACGAATTTGATGTAATTGTCGGTATAAATCTTTTGCGTGAAGGTTTGGATATTCCGGAAGTTGAATTGGTTGCTATTCTTGACGCCGATAAGGAGGGTTTGTTCCGGTCCAAGCGTTCCCTTATCCAAACAATCGGCCGCGCCGCCCGAAACGCCAACGCGCGTGTAATTTTGTATGCCAACAAAATGACGGAAAGTATGTCCGGTGCGATAAACGAGACAAATCGCCGCCGTGCGCTGCAGGCCGCCCATAACGAAAAACATGGCATACTACCCAAGACCGTGTATTCTGAAATCCGTAATACACTATATATTGCGACCAAGGACACTGCCGCCGCACGTAAACTTAACCGTGCCCAGGTCAAAGACGAAATCGAAAAACTGACGGCGCTGATGAATATTGCATCTAAGTCTCTTGATTTCGAGTCAGCAATCAAGTTTCGCGAAGAAATAGTACGTCTTAAAAAGGACTTGTAGGTGCGTTGAAAGTGCTGATTTATGGTGATTTGCGTGGGGGTTTAGGGCGGGTAACGTGGGGTTTTTGAGGGGTAATGTGGGGGTTTGTAGGGCTTTGGGTTGACAATGCTTGGTTTTATGGTATAATTCCCCATGGTTGAAAAGGGGATGTACAGACATTTCAAAGGTAGTCTTAAAGAGGTTTTGGGTGTAGCAAAACACAGTGAAGCCTTGGAGGAGTTGGTGGTTTATAGGTTTGTTAACGACCATGATTCCATTTGGGCGCGGCCCATCGAAATGTGGGATGAAATTGTTGAAGTAGACGGCAAAAAAGTGCCTCGGTTCGAATTGGTGAAGGGGGAGAGAAATTACTAGCGTATATCAAGGAAAGGGTCGCGGCGGGCGCCCAAGTGTTGTGGTGCGGCATGGGCAAGAGCCTGGTGCAAAAGGTGTATGGAAAAGTATTGTTGCAATTAAAGACTCGGCGGAGAAGGTGCGGGCAATTGACGACCTTGTTGCTTGTATGAAGGCTAATAAAGAGCAAAATGGGTTTTGGGCTGATTCTGATGGTGTAAGTGTGAATTCTCATGGGGCTCACGTAATACTTGATGACCCGGACTTGTATTATGCCTTGTTTGATGTTTTGCAGGATAGTCCGGGTACAGATGTGAGTTCATTTGTTGGTGTAATTCACAAGGTTATTACTGGTTACTTCGGTAATAAAGTGCCCAGCGAAAAGCTAAGAAGAGATGTTATTAATGATGCAAATATTTGTTTGGGGGATTTTGATGTGGCTTCCTCTGTAAAAAACTTCAAAGGAAAAAGCTGTGCGATGTGTGTGGAGCATGCGTCGGCATCTCATAATCTTTGGTTATTGCTGGGGATGGAGAGTGCATATGTTGAGAGTTGTGATAGGTCTGTTCCGCATGCTTTTTGCGTTGTTAAAATTGGAGAGAATAAGAATTTATTGTTTGATACTGTCTTGGGGAATTATCTCATATTCGAGAATGACCCTGTAAAAATTATGTTGGACGGTATTCCATTCGAGGTTCCGCCTGCAGTGGGTGTTGCCTCCCCCGGTTGTTATGCAAACGAGAGTGTCATGGTAAATGATATTGAAAGATATTGAAAGTCCTTTATTGTTAGGGTATACTTCTCTTTGTGGTAGAAAAAATAATTATCAAGGGTGCGCGGGAGAATAATCTTAAAAATCTTGACGTGGAAATCCCGCGCAACAAGTTGGTCGTCATGACCGGCGTTTCGGGCAGCGGTAAAACGACTCTTGCGTTCGGTACGATTTTTGCGGAAGGGCAGAGGCGATTCATGGAGAGTTTATCGTCTTATGCGCGCCAATTCCTTGGCAATTCTCAAAAGCCGGCGGTGGACAGTATCGAGGGTCTTTCGCCCAGCATCGCCATTAATCAAAAGACCACATCGCACAATCCGCGAAGTACAGTTGGCACCGTAACCGAAATTTATGATTATTTGAGGCTTTTGTATGCAAGGGTGGGGGAGCCCCATTGTCCGGATTGCGCAAAACCCATTTCGCGTCAAAGCGTTGACCAAATTGTTGAACAGGTTTTGGCGCAATATAAGGGGAAGCTTGTTCATATTGAAGCGCCGGTTGTTCGAGGTCAAAAGGGTAGATTTGAACGCGAAATTGACGGTTGGCGGCGGTCGGGATATGCCCGTGTCAAGATCAACGGCAGTAATTATATGCTTGATGAAAAAATCGACCTTGATAAAAATCTGCGCCATAATATAAGCGTTATTGTTGACCGGGTGAAGGTTTCGGGCGATGAAATAGGTCGGATTACAGAGGCGGTGGAGGCGGCTTTGCGTCTTGCCGACGGGCTTGTTTTGATTTCCGTGGGGGGAATTTCTGCGGACGAGACTTCCGCGGGGGGAGTCACTTTCCCCGAAAAAATCTTTTCCAATAAATACGCGTGTATCGATTGCGGGATAAGTATCGAGGATTTGGAGCCGCGCGCGTTTAGTTTTAACAGTCCGTTTGGGGCTTGCCCGAATTGTACCGGTCTTGGGTTTACATTTGAAATCGATGAAAACCTTATTATTCCGGATAAGAACAAAACCATTGCGGAGGGTGCAATTGTTGCTAGCGGATGGAATTTTGACGGCGGTAAAATCGCCGATATGACATTTCGTGCATTTTCGAAAGCGTTCAATATAACATTGCACCACAAAATAAAGGATATATCGCCTGACATAATACATAAAATCTTGTACGGTTGTGATGAAAAGTTGAATTACCAGCTTGACGGCGCGACCTATTCGTACGAATACATGGGTAAATACGAGGGGATTATTCCCAACCTGAAGCGTCGGTGGCGCGAAACCACAAGTGAATTTATGCGTGCCGAAATAGGTAAATTGATGGTCAAGGCGACTTGCCCCCTGTGTAACGGCAAAAGATTGAAGCGAGAAGCATTGGCGGTTAAAGTCGGGGGTATCAATATCAGCGACCTTACATCCAAGTCTATAAAAGACGCCCTTGGTTTTTTTAATTCAATTACGGGGGGAGTGACTCCCCCCGCGCCCCCCGCGAAAACTGTTGCGGGGAATCATTCCCCCCAACAAGCAAAGGTGCAGCTTACTAAAACCCAGCTTGCCACCGCCGACCGTATTATCAAGGAAGTTGTTGTGCGCCTTACATTCCTTATGAATGTCGGGCTGCATTATTTGACTTTGGCGCGAAGTGCAGACAGTTTAAGCGGGGGAGAGAGTCAGCGTATAAGATTGGCCACTCAGATAGGCAGCGGGTTGGTAGGTGTTTTGTATATTTTGGATGAACCGAGTATCGGCTTGCACCAGCATGACAATGACAAGTTGCTTTCGACCCTTAAAAAACTGCGCGACCTTGGTAATACCTTGATAATTGTTGAACACGATGAAGAAACCATTCGTTCCGCAGATTATATTGTGGATGTCGGGCCGCGTGCGGGTATAAGCGGCGGCGAACTTGTCGTTGCGGGGAATTTGTTGGATGTTGAGAATTGTGAGAAAAGTCTTACGGGGCAGTATCTTAAAGGCACCCGTAAAATCGAGGTTCCGAAGCAGTATCGCCTTGCCGGCGGTAGGTACATCGAAATCCAGGGTGCGTCGGAGAATAATTTGAAAAACATTGATATCCAATTTCCTGTGGGAGTTTTGACCGCGGTTACCGGTGTTTCGGGCAGCGGGAAAAGTTCGCTTGTCAACAAAATCCTGTACCCGGCGCTTCATAATATACTGCATAAAGGTGTTATGTCTGTCGGACAACACAATATGTTGTGTGGTCTTGATTATATTGACAAAGTTATCGACATCGACCAATCGCCAATCGGGCGCACGCCGCGCAGCAACCCTGCGACCTATACCGACGTTTTTGGTTTGATTCGCGATTTGTTTGCGGCTACCCGCGATGCCGGGGAACGCGGGTACAAATCCGGGCGGTTCAGTTTCAATGTGCGCGGCGGCCGGTGTGATAATTGCGACGGTGAGGGGATTCGCCGAATCGAGATGCACTTTTTGCCCGATGTTTTTGTGGCTTGTGACGTTTGTGACGGAAAGCGTTTTAACCGTGAAACATTGGAGGTCAAGTTCAAGGGAAAGAATATTTATGAAGTGTTGGAAATGACTGTCGATGAGGCGGTGGATTTTTTTCAGCATCTGCCTGTGCTTTATAAGAAGTTAAAGACTTTACAGGATGTTGGGCTTGGATATGTGAAGTTGGGGCAGTCTGCGACGACGCTTAGCGGCGGGGAGGCGCAGCGTGTGAAGCTTGCGAAGGAGTTGAGCCGCGCGTCTACCGGTAAGACTTTGTATATATTGGACGAGCCGACGACCGGTTTGCATAGTTACGATGTGCAGAAGCTTATAGGGATTTTGCAGCGGCTTGTTGATGCGGGGAATACCGTTATTGTGATTGAGCATAATTTGGATGTGATAAAGGTTTGCGACCATGTGATTGATTTGGGTCCCAGCGGCGGTGACGAGGGCGGGCAAATTGTCGCAAGCGGTAACCCGCGCGAAGTCGCAAAAAACCCCGCCAGCTTGACGGGGAAATATCTTGCGAAGATGTTGTAGTTAATTAAAACTTGAATACTTCTCGTGTTCTTGCGTATGCATCCAAGATTCTGTGCTTGAGAGGAATGCTTTTCTGTATGTCGTGCGATGAGTAAAGGTGTTGATTAAAATATGATAGTGCTCTAGATGTTTTCGATTCAGCTGTTTCATCTGATGGTTTTGTTCTGTATGTATTTTGGGGTATTCTTTTCTTTATGATTTCTCTTGCCTCTGTTATGAAGCTGTTAAGCATGCTTAATTTGCCAGCCGCATAGCCGATGCCGTAACCGACCACGCTACAAGCAGCGCCAGCCATTATTAGGTTAAGTGTTTCTTTTTCCATGATGAATAATGCCATGTCAATGTAAAAATGTCAATACATACTTACTTATTTGTTTGTTTCGTGTAATCTTTTTTGTGTCTTATGTCCTGCGGTGGTTGCGATACTTTCTGCGCTAAGTGTATTAAGTTTCTTTTTGTTTCCTTTGTTAAATATAGTTACTCTGGAGAGTTTGTTGTTTTGTTCTATTTCCCACTTGCGCACGCCCATTGCTGCACCAACATGTCCAGCCTTTATTTCTTCTGTGCATTCATTGATGTCGCAAATTTTTTCATAAGCTGTCTTGGCGGCTTCTGTTAGAGTTGTTGAACCGTAATTCAATACTTTGCTTGCTGCGGTGCAGGACCCATAGAAGAATAGTCCTAGGCAAGTTAAACCAAGTAAAAGATCTCCTAAGCCGCGACCTTTATTATTCATTTTCGCCTCTGTATTCATTGCCCTATTATGGCATTTAGATTTAAAAATGTCAATACATATATCGAAACTTTTTAAAGTATATTCAACACATTAAGCCCGTAAATTTGCGAATACGCATCAAGCAAGTATTCCAGCCGCGCAAGACCTGCCATGGCTTCTTCCTGGTTATCAAAATGAATGAAGTTGCGCGCGTAAATCAGGGCGTCGCTTACATAGGACAGTTCCATGTGGCGCATGAATACGCACATTTTGCGTTCTTTTTTAATCCAGTATTTGTGAAGTTCATCAATGCGCGCTTTCACGTAGTCGTCAAAGGTGCCCTTGTTGTCGTCGTCAAAGGGGGTGCCGTGCACGGCTTCAATAAGGGCGGTGGTTTCGGCTCTCATTTTATCAAATGCCCGGTCAATATAGAGTTGTTCGCAGATGGCAAGCCCCACAAGTGCACCAAGCAGCCCCAAAACCACAAAAAGCCGTGTCATGATTTGCCTCGTGTTGTTGCCGGTTTTGGTTTCATTGCCTTTGCGCCCAGTTGTCCGCTGTTTGCATTATATTGTTGTTGGGTGGTGGAGATGGTGTCGCCGTCGTGTTTTTTGTGTTCCAGTTTGGATTCCAGAAAATGCCCGTCGGTTATTGGGATTTTGAAGTTTTTTGCCGGTTCGCCGAATTTTTGAATGTATACGTCGCCGCCTTCGCTTAAAGCGCAAAATGCAACGGCTTTTGGCTTGCACCCCATGTTGTGTAGTATGTCAGACATTATACACCGTCCGTTGTGGTTGTCTTTGTTATACTTCAAACCCATTTCGGAGAAGTTTTTTTCAATAACGCGGCCGTTTTCGACGATGCAATAAAACATCTCGTTTTCCGGTTTGACAAGTTGCAGGTCTTTTCTTGTCGCGGGCATTGCGCCGGTTTTTGGAATTACGGTTATTTTGCCGTTGCGTTCGATTATCGCGTAATTGATGTCGGTAAGGTCAAAATAATCAAGGTTGCGCAGGGCTTCCAATAATTCTTCGCAGCTTATGTTAAGGTTTTTCAATTCTTTGAAATCTATGCCTTTTGGGTCGATGACTATGACGGGTTTGCCGCTTATGAGGTCGCGCATGAACGGGCTTTTTTTGCTTAAAATACTTGCGACGAAATGGATTACTGCTACTACCAACAACGGAATTACTCCGTACCACAGCGGGATGGTTTGTTCTGCCATTGGGATTGTTGCAAGGTCGGCTATGATTAGCGTTATTACGAGTTCAAACGGTTCCATCTCGCCGATTTGGCGTTTGCCCATTAAGCGCATTACGGCGATTACGACTATGTAGATAATCAGGACGCGGATTATTATGTTTGCCACGTGTCTAGTTTGCCGAGTTTTTCTTGAAAGTATTCAATCCAATTTGTCCATGAAATACGCAAACCTTGCTTCTTTGGTTTCTTGTTGTTCAAACTCGATAAAAGCGTCCTTTATCATTTGCGAGTTATTAAGCGGTTGCAATATTTTTTCGACTGCTTCAAGTTCTTGTTTGTTCTTTTCTTCTTGGGATATATTCCTGCCAACGGTGGGCAAGTCGCCTATGACGGCCTCGCCGATTTCATGTATGGCAAGCATGAGGGCGACTTTGGCGATATCCAAGCCCAAATCATATTCGGCGTTTATGGCGACGGCAAGCATTTGGGTGCCGTAAACATGTTCGGCAACGCTTTCAAACCGGTCGGCGTCGATGTTCCAAACTTTCCACCCTGTGCGCAGGATGTTTTTCAATTTGTGGGTTATTGCGTAAAAGTCACAAACGATTTTGATTCTGTCTGTTTGTTTGTTCATGTTACATTATATAACGAAAATTAAGAATTTTCAAGTAACCGGGTCTATTTTGCCGAAACCGTCGCCCGAATGGAATTGAACGTCACCACGTTGAACAAATGACACAATACCAAAAACGCACCCGTGGCGGTGGCGCCGCTTATGGCGAGGGTGAAAAACAGCGGGAAGGCATGTTGAACGATGCCGTACACAAATATTCCCGCCAGGATTGCGGGGGCGGAAATCAAGGCAAAAACGGCGCATTGGGTCATTACCGACAGGGCTACTTTTCCCTTTGTAAGTTTCGCTATCAACAACAAATTCAACACGCTTGCGATACTCATGCATGCGCCCATGCCTATCACCAGTGCCCCGATTCCCATCACTGCGGGCAAAAACCAAATCGCGGCGAACAGGGCGGCCGACCCTATCATGTAATGTTTCATGGCGCGCGCTTCCGCGTTCAGGCTGTTTAAAATCGCGTTGGTGATTTGCGAAAGCGACATCGGTACCATCGCCCAAGCGTATTTGGCAAGGAAAATACCGCTTGTTGCGTCGGCGTACAGAAAAGTTCCGATGCCATCACCCAGCGCGATAAACGCGGGCAGCAACAAAAAGGTTATGAACAGCGTGAATTTTAAACTTGTTTGAATTTGGCGGGTTACGCTTTCGCGGTTTTGCTGATTGTGCGCAGAAGACAATTCCGGCACAAGTGCGGTAGACAGCGAGCTTATAACCGTTTGCGGAATGGTAAGAAGCGGTAAAGTCATACCCACCAAAACTCCAAAGCCTGCGACCGCCGCCGCCGGAGACCAGCCTGCCGCTATCAAACGCATGGGGATAAGTATCGAAATCACCGGCATGGTGAGGCTTGCGACCAATCGGACGCCGGTGATGGGTGCGGCGCTTTTTAAAACCCCCGTCATGGCTTGCGCCATGCCACCCCCTTTAAGAAAGGGGGACCTATTGTTATACCCCTTTTGCAAATTTATATGGATCACCACACACACCACTGCCGCGATTACGAAGGCTGCCGTAAAACTCAGCGCCGCAATCTGGCTTACATCCACGAACAGGAACGCAAATGCAAGCATCAACGCAAACACCACGACGCGCAGGATTTGTTCCATTAACTCGGTCGCTCCTAGCAGGAAAAACCGTTTCTCGCCCCACCAGACCGCCCTGATGACGGTATACACGCTTATCGCGAACACCGACGGGATTAGAGCTATTAAAAGTGCTACACATCGCGTGTCGGTGAAAAGTGTGCCAAGAAGTCTGTTTCCCGCCAGGACAAGCAGGCAAATTATGGTGCTTGCCGTTAGGCTTATGATAAGGCCTGCCGCCACTACGCCGCGTTTTTGACCGGTGGCGACTTGTTTGGAAATGGCAAGTGGCAACCCCGATGCGATAATTGTCATAAAGACCATGAAAAACGCCATTGCGATTTGGTAAACTCCCAACATCTCTGCGCCCAGGATTCGTGACAAAAAAATGCGGAATACGAAACCTATGGTCCGTGTGATGACCGCGAATACGGTGATAAGGGCGACCGAACGCGCGAAAGTTTTCACAAGCGCCTCATATACATGGATACGCGCGCATTTCGCGCTTAATGAGGTAAATGAGAAATGACAAATGAGGAAAATTTTGGAGGTAATAAATGTTAGTAAAGATAAAATACGAAAAGCCGATCCTTGAAATCGCGCGGTTTTGCGGATGTGCGCCGTGTCAGATTCTTGCGGTGAACAAGGTCAAGCGCGAGACCGATTTGGTGCAAGGGCAGGAAATTTTGGTGCCGGTGGTGATGGGGCATTTGGTGAAAAGAAAGGATTAGAATTCCAGTTATTTGTGGATAACCCGCGAAGAAAACGTTGTGGATATTTGAAAAATCTGCAAAAAATGCTTGACATGGCCTACGACGACGACGACGTAACCTTTTCCTAATCACATTCTTGTGGAAAAGGAGGAAAAATATGACAAACAAGGTGAATGATAGGTATGTTGCCATGACTGAAAAATTTAATAAAATGGCAGAAGAGTGGAGAAAGATTGCTTTTTTACGCTCGTCTAACCTTGCAAAAAACGGTGACAGAATCACACTCGCAATTATTGAACAGTTTGATACGAGGGTGAACCAATGGGCTCAGGAATATGCGCAGTATATGCTTGAGAAGCATCCTGAATTCTTTGAAGAGTACAGCAAGCCGGGAATGGAACACCAACCGTCTACTTAAAATAATACGACCGGTCGTTTGGGCATTGGACCTGGATCCTGCCGCTTTTGGTTATGTTGTATGTATAAGCTTTGGTTGCGTTTTCGTCATCGCGTTGAAGGTTTGGACCAACCCGCCGCCACATGTCGATGTAGGAGAATGTGTAGGTTTTACCGACTTTTTTGTAGGTGCCGACGCCGATGAATTCGTTGTATTTGTCTCCGCGGGCACTATATACCACCGTGAAAGAAAATGTTCCGTTTT
>Ga0123353_10006579_pt1 | contig 15504 bp, 9 predicted proteins | sample TergutLab28metaG_3_FD_92763 | JGI IMG/M metagenome (GOLD analysis project Ga0123353, IMG submission 92763) | Labiotermes labralis P3 segment gut microbial communities from Petit-Saut dam, French Guiana - Lab288 P3 | ecosystem: Host-associated > Arthropoda: Insects > Digestive system > Gut ... | reverse complement strand
GTGTCGCGAGGGCGTCCCGCCCTCGCCGGCTGTGCGAAAGCCTTGATGTTGTCATGACGTCAGCCGTGCGGAACGGTCAGCGAGGGCTGGAAGCCCTCGCGACTCGCGGGCGGGACGCCCGCGACACGAGAATGCGATGGCCCTGCCCCTGATTCCAAGCGTGTTGACAGGACCGTGCGGAACCGTATGATGATAACGCTCGCATGGACATGGAATACACCGAACCAACGATTTTATACAACGACGGACACCTGCTGGCCGTGGACAAGCCATCGGGGCTGCTGGTGGCGCCGGATCGGTGGGACAAGTCGGCGGCGTGTCTGGTGGAGTGGGTGCGGGGGTTCGCGGGGACCGAGTGGTGCAATGTGCATCGGCTGGATCGGGAGACGAGCGGGGTGGTGTTGTTCGGGCACGGCCGGGCGATGGTGGCGGCGTTGGCGGGGGCGTTCGAATCGCGCCAGGTGACGAAGGTGTACGCGGCGTTGGTTCGGGGGCGCCCCGCGCGGGGGCGGGGGGCGATCGCGTCGCCGCTGGCGGCCGACCCACGGCGGCGGGGGAAGATGATCGTGGACCCGACGTCGGGCCGCCCGGCCCGTACGCAATACGAAACCCGCCGCACCTGGCCGGCGAGCGAACGCAGCATGGGCGTCTCGCCCATGCGTCCCACGGGCGAGACGCCCGTGCTACAGGGCGTCAGTCTGCTGGAGCTTTGGCCGCTGACGGGGCGAACGCATCAGCTTCGCGTGCATCTGGCGTCGATTGGCTGTCCGATTCTCGCCGACCCGTTCTACGGCGCGGGCGCCGCCGACCACGCCGTCATCCCCCGCCTGGCGCTGCACGCCCGACGGTTGACGTTGACCCACCCCGTCACCGGCGAGTCGCTGACGATTGAATCGTCGTTGCCACAGGCGTTCGAAGACGCGATGACGTGTCTTAGCCCCGGAAGGGGCGCCTTGGGTAGCCCAAGGTGAGCGGTACGCCGCGAACCCTGGGTCCGAATGTTCTTCGGTACTTTCCATCGTGCCTGACGCCACGGGCCGAGGTCGCGCCGTCACACGATTATGGCATCGAGCGACGCGCACATTTCCCTGTTCGCGCCGTTCGAAACCGTACAGGCCCGCGTGCGCGACTTCGGCCAGTGGCGTCACGCACGATAAAGAAAATTTCCCACTACCGATCCCCCGGGTTCGCCCGAGTACGGGCTCACCCGACACGAAACACGCCGCCGCTCCGCGGCTGTGTGCCGGCCCTTTCGCGCGAGGGCGGGGAGGAATCGGTTTTCGCGCGGGACGTTCTGCAACGCAAACAGCTGAGCCAGTTTTACGTCCTTTATTTCGGCTGGGCGAATTGGATCAGCAGACGGTCCAGCAGATTGCCGTCGTCATCAAGGGCGACCAGGAGGATTTCACCGTTGTCGGTTTTGATGTTCAACGCCAGCGTTACGTCGGTGCTTTTGGCGGCGGGGACGGTGGTTTTCTGGACGGCCAGTGCGCTGTGTGTCATCCCGTGTATTGATTCATAGGTGGCACCTTCGGGGTATGCCGCGGGGAGAGCGATGAGTTTGTTGCTGGTCCACGCCCCAACTCTCAGCGTCATCTCTTTTTCGGACAGATTGTTCACGCGGACCGTCATCGGCCATTGGGTTAGGTCGGCTTCGCGGTCGCGGATTCGCCAGCCGCGGCTGGTGCCCTGGACCTGTTTGAAGTCGGGCATGTACTGGAGCACGATCGACGGCGGGGCCGGCCGCTGGTGGCCTTTCTGGGCCAGTTTTGTCAGGCGCATCGCTTCGGTGTCGGTTTTCAGATGTTTTTCCACGTCCTTGGCGGCGACCAGCACGTAGACCACCTTGTCGTCCAGCGGGACGGCCCCGTCTTCGAGTTTGAGTTCTCTGCCGTCGATGCCGAGGATTTTCACGATTTTCGGGAACTTGTCGCTCCAGGGGAACACGCTGTCGGGGGCGGATTTGTTTCCGGCGTCGAGGACCAGCACGGCCTGGCCGTCGGCGGGATTGACGAAGACCGGCGCGCGTCGGACGGGGTTGGTTTTGGAGGTTTCGACGGTGAAATCGCCCGCGTACGCGTGGTGGCTGAGCGTCGCGACGCAGGCCCCGTAGGCGGCGAGGTACCGTAGCGGCGTTCCGTCTTTGCCGGTCATGGAGAAGTTGCGGTCGCCCTCGGAGTAAAACGGCAGGACGAACGGGAAGTAGCGTGCGACGCCGCAGGCGCGGGATTCGACGGCCTTGGCGACGATGGACCAGGCGCAGGCCTGGTCGTCGGCCTCGTCGGCGCGGTCCGGCCCGGTCGGCCAGGACTTGCCGATTTCGGTGATCCAGATCGGTGCCCCCGGTGCCCCGGCCTGTTCGAGCCACTGGCGGCACTTGACGATCTCGTGGCGGACCGACTCGCCGTCGTCGCGGTAGTTGTGGAAGCTGAACGCGTCGACGGCCTGCATCAGTCCGCCGGCGGACAGGCCGCGGAGGTAGGCGTCGGTCTCCAGCGTGGCCAAAACCCCGCCGACCAGCGGCGTGCGGACCTTCGCGGCCGACACGCCCGCCGAGGCCGCCTTGGCCAGCGAAACGTACTGATCGGCCGGCAAATGGCCGCCGAAGTGAATGTCCGGCTCGTTCCAGATTTCGAATCCCGCGTGGAGGTCCTTCCACCGCTCGGCGATGGTCCCGAACGCCCGCGATGCCGCCAGCAGATCGGCGGGGTAGGGATTATTCGCCGACGGCTTCATGTAACTGGGCGTATCGTGGAACAGCTCCAGCACGCCGATTCCCTGCTGGCGAAGTTGTTTGCGGACGCTCTCGTACTGGCGGTCGCCTTCCCAGTCGTATTGATCCACGCCGGAGTTTACGCTGCCCCACCACAGCCGCTCGCGGGCGATGTCGATGTTAAGCTGCCGCATGGTCGCGATCAGCCTCGAGCGGCCGGGTTCTTCGCGGGCCAGCCAGCTCAGCCCGGCGTCGATGCAGAAGAAGGGGTCCTTGCGTTCGGGCATCGCGATGCTCAAGACGCCGAAGGTCTGTTTGAGGGCGGGGAAGGTCAGGTCGTAATAGCCGGCTGCGAGCGTGAGCGTGACGGTGACTTTTCCGTCGGCGAGCGTGCCCTTGCCCTGGCCGACCTTTCCGCCGGCGTAGTTGTAGAGGACGTACGCCAACCCGTCGTCAGCCACCGTGCCGGCAACGCGGAACTCCAGCACGGTTGCCGTTCCCGGCGGGATCAGCCCGTTGGTTTTTTCGGTGGGGATCAACTCGGCCTGAACCAGTCCAGCCGCCGCGACGGCCAACCACAAGGCGATGCGATGACGTTTCATGGACGCTCCTTATGTTCGACGTGTATGTGTAACATAAACGCGCGGGAATGGGGTACGTTTTTTTTACCACAGGCGCAGAGAATACCACGTGTCCTCTCTGTGTATTCTCTGTGCCTTGTGGTAAGAAAAACTCGCCACTCGGCAGAACTACGCGACGCGTGAGTCGAGGGTGGTGGCTGCGTCGGTGGTGTTGTCGAGGGGGTCGGTGGTGCAGCAGGTTCGGTTTCTGCCGTTGCATTTGGCGGTGTAGAGCGCGCGGTCGGCCTGCTGGATGAGTTCCTCGGACGAATGGGCCATCGTGGAGTCGGCGACGCCGAAACTGGCCGTGGGGCAGATCGTCGCGCCGCGCAGGGGGATTTGCAGGTGAGCGATGTTCTGGCGGCAGCGGTCGGCCAGGATCATCGCCTCCTGGTGCGTCGCTCCGTGGACGAGAATGGCGAACTCCTCTCCACCGTAGCGGGCGGGGAAGTCGCTCTGTCGGCAGGTGGCCCGGATGGCGGACGCGACGGCCTGGAGCACGCGGTCGCCCACCAGGTGGCCGTGCTCGTCGTTGACGCGCTTGAAGCGGTCGACGTCGCACATGATGAACGCCAGCGGTTCGCCGCGCTGCACGCGGGACCAGCTTTGGCCCAGTTTTTCCAGCAGGGCGCGGCGGTTGCCCAGTTCGGTCAGCGGGTCGATCTGCGCGTACTGGATCAGCAGGTCCTGGAGGCGTTTGCTTCGCAGCGCCGCCCGGACACGGGCCTGGAGTTCATAGGCTTCGAAGGGCTTGGTGACGTAATCGACCGCTCCGAGGTCCAGTCCGCGGACGACGTTGGTTCGGCCGCTGGCGGTGAGGAAAATGATCGGAATCATTCCGGTCTGCGCGTCGGACTTGAGTCGGCGGCAGACTTCGAACCCGTCCAGACCGGGCATGTCCAGGTCCAGCAGGATCAGGTCGGGCTTGTCCTCGCAGGCCATGGCGATCCCGGTCAGCCCGTCCTGGGCGGTGGTGATCTCCACCCCCTCGGGTGCCAGCCTGGCGCGGGCGATGGCGAGGGCTTCGGGGCTGTCGTCAATGATCTGAATTTTCATCGTCGCGTTTCCTCGAGGCGGCTGGGCCATCCCTGCACGACCGCGGCGACCACCTGGGCGAACCCTGCCAGGGCCAGCATCACCGATTCACGGTCGCCGTTCTGGGTGGCGTCTTCGAGTTCCTTTCCCCGTTCCGTCAGGGTGGGGTATCCGTAGCTGCCCCCGGCGCCCTTGAGTCGATGGGCCAACCGGGTCAGTTCCGTCATCGCCCCGGCCGCGTAGGCCTGCTGCATCTCCGCCAACCGCACGGGCAATTGTTTCACGAAGCTATCCACTACATCGGCCAATTCGGGTTCGTCCGCCAGTTCGGAGCGTATGGGCGGCAGCGGCGTGGGCGTCCCTCGCGGCGAGGGCGTCTCGCCCTCGCGTCTCGCGGGCGTCCCGCCCGCGCCGGACTGGCCATGTGGCACGTCCTGCCTGTTGGCGGCGTTTTGCGAGGGCGGGAAGCCCTCGCGACGCGCGGGCGAGGCGCCCGCATTACGGGAGACGGCCGCGGGTTCGAGTTCCTCCGGCCTCTCCGCGGGTTGATCGAGGTTAATCTGCGGAATTTTCGCGGTTTCCCGTCTGGGTTTGGCGTGTCGGAGGAGCGTCTGGAGCAGGGCCGAGCGGTCAATGGGCTTGGTGAGGTAGTCCGAGCATCCCGCGTCGATACATCGCTGCCGGTCGCTGGACATCGCGTGCGCGGTCAGGGCGATGATGGGGCGTCTGTATCCGTTGTTTCGCAGGAACCGGGCGGCTTCGTAACCGTCCATCTGGGGCATTTGCATGTCCATGAGGACGACGTCGTAGGGTTGGACCAGCGCGCAGTCGCAGGCGGCGCGTCCGTTGTCGACGAGATCGACCTCGGCGCCCGCCCGCTGGAGCAGGGTGCGGAGGAGGACCTGGTTGTCGGGTCCGTCCTCGGCCAGCAGGATGCACATGCCGTTCAGTTGCGGGGTCGCGCGGGGGTCGGAGTTGTTGGGTTGGGGCGTTGCTTTGTCGGCCAGGGGGGCGTCGAGCATCTTCGTTCCGGCGGGGACGACCGTGGGGAGGACGAAGGAGAAGCAGCTTCCGTGCCCTTCGGTGCTGGTGACGGTGAATTTTCCGCCCATGTTCTCGACGAGGCTTCGGACGATGGCCAGTCCCAGCCCGGTTCCGCCGTATCGCCTGGAGGTGGACGCGTCGGCCTGGTAGAACGGTGTTCCGATCAGCGCGAGCTTGTCGGCCGGGATTCCGATTCCGGTATCCTGGACCTCGATCTGGATGGCGGGATGCTGTTTCTGCCACTCCGGCAGATGCGTCGCGGTGACCGAGACGAACCCGGTGGCCGTGAATTTGACGGCGTTTCCGACGAGGTTGACGAGAATCTGCCGCAGGCGATGGTCGTCAAGGTGGACCAGTTCGGGGATGGGCGTGGCGAATTCGACGCGCAGGTCGATTCCCTTTTCCGTCGCCCGTCCCCGGAGCGTGGTGGCCGCGTCGGCGATGATGGAGGGAACGCTGCACGGTCTGGTTTCGAGGACGAGTTTGCCGGCCTCGATTTTCGAGATGTCGAGAATGTCGTTGATGAGCCCCAGCAGGTGTCGCCCGTTTCGGTGGACGACGGACAGACGGTCGATCTGCTCGCTGGGGGGCATCTCGCCGTCCATGAGCAGTTCGGTGTATCCGAGGATGGCCGTCAGGGGCGTTCGGATTTCGTGGCTCATGTTGGCGAGGAATTCGGTTTTGGCCTGGCTGGCGGTTTCGGCGGCCTCGGCCATTTCGCTGGCCCGCGCGATGGCGCCCTGGAGTTTGTCGTTGATGTGCGACACTTCGGCCAAGGCCTTTTCCGCGTGGAGCCGGGCCTGCCGGGTCTCGGCGGCGTGCCGGTTGCGTTCGGTGACGTCCAGCAGGGTTCCGACCAGTCCGACGACTTTCCCTCCGGTGTCGTGCAGCGGGGACTGGTAGCAGACAAATTCCCGCCGCTCTCCGGCGGAGATGACGGTCGGCACCTCGAAATGGACCGGCTGATTCAATTGAATGGCCTGGCGGTCGAAATCCTCGATGTAGCGTAATTCCTGCGGTGTGAGCGGGGGGATCAGTTCCCGCAGCGTTTTTTCGATGATCTGGTCGGGGTCCCGCTGTAACAGTTGGGCGAATCCGGGGTTGCAGTCGGTGTATTTGTGGGTCAGATCCATGCAGAAAAACGGCGTGGGGAGGGTGTCCAGCAGGTGTTTGTAGTAGAAGGCGATTTCGTGCCGGCGTTGCTCGGCCTTTCTCATGCGGTAGTAGACCAGCAGGCAGAGCACGACGAGCATGGTTCCGCAGGCCCAGGCGACGCTGGCGGAGGTGATGACGACGAACGTTTCCGTCGGCCAGGCGGTGTGGGTGGGATGTGTCGACGCCAGCGCCCAGTTCGCCATGGCGATGGCGGCATAGGTCAACACGACGGCGGCCGCCACCGTGAACCAGAACACCCGTAAATACGTCGTCCAGCGTTTCGTCATCAACCGTGAACCTCTCGAGGCCCAATCGCTGTACAGCGCGGTCTCGTCAGATTCATCGGTCAGATTCGGGGGAGACTTCACTACGACGCGGAGACGCTGTAGGGTCACGTTCTCGAACACCCCAACGCCAATCGCATATAATTCAGCGCCGCCAGGGCGGCGCGGAGGCGGACGATCTCCCGTGAACCGCCCGGCCAGGTGAGTTTCCACGCGCGCGTGGACTCCGGGCCGCTGACGGACAGCCAGACCAGGCCGACGGGTTTTTCCGCCGTGCCGCCGCCGGGACCGGCCACGCCCGTGATCGACACGCCCCAGTCGCTCCCCAGCCGCCGGCGAACCCCCTCGGCCATCGCGCGGGCGACCGGCTCGCTCACCGCGCCGTGCGCCGCCAGCAGGGCGGACTCCACCCCCAGCAGCGATTCCTTCACCGCGTTGGCGTAACTCACCACGCCGCCCAGGTAATACGCGCTCGATCCGCTCACGTCGGTGATCAACTCGCCCAGCAGCCCGCCCGTGCAACTCTCCGCCGTCGCGAGCGTTTGGCCGCGGCCCAGCAGCAGTCCGCCCACCACGGCCGGCAGCGTCTGCTCGTCCTCGCCGACCACCAGATCGCCTAACCGCCGGCGAAGTTCGCACATCACGCACTCGCTTTCGTCGCGGGCGTGATCCATCGTGTCCGCGTGCGTCACCACCCGCACCGACACCAGCCCGGCCGCCACCGTCGTGCCGACCGTCGGATTGCTCCCGCGGCGCATGAGGTCCTCGATCAACACGCCGATGTTCGACTCGCCCTCGCCGAACGTGTGCAGAATCCGGTGCAGCCGCACGCCCTCCCGAACGGGCAGCCGCGGGCCAATGACGTTCTGGAACATCCACCGCATTTCGCTGGGCACTCCGGGCATGATGTAGATGTCGGCATTGCCGATTCGGGCGTGCAGTCCGGGCGCGGTTCCGACGTCGTTGCGGAGGGCGTCGGCGCCTTCGGGAACCATCGCCTGCACGCGGTTGGCGTCGGCCATGGGGCGGTTCATGCGGCGGAAGCGTTCGGCGATGTCGGCCAGGCATGGTTCGTTCAGCCGCAGGGGCACGCCGCCCATCGCCTGCGCGAGTCCCTGGCGGGTCAAATCGTCGGCCGTGGGACCAAGCCCGCCGGTGACGATCACCAGCGGCACCTGTCGGGCGGCCTCTCCGATGGCCCGCGCAATGTCGCCCTGGTCGTCGCCGACGGTGACGTGTTGCACCGCCGAAATACCCCGCCCCGCCAACTCGCGCGCCAGGTACGCGCTGTTGGTGTCCACGGTCTGACCGTTGGCCAACTCGTCGCCGATGGAAATAATGATCGCGTTCATGCCATGTCGCCTTCGTCATGTGACGCGGGCGTCTCGCCCGCGTTTACCGTTCCATGCGCCTGACGTGTGAAGCACGTCAAGGCGTTTCGCCGTTCGACGCGGGCGGGACGCCCGCGAGACATGCGAGGGCGAGACGCCCTCGCCACGAAAGAGCCGCGTTCATGCCATGTCGCCTTGTGGAAGAATCATGCGGCAGGTCGGACAGAGTTTGACGGGCCCCGGCGGAACGTCCTTGGCCGCCATGCGGTACCCGCAATGCGGACACCGCCGCCCGCCGGCGGATTGGCGAGTGGGTCGGTTTTTCGCCCCGCCGGTGCGGCCATCCGATTTCGTCTTTTTTTCGCTCATGGAACATACTGTACCATGTGCCGGTTTCGTTTTCCCGTGTTGTCTTCTTTTCCCCAGGGTCTTTTTCCCTTGTGGGATGTGCCGCGTGGGTGTACCATTTGTTCGCCTGTGGGTGTTTCAGTTCGTGCGATTCCCGCCAGGAAGGAAAGGACGGTACGGTACATCATGTTACAGCAGACAAGTTCAAGGTGGCAGGCAATCACGACGGTGAATGTACTGGATATGCGGAGCGCGCGCGTGGCGCCGCGAGCGAGGGCGCAGGGGAGCGGCGGGGAGTTCTCGCACGCCCCGCTGATCGAGTCGCTGGAGACGCGGCTGTTGCTGAGCGACGTTCCGTTTGTGGGAAAGTATGTCTACACCAACAGTTCGGGCTGCACGGTGACGGTGTCGCTCACGGGCGGCGGAAGCGGCGTGCTGCATTTTCCGGGGTACGCGACGAACAACGCCGACCCGAGCATCACCGTCACGCCCTCGGGCAGCAAGAGCTCGCTGAGCATTTCGGTCAAGGCGTCGCGGGGTTCCTGTGGCGGGTGGGCGCAGATCACCGGGCTGACGGTGGTGGGGCACGGGCTCAAGTCGATTAACGCCCCCAGGGTCGACCTGGACGGGGTTTTGTCGATGGACTGTAGCAACGGGGCGACGATCACGCTGGGCGACCTCGGGTGGGATCGTTCCACCACGCTGTCGCTCTCGGGCACGTCGTCGGCCGTGACCACCCTCAAACTCGGATTCGTGTGGGACACCACGATCAGCGCCTCGGGCATTCCGCTGGCCATCACGTCGGAGGAGTGGTACCACGTCAGCGCGACGGCGAGTTACTTCACGAAGATCGGCATCAAACACTACATGGGCGACAGCGACTACAGTTCGTCCCGCGTGTACCTTACCGCCACGAGCAGCAACGCCAAGGGCGTCTCCATCGGCAGCCTGACGGTGGGCAGCGAACTCTTCGGGAACATCACCGTTCCGGGCCGGATCAACAGCATCTCCGTCGGGGCCGCCAACTCGGGCACGATCACGGCGGGGTCCATCGGAACGATCACGGCCAAGGGGTACAAGGGAGACGACGGGAAAAAATACACCGGGTACTGGTATCCGAACGTCACGGTCACCGGAAGTGACGCCAAGGGCGTGGGCATCGGCAGCATCAAGGTCGCCGGGTCGCTCCGGGGCAACATCCAGGCGGGCGGCGGGCGGATCAACAGCATTTCGGCGAACGGGATTTACACCGGAACAAGCAGTGGAATCCTGACGATCAAGGCGGGGTCCATCGGAACGGTTTCGGTGGTGGGCCACATCGGCAGCCACGATTACGACAGCCTCGTCAAATTCGACATCGGCAACCGTAACGGTTTTTCCATCGGCAGCGTGAAGGCGAGCGACTACATTTACGGCATCTTCGAAACGACAGGCCGGATCAACAGCATCACCTCGCTGAACAGCAGTTCGGTGAACGGGATTCTCATCGAGACGGACTCCACCGTCGGCACGGTGTCGACGAAAGGCGACCTGGTGGCCTTCTTCACGGTTCGCGGGTACGACTCCAAACTCGTCTCCATCGGAAAGATCACCGTGGGGCGGGATCTCGACGCGGACACCTTCAGCGTGAACGGCCGGGTGGGAACCCTGACCGCGGGCCGGGTGTCCAGCGGCACGATTCACGCGGGGTCCATTGGCACGCTGAAGACGACGGGGTACAAAGTCAGCGGCCTGACGGTTAACGGCCACATGCAGGCCTCCATCGTGCTGAGCGGTTCTGGGGTCGGGTCGGGGAAAAACACGCTGGACAAACTCACGCTGAGTTCGGGCGGGCGGTTGACGCGAAGTATGACGATCCACGGGAATGCGGGCACGATTTCCGTGGGGGAAATGGTCGGCAGCATCGTCGTGGACATCCAGGGCCGGGTGTCCTTGTTCAAGACCACCAGTGAGTTGAGCGGGGTGCCGACCTCGAACGCCCGCCTGCAAATCAGCGGCGGCGGCACGGTGAAGGCGAAAAACGGCACGTTCAAGCCCGGCAGTTCCGACCGGCTGTATGTGATGTGAGACCGCGGGTAGTTCCGTTTTCTCGAGCGGCACGATTTTTTTACCACAGAGGTACAGCCCGCGCTGTGCCTCTGTGGTAAAAAATCGTGCCGCTCGGAAGAACGAAACCCTGGATGTCACGCGACGACCGGTTTGTCCCGCAGGATGGACAGGAACATTTTTTCCGCCGGGCTGGCGGCCTTTCCGCGATGGCGGAGGATTCCCAGCGGGCGGACCCACTTGGCCGGTCGGGCGAATCGCGCGAACCGGATGTCGCCGTAGGAGGCTTCGCGCTCGACGGTGCCCAGCGGAAGGATGCTCAGCCCGGCGTCGATCTCGACGGCCCGTTTGAGCAGTTCCACGTTGTCGAATTCCATGGCGACGTTGACCTCCACCTTTTCGGACTTGAGCAGCCGGTCGATGTGGCGGCGGGTGGGAATGTTTTTTTCGAAGGCGATGAACCGCTCGCCCGACAGGTCGGCCGGTTCGACCGTCGTTCGCCCCGCCAGCCGATGGCCCGGTGAACAGGCGACGACCAACTCCTCGCTGGCCAGCGGGATGATCTCGATGGAGCGGTGCTTTTCGGGAAAGGCCACCACGCCCAGGTCCATCTCTCCGGAAATGACCGAGGCGTAGATGTGGGTCCACCGCGTGTAATCGACGTAGAGGGTGACGTCGGGATGGGCCTGGAGAAACTGCCGCACGTAGGGGGCCAGCAGGTAGAACCCCACCGAGTAAATCGTTCCCACGCGGAGCACGCCGCGGATGGAGTCGGCCGCCGATCGGACCTCGCCGAGCAACTGCTCGTAGCGGCGGAGGATTTCGCGCGCGCCCTCGAAGAACGCTTTGCCGGCCTCGGTGGGCGCGATCAGCCCGCCGCCGCGACGGATCAGCGGCGTGCCCATGTCGCGTTCGAGCTTGGCCAACTGCTGCGAGACCGCCGACTGCGACACGTAATTGGCATCGGCGGCCTTGGAAAAGCTTCCCGTGTTCACGAGGTCGCAGAACGTTTTCATCACGTCCAGATTCATAAGAGCCTCTTTGCAGAAAAACTTATACGAGGCATAATACCCGATGGGCCATACGAGCCACAATAGCCAGTAGCCAGCCGCCAATAGGTATTCGTTGTTCGGTTGTAACATCAGACGACCTTGATTTTGCCACAGGCATATCCATTTTCCGCGTTCACTGTTTTTTGCCTGTGCGTTCCTTACCTATTGGCGACTGGCTTGGGTTCCCTTGAACGCGCGGTGCGAATTTACCGTCGGAGATCGAAAATCGGACTTGACTTCGGTTGCGGAGATGCGTAGAGTGTTTGAACTCGGGTGTTGCCCGTGTATGCGGCCGTGGCGGAATTGGCAGACGCGTAAGGTTCAGGTCCTTATGTCCGTTAAGGACGTGAAGGTTCAACTCCTTTCGGCCGCAGGACGATCAACGCGGCGGGTCTTCGGACCCGCCGCGTTTTTTTTGTTTCGGATGTCAATCGTTATCGCGTCGCGATTTTCTTGAGCGTCCGCCGCGACTTCACCAGCAGGCCGGTGCCGCCGAGGGTCAGCAGGGTCATCGTGAGCGGTTCGGGGACGCTGGGACCGCGGCCTCCGGCGACGAGAATGTCCTGGTGCTCGGTCGAACGCAGAATCCACAGGTCGGCGGAACTGGTGTAGCCGATGGGCATCTCGGACAGGCTGGCCAGCATCGAGTTGCCCAACTCGACAATGGTCTGCACGATCGGATCGTGGCGGAAGTTGTCGATCCAGTACACGCCCCCCGAGAGGCTCAGCGGGTTGTCGTTGGATTCGTAGACGCACTCCCAGATGGAGGCCGCCAGGGCCGCCGCGGACTCGTTGGTGTCGATTCCTCCGGCGTAGTGGTCGTACAGGTACGTCACGTCGATCATATCGCCCCGCGCCGCCGTCACCAGCGCGACGCCCGCCAACAGGGAACAAAGCCACATGGTTCGTTTCATAATTCCTCGCTTCTGAGGCTGCTTTTCGTTTCGCGGCCGCCGGACAGAATTGTCACCGGACCGCATACAAAACATACGTCCATCAGCCCCCATTGGTTCGGCGCCAGCGGCCGCCGACAACGTTTCTCCCCCTGTTCCCATGGTAGGCAGCCTCGTGTAGAAAATCCGAATTTCGTGCTTCGGATTTCGGGTGTACACGTCTTGCGTCGTCTCCGCCGCGGAACGTACAATAGGTTCAGAGGTGACGCGATGGCCGGATTGGGTGTGAATATTGATCATGTCGCCACGGTGCGGCAGGCGAGGCGGACGGTGGAACCGGACCCCGTGTGGGCGGCGGCGGAGGCCGAACTGGGCGGGGCCGACGGCATCACGTTTCATCTGCGAAAGGACCGCCGCCACATTCTCGACCGCGACGCCACGCTGCTGCGGCAAACCGTCAAGGTCAAACTCAACATGGAAATGTCGCTCGACGACGAGATCGTCGCCTTCGCCCTGGCCTTGACGCCGGACCAGGCGACGCTCGTGCCGGAGAACCGTCAGGAGATCACGACCGAGGGCGGTCTGGACGTGGCCGCCCATTTCGACCGCGTGCGGACGGTGACCGAGCAACTGCGGGCCAGGGGCGTCGTGGTCAGCGCGTTTATTGATCCCGACCCGTTTCAGATCGCGGCCGCGGCCCGGGCGGGGTGCGACGCGATTGAGATTCACACCGGCGGGTACGCCAACGCCTGGCTGCGGCATGTGGCCCGCCCGGTCCAAGGCCGCCAAGACGACGAGGTGGGGCGCGAATTGGCCGCCATCGCGTCGGGCCTGCGCGAAGGGCTGCGGGCCGGTCTGGAGGTCCACGCCGGTCACGGCCTGACGTACGCGAACGTCGGGCCCGTCGCGGCGATGGAGGGGTTCGGCGAATTCAACATCGGCCATTCGATCGTGTCGCGGGCGTTGTTTGTCGGTCTGCGGACGGCCGTGGTGGAGATGAAGGCGCTGGTGACCGTAGCACGGGCGTCCCGCCCGTGAGTCGCATGGGCGTCTCGCCCATGCAACGATTCCATCGCGGCACGATGTCCATACGTCATAAGACCGCTCTTGTGACATACGAACGTCTTGCCGCCATGGCCACGTTGCATGGGCGAGACGCCCATGCGACTCACGGGCGGGACGCCCGTGCTACGGCTGGCCGTGCCCGTCACACGCGGACGGGCAATTCCGTTCCCTCCACCGCGTACACGTGCGTGGCGGACAGTTTGTAGGTTTTGGCGGCGGGCAATGCCTTTCCGCCGGTCACGTCCGTCACGAGGCCGGGGAGGGCGACCTCGCGGGCTTCAAAATTCCACACCAGCGCCTTCGTGGCGGACTCGTTGTGCCAGAGGACGCTTTTGTTGTCTTCCTGGAGGAATCGCGTGTGCATGTCGCCGATCAGCTTCGTGTACTCCTGGAGCACGCGACGGTGCTCGGGGCCGTATACCTCGTCCACGCGGCGGCCCTCGACGAACAGCGGCGTGCCGTGCGGGGCCTTGTGGGCGTGCTCGTAAAAAATGAATTCCGGCGTGTGCTGGAGGTTCTTGTCCGACCCGCAGCCGGGCACGGGAATCGTCACGTAATCGTTGCCCAGACCCACGTAATAACAAATGAACATGCACCCGGGCCCGTAACTGGACGGGTGCCCGTGATTGGGCTGACCGAACGGACCGAAACTCTCGATGTACCAGCCACAGCCGTAATCCTGCAACTCCTTCATCACGCCCAGGGCTTCGCGCCAGTGCGTGCGCGGGTGGCCTGTTTTGTAATCCACGGGCATGTAGAACAGGTTGTAAAAACTGTCGATGAAGAAGCCTTCGAGGTTCGACTGGTCCTTGATGGCCTTGTGGCAGTCCACGTAATATTTTCGGGCGGCGGGGTTTTTGAAGTCCAGGTTGCTCGACACGGACGTGTACGCGCCGGCGTATTTGGTGCGCGTGTCGTTCAAGGCCATGAACCAGCATTTGTCGCTCTCGGCGCGGTGATCGCCGTTAAAGGCCGTCGACAGGCTCACGTACGTGTTGGTCCACATGTAGTTGGACAGGCCCAGTTTCTGGCAGCGCTGGATGTACTCGTTGAACTTGCTCACGCCGCCAAGGCGGTCGGAAATGACGTACTCCTTCGAGCAGCACATGTTGCCGTTGGGCAGCCGGTCGATCTCGCTGCCGTCGCTCTTTTTGAAATTCTCCGCGAAAATGCCGAACGCCCCGATGTTCGCCATTGCCGGCACGATGTCCTTGTAGTAGGTCTCGACGGTGAAGTTGGTCCAGTGGTGAAACCCGAGGATCGCCAGCGGCGGCTGTTCCTTCAAGCCGAACTCGGCGCGGGCGCGGCGGTGAGCGTCGTCGAAGGCCCAGGTCCAGAGGTTCCGCTGGTCGGTGACGGTTTTCGGGTCGGTGTTCAGCAGGATGGCCTTGGGGCTGGTGACGTAGCGGCGGGCTTCGTCGAAGATGTGTTTGTCGAAGGTTTTGATCTCCGCCTTGCCGGGTTCGCGCCGCAGCACGGAGCGGATGAGGTCCACATGCTCGTACACGCCCAGCAGCGTCGCGTCGCCCTTGAACTGGAAGTCGAACGCCTGGTGGCTGGCCCATCGCGGCAGGTTGTGCGTCATCACGCGGTTGAACAGCGAGGCCGGGTCGGCGAAGAACAGCTCGCCCTCGGTGGTCCAGAAGGTGTTTTCGTCGAAGGCGGCGACGGGGTCGCTGCAACTGCTCTGGTTGTAGACGGTCACGCCGCGGGCATCGCCGCCGAGTTCCCAACTGGCTTTGTCCATGATCCAGAACAGCGGCACGTCGCCGTCGTATTCGTAACGGTACGAAAACCCGTCGAAGCGTCGGCCGCCGAGGGTTTTCGTCGCCGGCGCGAGGACGAGGGTGAATCGGCCATGGGCGGGCGGGGCCGGCGCGTCCCAGTCGCCGGTCTCGTGGATCGGGTCCAGGCTGTG
>Ga0123353_10006578_pt1 | contig 15504 bp, 14 predicted proteins | sample TergutLab28metaG_3_FD_92763 | JGI IMG/M metagenome (GOLD analysis project Ga0123353, IMG submission 92763) | Labiotermes labralis P3 segment gut microbial communities from Petit-Saut dam, French Guiana - Lab288 P3 | ecosystem: Host-associated > Arthropoda: Insects > Digestive system > Gut ... | reverse complement strand
GCAGATATCGGTTGGGCGTATGAAACGCCACCGGCTGATAGCAGGGGCTTTCCGGGTAGGCGTCCATCTCAAAATAGGTCCTGCCGAAATAGTGCTCCTTCGTGTAGCCGGTGAGGATCTCCCACTCGGGCGCCTCGATGGCGCCGACGCAGAGCACCGGCCTGCCTGCGTCCAGGTTCTCTCTGACCCGCCGGTTGCGCCTGCGCTCGTCCTTGAGGCCGTACAATTTGTAGCCGATGGCCCCGGCGATCTGGTCTTCCCATACGGTGCCGTTCTGTGCCATCCCGGCGCTGGGGCACCAGTTCGTCTTCATACAGATGCGGTAGCACAGGCCGGATACGCCCATCAGGGTCTCATACCTGACCGGCGCGCCCAGCACCTGCGTCGCCGCCGCAATGCAGCCGCAGTAGGTGCTGTCCCGCCACTGGCCCCAGCGCAGGGCGGGCACGCCGTCGATGTAGCTGCCGCCGTCTTCCGTTTTCACCGCGAACGCCTTGCTCGCTTTGATCTCGCCTGCCAGCTTCATGATTTCCGGCACATCCTTCGGGTTGTAGCTCTCCGGGGCCTGGTGCCTCCTCACGGGTTCGCCCATACCTGTTCGCTCCTTTACGATCAATGATGTGCCTATTATATCACATCGTTTCCCCCTTGTGTTGTCCGCAAATTCCAAATTTTTCGAAATAGCTCACAGCGATATCATACACCGCCCGCTTGCCCTCCAGCAGCATCTCGGCGAAGTGCAGCTTCAGCTCGCGCTCGTTGGCGCACTCGATACTTTTCCGCAAAGCCGCCATAGAGATCTCTGTGAAGAGATTGACCTTGTTCACGCCGCCTTCGATGGCACGGGCGAATTCCCCGTCGGAGACCCCCGAGCCCCCGTGCAACACCAGCGGCAGGCGCACGCGGCGCTTGATCTCCCGCAGGCGCTCGAAATCCAGCTTCGGCGTGCCCTTGTAGACCCCGTGCACCGTGCCCACCGCGACGGCCAGGGCGTCCACGCCGGTCTCCCGCACGAAGCGCTCCGCCTCCGCCGGGTCTGTATACATGCTCTCGTCCACGGCGCTGCCGTCGAAGCTGCCCTCGCCGCCGGCAACATGGCCGATCTCCGCCTCCACGCTGGCCCCCGCGGCCCGGGCGAGCGCCACGACCCGTTTGGTCAGCGCGATGTTCTCCTCCAGGGGCAGGGCGGAGCCGTCGATCATCACGGAGGTGAACCCGCCGTCGATGGCCGTTTGGATGGCCTCGAGGTCTTTGCCATGGTCCAGCTGCAGCGCCACGGGAACCGCCGTCCGTTTGGCAAGCCAGACCAGGAACGGGAAGAACGACGCCGTATCGACCAGGGGAAAGGCCGTCTGCGGCACCATGACGATGACGGGGCGCTTTTGCGCCTCCGCCGCCCGCACGACGGCCTCGGCGGAGGTGTGCTCCAGGGCGTCGAAGGCGGGCACGGCGCGGCCCGCGGCGTTGGCTCCATCCAGGATCTCTTTCAGGGTGACAAGCATGCTTTAGCCCTTTCTATATCGCACATAAATTCATATATAATTTATCCAGCGCGGCCTTGCAGAGCCCCGGCTGCACCCTGCCCGCCCGGTCAAGCTCACTGTTGACCAGCTCCGGCACGGCGTGGCACATCGCCTGGAATTTCTCCATTTCGGCCGGGCCCTCCGCCGCCCAGGCGTATTCGTCGCGGCCACCGGTATCCAAGTAAAGCCCCAATAGCTCTGTCAGATGCGCTTCGATCGCGGCTTCATTTTCTCCGGAAAGCGCCAAATAAAGCGCGTCACAGGCGTCGATGGGTATATTTGCATTCTGCGTTCGCAGCAGAGCCAGCGCCGCCGCGTCAAAATACGCGTGCCCGGCAAAGCCAATCGATGCAGATGACTGCGTGAACACTTTGGCATCGCCCGGCGACGTGAAAAACAGCAGCACTCCCCAGTTGTACCCGGGCACAGGCCGCAGCGCAAGCTCCAGCTCGGCGATGATGCCCCCGATCCACAACACATCGCCCACGTGATCGCGCACGCGGCCACGCGTGCCAATCGCGTCACTGGCGAACGCGCCGCCCAGCGTGGCGGTTTTTTCCGTAGGGTTGGGCGGGAAGAAGCAGGCTTTGCTATCAATCGGCTTTCGCAGATATTCCTCCATCTGCTCCAAGGTGACGCCTGCCTGCACCCGCAGAAAATACTTGCCTTCACATTCCCGCAGGCCTAAAATTCGATTCATGCCGCGCGTGGAGATCAGCAGCCCGCCATGGGGAACCGCGCCGCCTTCGACCCCGGTGGCGGCCCCCTGCATGGTGACCCGCATGCCATTTTGCGCGGCATACTTCACGGCCTGCGCCAGCTGTTCATAATCGCGGGGCCGCGCGACCGCGTCGACATGGCCCTCCATGCGCGACTCGTCCCGCAGCATCCCGGCGAATTTTTCGCTCATCGGTTCAATGGTCATGCGAAAGCCTCCAGCAGTGCGCCGGCTGTTGTTCCGGCGTCCGCGATCACGCCGTAGTCGGCATAATTGAAGATCGGCGCGTCCGGGTCGGTGTTCACCGCAATGAGTATACGCGCCTTCTCCACCCCGGCCATGAACGCCGACGCGCCCGAAGCGCCGAAGGCGATACACAGCTCCGGCTGGACGATGATGCCGGACTGCCCTATGATCGCGTCCATTGCACCCCAACCCCAACCGTTTTGCGCCGCGGTGCGCGTGAATCCAACTTGACCGCCCAGCAGAGAGGCCAGTCTTTGCAGCTTTTGTATGCCCGCCTTGCCTCCCATACCCCTGCCGCCGACCAGCAGCAGCCGAAGAATCTGCGCCGGGGGAGGCATGGGCCATGCCGCCCGTTCATCCCCGATGGGGATGTGCCACTCCAGATGGGAGCCGCAGCACTTGCGTATTATATATTTGCCGTCGGCGCTCATGCCTGTGGCCTGTTCACGCGCTGTGGCCTGCCTTGCGAGCAGTTCGCTTATGATGTCCGGCAGGGCGTCGGCTTCCAACATTTTGACGCTGCGCCGGGGCCGGTTGCGCACAAGGACAGGCGGATCAAGTACAGGGCTTTCGTCCTGTATCACCTGCGCCTGCTTGGTTTTTGCGGCAAGCTGCTGGCTCAGGGTGCTCATCCGCAGCGCGGCGACCGGGCTGTTGCCGATGACGACCGCCGCGGGAGTTTCGACGCTCAGCCGCTGCCCGTCCCACAGAATGTTTTCGGCATCGGCCAGGAGGGGATAGCCCAGGCCACGCGCGACATAGTGGGGCACCATGCCGGTGTCGGCGTAGCCCGCCTGCTTGCCGAGCAGCACCAGGTCCGGCGTTCGCGCCGCCAGATGGGCCGCCAGGCGCTTGCCCGTCTCGGCGGGGGAGAACTCGATGCGGGCGGCAATGCGCAATATTTCGTCATAGCCCGCGGCGAACAGGCTCCTCTGCACGGAGGCCTGCAGGGAATCGGCCAAGGTGATTGCGCCCAGTCTGATTTCATGCCCATCCTTGTGTAGAGCATCCTTCAGCCGCAGGGCAATCTCCAGGGAGGACTCGTCGAAGCAGTTGAAGGTTTGTTTGGCGTAACGGATGTCGCTGCCGGGGCCAAAACTTTCCCAGTCGGCTTCGAGGACATGGTCGAAGTCCGGCTGAACCTTAAAACAGACCCAGATATTCAGCTTACTAAACATTTATGCCCCCGCCTTCGTTTTTCATGCGCCGGATCTCCGCCGCCATGGCCGGAAGCACCTCGCGCAGGTCCCCCGCGATGCCGAAATCGGCGGCGCCGAAAATGGAGGCTTCCGGGTCGCTGTTGACAGCGACGATCATATTCGCGCCATGAATGCCCACCAGGTGCTGCACCGCGCCGGAGATGCCGCAGGCGATGTAGAGCCGCGGGCTGACCATGCTGCCGGTCTGCCCCACCTGACGGGTACGCGAGAGCCAGCCCGCGTCCGCCGCCGCCCGCGACCCGGCGACAGTCCCGCCCAGGGCTTGCGCCAGCTCGTGCAGAAGCGAGACGTTCTCCGCCTGGCCCAGGCCGCGCCCGCCCGCAACAATAACTTCGGCATTCAAAAGCGCGTCGCCGGTTTCGGGTTCATCGTGCCGCTCGATCATCTGCGCACGCGGTAAGGGGAGATCAACAGGCCGCTCCTGTATGATTTCGGGGGCGTCATTGGCCGTGGGCAAAGGGCCGGTATTGCCCGTCAACCGAACGGTTCCCATCTGCGGACGCGCCCTTGGGCACTCGATCACCGCCATGAGGTTACCGCTGAACGCCGGGCGTATCCACTGGACATGCCCCGTGCGCGTGTCGGCGTTAAGGCCGGTACAGTCGGCGGTCAGGCCGGTGCGCAGGCGGCAGGCCAGCCGCGGCGCGAGATCCCGCCCGTTGCAGGTCGCGCCGAATAGTATGGTGTCCGGCCCATAGTTTTTTATGAGCTGATGCATGGCGGCGGCATATAGCTCTGTATTATATTCGGAAAAAACTGGGCCGTCTATGAAAATGACACGATCCGCGCCGCGCACGGCATGGGCGGCGCTTGCGATGTTGTGCCCGAGCATGACAGCCGTCAGCCCGGTTTCGAGGAGGCTGGCGATCCTGCGGCCATGGTGGAGCAGCTCGGTTTCACCTGGGTTCTCAAGCCAGGCCCATACGTCACAACCCCCCACCGGCCTTCGGCCACCCCCCTCTCTCAGAGGGGGGCTTTTTATGCTCCTATATAGCTCTTTGTTATTCAGCAGCGCAACCAGTTCAGCCGCGTCATGGACGAATACGCAGTCTTTTTTGGCAGCGGGCGTAAATGTTTTTTGCACAACCGTGGGCGAGCCTTTCGCCCCGCAGCGTTCGGGGTCTGCCCGGATGTCGTCTATATTCAACACCCGGATGGCGGCCCGTTTCGCGGCTAGCTTCGCGCCGACGGTCGGGCAGCGCGGCTCGAATTCCGGCTTTGTGACAGTGACAAGGGCGGGGAGGGACGACGTCCAGACCTCCGTGCCACGCTGTGTCTCCCGGACGGCGCGGATGCCGTTGCTGTCCAAACGCAGTTCCTTCACGAGCGTGATCTGCGGGCAGTCCAGATGCTCCGCCAATTCCGGGCCCGTCTGCGCGGTGTCTCCGTCGATGGCCTGCCTGCCGCACAGGATCAGGTCGAACGGGCCCATCTGCGCAATCGCCTTGGAGAGCGCATAACTTGTCGCCAGGGTGTCCGAGCCGCTGAAGGCGCTGCCGCTGACCAGGCAGGCGTCGTCCGCGCCGAGGGACAGGCACTGCCGCAGCGCGCTTTCGGCCTGCCCCGGCCCCATCGTCAGCGCAGTGATTTTAACGCCCGGCTGTTCATCCTTGATGCGCAGGGCCATCTCGAGGGCATATGCGTCATAGGGGTTTACGACGCTCGGGACGCCCTCCCGGAGAAGGTTGTTCGTCTCCGGGTCGATCCTCATCTCCGCCGTATCCGGCACCTGTTTGACACAGACCAGTATGTTCAGTGCTTTTCCTCCTAAGCCGCGGGCAGATACCGGCCGATGAAATCCCGGATGGCACCGTAATACAGCTCGGCCTCGTATGCCGATTCGGCGTGCCCCGCGCCGGGCACGGACAGCTTTTCCTTTTCGGCGGCGCAGGCGTCGTAGACCTCGTCGAGCATCCGGAAGGGCACGAAGACGTCCGCTTCTCCGTGGATGAACAGCGTGGGCGTCTTCGACTTCCTCAGCTGCGCCACGCAGGAGGCCTCCTTCAGCGAGAAGCCCTGCTTGATGCGCACGATGGCGTCCAGCGCGTGGATCATGAAGACCGGGATGTGCAGGGTCTCCCTGGCCTGGACGGCGTATTCGTCCCAGACGGAGGTATAGCCGCAGTCCGCCACGGCGCAGACCACGTTGGGCGGCAGGACCTCGCCGGTGGTCATCATGGTGGTCGCGGCCCCCATGGACACGCCGTGCAGGATGATCTTCGGGTTCCCGAACTCGCGCACGAGGTAGTCGATCCACGCGGCGACGTCGAGGCGGTCCAGCCAGCCCATGGAGACGGACTCGTCCTCGCTGTCGCCGTGCCCGCACAGGTATGGCAGCAGGGTGTTCCAGCCCCACTCGTGATAGACCTTCGCGGCCCCGCCGAAATCACGCGGGGTGCTGGTGAAGCCGTGCAGGCAGATGACCCAGACATCGCAGGGCGTTTCGTTCCGGATCATGTCCGCGTGGATGCGCCCGCCTCTGGGGGAGGCAATGGCGATTTTCTCCGGGTTTTGCTCGTAGAACCACTTTACGCCCGCCTGAAAGCTGGGGAAGTAGGGCTTTTTGAAGAAGTCGTCCAACCCCGACGCCTCGTCCAGCAGACGCGGCAGCAAGCCCTGCCGCGCGGGCGGCGCGGCGCCGCCGAGCACATGCTCCTTCGCCAGGGAGTTCAGGCCCGAGGCGGCGGCCTTTCTGGAGAGAAACAGGCTGTGGGCGAGGCTGCCCGCGGCCAGGGCGGCGCCTCCCGCCGCCGCGGCCAGGCCCGCCGCGCGGGCGATCGATTTTCCGTGTTTGTTTGCCATTGTAGGATCATCCTTTCAGCGATGCATATTTTCTTGTTTAAATTATATAATTTCGGCTTGCGCTTGTCAACCAAAATGTTGATTCACCACGTGAACCGGTATTCCTGCTTTGACGCGCTGTCCACATTCATTTTCATCCCCAGAAAGCGCACCCGCGAGTAGTTGGTATATGAAAGCGTGAGCGAAGTCAATTTGCCTTCCCCGTCAAACACCGCGGCGATTGCGCCGTTCCGAAATCCCGCGTCCATGTTCATGGAATCCAGTATGGACTCCGGGTTGATGAAGCCGGGAAGCTTGAACTCCTGTCCGGCGTCACGCTCCGGCATGTCGCCGCCGAGCCCCATGTCCATGCAGGCATAGTAGCCGGAATTCGCGAACAGCTCGTTCATCATCCCTTTCCGGTCCGCGTCGGAGATATTTTCGATATCCATGTTTATGGCGTTTTGCTGCATATTTATCACATCCATCGGCTCGTCCTTCAGGCTGATCCTGACGGCCCAGCCCTCGCCCTGCACCGCGCAGCTGGCGCTCTGGACGTGGGAGGCCTTCAGCCTGCTGACATAGGGCATGCCGTTGACCGGCAAGAAATCGTTCAGCCTGCGCGAGGCGTCCCCCGTACCCCTGCCATTGATAAAGGTCTCCGTCATCATCTCGTTTTTGTTCATCATATCGCTGGCGCCGCCGGGCATCAGGGACTTGATCAGGGCTGGCACCTCCATGTCCATTTCGCGCACGTCGTGCTTTTGGATGGTGATTTTCTCCGCGGCCTTCACCGCGCCGGCCTGCCTGTTGTAAAACTCCACGATCTGCGCGATACTGCCGCCGGCCGGGGGCGTGAGTTCGCCCGCGATTTGCGCCTCATCTGTGGTGGCATCGATGCCGGCGGCGCTTTCTATTTCTATGGCCGTGGGTACTGTGCTGTAGGATGCAGCTTCATTTTCTGTGCCGGTTGCGGCAGGCGCGCCAGTCTCATGGGCAGCCCTTCCGCAGGCGGCAAGCATCGGCACAACCAATGCCAACAGCAATAATTTTTTCATGGAGACTCCTTTCGCTCACTCGTATTTGCCTCGTTTAACCCCCTCTGTCGCGCTTCAGTCACCCCTGCGGGGTTGACCCGCGACATCTCCCCCAATGAAGCGCAGCGGAATGACTGGGGGAGATGTCGCGTAGCCGCCGTAGAGCGGCGTAGTGCGACAGAGGGGGTTGTAATTTATTCGTATCGCAGCGCCTCGATGGGGTCCAGCTTCGCCGCCTTGTTCGCGGGATACAGGCCGAAGATGACGCCGATGGCCATGGCGAACAGCACGGCGCCGACGGTCGTCGTGGGCGAAATGACCGGCTTGACGCCGAACACACTGCTCGCGGCCGAGCCGATGGCGATGCCCAGCAGCAGGCCGATCACCCCGCCCACCGCCGCGACCATCATCGCCTCCGTCACGAACTGCAGCTGGATGTGGAAGTTCTGCGCGCCCAGAGCCTTGCGCGTGCCGATCTCCCTCGTGCGCTCCGTGACGGACACCAGCATGATGTTCATCACCCCGATGCCGCCCACCAGCAGCGAGATCCCCGCGATGAAGGCGATGGCGATGGAGATCGTGCTCATCATGCTCTGGACGGTGTCCAGCATGGAGGACATGTTGGAGGCCGAGACCTGCCATTCGTCATTGCTGAGGTATATCTGGTTGAAATAGGCCTGCAGCTTGCCGGTCAGCTCGTTCACGTCGGTGCCTAGGGCGCCGATCACCGTGACGGTGTTGTAGTTTTTCTCCAGCAGGTCCTGCTTGGCCGTGGTGACCGGGATATAAAACGCGGTGGTCATGTCCTTTTCGGAGGACGTGCCGCCGAAGCCCATCTGCTCGTGCTTGTATACCCCGATGATGGTGTAGAGCTCAATAGCCGTAGGCTTATAAATTTTCACCGTTTGGCCGATGGGGTTTTCGCCGTTCGGGAACATGTTCCTGACGAATTTGTCCGAGACCACGGCGGACTGGGTCTTGTTCTCCACGTCGCTTTCCGCGATGAAGCTGCCGTGCAGCAGGGTGATGTTGTTCGCCAGGCCGTAGTTCGCGTTCACGCCCGTGATGGAGATGTTGGCGTAGATGTCGCCCTGCTGCGCCTTGGCGCTGCCGGAGGAGAAGCTGATCGACACCCCCGCCAGCTGGTCCCCGAAGGCCTCGGTCATCTCGGCGATCATCCGGTCCGTGATCAGGTCGTCGGATTCCGGCCTTTTGGCGGCGTTGGAGCGGCCGCCCCCGCCCCGCATGCCGGCGAGCATATCCACCTCGCTGCCCCGCTCCTGCACGCTGAGGGTGATGTTGTTCGTGCCCAGCGTGGACAGCTCGCCGGAGACCGAGGCGGTCATGGCGTCGCCGATGATCATGATGCCGATGATGGACATGATGCCGATGATGATGCCCAGCATGGTCAGCAGCGCGCGCATCTTGTTGGATTTCAGGGATTGAAACGCCAGGCCGATGTTTTCCCAGATCACTGCGCCACCTCCCTTGTTTTCATCCCCGTGTCGCTGATGATCATCCCGTCCTGTATCGTGACCACCCGGTCGGACTGCTGCGCCAGCACCTCGTTGTGGGTGATGAGGATCACCGTCCTCTTCTCCTCCCGGTTGACGCGCAGGAAGATGTCCATCACCAGCTGCCCCGTCTGCGTATCCAGGGCGCCGGTGGGCTCGTCGGCTAGGATAATGGAGGGGTCATTGGCCAGGGCGCGGGCAATGGCCACCCGCTGCTTCTGCCCGCCGGAGAGCTCGTTGGGCATGTGGGCCATGCGGTCCTCCATCTCCACCAGCGCCAGCAGCTCCCGGGCCCTTTCGCGCCGCTCGCGCTTGGAGATGCCCTTATAGAACATGGGCAGCTCCACGTTGGAAAGCGCGCTCACCCTTGGGATCAGGTTGAATGTCTGGAACACGAAGCCGATCTTTTTGTTGCGGATGCGCGACAGCTCGCCGTCCGGCAGCTGGCCCACGTCCACGCCGTCCAGGTGGTACTCGCCCTCCGTTGGCCTGTCGAGGGCCCCGAGGATGTTCATCAGCGTGCTTTTGCCGGAGCCGGACTGCCCCACGATGGATACGAACGTGCCCTCCCCGATGTCCAGGCTCATGCCCTTGAGCACGGTCAGCTCGTTGGGCGCGCCGATGAAATATTTCTTCACGATGTTGCGCAGCTCGATGACCATGCTATCTCCTCCCGAAGGGCATCATGCCGAAGCCGCCCTGGTCCTGCCCGTCGGACAGCTTTCCCTCCGGGTCGGTGAGAATCCGCATGCCGTCCTGGAGGCCCGCGCCGGTGATTTCCACGCTGGTGGAGGTCTTGATCCCGGTTGTCACGGGGATTTCCGCGCGCGCGGGCGCGTTGCGCTCCGGCATCGCATAGACGAAGCTCCCCCTCTCGTCCGTCACCACGGCGGAGACCGGCACGGCGTACACGCTCTCCCTGGTGCCCGTGATGATGCTCAGGAAGGCGTTCATGCCGATTTTGATGGCCTCGTCGGGGTCGGTGATCGTGGCCCGTACCTCGAATTCCACGCTGGTGGAGCCGGCCTCGCTGATTGCCTTGGGGGAGATATACGAAAGCGCGGCGCGGAACGTCTGGCCGCCGGTGGCGTCGGTGGTGATCAGGATCTCCTGCCCGATGGACAGCGTGTTCAGGTTGTATTCCTTCACCCGCGCGGACACATAGAGCTCGTCTTTGTTGTCCACGACAAATAGCACCCCCTGGGGTGCGGCCCCCACCTTGGCGTTCACCGCCGTGATCACCCCGCTGGCCTCTGCGACGATTTCTCCGTCGGCCAGCTGGCGGTTGAGCTTTTCGAGGGTCAGCTCCTGCAATGCCACATTGGCGCCCGCGCCGCTCTGCTTCAGAGAATTTTCGGCGCTCCTCACGCTGTTCTCCGCCGACTCCAGCTGCTTTTGGGCCTCAGCAAGGGCCTTTTCCGCGCTCACGACCTTTTTCGCGTTGGCGTCCTTCGCATCGCCGGCGGCGCGGCTCCTGTCCTTCACGGCCTTGTCGTAGGCCCGCTGGGCATCGTCCCGCGCCTTGTTTGCCGCGTCCAGCTTGTCCGAGGCGGCCTTCACGGCGTCCTCCTTCGCGCGGGACAGGTCGGCTTTGGCCCTGTCCAGGCTGCGCTCGGCGTCGTCAACGGCGTTTTGCGCGGCTTCGTATGCTTTGTCGTCGCAGGGGTCCGTGCCGTACAGCGCCTCCCGTTTCCGGTCCAGCGCGATCTGGGCATCCGTGATGGCGTTTTGGTATTTGTAGCCGTCGAATGAAAACCGCGCCGTGTTGTAGTCCGAACGCGCGGTGAGCGCCTCGGACTTTTTGCGGTCCAGCGTCACCTTTGCCTCCGTGACGGAGCGGTCGTAGGTGTAGCTGTCGAAGGGCTTGGCCGCGTCCGCCTTTGCCGTCTGCAAATCTTTTTCCGCGTTGGCAACGGACATCTCCCTCTGCTCCAGCGTGATCCTGGCCGCCGCCAGGGAGGTCTCGGCGTTGGTCACCGAGTTGCTCAGATTGTCCCTGGCGCTGCCTGCGTTGATCTGGGCCTGGGCGATGTCGTTCTCCAGGTTGGCGGTGTCCAGCACGGCGATCACGTCGCCCGCCTCCACCGCGTCGCCCACCTCCACCAGGATCTCCTTCACCGGGTAACTGAGCGTGGAGTAGATATTGGTCGTCCGCGCGCTCTCCACCACGCCCGAGACGTTGATGGACTGGGTCAGATTCGACCGTTGCAGCGTGACGGTCTCGGCCGTACCCGCGGAGGCCGCCATCGCTTTGCGCGCCGCCGCGCCGGGCAGCACCACCGCGGCGGCCAATAAAGCGGCGGCCCCCCCGCCGATGATCAGCGCCAGCTTGCCCTTGCTCAGTTTCTTGCCTGTTCCCTTTGCCATGAGATGCCCCTCCGTCCGTAGTGTTATGGAAAGTATAGCATGATAAAATCAATTGAACGTCAACTAAAAGTAAAAAAATTTCCTCCCTGTTGACATTCAGTTGATCTTTCCATGGTAACATTTTTGTGGTATAATGGGAACAGCGCTTAGAAAGGATCCCTCTATGTTTCGAATCCTGGTCGCGGAGGACGACGCGAACCTCCGCAAGCTGATGTGCGCGGTGCTCCGGCAAAACGGCTTCGAGGCCCTGCAGGCCGAGGACGGCGTGGCCGCCCTGGAGCTGATGGACAGGGAGCACGTGGATCTGGCCGTGGTGGACCTGATGATGCCCCGTATGGACGGCTACGAGCTCACCCGCCAGCTGCGCGCCGCGTGGCGGGCCCTGCCGATCCTGATGGTGACGGCCAAACAGGAGCCGAAGGACAAGCGCCGGGGCTTCATCGCGGGCACGGATGACTACATGACAAAGCCCGTGGACGAGGAGGAGATGCTGCTGCGGATCAAGGCGCTGCTGCGCCGGGCGCAGATCGCCAGCGACCGCAAGCTCTTTGTCGGCGACACGGTGCTGGACTACGACGCCCTCACGGTGACGCGCGGGCAGGCGTGCGTCCAGCTGCCGCACAAGGAGTTCCAGCTGCTGTTCAAGCTGCTGTCGTACCCAGGGGCGATCTTCACACGGCTGCAGCTGATGGACGAAATCTGGGGCATGGAGTCCGACACGGGCGACCACACCCTCAACGAGCACATCTACCGCCTGCGGGAGCGCTTCCGGGACTGGCCGGCCTTCGAGATCGTCACCGTGCGCGGGCTGGGCTACAAGGGGGTGCGCAGGGCATGAAAAAACAGCGGCAGCCGAAGCCGAAGCGGTGGGGCCTCACGCTCTCGCTGATGCTGTTCGTGTTCGCGGTGATCATGACGACGCTCGTGATCGTGGGGGGCGTCGTCTTCGCGCTGCACCGGGCAGGCCTGCTTGATCCTGTTTTGGAGCAATTCGCGGTCATGCGGCAGATGGAAGCGCCGCCGCCCCGCGGCAGGCTGCCCTTTCTTGGGCAGCTGCTTGGGTTGTTGGCCTTCAGCAGCCTGATGGCCCTGGCCCTGACCTGGTTCTTCGGCCGGCGCGCGCTCGACCCCATCCGCAAGGTGATCGACGCCACACGCAGGGTGGCCGCCGGGGATTTCAGCGTGCAGGTGCATCTGAGGGGCGTGGGCGAGCTGGAGGAGCTGTCGCAGAGCTTCAACAAAATGACGCGGGAGCTGCACACCATCGAGACCCTGCGCAGCGACTTCATCAATACGTTTTCGCACCAGTTCAAGACGCCGCTGATGGCGCTGCGGGGCTTCGCGAAGCTGTTGCAGGAGGCGGATCTGCGCCCGGAGGAGCGGCAGGAGTACCTGGGCATCATCATCGCGGAATCGGAGCGCCTGGCCTCCCTGGCGACCAAGACGCTGATCCTGTCGAAATACGAGCACGTCGAGATCGTGGCGGGCAAGGCCCCCTTCCGCCTGGACGAGCAGATACGCCGCACGATCGCGTCCATCGAGCCGCAGTGGATGGCGAAGGAGCTGGATGTCAGCGTGGAGCTGGAGGAGGTCATGCTGCACGGGAGCGAGGATCTGACGCAGCAGATCTGGCTGAACCTGTTGGACAACGCCATCAAGTTTTCCCCGCGGGGTGGCAGGATTCAGGTGCGCCTGCAACAGCAGGATGGCGCCGTGCGCTTCACGATACGGGATGAGGGCATCGGCATGGGGAGCCAGGCGCAGGCGCACTGCTTCGACAAGTTCTATCAGGAGGACGCGTCCCAATCCAAGCCCGGCAACGGCCTGGGGCTGGCGATCGTCAAACGGATCGCCGAGCTGCAGGGCGGCGCTGTTGAGGTGCAAAGCGCGCCGGGGCAGGGCAGCACGTTCACCGTGATTTTATAAAAACAAATGAAAGGAGTAAATACCATGTCCACCACGTTAACTACTATTTTGACTACGGTAGTCGTTTTTTTTCTCGGGCTGTTCGGGATCACGACAATCCTTCCCGCTATAGTCAACACACTCTTTGACATTTTCTCGAGGTAAAGCACGCAATAGAAAGGCCTCCGCTGTAGAAACAGCAGGGGTCTTCTTATCCTGCCGCAACAACAACCGCTATGTTGTAGGCGTTGAGCGCGATCAACGCCCATAGAAGCCAGTTATAATACCGCTCAAAGCGCGCGAGCTCCCATTTTTTATGGAACACCGGGCCGATCAGCGCGCCGGCCATGGCGGCTGGTATCATCGCCAGAAGCGGGCGCATGTCCATCCCGGCGTAGCCCCCGGACGCGGCGGTCGCCCCCGCCATGGAGAGCTGCGAGCACAGGATCACGAAGACGGAATACACGGCGGCCTGTTTCGCGTCCAGCCCCAGCACGATATAGAGCGCCAGCAGGTTGACGGGCCCGCCGCCGATGCCCAGAAAGGCCGAGAGCGTCCCCATGAACAGCCCGGAAAACACAAGCGCCGCCGCGTTTTGCATGTCAAGGCTTCGGAACCTGTTTTTAAACAGCGCCAGGCCAATCAGTGCAATGAGCAGCGCATATTGCAGAATCTTCGCGCGATTTTCCGGCAGGGCGAGCCCCATCAGGTCAAATAAATATTTGCCCAGGAAGCCGCCGCCCACGGCCCCCAGGCTCAGCCAGATGATTTTCCTGTTGAGGACTGCCCCGCCCTTGAGATATCTCGCCAAGGAGACCACGGCCATGCACAGGACGGTCAGGCCGGACAGCGCGTTGATATGAGAGAGAGACAGCCCGGTCGCCGCCCCCAGCGCGGGCTTGATGATCACGCCGCCGCCAATCCCGAAGACGGCGCCGAGGAGCGTGGCCAGAAAAGCGATCAGCGCGGCAAGGATATACATTGTCGTCCTCCATACTAGAAAAAACCTGCCCCTTCTCGGCATCAAACGGCCTAGAAAAAACAGGTTGACCACTGGAGCGGGCGGCGGGAATCGAACCCGCAACCTCAGCTTGGGAAGCTGATGTTTTGCCACTAAACTACGCCCGCACATACAGCGAAAGCATTATATCATGCCCCGCGAAAAATTGCAAGCCTTTTTTGCGGGGCGCATACATATTTTACAGCGAGATGCGCATTTCCTTCCGGTGCAGCGCCCAGGCGATCAGGCTGATGCCCGCCAGCATCGCCGCCGTGGCCAGCAGGCCGGGCAGCAGGGGCTTGTCGGCAAAGCCGAAAGGCACCCGCGCCAGCCCGACGAGCATCAGGTGCAGGATGTACAGCAGCAGCGGGTTCTCGCCCCACCAGATCAGGACATCGCTCTGGAAGGGCAGCCTCTTCGAGATCAGGTCGGTCACGAAATACAGCGCGGCGCATGCGATTACAGAGACCAGCACGTAAGAAGCGGACACGCGGTGCTTCGAGATGGGCGCGAGGAACAGCGCGCCCGCGGTCAGGACGGACAGCGCGGCAGTACTTAGCAGGAAGGGCTTGACGCCCCTGTTGTAAAAGTCGATCACAGCCGTGGCGAGAATGAGCATCGCGCCCCAGGACAGCGCGCCGATGAACCCGCCGTGGTTGCCCTCGAAGACCATGCCGCCCAGAGCCGGGAAGAGATTGCACGCCAGCTGGAACGCCAGCAGGACGCCGCAGCCGATGGCTGCCCGGGCCATGGCCGGCAGTTGGATTACCAGCAGGGTTAACAGGCCCGCCGCGCCTATGGCCTGCAGCACGCCCCAGCTCCCGGCGATGCCGCCCGCGCTGAAGATGGTCCCCACGCCCACGATGGCAAAGTAGCGGCTGGCGAAGTGACCATAGGCCTCCTTCTTCCCCTGTTCGGCGCGCCGCAGGAAGGACATCCTGTAGGTGGCCGCGATGGCGAAGATGAACATGGGGGCCACGATGTCCGCGAAGGTGAACCCGGCGTCCGGCGCGTGCTTGAGCCAGGCGGGGACGCGCGTGATGTCCTCCATAGAGTCGACGAGCACCATGAAGATGATCGCCAGGCCCCGGTAGCGGTCGATTGCCAGGTTGCGTTGGCTGGCCATATGGTTCCCCTACTCAATCACAGTAATCGTATACAGGTCGCTTACGGCGCTCCAAAGGCGCCCGTAG
>Ga0123353_10006577_pt1 | contig 15505 bp, 10 predicted proteins | sample TergutLab28metaG_3_FD_92763 | JGI IMG/M metagenome (GOLD analysis project Ga0123353, IMG submission 92763) | Labiotermes labralis P3 segment gut microbial communities from Petit-Saut dam, French Guiana - Lab288 P3 | ecosystem: Host-associated > Arthropoda: Insects > Digestive system > Gut ... | reverse complement strand
TTGGTGAGGAAAGGAATTCGGTTTTCCAAAACGGAACAAATGCACAAAATCAGTGTCGGACTGGTCATCAATTACTGGTTCTTCGGACGGTACAATCTAATGCAATGAGAACGGGACATTACCAAAACCTTTTCGTTAGCGAACGGTTACGGCGTTAATTCTCACCGGAAATTTTATCCCACGATGCAAACAAAACTATCGCGCTCACGACGGAAACGACGAGTAGGATACATCCTGTAACAATTTGTCCGTAGAGGAACAGCCCTGTTGCAAACAAGGCACAATAAACACTGGCGCATCCAAAGAGCGCACAAAGTATTCCAAATGGTACAGGCCACTTGTATCCTTCGTTGAAACCAAGTGTATCGCCTTCGGTTTTCGCTTTATCAATGACGCTTTTCCAACCTGGACCACCGGCACGCGACTTTCGCAGGAACTCACGGAGTTTCTTTTCATCATCCGGCGGTGTGAGCAGGGTTACGATAATCCATCCGACCGTCGTGATGAAAACGCCGATGACCAGTTGCATCGAATCGGAAAAATTCAGTACCGCCGGAATTCCGTCTGGAAACATCGAATTCATCAGCGGAAAATGCCACAGTTTGAAATACAACGCCGTGGGAAACGCAATCGACATAGCGGCGATTTCGCTCCAAGCGTTGATCCGCCACCAGAACCAGCGTAACAGGAAGAGCAAGCCCGTGCCCGCCCCGATTTGCAGGAGAATATGGAACGCATCGAGCGCACTACTCAACTGCAAAGCGAGAGTACATGCCGCTATCATCAAGATCACCGTCCACATTCGTCCCATAAAGACAAACCGCTTGTCAGGAGCGTTCGGATTGATGAAACGACGATAAAAATCGTTGACCATGTAGGAGGAACCGAGATTCAAGTGCGTGGCGACCGTTGACATGTACGCCGCAAAGAGCGAGGCGAGTACCAAGCCTGCCAAGCCGGACGGCAAAAACGTCAGCATTGCCGAATACGCCATGTCGTCTTTTATCTGGTGTTCGGGCAGATTCGAAAACTCATTTTGGAGCGACGCTATGTCTGGAAAAACGATCAAGGAGGCAAAGGCGACGATGATCCAAGGCCACGGTCGCACGGCATAGTGGCAAAAATTGAAGAGAAGCACTCCGCCGATGGCGTGTTTTTCGTTTTTCGCCGACAACATTCGTTGAGCGACGTAACTTCCGCCGCCCGGCTCGGCACCGGGATACCAAACGCTCCACCACTGAACGAGCAAGGGAATCAACAGCAGAATGACGACGAGATCGAAGTTGGAAAAATCGGGAAAGAACGACATTTTGTCAACAACGTTCGGATGACTCAATAGTCCTGAAAGTCCATCGACTTCGGGCAGAGAGAGAACATAGCATGCAGCGGCGACCGATCCTGCCATAGCGATGATAAAGAGGGCAAAGTCTGCCCAGACAACGGCGACGAGTCCGCCGAGCATCGCATAAATCATGGTGATGGAACCGGCAATCAGGAGCGTGGTGAGCGGATCGGCACCGAGCAGCACGGCAGAAATTTTGATGATCGCCAGTGTTACCGAAGCCATGATGAGTGTGTTCCCGATCAGTCCGATGTAAATCGTCCGAAAACCTCGGAGAAACGTGGCGGATTTCCCGCTGTACCGAGTTTCGTAAAATTCGATGTCTGTCATGAGTCCCAGCCGCCGCCAGAGTCGAGCATAGATGAACACGGTCGTCATACCGGTAAGGAGAAATGCCCACCAGACCCAGTTGCCTGCCACGCCGCCTTTTCGGACTATCTCGGTCACGAGCCCCGGCGTGTCGGCGGCAAACGTCGTCGAGACCAATGATATGCCGAGCAACCACCACGGCATTGTCCGACCAGAAAGGAAGAATTCCGATGAGTTTTTGCTCGCTCGAACCATCGCAAAAATGCCGATGCTGAACACAGCGATGAAATAGACGGTGAGAATCGTGTAATCTAAAACGTAGAGTTGCATAACGTTGATTTTCGGCGGTACAACCGATTCCGCCCTCAGAATGTCATCAGGATAATGTATGCTCGCACAAGAGTCAAGAGTGTCGCACAACCACCCTCGTTGCACGTCCTACCCGCTTGTCTTTTTTTCTCCTTGAGGTAGAATATCCCGCAGTCGTGTCTTTGCTCCCAGAAGAAGCGACCGGAAGGGCAGACCGGGAGAGGGTTTGACAGCGTAAAACCTTCATTATTGACCGAACCTTAAAGGAACAATCTAATGGCAAAGCGTTCAAAGCGTTATCGAAACGACGCGAAAAAAGTTAAATCGGACACACCGCTTTCTGTGGCGGATGCCGTCGAACTGCTCAAAAAGTTCGACACTTTGAAATTCGACCAAAGCGTCGAAGTAGCCATGCGGCTCGGCATTGACGCGAAACAAGCCGACCAGTTGGTGCGCGGCTCCATCGTTCTGCCGCACGGAATCGGAAAAACGCTCCGTATCTGCGTCATCGCCAAAGGAGATAAAGCCGAAGAAGCAAAAAGCAACGGCGCAGACACCGTCGGCGATGCCGAACTCGTCGCAAAAATCAAAGACGGCTGGACTGACTTTGAAGTCTGCATTGCCACTCCCGATATGATGGGACTCGTCGGTCCACTCGGAAAAGTGCTAGGTCCAAGAGGTTTAATGCCTTCTCCACGCGCCGGAACCGTCACAATGGATGTGGCGAAAACCATCAAAGAATACAAGGCAGGAAAAGTCGAATTCCGCAACGATAAGGCGGGAATCGTACAGGCAAACGTCGGAAAAATCAGATTTGAAAAACAGCAACTCGTCGAAAACATCGAAGCGTTCCTGCAACACGTTCAGCAGTTAAAACCGGTAGCCGTAAAGGGAACTTACGTCAAAAGCGTAACGCTTTCCGCCACGATGTCTCCGGGAGTGAAGGTCATCTGCTGATGTCTTTGTGTCCCTTTGTGCTCTCCGTGTTTTTTTACCACAATGGACACAAAGGGACACAAAGGGGGGAACACGAAGGAGGCACAAAAAATATAACTAATGTATTGCCATGAGTAAATTTGTAAAACAACTCGTTACTAACGATATTGCCAAGCGGCTTGATGGGGTGCAGTACCTCATGCTGGTCGGCTTGACCGGTATTGATGCGAACAAGACGGTGAACCTTCGGGCAACACTTGCCTCTAAGGGGATCAATCTTTTAGTCATCAAGAACAGTTTGGCAAAGCGCGCCACCGAAGGAACGCCGCTCGCCCCGGTTTTTCAAGACCTGGCGGGTGCATACGCCCTTTGCTGGGGAGCAACCGACATCGTGACGTTGGCGAAGGAGTTGGTCAAACTCACCAAGGACAGAACCCTGCAAGGCTTTGAGATTCGTGGTGCCCTGCTCGAGGGAGAAGCACTCGGAGCCGCCCAAGCCCTTGACATAAGCAGATGGCCTACCCGCGAAGAGCAGATTGCCATTTTGCTGGGGCAAATCCTCGGAGTGGGTGCCAAACTTTCCGGGCAGTTGATTGCCTTCGGAGGGAAAATTGCGAGTCAGATCGAACAACTCGCCGAAAAAGGCGAAAGTTAACACAAACCAAATTACCCTTGTTCCATAAAACCTTGAAATTGAGTCTTGCGATGCCGGACGTGTGCCATGTTAAATGGTACAGCCGGTAACTCGTTTCGGTGTAGGGGAACAAGATCAACTATCATTTTTGCGGTTGGGCTTTTAGGGCTTTGCCGCAGCAACCCGAAAGGACATTTAAGATGAGTGAAACAAGAGAATTTTCCGCAGTGACTAAAGAACTCGGCGACAAAATTGTTGCCCTGACGCTTAAAGATGCGAAAGAGTTGAGCGACTACCTGAAGGACGTTCATGGCATTGAACCGGCTTCCGGTGGAGCGGTCGTGATGGCGGCACCCGCAGGCGGCGATGGCGGCGGAGCGGTGGCAGTCGAAGAAAAGACCGAATTCGACGTGGTCTTGGAAGGCTACGAAGATGCCAAAAAGGTCTCCGTCATCAAGGTCGTCAAAAACGCCACCGGCGGAGGTCTTGCCGAATCCAAGACGCTTGTTGAATCGAAGCCGTGCAAAATTAAGACCGGTATCTCCAAAGAAGAAGCCGAAAAACTTAAGAAAGAACTTGAAGAGGCAGGCGCAAAAGTCAGCGTCAAGTAGTGCGAAGCATGGTTGTGCGGCTTTCGGTTCGGATGGTTTCCTCCTTGTGTTCAAACCGGATCGTTAGCCGCCTCCTTTTTTGTCAATTCCCAACTGAAAACGACTTTTTTTTATAATTCACTGTTGGAGAAAAACAGAGAAAAGGTATGGAATCTGAACTGAAAATCATGTATCATATCTACGACGTGTTCGGCGAGAAAGTCGAGACCGATTCGCATTATGAAGCCCTAGCGGCGGAAGCGGAAGGAAAGATCGTGTATGAAATTCACGAAACAACATGGAAATCGGGGTGGATTTCCGGCAAAAATATTGTTGCGTACGAGTGGTCTTAACAAAGTAAAGGAGAATTTACAATGGAACGACAAACACAAGTTGAGATTGACGACATGGAGCAGTTTCGGCGCGACAGTGTGGCGTTGCGGCGAAAACTTGGCATTCCCGGCGGCAGATTAACTGAGGAACAACGGAAAATCTACTCGGATGCCCAGCGGGAAATGTGGCTTGCGAAACATCCCAATGCGGTCGGCGGTCCACCAAGACCAAAGCCGAAAAAGTAAGATTACGCCTTCTCCCATGTAGTGAGAAACATTACCGAAGAGAAAGCGGAGAAACATACAAAATTTTTTCATTACCCTCTATCCTTCAACCTTTCTATGGCAACTCCAGCAGAACGTCGCATTAGATTTAGCGAAATTAAGTATTTCGGAACGCAGGCTACCGTTTATCCTATTCCCGACCTGACGATCCTGCAAACCCAAAGTTACGAAAAATTTTTGCAGGATGACCTCCCCCCCAAAAAGCGGGCAGACGTAGGTTTGGAATCCGTATTGCGTGAATCCTTTCCCATCGAAAACTTTGATAAAACCGCTCGGCTGGAATATCTCTACTACGAATTGGAGAAACCCCGGTACACTCCCGACGAGTGTCGGCAACTCCGCTTGACCTACGGGCGACCGTTCAAAGTGCGTCTCCGCTTGGTTCGAGGCGATAACATTTACGAAGAAGATGTTTTTCTCGGCGACATTCCGATCATGCTCGGCGGCGGTGAATTCATCATTAACGGTGCCGAACGTGTTGTGGTCAGTCAGTTGCACCGAAGTCCCGGTATTGATTTTGTGCAAGAAATCGACGGCGACCGAAAAGTCTATAATTGCCGAATCATTCCTGAACGGGGAAGTTGGCTCGAAATTAACTTTACCCGAAAGGACACGCTTTCGATCAAAATCGACCAAAGCAGCAGGTTGCCGATCATGATGCTCCTTCGGGCGATGTCTCCGAATTATAGCACGAATGCGCAACTGATGAGGGCGTTTTTCAAGACGGGAGCCATGAAAATCGGCGATGCGAAATCAACCGTCCCCAAATTGGAAGGCAGGGTTTCCGTGTCCGATGTCGCCTATCCGAAAACGCACGAAAAGGCTGGAGAAATTATCGTCGAATCATGTGAAACCGTCACAAAGGCGAAGGCGACCGAACTGTGCGCTTCCGGGCAGAAGAAGATCGAAGTGATCGACGAACCCAATCAACGGATTCGTCTCTTGCTCAACTGTTTTGCCGAAGACAAAACACGGTCGCACGAAGAGGCGTTGGCGAAGATTTATATGCGGCTTCGTCCCGGCAATCCGCCGCAGTTGGACAAAGCGCGGGATCTGTTCAATGACAAATTTTTCGATGTGAATCATTATCGGCTCGGTCAGGTGGGGCGTTTCCGTATCAATCGTAAACTGGGACTCAACATTCCCGAAGAAGTGATGACGCTCCGCGCCGAAGATATTATGGAAGCCGTCAAGTACGTCAACCGCCTCTGGGTGGGAGACCGAACGGCAGAGATTGACGACATCGACCATCTTGGCAACCGGCGATTGCGGACGATTGACGAACTTGCGAGTGATGAACTTCGTAAAGGTTTTCTGAAACTGCGGCGAACCGTTCAAGAGCGTTTGCAAGCCAAGGTGAATGATGCCGACGTGACACCGCGTCAGGTGATCAATCAAAAGAGTGTTTCTGCCGCCATCGAATATTTTTTCAGTCGCGGAGAATTGTCGCAGGTCGTTGACCAGACGAATCCGCTTTCGATGTTGACCCACGAGCGGCGGTTGTCTGCATTAGGTCCCGGCGGTTTGAACCGAAAGCGGGCAGGATTCGATGTCCGCGACGTACATTCATCGCACTATGGACGAATCTGTCCGATTGAAACACCGGAAGGTACGAACATCGGTCTGATTTCGAGTTTGAGCATTTACGCCGCCGTCGATAAATACGGATTCCTTATTTCGCCGTACCGCCGTGTGAAAAACGGAAAATTGACTGACGATATTGATTGGCTCAAAGCCTATGAAGAACATGAAAAGCATGTTGCTCCTGCCGATACCAAAATCGTCAAGGGAAAAATCATCGCCGATGAAATTTCCGGCACGGTCGTTGTTCGGTGTAGAGGCGACTATGATCCGGTTGTACCGGAAGATGTCGAATACATTGACGTTGCTCCAAGCCAAATGATCGGAGTTTCGGCGGGCTTGATTCCGTTCCTCGAACATGACGACGCAAACAGGGCTTTGATGGGGTCGAACATGCAGCGACAAGCGGTGCCGCTCCTGGAATCGGAGCCTGCTCTCGTTGCAACCGGTCTCGAAGGTCGAGCAGCGTTTAACTCCAGTTTGATGATCCACGCAAAACGCGCAGGGACAGTCAGTTACGTCGATTCCCAACGAATTATTATCGCTACCAATGATGGATTCGAGGATGAATACGTCTTGCGGAAATTCGTCGGAATGAATGAACGGACGTGCCAAAATCAAACCGCAATCGTCAAGCCGGGCGAAAAAATAGACGAGGGACAAATCATTGCGGACGGTGCGAGTATGCACAAAGGTGAACTCTGTCTCGGACGCAATGTTTTGGCAGCCTTTATGACATGGGATGGATTCAACTTTGAAGACGCAATCATCATCAGCGAAGACCTTGTGAAGAAGGACACCTATACGTCGATTCACATTGAAGAATTCGACATCGAGGTTCGGGACACGAAATTGGGTCGCGAAGAGTTTACGAACGACATTCCCAATGTCGGCGAAAGGGCTCTGCGCAACCTCGACGAATCGGGAATTGTACGTATTGGAACGTATGTACGACCGGGCGACATTTTGGTCGGAAAAGTAACTCCTCGTGCAAAAACGGAACTCACGCCGGAAGAAAAACTACTCCATGCGATTTTCGGTCGACACGGGGAAGATGTGAAAAACGAGTCGCTCGAAGTGCCGAGCGGTGTCGAAGGAATCGTGATCGGAACGCAAAAGTTTTCCTGCCGAATGAGTCTCGCCGAAGAAGAACGGAAAGTGTTCGACAGCGAACTGCGCCGCGCCGAAAAAGAGGAAGACGAAAAGGTCAATGCGAAGTTCAATCCCATGATAGCGGAACTGGAAAAGGCACTCGGTGTCGCTATCGACAAGACTATCCTGGAGCATCCGAAACTGTTCCGATTGGAGCAACTCAACTTGGAAGAGAACGCCAAGGCAAGAAAGATTTACGACAAACATTGGCTTGCGATTGAAACGGCAACCGATGCGAAAGATCGGCGGATCAACATGATGAAGCGGGGCGATGAACTTCGCCGCGGCGTGTTGCAGATGGTCAAAGTCTATATTGCTGCCAAGCGGGTCATTTCGGTCGGCGACAAGATGGCGGGTCGGCACGGAAACAAAGGGGTGATCTCCAAGATTCTGCCCCGTGAAGATATGCCGTATCTTGCCGATGGAACGTCCGTTGAGATTTTGTTGAATCCGCTGGGCGTACCCAGTCGCATGAATGTTGGTCAGATTCTCGAAACGCATCTCGGTTGGGCGGCGGCAAAACTGGGGTATCAGGCGATTACGCCGGTCTTCAACGGTGCCAACGAGTCGGACATCAATGCGGAACTGAAAAAGGCGGGATTGCCGATGCACGGGAAGGTTCGGCTGTATGACGGTCGAACCGGCGAACCGTTCCATCAGGAAACGACGGTCGGATACATGTACATGTTGAAACTGCACCATCTTGTTGACGACAAGGTTCATGCCCGGAGTACGGGACCGTATTCGCTCATCACGCAGCAGCCGCTCGGCGGTAAAGCGCGTTTCGGTGGTCAGCGTTTCGGGGAAATGGAAGTTTGGGCGTTGGAGGCTTACGGAGCGGCTTATACGTTGCAAGAGTTGCTGACGGTCAAGAGCGACGATGTGGAGGGGCGAACGAAGATTTACGAGTCGATGGTCAAGGGCAAGAACACTTTGGAGGCGGGAACGCCTGCGAGTTTCGATGTGTTGACCAACGAAATTCGCGGTCTCGGTTTGAACATGCAACTCGAAAAGGTCGGCGAAACCGGTTTGGATAACATCGGAAAAGACCTGTGATGTTTTTTGCCTTGTGATTTTTTCCAAGCGTTCGCATTTACGGCATATAATCAGAAAACGACCAATTTTGACGGGGCACGGTATCATGCGTCTGCCCTGTAATGACCAGTAGGGTTGCGAAACAAATGGCTTATAACACTTCCACAATCTGATCGAGATCGTTTGCCACCGAAATCGGACGATTGGCAAATTCCGTTGTCTTCACACCGCGCTTACCCAAAACGTCCTCAAAAAAAACGTGATCCGTACCATGATACGCCACCGTTGCATTGGGGTCTTTCAATAAGTGTCCCGTCAAAATGCAAACAACCCTATCTGACTTTTCGATCACTCCTTCGGCAACCAATTTTTTCGTACCGGCAACGCTTGCGGCACTCGCTGGCTCGCAACCGAATCCGCCCGCTCCGACCTGCGCTTTTGCGTCCAAAATTTCCTGCTCCGTAACTTCCCGAACCACTCCATCGCAAAAATTCAATGCCCGAAGACATTTGGATAAATTGACCGGTCGGTTAATCTCAATCGCACTGGCAATCGTCGAAGCCCTCCGACCTTCCGCCGTCATTTGCTCGAAAAATCTTTGAACCAGTCCCTGGTCATAATTTCCGTCGTTCCACCGCAACCCTTCCTGCTCATAAAGCCGGTACAGCGTGTTCGCCCCGGCGGCGTTGATAACTGCCAACCGAGGCACTTTTTCAATGAGTCCGAGACGATGTAATTCAATAAACGCCTTGCCGAAACTGCTGGAATTACCGAGGTTTCCACCAGCGACGACAATCCAGTCCGGCACATTCCAATGCAATGCTTCCAGCACCCGGAACATTATCGTCTTTTGTCCTTCCAGTCGAAACGGATTGAGACTGTTGACAAGGTAAATGCCGAGTTCTTTGGAAACCTGCTGCACCCGGGACATGGCATCGTCGAAGTCCCCTTGGATTTGAATCGTTTTCGCTCCGTAATCCAACGCTTGCGATAGTTTACCGTAAGCGATTTTTCCCGACCCGATGAAAATGACCGACTGCATGAGACCGGTACAGGCGGAGTAAATTGCCAGCGACGCACTGGTATTGCCTGTGGAAGCACACGCTGCTTTTTTAGCACCGACGAATGCTCCGTGTGAAAACGCCGCCGTCATTCCATTGTCCTTGAAACTGCCGGACGGATTGAGTCCTTCGTATTGCAGATACAGACGATCTTCCTTCAAACTTGTGAAGGGTGCAACTCGCCGGGCTTGTTGAAGAAGCGTTTGTCCTTCGCCGATGGTGACGCAATGTTCCAGAGGCAAAAAGGGGAGCAACTCGTGGAATCTCCAAACTCCGCTCAACCGATGCGGACAGGAGCGGTCTTGCCAGTATTGTTCAAAGTGCTGAAGTGACTTGGGCGGGACGATTTTGTTCCAGTCGTACTCGACATCGAGCAGTTCTCCGCAGACGGGACAGGCGTGGTGGATTTCTTCCACGCCGAATTGTTTCCCGCACGCCGGATTGATACATTTTTGAAAAACACTCATGCCAGTATTGTAAGATTTTCACGGCAAAAGACAAGGGGAGAATTCTCAAAAATCTGCTCTACAACCGTCGGCGCATTTTCGTTATAATGACACGCAATGGGCATGTTTTTTCTGGTGCTTTTTTTAGTGATGGTCATACCGCTTGCCGAAGGGGCGTTGCTTGCCCTTTTCCTGCGTGAGGTGTATCTCCGCCATCCGCTTCCTCTTGGCGGTGCCATCGTGCCCGAATGGTGGACAATCCCCAAACCTCCTGTATCTCATGCCGAGTCTGTTGAATATACCGAGTTTGACGAAATTCAGAAAACACCAGTCGAATCCGGTGAGTCTGCCGAACCTGTTTCTGCCGAGACATCGGAGTCAGAAGCCGGTCTCGACGTACCTGCCGCCGAAGTCCTGCCACCCGCCGGAGTTAGTCCCTTCGATGAAGCAGCGAACATTCCCAAAGATTTGCCAGTCCATGAGACCATCGAGGCAATGACATCGGCAAACGCGGCAGACCTTCCAGAAGAGTTTGAACGCCTCATTGGAGAATCGGCAACGGCAGAAAATGTCCATGCTGTCGAGGGCAACTGGGATCATGAGGACCTGCAAGCATTGGTAGACGCGCTGCCGGTACAGAAAATTGATTTCTCGCAGGACATCGAAGAGGATTCACACGTTTCTGAGCCGATTTCTCCGACGGCAAAGGAAGTTCTCGGCGAAAATTTTGACTTTCAAGCACTCGAACAGCAGTCCAAAGAGTCGACGGAGGGCGAACCGTTGACCGCTGACCCTGGTGAACCGCCGCTTCCTTCGTCTTCGGTCGATTCGGCGGAAATAATGTTGGATGTCCGAGAAGATGAGTCGGGAACGGTGCAGGTATCCAGTCCTTATATGCTCAACGTTGCTTCGCAGTTTGCCTCTGATTTTGCGGTGCCGCAGACGGTTTTTCCGACGTTTTCCAACGACATGCTTCAAGAAACGAACAGTACTGCCGAGTCGATGACAGAGGATATCGCTCAATTTTTCTTTTCCGAAGAGTCCCGACCGATGTTTACAAGAAAAACGAAAAAGCAACCGGCAGCAAGCCATGAAAGCCGGGAACGCAGTGCAACGGAGTGACCGGCTAAATGATTTGATGTTGCTCTTGAGATGCCTGCACATCTTGCCTTTTCCTCTCTTTGCGTTATATTATAGCAATGTTTGAGCGGGAGCGTGTCTCCCGATTAGTCGTAAAACTATGGATTTAGAACGGATTTGGGACAACATCGGTGACTTTTTCAACGCACTGACGCGAGGGATCGAACAATACATTACCTCCCTCTTCGGTTCGTCCAATGCCCGATACATCAAAAAATTGCAACCGAGAGTCGAAGCCGTCAACGCCCTCGAACCGGAAATGCAAGCACTCTCCGACGAACAACTCCGTGCCAAAACCGACGAGTTCCGGGGACGACTCCGCAAAGGGGAAACCCTCGATGATCTGCTTGTCGAAGCCTTCGCCGTCTGTCGGGAAGCGGGTCGGCGTATCCTCGGACTGCGGCACTACGACGTACAACTCATGGGTGGAATGGTTCTCCACAGCGGTGCCATCTCTGAAATGATGACCGGTGAAGGAAAAACTCTCGTCGCCACCCTGCCCGCCTATCTCAATGCCCTCGAATGCAATATCAACGGAAAGGGGGGCGTTCATGTCGTTACCGTCAACGATTATCTTGCTCGTCGTGATATGGAATGGATGGGTCCGCTCTACCTTTCGCTCGGAATCACCGTAGCGGCAATCCAAAGCAATATGCCCGCCGATGCCCGGCAAAAAGCGTATCAATGCGACATTACCTACGGCACGAACAACGAATTCGGCTTCGACTATCTCCGCGACAACATGAAGTTTGCCGCCAAAGGAGACGAAAAGTATCCGCCACAGTACCAGCAAGTCCAAGGCAAACTTAACTTCGCCATCGTGGACGAAGTCGATAACATTCTCATTGACGAAGCGCGAACGCCGCTCATCATTGCCGGTCCCGCTCACGATGATGTAACCCGGTATAGCCGAGCCGATAAAATCGCCCGGCAACTCACCCAAGGAGTCGATTTTGAAGTCAAAGAAAAAGAGCATTCCGCCAACCTGACCGACGTGGGCGTGCGCCACGCCGAAAAACTCGTCGGAGTCGAATCGTTCTACACCGCAGGCAACATGGAGTGGCCTCATTTAATCGACAACGCTCTCAAAGCCCATCATCTGTACAAAAAAGATGTGAATTACATGATTGACGGCGACGAAATCGTCATCGTTGATGAATTTACCGGTCGTGCGATGCCGGGTCGAAATTGGAGTGATGGTCTTCACCAAGCCGTCGAAGCCAAGGAAGGGGTCAAAGTCAAGGAAGAAAACCAAACGCTGGCGACGATCACACTCCAAAATTTCTTCAAACTGTACGACAAAATTGCCGGTATGACCGGTACAGGCATGACGGAGGCATCCGAGTTTTGGAAGATTTACAAACTCGACGTGATTGCAATGCCGACGAATAAACCGTTGCGGCGGCTCAATTTTGCTGACTCGATTTATCGAACCGAGCGGGAAAAGTACAACGCCATTGTGCAGGAAATCGAACGGCTCAATAAGTGGGACGTTTTGGAACTCGGCGGCGAGAACGAGATATGGGGAAGTATTAACCGCGAAGAAGAAGACCGGGTGGAAATCATTCCCAAAGGTTCAAAGTCGCCGGAATGGATCGAACGAAAACAGATCAAAAATGCATCCCGAAAGGGACGACCGATTCTCGTAGGAACAACGTCGATTGAACGGAGCGAACTCATTTCCCGCATGTTGGATCAAAAGGGAATCAAACATCAGGTTCTCAATGCGAAGCACCATCAGCGTGAAGCGGAAATTGTCGCCCAAGCCGGTCGAAAAGGAGCAGTAACGATTGCGACCAACATGGCGGGTCGTGGTACGGACATCATTCTCGGCGGTAATCCCGAAGCGATGGCGTGGAGCCAGTTGCAAACGCAGTACCCCACCCGGCTGGAAGTGCCGCGAGATGTTTGGACGAACCTCGTGAACGACATCGAATCAAAAGAGCAAATGAAGCCGGAAGGAGATGTCGTTCGGACAATGGGCGGCTTGCACATCATTGGGACGGAGCGGCACGAAGCCCGGCGAATCGATTTGCAACTTCGCGGTCGTACCGGTCGGCAGGGCGATCCGGGAAGCAGCCGGTTCTTTCTATCGCTCGAAGACGATTTGATGCGAATCTTTGCCGGTGAGTGGGTCAAGCGGATCATGACGATGCTCGGAATGGAAGAGGGGCAGGTCATCGAAAGCAAGATGGTCAGTCGCCGGATCGAAGGTGCACAGAAAAAAGTGGAAGAACGCAACTTCGACATCCGCAAAAACCTGCTGGAATATGACGAAGTGATGGACTATCAGCGAAAGTCCGTCTATGGGTATCGGCAACGGATTCTCGATGGAGCGAACTGCAAAGAATTGATTTTTGAGATGATCGATGCGCAAGTCGATAAATATCTCGGCGATTTTCTCGACAAGGACTACGAAGCCGGTGCCTTTGCCGCCTGGGTGGGCGCAAGACTGAACACCGAATTTGAAACGAAGGATTTTAGAGGACTCGAATTCCGGCAGGCAGAGGAATTCGCCCTCGACCACGCCAAGCGGCTTGCGGAATCGTCAGTGCTAGACCAGATTGACGAAAACGTCTCGCCTGATGCCGAAGAAGAGGACTGGAACTGGCAGGCGCTCGCCAAATGGTCGAACTCGGCATGGCGTACTGGTTACACTGACCGCGATCTGAAAAAAATTCCCAGAGAAGACCTTGCCGAAGTTCTCATCGAAAAGGCACGCAAGCACATCGACAACGTCGATCTCTCTGATGGAAAGGAACTTTTGGGACAAAACTACGGTCTCAAAATGGGCATCGCTTGGATCAGGCAAAAGTTCGGAATCGAACTTAATTTCGACGACGTGGTCAATGATGAGCCGGATAAACTCCGCGAGAAACTCCGTACATTGACGCACGAAAAGTATCGGGAAAAGGAAATCCAATTTCCAGTGCTCGGCGGGTTGCTGCACTTTACGGTGAGAGACCAACATGGAAAGCGATACAATCGGGAAGGACTCGTGGACTGGGCGAAAGCACGATTCGACGTGGACATTTCGCTGGAAGACCTCAAAAACAAACAGCGGCAGGAAATCGAAGAGACGATGTTTGCTCAAAGCAGAACAACATCAGAGCGTTCAGAAGCCGTGTACAAGGAACTGCGGACACGTTTGGATGCACTGTTCGTTCATAGCGGGATTGATGTTGCCGAACTGCAAAAAGGCAAAGAAAGTCAGGTGGCGGAGAGCAAAGGGGGGAGGATTGCGGTCGGTTCAAAGTATGCGGCAAGAAGTGCGGCGAAGGCTCCCACGAAATACAGTGGAAAGTACGCAACCACAAAATCGGCGGCGAAGGAACCCACAAAGCCAAAGTACGTTCTGAAAGACGATGCGGAATTGGCGGAGTTTTGTACGTGGTGCAATGAAAATATTACTGCAAGGGCAACGGTACTGAAGGCACATGACACCAGGGTTTTGGAGAAAATTGCCAGTATGACGGAAACAGACACTTCTCAATGGCAAGAGGCTAGAATTGTGGGCGATCCTCGTGCGATAACCCCGCAAAAAATCCTCGGCTGGGACGTTGTGGAATTGGAAGACCGTCTGAACGCACGGATTGAAGAACTTTACAATCCAGAAATGCGCGGAATGGAGCGGTCATTGGTGTTGCAGATTCTCGATACGGTTTGGAAGGATCATCTGCTCGTGATGGATCATCTTCGGGCGGGCATCGGATTACAAGGATATGCGCAGATTGATCCGAAGGTGGCGTACAAGCGTGAGGGGATGAAACTTTTTTCGGAATTGTGGAACACGGTTTATTCGCGTGTTACGGACTTGATATTTCGTATGGAGCAACTTGATCCCGGCTTTGTGAGTACGACGTTTCAGGAGGCGGAGACTCGGCACGACGAGGCGGGTTCGGCAATGAGTGATTTTGCGAAGGAACAGGTGGAGGCGGCGGATAATGTAGGGACTTCGGATAAAAAGTTAGAGCCGATTCGCAACAAGGGACCGAAGTATCAGGGACCGGCGGTGGGCAGGAATGATCCTTGCCCGTGCAACAGCGGGAAAAAGTATAAAGCGTGCTGTGGGAAGAAGTAGTAGTGCCGCAATCTAAAGATTGCGGCACCGTCGTACATTACCGCAACTTAAACTGTGAGACCAATTTTTGCAGATTCGTTGCCATCGCACTCATTTCGTTGGCGGCACTTGCCGACTCTTCCGCAGAAGCAGTGTTCTGCTGCGTTACGGAATCAATCTGCTGCAAACCAATCGTTACTTGGTTCACTCCCTGCGCCTGCTCATTACTGGCAACGGCAATGCCCGCCACAAGTTCCGTCGTCTGCTTGATCTGGTCGACAATCGTGTTAAGC
>Ga0123353_10006575_pt1 | contig 15506 bp, 13 predicted proteins | sample TergutLab28metaG_3_FD_92763 | JGI IMG/M metagenome (GOLD analysis project Ga0123353, IMG submission 92763) | Labiotermes labralis P3 segment gut microbial communities from Petit-Saut dam, French Guiana - Lab288 P3 | ecosystem: Host-associated > Arthropoda: Insects > Digestive system > Gut ... | reverse complement strand
TTCAAAAGAAAGACTTTGAGGCAAACCGCTATACGGTTTATTTAAATGCATCAAAGAAAAACGAGCCGCATTCCATATTTTATTTACAAAATTTCGATACCCTTCTACTCGTTTTGCGCTCATTTTAACATCCCGACCCTGAGCGGCAAATGCAGCCAAAGTAAATCGAAAGGCATCTGTTCCATAGGTTTCTAGGATTTCCAAGGGATCAATTACATTTCCCTTAGATTTGCTCATTTTTTGGCCTGCTTCATCCCGAACAAGCGCATGGATATAAACATCTTTAAAAGGCACATCTTTCATAAAATGAAGACCCATCATCATCATGCGAGCAACCCAGAAAAAAAGAATATCAAAGCCAGTAACCAATACCGATGTGGGATAAAAAGTATTAAGCAACTTGGTTTTTTCAGGCCATCCCATAGTAGAAAAAGGCCATAGTGCGGAACTAAACCAAGTATCTAAAACATCTATTTCTTGTTCTATTCGTAAGCTTTTACAAACAGGACAAGCGGTGGGATCTTCCATTTCTACAATTTCGGCACTACAATCCAAACATGTAAAAGCCGGAATACGATGTCCCCACCAAATTTGCCGAGAAATACACCAATCTCGAATATTATACATCCAATCATCGTATGTTTTTTTCCAGACAGCGGGAATAATTTTGGTTTTACCCGTTTCTACTGCCTCAATAGCCAGCTTAGCCAAAGGCTTGGCTTTAACAAACCATTGTTTGGACAAACCGGGTTCAACAACAGATTTACATCGATAACAATGTCCTACATTATGAATCAAAGGTTCGATTTTTTCGAGCAACCCTTCTGCTTCTAGCGCGGCGACGATGGCTTTGCGAGCATCAAACCGATCCATACCTGCAAATTTTCCTGCGCCAGATAGCATTTTACCATCATCCCCAATGACTTTGGGAGTATCTAAGTTATGTTTTAACCCCAATTCAAAATCGTTTGGATCATGAGCGGGCGTAACTTTCAGCGCACCTGTACCAAACTCCAGAGACACATAGGTATCTTTAATAATTGGGATTTCTTTATTTGCTAAAGGAAGAACAATTGTTTTTGCGGTGATATTTGTATAACGAGAATCTTCTGGATGAATTGCCACGGCCGTATCTGCCAACATTGTTTCCGGACGTGTTGTAGCAACAGTTACGCTACCAGAGCCATCTGTAAGTGGATATCGAATATAATATAAATTACCTTTGGTTTCTTCGTGTTCAACTTCTAAATCAGATAGAGCCGTATGACATCTACAGCACCAGTTTGTAATATAGTTTCCTCGATAGATTAGGCCTTCTTTATAAAGAGCTACAAATACAGTACGAACGGCTTTAGAAAGACCTTCATCCATGGTAAATCGTTCCCGATCCCAATCTGCCATGGCTCCTAATCGTTTCATTTGATTAATAATCGCACCGCCATAGGTTGTACGCCACTTCCAAATCTCTTCAATGAATTGCTCACGGCCTAATTGATGACGGTCCCTACCTTCTTCGGCAAGTTTTCGTTCTACTACATTTTGAGTCGCAATTCCCGCGTGGTCTGTCCCCGGCAGCCATAAAACATTTTCACCTTTGAGTTTATGATACCGACATAAAATATCTTGTAAGGTAACATTCAAGGCATGCCCCATATGAAGAGCGCCGGTAACATTTGGAGGTGGAATTACGATAGAGAAATTTTTCTTTGCCTTTTCTTCATTTGCTTTAAAAAGGCCTTCTTTTTCCCAATAGGCATACCAGCGTGCTTCTACTTCATGAGGTGCATAGGCTTTTTCAAATTGACTCATATATCTCGTTCTCCAGATCGTTATTGCGTAGCCTATTTGTTATAAGTCTTCTGGTAAAGTACCAATTTCTTTAGACAGGAGCATTCGTAAACGAGAGATTTCTTTTTCAACGGAGGCCTCAACTCGTTCTTCTACGAGTTTATCAAGGCGTTCTCCCCATCGTTTTTCTAAGAACTGAGCGACCGTGCCTTCTAAAAATGAACGAAATGCAGGAGAGCCGTTTTCTTCCATAAAGTCGTATATCGATGGACGATTAGCCGCCGATGTTTTAGACAAAGGAGTGATTTCGGCAATAAGATTTTTCAATGCATCCTGTTTTTCTTCAAGGGACTTATCGCTTTTGTTATCATTCAGTTTATTCGTTAATGCAACAGGATCTTTGGTCTCGGGAGACGCTTTTTGAGTTAGATGTAAAACATCGTCTTCAGACTTCATGAAAGAGCCCTTTCCATAAACAGTTAAAAAGAAACCTTTTACGGCTAGTATATTTTATACATGTAATGTATAATTATATCTGATTTATATTTAAATGAAAAGAATTTAAAGAATACATATGCGCCGATTTTACATTCCGTCCAAAGAACTTATTAAAGAAACTCCTGAAATTACGGGATCAGATGCACACCACATTCACTCAGTATTACGATTGTCGCCAGGAATAGAAATAGGTCTTTTTGACGGAAAAAATTTTACTCAACTAGCTGTAATTACCGATATCTCAGAAAAAAAAGTGCGATTTCGATTAATGAATCAAATTCTTCCTTCGGCAGAATCTAAATTGTCCATTAATATCGCACAAGGGCTGTTAAAAGGCTCTAAATTTGACGCCTTATTAAAACCTCTAACAGAATTAGGCGTAACGGAAATTGTACCTTTTGTAGCAAATCGAAGTATTGCTACACTTGACGAAAAGCGTTTTATAAAACGCCATGAGCGTTGGGAAAAAATCGTAGTCGAATCTATAAAACAATGCGGACGAGAAAAATCACCTATAATTCACGGGCAAAAAGTGTTTGAAGATACTTTACAAATGGCTCAAGGGGCTGACTTAAAGTTGATTTTCTGGGAAGATGAATCGGCCTCATTATTAGATGTGTTTCGAGAAAATAAAAATGTTACTTCTTTATTCGTAATGATTGGCCCGGAAGGAGGGTTTACACCAGAGGAAATACAAAAAGCAACAAGGCACGGATTTATTTCAGTTTCATTAGGGAAACGGATTTTACGAACAGAAACAGCAGCCATCGCAATAAGTAGTATCTTGCAGTATCAATATGGAGACTTAGGCGCTGGCAACCACCCAAAACTCGCTTGACATTGAAGTGTGTATTTTATATAAACTGTCAATTCATTAAGTGCCGGGGTAGCTCAGTCGGTAGAGCAGGGGACTGAAAATCCCCGTGTCGGCAGTTCAATTCTGTCTCCCGGCACCACTAATATCAAGGCTTTTCGCTAAATCGTGAAAAGCCTTTTTTTATTATTCCCCAGTATACTTTAAAAAATCTATGACTCGACCTGGTTAGCAATGATGCATTTACAATGAACGAAAGCTTAATTGCTTAAATTAGTTTCATTTTTTTCAATCGCTTTTGCAATACGCGTCGCACGCTCCGCTGAGTTTGGGTGACTGGCAAGAATTCCGCCACTCTTGCCGAGATTGTCAATTTTCATCAGCGCGGAAACCGCAGCCTGCGGATTGATTTTATATTTTCTCATCATCTGATAACCATAAGCATCTGCCGCATACTCATTCGATTGCGAATATTGTGCGTTAAGTACGTTATGCAACAAAGTGTTTAACTGAGAAGTGCTCAGGCCTCCAGCAGAACCGCTAACCGTTGCGCTAGCCGCCTTAGAAGCACCTAGAGATGCATAGTGTACGCGAAATGCGTTTGCACTGTCATTATTTTTCACATGTCCGATTTCATGCCCTATGATATAAAAAAGCTCATCATCGGTCATCATGTCCATGAGGCCAGAATATACACGAATAGATCCATCAGCCGAAGCATTAGCATTTATCTGGTTGGTGAGGTACACTTTAAAATTAAGCTGTAAGCCGTCTTCGTTACGTAATTTGTTCGTCAGCTTTGCCAAGCGTTGAGCATATTTATTATTATTCGGAGCGACTTTGTTTTCACGGTCGCCTTGAGCGCGCATCTGCCGTGAAATATTTACTACTTCCTCATCGCTCAAAGAAGCCGCAGTTATGAGGTCTTTTCCAGCAGATATATGCCCAGTGTTAAGCTTGAAGCCATGACCAACACCAGCTCCAAGCCCTAGTAGCGCAACACATAGCATAAGACACATGACAGGTTTGAACATAATACCTCCAACGTTTAAAGAAATTAAAACACAAAACATATAACTCGTTCAAACGGTATTACGCTATCCCAATTCCGTCAATCTTTAATTTTTTGCATTACCTCTTCTAGTTGATCGTCAATCAAATAAAGAAAGCGGACGGGAAAATATCCCTCCGCTTTCTTGTTGTTCCCCAAAGAAATTTATTTTATTTGAAATCCATTTGCCAGAAAAGACCTCCGACCATACGGCTTCCTTGTTTTGTTTCCACACCATTTCGAAAACGACTTTCACGATCGAAGACAATAAGTTCAGGGAAAACTTTAAATCCTTTGGCAATTTCCCAAGTACCGCTGAAATAATATCCTTGTACTTCATCGCGGGTTTTCAACTGACCGCCACTAGAGGAAAAAATTTTCGTATAACCAACTTCACCTGTAAACCGTTCATGAAATTTATATCCAATAACGCCAGCAAATGCCCAGGCATGAGCATTATACACGCCTGGATTAGAACCAGCACTAATATAATAGGCTTGCTCATCTGCTTCAGTCCGCATGCCATAATTTCGACCATTCTGACGCCAGTTGGCAGACGCATTCATATAAAAACTACCTTGATTATATTTGGCGCCAAGACCTAAAATATAAGCGGAAACCGTTTTAGAGTCGGTTCGAGCAGGGTTGTTTTCCTGATATACTTGAACCCCGCCAACTCCCATAAGAGAAAGGTTTTTCCATTTATAGTCATATCGGGCTTCAAGTTTTGGAATGTATGCTGAAACCCAATTATCGCTAGCACCAAAACCAGCCATACGGCGATCAGTATTTGGCGTAATCGCTGCCAATTTTAAATTGCCATATGTCAAGCGAATTTGTGAAACACGCGAAACACTTGAACCCATTTCACCCCATGCTTTCATATTGGATCCGGTAAACATAACATTGGTAACGGTGAAATCGCTTAATGGATCCGTTTGCCCAATTAAAAGCTTTCCAGCGCCAAAATTCCATTCGCCATAAGCATGACGAAGGCGCATGCCGCCACGCCCAGATCCGCCTGAACCGATATAATTTCCATTAATATCAGTATCGCTTGCGGCATCAATTTCCCATCTACCGGTAATATCGCCGGCCTTGAAGTTCATTCCTAAACGTGTAGCACTACTATCCATATACCACCGCAAGTCATCTTTCTCAGAAGAACCAACACTATACCAATTAGAAAATTTATGGTCCCAATAAGTAGCCATAGAAGCCCGCCCATATATTTCTACCGAAGCAAATGCTGATTGCCCCCAGAAAATAAAGGCTCCTACAATAAGAACTGCAAAAATCCATCTTTTTTTCATTTATTTCTCCCTTACTAAAGTTAATACATTTCTATTTTCAGAGTGGATATTCCCATTTAGCTTGGGAAAAAGAATAAAGAACGTATGTTAAATCTGAAATCGACCTAGTGTTAAATTTTTGTAAAAAAAGAGGGGGATTATGTGCGGACTGGGAAGTGAAGCGTCATCGTAGTACCGGATTTTCCGTCGCTTTGGATTTCGATTGTGGCATTATGAAGAATAGCTCCATGTTTTACAATGGAAAGACCCAATCCGGTTCCTTCAATTTGCTGATTGCGACTATCTTCGCCTCGATAAAAACGTTCAAGAATTCGTTCTTTTTCGTGTTCTGGAACTCCCTTGCCAGTATCTGAAATACAAAATGAGATTTCTGAAGAGGTCTTGGCAATTTTTATAAAGACTTTGCCTCCTTCGACATTATATTTAATCGCATTGTCTAATAGATTAAAAATCATTTCGCTTAGCACCTCACGAATAGCAATAAGTTCGACGGCTTCTCCTTCTACTGAGATTTCAATTTGACGAGACTGGCTTGCTTTACTAAAACAACTAACTATTTCAGTGGTAAGCTCATACAGATTCACAGTTTGCCGCAGTAAAGAAAGACTTTTTTCATCTAATTTAGATAATAATAAGATATCTCCAACAAGCGTAATCAACCGTTGCGCCTCGAGATAGATATTATTGGCGAAACGAGAAACATCTTCTGACTTTACAAGACCATTGGCTATAATTTCCGCATATCCAGAAATAGATGTTAAAGGTGTTTTAAGTTCATGGGAAACATTGGCTGTGAATTCGCGACGCAATTTTTCTCGTTCTTCTCGTTCAGTAACATCTATCAATAGAACGACTGTCCCTTGTATTTGTTGGTTGTCTACAACAGGATTGGCATAAATTTGATAATAGTGATTTTCTATTGCCAACAAAGCCTCTGCCGCCGTACCTGAAATAGCGGATTCAATTGTGGTTCGAAAAGCCTCGCTTCGATGTAATGAAAGCACATTTTGATGAATTGGATTTTCTAAATGTACATGTAAAAATTGTAGGGCACTTTTATTATACGAAAGAACTTGACCTTCCTTGCCTAAAACTAAAAAGCCTTCACGCATGCAATCTGTGATTGCCGTAAATTCAATTTGCTTTTGATGAAAAAATGCCATCTGATTAGCAATAACATCTTTTTGCCACTTTAAACGGGACAAAAGAGGCGTAAGTTCTTCATACACAACATTTTCTTCGGGGTTATCTAGGTCTATGGCATTAATTGGCTGAACTAACTTTCGAGCAACACGTCGACCGATAAAAATAACCAATAAAAAAACACCGATTCCAATAGCAAAAATCAAAGGAATAAATCTAAATAAGGATGCTTCCACCCTGTCCGTGGTAACAGAAAGTCTTAATATTGATTTATTGGGTAAGCGCGCGGCATAATAATATGTTTTTTTATCAATGCCATCAGAATAGCGGATGCTTTCGCCAACACCGTTTTGCAGAGCCGAGGCTACTTCTGGCAAATACAAGTGGTTTTCCATTTCATTGGAATCCAGAATACTATCAAATAAAACCGTTCCATCGCTTTTAATAAATGTAATCCGATGACCAAAAGAGGCGGGATCAATCGCCATAAGGTATTTCATACCCGACAACTCAATCCCCTTTTGAATATAGCTCGACTCGGCTACTATTTCACGATGTATAACTTGGGTATAATTTCGATATGCCACGAAATAAAGAAAAAACGCAGTTAAAAAAATAGAAAGTCCGGCAAGGGCACAGGAAAAAAGAAGTATTTTTCTTTTCATATTATTTATCTACTTTATAGCCAACCCCGCGAACTGTTTGAATCAATTGTCCGCAAACACCCAATTTTTCTCGCAATGATCGAATATGTACATCTACAGTTCGTGTTTCTCCATTAAAATAATATCTCCACACAGAAGATAAAATTTGATCTCTAGAAAGAACTCTCCCTTGATTTCGAATTAAATATAATAATAATTCAAATTCTCGATGCGTAAGAGGAACTGTTTCTTCTTTTACCGAAGCTAAATGGCGTGACACACTGATGAAAAGATCTCCTATCCGATATTCGTCGGGCTCTTTTACCATATTTGATCGACGAAGCAGGCTTTTTACGCGAGCCACCAGCTCCATCATGCCAAAAGGTTTTGCCAAATAATCATCAGCGCCTGAGTCTAGCCCAAACACCTTATCATATTCCGTACTTTTAGCAGTTAGCATCATCACCGGAATTTTTGCTGTGGATGGAGAATTGCGAAGCTTTTTTAAAATTTCCAAACCATTTTCTCCAGGCAATGCAATATCTAATAAAATTAATCGAGGTGGAGTTTTTAAGACCGCTTTCCAAAAATCGTCACTTGATGAAAATCCAACAACATCAAAGCCTGTATTTTTTAACGTGTAAATGACGAGTTCGCGAATATTTTTTTCATCCTCCACCAAATAAATCATAAAGTTTCTCTTTCCATATTTTCTTTATGTCGGTGCTGACCGGTAATAGAATAAATTACCCACTCTGCAATATTTTCAGCATGATCTCCGATTCGTTCAAAATATTTAGCAATCATGAGCAAATCAAGACAGGCTCCGCCATCCGCATGATCTTGCGCCATTAATCGAACCAATTCTTTGCGAATCTTCTTCAATAAAGTATCCACTATATCATCATGCTCGATTACTGCGTGAGCTTTTGAAAGATCTTTTCCGATATAAGAATCAAGACTGTCGGTAAGCATCTGAATAGAGATTTGTGCCATATGGCTAATTGGAATGCTCGCAAAAAGAGGATGCCCCTTAATAAATGAAGATATTTTGGCAATATTTGCGGCCTGATCCCCAATACGCTCTAAATCAATAATCATACGCTGAGCGGCAGTAATTTGACGAAAATCGCCGGCAACAGGTTGTTCATGAAGTAATAATTTTCCACACAAGGCTTCAATTTCGAGTTCTTTTCGATTAATTTCGTCTTCGATTTCTAACGCTTTTTCTCGAAAAGAGTCACTTTCACTAAGTAAGCTCTGCGTGGAATTTTGAATGGCTTCTTCGCAAAGAGCGCCCATGCGGATAAGCTCCGCATGAAGTGTTTCTAGTTGTTTTAGGTAGCTTGCTCGCATATTATCCAAACCTCCCTGTGATATAGTCTTCTGTTCGCTTATCTTCCGGCTGAGAAAACAATTTTTCCGTGCTATCATGTTCAACGATTTCCCCTAAAAGGAAAAATGCTGTTTTATCTGAAATTCGAGCCGCTTGTTGCATATTATGAGTTACAATAACAATTGTATAGTCTTTTTTTAATTCTTCTGTTAGCTCTTCAATCTTCGCAGTTGAAATAGGATCTAAAGCGGAGGTTGGCTCATCCATTAAAATAACTTCTGGCCTTACAGCAAGAGCTCTAGCAATGCAAAGTCGTTGTTGCTGACCACCGGATAAAGACAATGCGCTTTTCTTAAGTCGATCTTTAGTCTCCCCCCAAATAGCAGCGTTTTGTAATGCCTCTTCCACAATTAAGTCTAGCTTGACCTTAGAACGAATTCCATGAGTCCGAGGGCCAAAAGCAACATTGTCATAAATACTCATGGGAAATGGATTTGGTTTTTGAAAAACCATACCTACCCGTTTTCGAAGCATATTGACATCCATTCCATTATGAATATCTTGATCGTCTAAAAAAACCTTGCCAGTAATTCGGCAACCTTCTATTAAATCATTCATACGATTTAACGTCTTTAGTAAAGTCGTTTTGCCGCATCCTGAAGGACCAATAAATGCCGTAATTTCATTGATCGGGATGGAAAGGTTAATATCGCCCAAGGCTTTAAAATCACCATAAAACAAATCTAAGTTTTCAACGCGTATCTTATCCACGGTGTTCTCCCGTAATTTTTTTCGAAACATGTCCAGAAAGAATGTTAATTATAATGACCAAAACTAATAAAACAACAGCTGTGGCATACGCTCGATCAATATGTATACCTTCACTGGCCAATGTATACATATGAACAGATAATGTTCGAGCGGATGAAAATACACTGCTAGTAATTTTTGCAACTGTTCCAGCGGTAAAAATTAAGGCCGCTGTTTCTCCCACAATTCGGCCGATTGAAAGAATAATACCGGCGAAAATACCCGGAGCCGCTGCAGGAAGCACAATGCTAAATGTAGTTCGCAAATGGCCCGCTCCTAGCCCAAAACCACCCTCTCGATATGTATCTGGCACAGAAAGTAGCGCTTCTTCTGTGGTTCTCATCATCACCGGCAATACCATTACTGCTAATGTAAAAGCCCCTGCGAGCAAAGAAAAACCCCATTTTAATGCTATTACAAAAAAAAGCATACCAAAAAGGCCATAAACAATGGAAGGAATACCAGCTAAGGTTTCTGCAGCCAGTCGAACAACAGGAACAATCTTATTCCCACGGCGGGCATATTCCGTAAGATAAATTGCCGAAAAAATACCAATGGGTGCTGCAATAACTATAGCTAAAAAGGTCATAAATATTGTGTTAACAACTGCGGGCAAAAGAGAAACATTTTCGCTTGTATATTCCCATGCAAATAGATCGGCAGAAAAATTGGGAATTCCTTTTACTAAAATGTAGCCAACTAAAAATAAAATAATGCTCGCTGTAACAATGGCCATAGTCCAAACCAAAATCCGAAAAACATAAGAAAGAATTTGATGTCGCATGGAATTGAATTCTTGAATCATGTCGATTGCCCTCGTTTAAGAAGCGAAAACAACATATTGATAATGAGAATAAACACAAATAAAACTACCGCCGTAGCAATTAATGCTTCCCGATGCAAATCGACTGCGTATCCCATTTCCAAAACAATGTTGGCGGTAAGTGTTCGGACGCCATGAAACAAGCTATCAGGAATAACTGCCTGATTTCCAGCAACCATGATAACCGCCATAGTTTCTCCAATAGAGCGACCGACACCTAAAATAATACTAGCCATAACACCCGATTTGGCTGCTGGTAAGACGGTAAAAAAAACAGAATACTCATGACTGGCTCCCAACGCGAGAGCACCTTCATAATAGTGGCTCGGAACAGCTCGAAGCGCGGCTTCAGACACGCTAATAATGGTAGGAAGAATCATAATTCCTAAAATAATGGATGCCGTTAAAATACTCTTGCCTGTGCCTGCAAATAATGTTCGCGTTAAAGGAACTAACAACACTAGGCCAAAAAAACCATAAATAACAGATGGGATACCAGCCAATAACAAAACCGCTTGTTTAAAAAAACGATGAATCTTTTTATTACAAAATTTCGCCAAAAAAACAGCAGTTAAAACCCCTAGCGGAACTCCCATGATAATTGCCCCTGCTGTAACATACAAGCTGGCAAGTATCATGGGAGCAATTCCATACAGTCCTTGACCGGGTTTCCATGCGATTCCAGTCAAAAAAGAGAAAAATCCAATTTTCCCGATAGCAGGAACGCCATTTACAAACAAGAACAAACAAATCAAAATAACGCTCAAGATCGACACACACGCCGTAATCAAGAAAACAAACTTCATTCCTTTTTCTACAAAACGACCGCTCATTAATTATTTCCTATTGAAGATTTGACCATGCTTTGAGTTTGCCCGTAAAAATTTCTTTCACTTGTGCTTTCGTGAGATTTTCAACCGGATTTTTCTTGTTTATAATTACAGCTAAACCATCTTTTGCAATAACAATTGAACGAACACCTTTTTGAATTTCACTGTCTTTTAATTCACGAGAAACCATTCCAATATCGCAGATACCTTCAATTGTAGCGCTCACACCTGTGGAAGAATCACTTTGTTGAACTTCGATGTTGGCTTTTGGATTTGTTTTTTGATAGGCTTCTTTCAAAGCCTCCATAACTGGTGTAACCGAAGAAGAACCTGCCACAATTACTTTTCCAGGAATTTTGTTGCCTACATAAATGCCAGTATCTTTTATTTTAATGTAGCCTTTGGCCTCAACTATATTTTGACCATTTGCGCTGTGAATAAAATTGATAAATTCTTGTGCGGCAGGACTGATTTTTTCTTTCACAGCTACGTTAAATGGGCGAAAAACTTTATAGCTTCCGTTATTTACGTTCTCAGTGGTAGCTTCTACGTCATCGATTTTAACAGCTTTTACCATATCATTTAAAGAACCTAGTGAAATATATCCGATTGATCCTTCATCGCCAGATACAGTCATCATCATAACAGCAGTATTATTAGTAATTTCTGCAGAGGAAACAGTATGGTCAATTTTGTTTCCGTTGACATCTTTTTCTTCCACGCCAAAGAGCTCAATAAAAGCACCGCGAGTTCCAGATCCATCTTCGCGGGAAATAACAGAAATTTGCATGTTTGCTGTACCATCTGACTTTTCAGCTGTATTGCATCCTATAAGTATCGCAGAAAAGGCCAATGCCAGTAAAAATGCAACTAAATAAATAGTCTTTTTCATTTTCTCTCCTTTTTTGTAAAAATTTTAATCCCTTTTATAAAACAACATCATAATAATACTTTTTTTATGTAAAAACTGATGTCTGTTTATTGTTAAATTTTTGTAAAGATTTTGCGCTAATCAATTTTGAAGAAGAATCATAATTATGTGTTTTTCATGAAAAAACGAGTTCAAGGTGGTGTTTTTTTCTCATTTGAGGTACGATATTCACATAGGCAAAATTCAAAAACTATCATTATAATTTATGGTATTCTTATGAAAAAATATATGAAACGGATCGTATGGAGTGTTCTTGCCATTCTCATCATTATTGCGATAATTTTATATTTTACTCGCGAAAAACAAGACCTTAGCTATATGTCTGCCACGGTTACTCGTGGGGACGTTCAGCAAGTGGTTACAGCTACAGGGCAGATAGGAGCCTTACAGCTAGTTACGGTAGGAGCTCAAGTATCCGGCCAGATTCAAACATTATATGTAAAACTAGGACAAGAAGTAAAAAAAGGGGATTTGATTGCCCAGATCGATTCTACTACTCAGCAAAATACATTAGATACAAACCGTTCTAAGCTAGAAAGTTATCGCGCCCAATTGAAATCGGCTCAAACAATCTTGATGGTTCGCGAATCTCAATATGAACGAGAAAAAAGGCTTTTTACAGGAAATGCCACTTCTAAAGAAAATCTTGAAAACGCAGAACAAGCCTATGCAACGGCTTTATCAACCGTTTCTGATTTAAAAGCTTTAATTGTACAAACTCAAATTTCAGTCAATACCGCGGAAGTAAATTTAGGATATACTACGATTCGCTCCCCATTAGATGGTGTAGTGGTCTCTATGCCTGTGGAAGAAGGACGAACTGTAAATGCAAACCAAACAACACCAACCATTGTACAAATTGCTGATTTGAGTCAAATGGAAGTGTTGATGGAAATATCTGAAGCAGATGTCGTTAAAATTGCTTCTGGAATGAAAGTAACTTATCGGGTTCTAACGGCTTCAGCAAAGCGGTTTGAGACGATACTTCAATCAATTGACCCAGCATTAACATCTCTCACCAATAACACCTATACTCGAGGAGCAAACACGAATGAAGCAATCTATTATTATGGTCGACTCATTATTCCTAACGAAGATAGACAGCTTCGAATCGGAATGACTACACAAAATGAGATTGTTGTAGCAACTGCTAAAAATGTGCTTCTCTTGCCTTCCTTAGCAATTCATACACGTAACAATCAGCCTTATGTTAGTGTGCTAGGGAAAAATCAAGTTGTTTTAGAAAAAAGAATTAAAACAGGGTTGTCAGATAATGTTTTTACCCAAATTACAGACGGATTACATGAAGGACAAAAAGTAGTTTATGCTCAAATGACATCTCAAGAAATTGCTGCCAGCAGAGACTCTGTCAGAATGCCCAGAATGAGGTAATAAAATGTCTCTGATTGAAATAAAAGGGCTTTCAAAACGTTATGGCAGCGATGAAAACATTGTATATGCTTTAAAAGATATTCATCTAGTCATCGAAAAGGGAGATTTTGTTGCCATTGTTGGGCAATCAGGGTCTGGAAAATCAACTTTAATGAACATTCTTGGCTGTTTGGATACGCCTAGCGAGGGCTCATATCGTATTAACAGTCAAGAAATTTCCCGGATGGATTCTGACGAATTGGCTCAACTACGAGCTCATACTTTCGGCTTTATTTTTCAAAAATACAACCTACTTAGTAGCATCAATTCTATTGATAATGTCGCCTTGCCTGCTGTTTACATCGGCTCTAATGCATTTTCTCGACGCGAAAGAGCAAAGGAAATTCTTCGTCAGCTAGATATGGGAGACCGATTGGAAAACAAACCAAATCAGCTATCAGGAGGACAACAACAAAGAGTTAGTATTGCCAGAGCGCTTATGAATGGTGGTGAAATTATTTTAGCTGATGAACCTACAGGCGCTTTAGATTCTAATAGCGGCAAGATGGTAATGAAGATTATTACCGAGCTTCATCAAAGAGGCCATACAATTATTTTGGTAACACATGATCCAATTATCGCCAACTATGCCAGCCGTACTGTAGAAATTAAAGATGGATCTATTATTCGAGACGAACGAACCAAAGAGCTTTTATCAAAACAAAACACCAAAGACATGTACGTTTCAAGAAAAAAAGGAAACTTCATGTTGTTTGCAGATATGTTACAAGAATCTTTTAAGATGTCTGTTCAGGCAATTATGTCCCATAAAATGAGATCCTTATTAACCATGCTGGGAATTATTATTGGAATTGCTTCTGTTGTATCAGTGGTCGCCTTGGGGAGAGGATCTCAAGAAATGATTATGAAAAATATCAGTGCAATGGGAACCAATACCATCGATATTTATCCAGGCAAAACGCATGGAGATCGACATTCTGGCAAGTATAAAACATTGAATGTAAAAGACTCCGATATCTTGGCAGGACAACAATATATTTTAAGCAGTACTCCAGTAGCCACAGCAAATGGAAATATTCAATATGACAATATTTCTGCAACAGGTAACATTATCGGTGTTGGAGAACAATATTTTGACGTAAAAGGATATGAATTAGAATCCGGCCGGCAGCTTACAAAAAAAGATATCGATAGTATTTCTTCAATAGCTGTAATTGACCAAAACACAAAAAAAACGTTGTTTAAAAATGACCCCAACCCAATTGGAAAAGTATTATTCTTTAACAAAAAACCACTTACTATTATCGGGGTAACTAAAAAATTAAATTTGCCCGGACCTGCATCAGAATCATTGGTATTGTGGATTCCATATACGACGACTATGTATAAAATTACAGGGAATAAATATATTAATACAATTACAGTTCGGGTGGCAGACAATGTAAATTCTCAAGTAGCTGAAAACGGTATTACCCAAATTCTGACTGCTCGGCATGGGGAAAAAGATTTTTTTACCGTGAACACGGACAGTATTAAACAAACCATTGAAAGCACCACCAATACCATGACGATTTTAATTTCAAGTATTGCGTTTATTTCCTTATTAGTAGGAGGTATTGGGGTTATGAATATTATGCTAGTTTCAGTAACAGAACGAACAAAAGAAATTGGCTTACGGATGGCGATTGGGGCAAAACAATCTAATATTTTACAACAATTTCTAATCGAAGCAATTTTGGTTTGTTTTATTGGCGGATTTATCGGAATCATTTTATCAGGTGGGATTGCGTCTGCTTTTAATGCGTTTTTAGGAGAAACAATGTCCATGAAGTTTTCGATTGGATCGCTTATTCTGGCAATTATTTTTTCTACGGCGATTGGAATTATTTTTGGCTTCATGCCGGCTAAAAATGCGGCACGATTGAACCCAATTGAAGCGTTGGCAAGGGAATAAAAAATGCGAAAAAAATATTTACAGAAAAGCATCTGTTTTCTTTTTCCCCTGTTTTTTTGCGCTTGTAGCTATACATATAAAGATGCTCCTTTGTATGAGCAATTAAATTATACTTCGGAAGTCACGCAAGCATACGTGGCAGATAAAGAATGGTGGAAAGCCTATAATAACACGGAATT
>Ga0123353_10006573_pt1 | contig 15508 bp, 13 predicted proteins | sample TergutLab28metaG_3_FD_92763 | JGI IMG/M metagenome (GOLD analysis project Ga0123353, IMG submission 92763) | Labiotermes labralis P3 segment gut microbial communities from Petit-Saut dam, French Guiana - Lab288 P3 | ecosystem: Host-associated > Arthropoda: Insects > Digestive system > Gut ... | reverse complement strand
GCGGGACTGGTGCTGTACTGGACCGTTTCCAATCTGTTCGGCATAGGGCAGATGTGGTATATCAAGAAAAAATAATCCGCCAACGGCGGATTATTTTTTCAACTAACAACTAACAACTGGAATGATAGAAAATAATAACTTGTGAGCGCAGCGAACGCAACAGTTGTTAGTTGTTAGATGTTAGCTGTTTATAAAGCCCGTCCGGCGTCCAGACGAACGGCGCGCGGATGCCAAGGGCGCGCTTGGCAAAGCCCACGCAGGTCAATAATTGTAGGGGCGGGGCGCCCCCGCCCGGGCGCGGAAACCGCCCCCCTACGAATTTCCATCCTGATTTTTTCATAATCCTGATTTCACGCGGACCGATAATGCAAAGGCGCACGCCGTCCGCGCCGATCTGAACCAGCGTATATTTTTTTCCGTCGGAAGGGAACAGGACACAGCAGTGCCGGAATCGGCGGCATAACAGCCGGGTGGCGGGCTTTCTGGAATGGGGGCAGAATGCGACAATCATTCCAGCCACCCTTTGGCGCTGGCGGCCAGCTGCATCGTGCACATGGCGCTTTGCCACAGCATGGCGGCGCGGTTTTCAGCATAGATGTGCTGGGTCGGCGCCCGGCGGCGTTCGCCGAACCGCACCATTATTTCCAACTGTTCGCGGGTAATCCGGCCCGACAGATGCAGGCGCGTTGTCAGGGTTTCGATGTCGATAAGCTCGCAAGGGCGGAATGAAGACGCGCCGGCGCGGCGCAGGCCGTCCTGGATGCGTTTGCTGGATACGAACCAGAACCACATCTGTTCCGCGTCCCTGAATTTGTTGTTGTTATTGTTTGCTGTTGCGTGCATGATCGCTTCCTTTGGTTGTGGATGGTTAAAGCGCCCTTTGTAGGCATTAAGTCCTATACTATTAATTATAGATATAAATCAATAAATACAATCAGTAGTTGAAGTTAATATTTATAATAAAGCGGTTTTTATAAAAAGCTTTGTTATTTTTATACCCGCATTTCAGACAACCGTGTCATTCCGGGGCCGCGTTAGCGGAACCCGGAATCTGGAAAGGATTGGGGAGTCGAAATTTTTCACCGTTTGGTGCTTTTTCTACTCCCTGGGCCTTTCCAGATTCCGGATAATTCTGCTGCGCAGAATTTCCGGAATGACACATAAAAAAATCCCCGCCAGGGCGGGGATTGAATTGTTTGGGCGGGTGCTGGTTTAACCTCCTCCCATCATTCTCATCATTTGCTGCATATCCATGCCACCGCTGCGATTTTGTTGCCTGTTGGTCAGGCTATTAGCATGGATACCGAGCTGATTGGCACAATTAATAACAGCCTGCTGATTTGCATTCCTTATATTGGCGCAATGTTGCACCGGGCTTGGGGTTGGCATGCCTTGCGCATCATTAGTTGTGGTAAGGGTTCCTTGGGAATCTATTAGGTTGAGAGTCCGCAAATCGTGCTCTAATTGCCGCCTCGCCTCGCCAACTGGTGCGCTTCTGACTAGACGCGCATTATTTTGGATACATTCCAATCTTTGCGCTTCTTGAAATATGCTGCTGCAATCCTGGGCGCCTGCAAAAAAGATATTTCCCCGCCTGTCTGTGAGAGAGCCGCTGTTGCGGTCGACTCTCGGGCCGGCGGATGCGTCCGTGTAATTCGTCTGCATTGCGCGCTGAAGCTGGACTTCAAAGCGCCTTAGCAATGTGTCCAGAGTATCGTAATGCCTTTTCATTTGCAGAGTTATGACTTCTGTCTTCAGCCTTATGATTTCATCCATGTGTCTTTTTTCGTCTTCGGCGGTCGGATTGCCGTTTGTAAACATAGCGTTGAATGCGTGGGTATCGCACAACGCGAACGCCGGATGAATGGTTTGCGCCCCGCTTTCTATATCATCAAAGCTGCACGGCATGGGCTGTGCGCTTTGGACCAGAGTCGGCCCGCCCAGGCAGAGCATTATAATCGGAAAAGATAAAATCAGCTTTTTCATCTTGTAAGCCCCCCGAACAGGTGGCTGTTGCCAATTCCACGAAACGCAGGAACAGTGAATGTTTCAGGATCGTTGCCTACTTCGCGCCTGGCATTATCCGTTGTATTGTTGGTTTGCGAGGGTGGCGTTGATATAAAATCACGCATTCTATCTTCCAAAGTGGGCGCATTGGCATTATTTTGGCCTAATCTGAAAGCAGTTGGATTGGATGCTGTCCCGTTGCCTGTCGATTGAAGCCCTGATCTTTCATTGGATGATGAACCGCCACCGAGACGACGTTCATTGCTTCTCGCATCATGACAGTCACCGTATTCTCCATCTGCATCACGTCCGATTCTTACAAAATGCCAGCCTCTTCTCTCGCATTCGGCTCGACTTGTATTTATGTTACTCTGACCAATATTAATTCCACCAAATTCTCTTCTTGCCCCCGAACCTTCGCCCACCATTATACCCGTTCCTGCGGCGCGGCCATCTCGGATGTCTTGCCTTCTTACGCACATTCTGTTAGCGGGGATGCTCCTTGTTTGGACCGCGGCTTCCAACAGGTCGCGATTGTTGTCGTCAAGTCCGCAGTGCCAAAAGCCTTCGGCTGTTTTTGTATTTACCGGTTCCCTGGTTGAAATCATCATTTCCAAGATTCTACTGTCCAGGTTTGTCTGTCTTCTGGCGCGGTGTCTGCCCAATATCCCTGTGTTCAGCACATCCGACGCGCATGCGATGATTTCTTGGGATTCGGCGTTCATCATGCTTTGCAGTACGGTTTCGGTGCTGTCCACAAAACCTATTTGTTGGCAAACGCCGCCCAGTTCCCGCGGGATGACCCCGCCAATACTGCAAGTTCTGTTCGCCATGCCGACAACCGTGCATCGGCCGGCAGGGTCGCAATGGCAATTGTTCCGTGTGAATTTCCTTTGGTCCAGTGTCGTATTATCCTCGCACCAATAGCGTCCCCAGTGGGAACAGGAATCATTCACCATCTGCAGGATGTCCGAAACGTCCACGCCCACGCTCATTGCCAGTTCCAATGCCACAATCATATTGTCCAGCACTTCGTGGTACGGGTTAAGGAATTCGCCGGCCATCTGTCTGAATCTGGCCACGCGTCTGGGACCCTTGCAGTTGGCGCCGTTGTGCTGGTCACAGCCGGCGTATTCGAATGTCGTCTGCATCGCGGCCTGGGCGCGCCGCAGCGACGCGCGGGCATCGTCCAGCCTTGATTCAACTTGGCCCATCATTTGTCGTCTGAACAACAAATCTTCGGATATACTGTTCGCCGCTGCAGTTGCGGCGACATATTCGGAAACAATCGCTGGAGCGGGATTTGGCACGGCTGTTGCCGCCGCCTGCTGCTGCTGGGCCAGCATCGCATGTTCTATGCGCATCGTCGCTTCTTGCGATTGCCGCATCATTTCCTGTTGCATCTGCTGCATCTGCTGGTTCATCTGCTGTGTCTGCTGGGCCATCTGCATTTGCATCTGCTGCATCTGCATTTCGTTGGCCTGGGCCGCGACGCCAGCCGCCGCCGCATCTTGCTGGGCGGCGCGGACGCTGGAATTAGCCACCATCTGCGCGGCGATCGATTGCACCAGGGCGTCGCCATACTGGCGACAGGTTTCATGCGACTGGACGCACCCGGTCACTATCCCGACCGCAACCTGCATGTCACGGCAGCCGCCGTTCGCGCAACGCGGCGCGGCGCACCGCTGGATCAGCGCATCGCAATTCCCGAAATTCGCCGCAGGCGCCGCCGGTCCCCCGCGCGCGCCCGTCATCTGGTTCCAATGGTTGTTATTCATCGCGCCAGAGGCGCCCGTGAATGACGTCAGGTTCGCGCCCCCGTGGCTGATAGGCGCCTGCGCCTGTGCGGCCGCGGCAACGAACAGCATGGAACACAAAGCAAAAATGCGGGTTTTGTTTATCATTCTCTCATGCGCGATTATACCAGAAAATGGGGGAAAATACAATGGAAAAAAGTATACGTGTCATTCCGGAATTTTTGCGTAACACGCAAAAATATCCGGAATCTGGAAAGGCAAGGGGAGTCGAAACGCTTCCAGTTATTAAAACATCTTCTACTCCCTGGACCTTTCCAGATCCCGGATAAATCGCTGCGCGATTTTCCGGGATGACACGTATACTTGCAACCGCAGTTTTTTTGATTTATAATGCACTTCACGAGGTGAAATATGAACGCATTGCTTATGAAACTGTTCGGGCCCAAGGCCAAGGTCACGACCGCCGGCGCTTTGGCAGAAAAATTCGGACTGGAACTGCGCGGAGATCCCGCCGCAGAAATCCGCGCAGTCGCGCCCATTGCGGACGCTGCGGCCGGACACCTGACATTCTATTCCACGGAAAGGAACGCCGCGGCTTTCAAAATACTGCCCGTTGAAACCCTTGAAAATACAAAGGCGTCGGTCATAGTCGTGCAGCCGGAATTTGCAAGTAAAGCGCCGTCGGGCGCCGCGCTTTTGATCACAGACAGCCCGCGCGGCGCGATGGTCAAAATCCTGAACGAAATTTACGCCCCCGCAAAGCGTCGTGGAATTTCGCGCCAAGCGCACATAGAAAGCGGCGTATTCTTTCGTGACCGCGCGTCCGTATATGTCGGGCCGTTCGTCACAATCCGCCGCGGCGCGGTTATAGAAGCCGGCGTCACGATCGATTCAGGCGCATATATCGGCGGCAGCGCAATCATCGGCCGGAATTGTGAAATATCCGCTAATGCATTCGTCGACAATACAACAATGGGCGCGGATTGCGTCATAAAGCCTTGTGCCGTAATCGGTTGCGCCGGGTTCGGATACACCCGCCAGGATGGAAAGAATGTCTTCCTGCCGCATGCGGGGCGCGTGGTTTTGGGCGACCGGGTCGATGTCGGATCCAATTCCATAGTTGACCGCGGAATGATGGCCGACACCGTCATAGGCGAAGGAACCAAAATCGACAGCGCATGCTATGTCGGACACGGCGTAGTTGTCGGCAAGGAATGCTTTCTGGCCGGCGGAACGGGTTTGGCCGGCGGCGTCGTCGCAGGCGATTACGTGCTTTTCGGCGCACAATCCGGAATATCCAACAAGGTTCATATAGGCGACAACGCCGAAATCGGCGCAAAATCCGGGGTATTCCAAAACGTACCGGCCGGCACCAGGGCGTTCGGATATCCGGCAACCAACGGAATCGAATTCATGCGGATGTTCGCGTGGACAAGGAAGCAAATTAAAAACGCCGCTCAATAGTTTATAGTTTTGAGTGTTGAGTTTTGAGTTGTAGTGCCGCCTTTGGCGGCGCTTTATTTTTAGTATTCGTGTGGGGGAAATTATAACCTGTCCAATATATTGGACAACGTATAATAAATAACTTGTCGCGGCTTTGCCGCGACACTATAACTCAAAACTCAACACTAAAAATCCCGCCAACGGCGGGATTTTTTACGGGCATGAACCCAATTGGAACAGAACGTTCTGGACGTCCCGGTTGATCGACACGGTTATCGTGCGCTGCAGGCCGTCCTGGTACGCATAGCTGAACCGCTGGTCTGCAAATTCAGGCGCGGCGTTATACAATTGAATGAAAGGCGCAAGAAGGCTTTGGAACCAGCCGCGGCTTTTGCAAAGACAGGTGTTGCGAACGTCCGCCATGACTTCCGCCGCGCGCATGTTGGGGAAATTGTTGTCCAAATCCGCATCCGATGTCATCAGGCATCTTTGTCCGAACATATAAAAATTCGCGTCGTCGAAAACGAATTTATAAACCAGCCCTTCATCGGCGCCCGCGCGCCGCAGGCGGTGGACCATGCCGTCGCGACAGCATGCGCGCGTCGCGGTTTTCAAAAGCCGGTACCGGTTCACCAGGGCCGCTGCCGCGGGGTTGTCGCCGTCTATCTGGACGCCGCTGCGCACAAGGCGGACCAATTCGTCAAGGCGGTCTGGGCGCAGGTTGCGCGGTTCGTTCGCGACGGTTTCCCGGACATGGGGCCTGGTCAGCCAGATGTCGCATTCTTGTACCGTCAGGTATGTCGGGCAATCCGGGTGCATTCCGATTTCGTCTTCTTCCCGGTCGAAATCAAGACGGACTTCCGAATATTCGATAACCGACGTCGGGAATTCATCCATCAATTCTTCCAGAGTTGTGAATTCCTGCCACTGCCATTCCGCAAATTCCGCGTCAAAGTCAAAGTTCATCGCGCGGACTTTGTCAGCAATCGCGAAGATTTCGTCAGCAACGGATGCGTTTGCGGCGAAGCCGCAAACAAGGAATAAGGAATAAGGAATAAGAAATAAGAACTTTTTCATTTTTTCCTGTTTTTATGTTTCACAGGAAGAACGAATAAAAGAACAATAAATCTTATTCCTTCTTCCTTCTTCCTTTTGGTTAAAACCCTTTCGGCGTGCCCATCCTGAAAGTGGCTGATTTCTTGTTCAGCGCCTGGATGACTTCGTCCGTGATGTCAAGCCCGGCCGGAGCGTTGGAGGATATGCGGGCAAAGCGGCCGTCGATTATCAGCGACAGGTTCTTTTTCGCGATGATTCCTTCGATGATCGGGTCCAGATCGCGTCTTTGGATTTCAACCAGCGCTTTTTGGAATTCCATTTCGATCGATTGGGCGCGTTCCGCCAGGTCGCGCTGCAGGTTGCCGACCCGCTGTTGGTATTCCATCACGCGACGCTGCAGCGCTTCGCGCGACAGGACGTCTTGGGATTTTTCGATTTCTTCCTTTTCCCGCTCCAGCGCCCTCTGCGTTCTGGTCAGCTCGTCGCGCAGGCGGCTTTCAAAGGATTCCCGCTGGGTGCGCAGGTTTGTCAGTATGTCCGCACGTGTCTGGATTTCGTCCATGCGGACGACCGCGATGCGCAGGTCCCCGGCGTACACGGCGTCAACGGATACGCCCGCCAGCGCCTGTTCCAGCGATACGCCCGTTCGCGGCCGCGAAGAAATGGCCAAAGCCGCGATTGCCGCGACGACAATCACCGCGCCCGCTATCATTCCCATCTTCGCATAATTTTTCGGAACTTGTTTTATTTTAAGTTTTTTTATCATTTTGTTTTCCTCTTGGTTTCGCGTACATTGGATTATAGCAGACAAACGAAAAAGTTGAAAGGGAAAATTTATCTGACAACCGGGGATATCCTGATTTCCACGCGCCTGTTCATTTGTCTTCCCGTATGGCTTTGGTCCGAAATCGGGCGGGCGCTGCCGCGGCCTATGACGAACATGCGCACTGGCCTTACGCGGTGCTGGGCCATGAATACGGCGACGCGTTCCGCCATGTCGAAACTGAACCGCGTTGCGGCGTTAAGGTCGGCCATAGCGTCGGAATAGCCCGAAATTTCAAGGAATGTCCGGTCATGCCTGGCAAGAACGCGCGATAGCGCGCGCAATGTTTCCACGCCTTCTTCGGAAAAGTCCGGATTATCCGGCGATATCAGCGCGCCGCGAACCATCACGACCAAAGCGTCGCTGCCAATGCGGGTTATCTGTATCCCCGGTTTTCGCAATGCATCGGACAATTCCTGTTCCAGTACGGCCATGTATGCGGCGACTTCGGCAGGAGGCACAGTCCGTCCGCCCGCGTCAAGATACAGCGGCAGTTTCGCGACCTTGGCCGATTCCGTCATGGCACCGAAACTGGCGCCGCGAAGTATCGTGTTCCAAGTGCCGCGTTCGGGCGTCCTGTACCCGCCGCAGGATGCAAGGAACAAGGAAAAAGGAATAAGGAATAAGAGTGCTTTCATTTTATTTCACCAATATGGCGACAGCGTTTTCCTTGTCGCGTTTGCAGTGTTCGGCGGGCGTACCGTACAGCGAATCATTAGCCATGACGCCGTCCGCCCATTCAAAGCGCTGTGTCGTAATCCATGCGCAGTCGGAAAAGCTCAGACCGTACAGTCGGATAAAAAATCCGCGGCCTTCCGGTTCCGAAACCAGCGTCATGCGGTTCGCCATCCGGGGCGGCTGATCCGTCCGCAGCGCGCCCATCTTTATCATGTATTGGACCGAAATCCCGTCATATCTGTCGCGGCCCGCGAACAATATGCGCGCGTTCCGCGCAATTTCGCGCAGTTCTTCGCCAGCCACCATCCGCGCCTGGCGCGTTGCGACGGTCTGGTATATCTGCAGAGTCAGGGCAATCAGAACGCCGCCTATGGCCATCACGCCGATGGTTTCGATCAAGCTTCTTCCGCTTTCCGGGTTTGTTTTGTATGTTGACATTTTTCCCTCGTTCATTTAACTAACAGCTAATAATTATTAACTAATAACTGAGAGCTAATAACCAATAATTAATAACTAGTGTTTGGTTTCTGGCTGTCCAATATATTGGACAGGTTATATTAATCGTTGTCTACTATAGTGGACAATTTGTATTCTGTTATTTGTTCTTTGTTGTCAGTTATTAGTTATCAGTTATTAGTTATTAGTTATCGGTTATTAGTTATTAGTTAATAATTATTACCTGTTAGTTCGTTTTAACAATTTCTGCCCCAGCGAACAGCGACATAGCGTCCGCGACCATGGGGTCGGCCGCAGCGTCGGCGACGGATTTTTCCGTCATGGTCGGCGCATTCACGGAACTTTCCGTCATTTCCAATTTCCATTCCTTGCCGGTATGGCTTGACAGGAATTTTGAAAGTTTGGCTGCGAACGCCTTGTCGCCGCCGCGGTTGAAGAATTTGATATGGCCGTCCGAAAATTCCGACACTTCTATGTTGTTGCTGAAATCCGAAAGCAATATCGCTTCTTTGGCAGCGGTCAATGCGGCGGTAAGGTCGGCGGCAGTGTGGAGTGTGGAGTGTGGAGTGTGGAGTTGTTGTGCCGGCCGCGGCGATGCATTGTTCGGGGCCGGTTCCGTTTCGTTAGTGTCTTTTGCCTTATGCCTTCTGCCTTCTGCCTTTTCGGTGTTTTGCGAAAGCAAAACATCGACCGGCGGCATGTCCGCGATGTGCATCAGGCGCACGGTCAGCATGTCAAAGCACTGCTTTTGGTTCGATGATTTCTGCATCTCGTCGACGGATGCCACCATGACCTGCCAAAGCCGCGACAGCGTATTCAGCGAAACGTTGCCTGTCGCCGCGGCTATCTGTTCGCGCTGGTCCGCCGAAAACGGCGCCGCGGAAACGTCGCCCGCGCGAAGCGCCGGATGCATGCGCGTCGCCCAATGCGTCCATTCCATCATATCTTGCAAGAGCAGCGAAAGGTCCGCGCCGCTGCCGTACAATTCGTCCGCCTTGGCAAGGGCGGCGTTCGTTTCGCCCGACAAAAGAATCTTCATGAAATCGACGACCACGCCGCGGTCCGCGCGCTTCAGCATATTCAGAACGGCCGTGCGGTCCACGTTGCCGCCAGTCTGCGCGATCGCCTGGTCGAAAAGCGAAAGCCCGTCGCGGACGGAACCGTCCGCCGCGCGCGCCAGCAGTTCGTTCGCGTCTTCGGACAGCGTTACTTTTTCCTGTCCCGCAATCCATGCGAAATGTTTTTTCAATATGTCGACCGGCACGCGGCACAAATCGAAACGCTGGCACCGCGAAAGTATCGTTACCGGGACTTTGCGGATTTCCGTCGTGGCCAAAATAAATATGACGTGCGCGGGCGGTTCTTCCAAAGTCTTCAAAAGCGCGTTGAACGCGCTGTTCGAAAGCATGTGGACTTCGTCGATAATATATACTTTATACCTGCCGTTGGTCGGGCGGTACTGCGACGCGTCCATGATGTCGCGCATGTTGTCGACGCCCGTGTGCGACGCCGCGTCGATTTCCAAAACGTCTATATGCTGGCCCGCCGCAATAGCCGAACAGTTTTCGCAATTGTCACAAGGTTTCGCGGTCGCTTTCGGTGCAGACAGACAGTTCAGCGCTTTGGCAAGTATGCGCGCGGTGGATGTCTTTCCGGTTCCGCGAATGCCTGTGAATATATACGCGTGCGCGATGCGGGATGTCGTTATGGCGGTTGTCAGCGTCTTGACCAGAACGTCCTGGCCGATGAGTGAATCGAAATCTTGGCTGCGGTATTTTCTTGCGAGCACGGTATAATTTGCGGACATGTATTTTCTCTTATTTTATCCGAAAGAGCATAGCAAATTTTATAGAGGTTGCAAATGAAAAAAACTAACAACTAGCAACTAACAGCTAACAACTGGATGTCAAAAATCGCAGAGCGATTTTTGGTATTAATAGTCGTGCTTTGCGCGACGCAAACCGCAGTTGTTAGTTGTTAGCTGTTAGTTGAAAAAAATCCGCCGAAAGGCGAATTTTTATTGAAGTGGTGGGAAGCAGTCGCCGCCGATATCCGGACAACAATTCCACCCCTGGTCCGCCATATCGGTCAAAGTTTCGCCGGTGCAGCAGCCGTCGGCGTCGGGCACAGTGTGGTCTTCGCACAACAGGCCGGCAGGTGCCGCAGGCATGGCGGGCGGTGGCGGCGGCGGGCTGAACGGGTTCAGCATCTGGCCCTGGTCGTTGAATTGCAGCCCAAGATGCTGTTGCTGCCATTGCTGCATTCCGCCTGGCTGTTGCGCGGCCGTCTGTGCGGCGCCTTGCTGGTGTTGGAAGAACGCATCCCAGCGGGCGTTGTTTATCGCCTGGAACTGCGTGGACCGGCAATAGAATTCAGCGGTGCGGAAATCGATGCCGCGTGATGCCAATTCCTGTGCGCTTGCCTGGACCACGCCGGTGCGCCGGCGGCCGCCGGGGGCGCCGGGATCGTTCACTTCTTCGCAAACCCCGGCCATGGTTACGCCCAGCGAGCGCACTTGGCCCATCAATTCCGCCACATTTCCGGTCATGACCACCATGCCTTCTCTTTCATGGGGCAGAACGTCCGCATATTCCCAACTGGGGGCGACCATGGCGCAGTTGCGATCATCATCATTCGGGTCGCCGCATGTCACGACCAGATCTGTCGGTGAAAATACGGTAATCCGCGTGCCGGCGGCGATAGAGAACGGCGGCGTGGTGTTGTCCATCATGTCCAGGACCAGACGCTGGACCACTTTATTCCATGTCGATATGATTTCCTGTTTGGCAAGTTCGCTTGACCGCACCTGGCCGGATTGCGTCACGGTGTTGTTATCCAGGTCTATCTGGTTCACGAACCTGTCGGATATGGGCGCGATCATGTTTACCGCGGCGGGCACCAAAGCGGTCATCATCGGCATTATCATGCTTTCGATGTAATCCGTGCTGCCGCGGCCGGGCACACCGACACGGCCTTGGCTGTCGGCCGAAAAGGGTCTGCGGTTGTGGTCCATGAAATTGAATTCGACGCCGTCCGGACGGACAAAGCGGTACCAGTCTATCTGCATGCGGCCGATGGCCCGATACGGACCCGGCAGTTCGCCGTGCACATACCCAAGCATCTGCGTTCCGGCCGGCAGGATTATCGTGCGGCCGTTGTCTGAATACACATGGCGGTCTACGGTCGCCGTAACCGGCAAGCGTGCGGAAGTGCCGATAGTTCTGGCGTCGGCGCGGACTTCGCTGACTATCGTTGCGGGTATCGGTTTGTACTGGCGCAGGATGAATGTGCGGTCGGTCGTTCCGCTGGATATGGTTGCGTGTTTGTTTATTATAGACGGCGATTCGAAATTACGGGTACGCCGAGCCGGACGGAGCCCCGGCTGGTGGGATGCACCCCTTGGGGCGCCGGCAGAGCCCACGGGTGGCCGCCTCATAACTTCTTCCGGGGTCAGCTGCCTTGCCCTGACCACTTCGCGTCCCGGCCGCGTGCGTCCCAATTGGGGCAATTCCGTGCCCCGCACGCCGAATGCGCGGCCGCCTATGCGGTCCGCGTCCGAACCGATGGATCTGGACGGGTTTTTCAAATCATATATCAGCCCGGTGGCCATATCGTATTCGCCGGTCGGGTTCTGGCATTCCGTGTCGCCGAACGGATGGAACAGAAACCGTCCGCCGATGGGCCGTATCCAGCCGGACTGCCGGCCTGAAAGATTAAAGCCCGGGAACGCGAATTCAAGGCAATTGTCCGCAGGCAGCGGCGGCATTATTTCAATCGTGTCGCCGGGTGTCGGCACAAGCGTTTCGAAACCGCCGCCCCAGTCCGAATTATCATCGCCCCAGTCCCAATCCCAGCCGGTATCTTCTTCAGTCGTACCATCGAATTCATCAATATCAACATCATCCGACGTGTCCAAAAATGGATCGACCGGCGGCGCAACCGGCGGCAACGGCGCGGCCCCGCCGACAGCGGAAAGCGTTACCGAAAGGGCTTTCTTGTCGACCATGTCCGCCGGGACATTCGCGCCATGGTATATTATCTGGACTTCGAGATCCGTGGTTTCAAGCGCCGCATCCGGCGTCCAATCCAACGTTATGGTGCATGGATTCCTTTCCGAAAATACCCGCATGTTTATGCATGTGGTTTTTCGTGACAGCCCGCCGATGGCATCTTCCCCGGGGATTATTATGTTCGACACTATGGTGTCTGTCACCGGCGTTACAGTAATTATTTGGCTGCGCATCTCGCCCACCGGGACATTCCGCCATTCGATTTTCGCAGGGGAAAGTGTTAATGCCGCCTCTGTCATAGACCTGCCTTCTGTTGCTGTCTTTCTGGGCCCGGACAACAGCAAAAGCAGCAGAATAACCACAACCAGAAACGCCGCGAACAAAAACAGCCACTGCACGTGTATGGGAGTGTTCTTGCGAAGTTCTGCGAAGGCCTGTTTTAATTTATTCATATTACCTTTAAGTGTTCAATGAGGAATGAGGAGTGAGGAATGAGGAATTGATGTGTTTGCTTCACTCACAACTAATTATGGACCGTCGGCGTCAGCCGACACAACCATTCCTCACTCCTCATTCCTCATTGAATTCTTACCACATGGCATGCGCCGGCCTGGAATCTCTGCAGCTTGTCGCAAAGGTCTTGCGCTTCGGATATGTTGCCGAACGGCCCGATGCGCAAACGGTAAAGCCGCGCAGTGTTGCCGGACGCCCCCAGTTCCCCGACGCCCTGTTCGTCAACCGCGAAGAATACCATGTCTCTGTACGGCGTCAGCAGCCCCGCGCCTTCTGTGCCGCTGAACTGGGCAAGCAGGCGGGTCCAGTGGTCGTTAAGCGCCTTTATCGACGGATCGGACCGCAATTCGACCGCGACGCCCCGCTGGTTGCTGCTGATTAACGGGATATTGCTTTGCGGCAGGAACGCGCCCGCAGTGTTGCGTTGCTGCGGAATCAGATTCATGCCCGGACCGCCGATCGCGCCCTGGGTCCCCGGCATTATTTGCTGTTGCATCGGCACCATCTGCGGGTGCATCATCATCGGTTGCTGCATCATCATTTGCGGTCCCCCCATCATTTGTTGTCCCGGCATCATCATATGGCCTGTTGGGCCCTGCATCATCAGCGGCATCCCGCCGTATCCCACATTGTTGAACGACTGGTTGGAAAATATGCTGCGCGCGACGTTCGCTTCGGCCAATGCCATCACGCTGGCCGTGTCCGCGATCAGGAACGGTTTAGAGCGGCGCTTGATGCATACTATGCGCTGGCCGCTGCGCAGGACCATGTCGCCCACCGCTTCGACAATCAGCAGACGGCCGTGTTCGCCATCAGTCCTGAATCCGACGGGGCTTTCGCCGCCTTCGATAAGTATCGACACGACTGGACGCTGCGTCATCGCGATAACCTTGTCGCCAAAGTCTATGTACGTGAATATCCGGTCGCGCCAGACGCGTTCGGGCGCAATCACGTAATCATCCGGATTAGGTACGAATATGTCCAGGTCGAAACGGAATTCGGACGGGTCTATTTTCATGGTCTTTATCCAGCCGTAATCTTCGCCCGTCGGGGATGTCACGCCGCCGCCGGCCGCGCCGCGCCGCTGGAATATCGAATTCATGCCGCCGCCCTGGGGCGCCCCGTTCTGGCCGCCGGGCATCTGGATCGAAGAATTGTTGTCAAGGACGATATCAACCAGCGTGTACGTGATTTCCGACGCGATCGAGGATTCGCTGCGCAGATAGAACAGGTATATGTTCCCGGATCTGCCGGTGACGATCAGATTGGTGTCCGACCCCATGTTATTGTCCACAGGCGTAAGCATTATGGTGCGGCTGCCTTTTTCCGAATCGAATTGAAACAGGTCCTGGGCGCCGACAACAGCGTCTTCAATTGCTTCGCCGGGCGGCAGGTTGATCATGGTGACCATACCGTTGCGAAGGCGTATCGGCAGGACTGTGCCAGGGCTCCACGTCAATTGTGCGTATCCCGGCCGGACCGAACCGCCGGCCATATTCGCGTTCGGGTTATCCCAAGCCACTTGGACGCCGAAGTCCACATTCGCGTTGGCCGTGCCCACACAAAGGCATAAGGACAAGACGGATAAAAATATTTTTTTCATAGCTTCTTCCTTCCAAAAACTATCCCAAGGGTCCCGGCATCATGCCATCAACCCCCGCGCAACATGCTGTCCAGAAACTGGTCCAGCGGGTCGGGTTCGCCGGATTCCGTGCGGTATTGAAACACCACCATGCCCAGCGGATTTTCCAGCCTGTCGGACCATCTTACCGATTGCTGGAATTTAATTCCTATGACGATTGTATAATCTTTTTGGTCGGTCTGTCTAGCATTATCGGTGTTAGAGCAGAAATAACGGAACCTTACCAAGTGTTCCGAAGATAAACCTTCGTCGTTCCGGTCCGCCGGCCTGTATGGGTCGATGCTGCGGAATTCGACGCGGCAGCGCGCGGGGAACGGCGCGCCCGCGTTGGTTTCCATCAGCAGGCGCCACATGCGGGTTTGCATGAACCGGTCGAAGACGCCCTGGGTGGACCAAAGATGCACGGCGCAGTCGCGCCTGTTGCACCATCTGTTGTGCATGATGTCGGCGTTCGGTATAATCTCGTTCCGCATTCTGATGTATTCCCGGATGAAATTTTCCTTGTAAAGATCGATGTTCGAATCATTCGGCGAAAACGATGTAAGCTGTATGTCGGTGTTTTCGCGGGGATGCGCGGTCAGAAAGAAAATCTGGGTCCTGTTCAGCGGCAGAAGATTCGACAGGGTAACCAACAGCACGACGACAGTCGCCAATGCGGCCGCAAGGACGAATATCATTATCCGGGACATCAATGCTGGTGGTTCTATGGTGTTCATAACTCTCCTTCAATAGAGTATATTAGAAGAAAAATACAAGGTGGTGCAAGAGGTTTTTTTTAATTCCCCTCCATCGGAGGGGTGTCGCCCGAATGGGCGACGGGGAGGGTTTTCAAACAATTGAACCCTCCCCGCCTCGCATACGCTCGGCACCCCTCCGATGGAGGGGAATTAAATTTTTCGCTGGACACGCCCTTTATTAATGTTTTATACTACTTTCCGCTTGATTTTTCAAAATAGTATGGTATCTTGCGCGGGCCGAACCCGGGGTAAAAAGGGTAAAGTCGCGCGCAAACAAAGATTTAGGGGCGTAGTTCAACGGTAGAATAGAGGTCTCCAAAACCTTTGGTGAGGGTTCGATTCCTTCCGCCCCTGCCACCAAAAATTTGTGTCTGTGACTGTGGCTG
>Ga0123353_10006568_pt1 | contig 15511 bp, 22 predicted proteins | sample TergutLab28metaG_3_FD_92763 | JGI IMG/M metagenome (GOLD analysis project Ga0123353, IMG submission 92763) | Labiotermes labralis P3 segment gut microbial communities from Petit-Saut dam, French Guiana - Lab288 P3 | ecosystem: Host-associated > Arthropoda: Insects > Digestive system > Gut ... | reverse complement strand
TCCGGAAACTTTTCCACAAACTCGCCCGTCACGAAGAACGTCGCATAAACACCGTGCTCCTCAAGAATCGCGAGCAGCTCGTCGGTGTTGGAGTTCCCCCACGCACAGTCAAAAGTCAGCGAAATCTTGTTGTCCGGCCGGTCTACAGAGTAGATTGGGAGCAGGGTTTCTGCCGCCCCGGTGTTGATTGAGGTGAACACCGCCGCAACCCCGACGGCAATTCCGATAAAAACCGCCAGGATAATCAGCGTTGCCCGCAGCGCGCGCTTTTTCGATAAAGTTAAAACAAACATATAATCCCCTCCGAAACTATGGACAGTCGGCTGCACTGACACGCAGTCCCGTCCGTAATTGATGAATTATATGCTTGTTTTGCTTGTATTATGACGAAAGATACAATTACTATGTATCATCTTCATCCATGTGATTCGGAAAAAGGATTTTTATGTAATTGCGCTTACCATGAATTATTCTCTTGATTTCAACAAAGCTGTTGTTATTCTCATAAAAAATAAGATAGTTCCCGCTGATAATAAAACGAACAGGCGTATCAATATTATATTTTGCTCGTAAAGATACGCCGATATACGGCGAAGCAGGAAGCTGTAAGTAGGCTGTGATAATTTTCTTAACCATGCGCTTTGCGGCAGCAGGATTGCCGTATTCGTCTGTAATATACGCTTTAATATCACTTAAATCGTTTAAAGCGGCAGGAGCTACTCTTAGTTTCATCATGCAAGACCTAACTCTCTTTCAACTTCTTCCTGCGTAAGCCAGCCGTGCGCTTTTACGGATTCATCAGCTTTCATCAGTTCACAAAGCAATTGAAGTTCCGCTTGCTGCCGCTCATATTCACGCATTTCAATAATAACATAACGGCCCCTGCCGTTCTCGGTGAGAAAAACAGGCTCGCCCACGGCAATATCGCGCAAAACATCGTTATAATTTTGTAAATCAGTTACAGGCTTGATAATAGGCATATCATTTGCTCCTTTATATTTTAGTTTACCCCAGCATCGAATTAATAACCCCGCTCATTTCTTCCTCGCCGAGATTATCCGCAATCACCGCCGTGTTCGCCATCTCGATTGTTTCATTTAACGCTTTTAATATTTCCGGAGCCGCTATAACCAAAAGCGGTATGCTTTTCGTCGCGGAGCTGCGGCGCAAGTCCGCGTAAAAATTAAACAGCAGGTTTAAATCCGCCCCCGTGTGATAAATGACAAGGTCGTTTGTTTTACTTTGCAGGATATTAACGGCGTTATCGGGAGAATTCGTCGCGCTGACCTTAAACTCGAAGCCGAAAACCCGCCTCAGCTTATTTATTTCCTTTATGTTCTCGCCGACAATTAATACATTTTTCATAAATATTTTATTAAGTCCTTTCTCCACAAAACAGAAATGAAAACAACGTTTTCCCCGGTTTAGCTTCATTTGTTTTCAAACTTTCTTTAAGCCCTTTCTCCACAAAACAGGAATGAAAACAACGTTTTCCCCGGTTTAGTTTTATCTATCAGATATTTCGTTAAGTCCTTTCTCCACAAAACAAAAATGAAAACAACGTTTTCCCCGGTTTAGCTTCATTTGTTTTCAAACTTTCTTCTCCAAAAACACCAGGCTCAGCTTATCGGAAATCCTCTGTTCCTTGAACCGAACATACCCGAGGTGCTCGTAAAGCCCGATTGTCCTTAAGCTCTTATAACCCGTAAATATTTCAAACCTCATTCCGGGGTATTCCCGCTCTATCGCCCCTACTAATTTTGTTCCGATTCCCCTGCTCTGCATTTCCGGCCGGACAATCAGCTTGCCGATATGGGCGGTATTGCCCTCGCTGTAGGCGCGAACCGAGCCGATGACTCTACCGCCTTCATCCGCCGCTTTCAAAAACAAACCTTTCTCGTATTCCCGCTCAATATCTTCAAGGGTTTGCGTCAGCGGCTGGATTGAGAAGTCGTCGTGCAGCTTCGCCTCGCTTTGGTATGCAAGGTGCTGCAATTCAAAAATCTGTTTTAAATCCGCTTTTTCGGCTCTTTTTATCACCATTGTAATCACCATCTGTAAAACTTCGCCATGTTCTTCCCGTGCTTGCGCGCTTCGCCGAGCCCCCGGTCGCAGGCGAGGTATAAATCCTCGTAATTTTTTCCGTGCCGCTCGGAAACGGCAAGCCCGATGGAAACATAAATCTTCTCGTCCTTTATGCGTTCCAGAATTTTTTCAATCAGCCGCGCGGCGTAGCTCTCGATTTTCTCCCTGTCGCGCAGGTCGGGGACAAACAGCACAAATCCGCCGCCTTTCATCACCGCGAGAACCGCCTTGTCGTCGGTTTCCTCTTGAATAATGTTGCGGCAGGTAATAAGCGCCTTGCCGCTTATATTGGTACAGGCGAAGCTGTAATGGTCGAGGTCAATGAGCATAAGCGTGCCTTTTTTGCCGCTGTCGAGCAGCTCCGCTATCGTAAGCTCACCCATATGCTTCTTGGGCAGACCGGTAATAATGTCGGGATGCTCGCGCGGATGCGAGAACTTTAGCAGCGTTTCCTCAATTTTCGCGCTGAACACTACAGGGTCGAACGGCAGCTTAATTACCTCGGAAACTTTATGTTTCTGCGCCTTTGATATAATATCGGGCGTGACGGCGGGCGCGGCAAGGATAACCGGAACTTCGGCAAAGCGCGAACCGGGAGCACGGAGCTCCCCGAGAAACTTAAAGCTGCTCTGCGGTTTTATTCCCGCCCTGAACGAGGGCGTCAGGATTATAAGGTTTATCTTTTTCGCGGAAAGAACAGCGTGCGCATCGCTCTCGGTTTCAGCGGAAAAAACCGTATGCCGCCCTCTGAACACCGCTTCAGCTACGTAATGAAAGTTTTTCAAGTCGCTGACCGTTAAAATATTTTTCCTCATATTTTCATTAAGTCCTTTCTTCACCAACGAAGAATGAAAAGTTTCGTTTTCCCAATTCAGTTATATTTATTTTCAAACTTATTTTCATTAAGTCCTTTCTTCACCAATGAAGAATGAAAAGTTTCGTTTTCCCCGGTTCAGTGCCGGTTGTTTTCAGATTTAATTCCCTGTTCGCCGCATATCACATTAAGTATACCATAAAAATTTTTAAATTGCAATAATTGACACTGATAACATTTTATTGTATAATAGAAGTGTTGTGAAAAATAAAACAAAGAAAGGAAATAAAGTATGCGAGTTTACAATTTCAGCGCGGGTCCGGCGGTTCTGCCGGAGGAGGTCTTAAAGAAAGCCGCTTCGGAGCTGTGTGAACACGGCGGTTCGGGGCAGTCGGTCATGGAGATGTCGCACCGTTCCAAGGAGTATGAAGTGATTCATAACGAGTGCATCGCTTTACTGCGTGAAGTTTTGGCGGTCCCCGACAATTACAAGGTCCTGTTCATACAGGGCGGCGCGCATATGCAGTTCGATATGATACCGCTCAATCTCATGCAGAAAGGCAAAGCCGACTTCGCGGTCACGGGGCAGTGGGCGGGCAAGGCTTACAGCGAGGCGGCAAATTACGGCACGGCAAACCTGATTGCCTCATCTAAAGACAAGACGTTTTCCTATATCCCCGAGCTTGACAAGTCCAAGTTCAGCCCCGATGCCGACTATTTCCATATCTGCGAGAACAACACGATTTTCGGCACAAAGTTCAGGAAACTGCCGGAAACGGGCGATGTACCGCTCGTGTCAGATATGTCGAGCTGCATTTTGTCGGAGCCTGTCGACGTGTCGAAGTACGGCTTGATTTACGCCTGCGCCCAGAAGAACATGGGCCCCTCAGGCGTGACGGTCGTGATTATCCGCGAGGATTTAATCCGCGACCTCGCCGATGTAAAGCCCCACGTCCCCGTTATGCTCCGGTATAAAACCTATGTTGACAACAACTCGCTCTACAATACCCCGCCGACCTACACGATTTATATGTGCAAGTTAGTGCTGGAGTGGATTAAGGAAAAGGGCGGGCTCGCCGCCATGAAAGCGCATAACGAGAAAAAAGCGGCGGTTCTTTACGATGTGATTGACAGTTCACAAATGTTCAGCAACCCGGTGGTGAAGACAGACCGCTCAATGATGAACGTGACGTTTGTTACCGGCAATGAGGAGCTCGACAAGAAGTTCATCAAGGAAGCAAAGGAAGCAGGTTTCGTGAATCTCGGCGGACACCGCTCGGTGGGCGGAATGAGAGCTTCAATTTACAACGCAATGCCGCTTGAGGGCGTGCAGGCGCTGGCACAGTTTATAAAAAAATTTGAAAGTGAGAATTAACATGAAAAAGATTCTGGCGATTTTACTGACAATGATAATGGTGGTCGGATTCACTGCCTGCGGCAGCGAGGAGGAGGCTCCCGCCCGTGAAAGGCCCTCTGCAGGTGAAAGACCCTCCGCAGGCGAATCGGACGCTCCCATTGTCCCCACACCCGTAACCCCCGACATGCTCGACACACCCCCGCCGGGCACACCCGCAGCTTCCAATCTCGGAATCTGCTTCATATGCGACGAAACGGGCAGCTTATGTGTCGGCTGCGACTTTTGCACAGACTGCGACCTCTTTGACCGCTGCTATGTCCATCCGTTGTTCGGCGAGGACTGCTGCCCGTGTAATGATTTTGGTGATTTCGGCTTCTTCGACGAGGGCTGCTTTATATGCGGCGCAACAAGAGAACTATGCCCGGGCTGCAATTTCTGCATAGACTGCGATACTTTCGAGCGCTGCCACAGCTGCGGCAGAGGCGAGGACTGTTGCTTCTGTGACGGTCTTTGTATTATGTGCGAGGAAGAGGGCGACCTTTGCCAGGGCTGCGGCTGGTGCAGAGAATGTGATTATTTTGACCTTTGCCGCAGATGCAGAAGAGGCGAGGACTGCTGTATTTGCTAAATTATCAGAAGAAGGAAATAAGGTTGAAAATAAATGATACCGAGCCGGGGAAAACGAAGCTTTTTATTCCTTGCCCGTAAATAAAGGACTTAATAAAAATTTGAAAATAAATATAATTAAATCGGGGAAAATAAAGCTTTTTATTCCTCGCCCGTAAATAAAGGACTTAATAAAAATTTGAAAATAAATATAACTAAATCGGGGAAAATAAAGCTTTTTATTCCTCGCCCGTGAAGAAAGGACTTAATAAAAATTTGAAAATAAATATAACTAAATCGGGGAAAATGAAGCTTTTTATTCCTCGCCCGTGAAGAAAGGACATAATGAAAATATGTACAACATATTAACCCTAAACAAAATTGCCGCTTGCGGCACAGATTTATTCGATAAAAACAAGTACAACATAGGCACTGACATCACCGAGCCCAAAGCCGTGATGGTGCGCTCAGCGTCCATGCATGAATTTGCACTCGGCGGCGGGCTGCGCGCAATCGCGAGAGCCGGCGCGGGCACCAACAACATTCCCGTTGACAAGTGCAGCGAGAAAGGCATAGTCGTTTTCAACACGCCCGGTGCAAACGCAAACGGCGTTAAGGAGCTCGTGCTTGCGGCGCTGCTGCTGTCGAGCCGCAGAGTCCCCGCCGCCCTCGACTGGTGCAAAACTCTCAAGGGCAAAGGTGAAGAAGTTCCCGCGCTCGTGGAAAAAGGCAAGAGTGATTTTGCCGGCCCCGAAATCAAAGGCAAGAAGCTTGGCGTCGTCGGGCTCGGCGCTATCGGTGCGCTCGTCGCTAACGCCGCGGCAAGCCTCGGCATGGAGGTTTACGGCTGCGACCCGTTCCTGTCAGTGGACGGCGCGCTGAATCTTTCAAGAAAGCTTAATTACGTAAAAACCCCGCGCGAAATTTTCGAGAACTGCGACTACATCTCGCTCCATGCCCCGTCAACCGCAGAAACAAAGAAGATGGTAAACGCGGAGTCTATCGCGGGAATGAAAAAGAACGTGCGCATAATCAACTTCGCGCGCGCTGACCTTGTTGACGACGAGGCGGTAATCGCCGCGCTCGCAAGCGGCGGCATGGCGTGCTACGTGACCGACTTCCCGACCGACGTGCTCATCGGCGTGGACGGTGTGATTGCTATTCCGCATCTCGGCGCGTCAACGCCGGAAAGCGAGGACAACTGCGCGGTTATGGCGGCGGAGCAGCTGATTGATTTCCTCGAAAACGGCAACATCACCAACAGCGTAAACCTCCCGAATCTGACAATGCAGATGACGGGCGACGCGAAAATCTGCGTGATTCATAAAAATGTGGACGGCGTAATTACGCAGATTACAAAAGTCATGGCGGACGCCAAGGCGAATATCGAGAACATGGAGAGCAAGTCTAAGAAGAACTATGCGTATACTGTACTCGATGTGCGGGGGTATGAGCACGGGCTCGCCGCAAAGGTCGAGGCAATTGATACGGTTATCAGCGTGAGGACGATAAAGAGGACGTGATGAACGGTTAACAGCGTATAAAGCAGGACTATTATGGGGAGAGGTGAGATTATATGGCTATCGAAATAAGAGTTGCCCAAAAGGAAAAATTATATGCTTTGCTGAGGGTTAAAAAAGGTTATCAAGACGCGGGACTGGAAGTATTGGCAGTGCTTGAAGAGGCTATCGAATATGCTAAAGCTCCTATGGAAGCCGAAGATATATCACACATCGAAAAGCAAGTTTATTCATAATAATTAATACCCCCGAATGTTTCAACATTCGGGGGTTTCTTCTATAAACTCAAGGTTTTCAAAAGCATACCGCAAGGACATATTAATCAACTCGTTGCGCGAACGGTTGCTTTTAAACGCCAGCTCTTCAAGCCTGTCGTTTGTTTCACTTTCAATGCGTATAGTCATTGTAACAGAGCGTGTTGTGCGCGGTTTGATAATAAATTTTTCTTTCATAAAGCAATTACCTCTGATTTATATTATAATTGCTTTAATTATTTTATAAAAGAACACATATTGCAAACATATATGGTTGCTATTTTGAATTAGGTGTGTTATAATGAGAAAAATGACATTTTGGAGGAAAGACATGAAAAAACGAAATATAAAAGCAATGCTCACACTCCTGCTGTTTGCAGATTGCAAAGGACAGGAAAAAATGCAAAAAAACCCCGCAGAAGAATTTGCTGACGCAATCGTAGATGTCTTTGTTGATGCTCTCGTTAACAACTTTGACCGCAACACACAAATAGAATTTGCAAACTCAACCGCTTCAACAGCAAGAAATAACATGACTTATTGGCTGACGGAGGAATCGATGAACGGAAGAGGAATGGTTTCCGGCGCAAGCGAGGTTTTATTCTTAACTAAAGATAATGAAAGATTTCTTTGTTCCTTGCCTAATTCAGCAAACTTTCAAGGATATGGAAGCAGCGAAGAAATTGCTATGGTTATAGAAGCGTATTTTAATGAACATGTTGAAGTAGAAAATGGTGCGTTTATATTAATTTTAGGTATGGGTAGCTGTACGAACGCAGCATTTTTTCCTGTTTTTAATAATAATATCGATGATTTGAATAATTATATAAACGGCTCTATGCTATCAGGCATTATCGGCAATACTGACAGGGCAGGTAATATTACAGGTGTTTCGCCAATGCAAGATTACCCATAAACAAATAAATAACCCCCGCTTCGGCGGGGGCTTTAATGCTTTATAAATCGAAATTCGCGCTCGCATTTAAACTCAAATCCGCCGTATTCCCCGCCAGGAGCTCATAATACCCCTGCGCCGCAATCATCGCGGCGTTATCGCCGCACAAAGCTAAAGGCGGGATAAACACTTCAACGCCTATTTCCTCGGTACGCCCGGTAATCATCGCACGAAGCCCGGAATTCGCCGCGACCCCGCCCGTTAAGGCGATTTTCTTGTGCCCTGTCAGATGCGCTGCTTTAAACAATTTTGTGCAAAGTATATCACAAACAGTGTGCTGAAAACTCGCGGCAAGCGCGTTTTTATCAAGTTCCTCGCCGCGCTGCTCGGCGTTGTGAATTAAATTAATAACTGCGGTCTTCAAGCCTGAAAAACTGAAGTCAAGCTCGTTTGCGGTCTTCGGATACGGCAAGGTGTAAATAGATTTATCGCCGTCATGAGCGGCTTTATCAATAAAAACACCTCCCGGATACGGGAAGCCGAGCGCCCGCGCAACCTTGTCGAACGCTTCGCCCGCCGCATCGTCAAGTGTGCGCCCGAGTACAGTAAAATCTGTATAGCTTTTCACTTCCATAATCTGGCTGTGCCCGCCCGAAACCGCAAGGCACAAGTAAGGCGGCTCAAGCTCGGGGTGTGCGGGATAATTAGCAGCCGCATGCCCTTTAATGTGATGTACGGGAATCAGCGGCTTGCCGGCGGCTATGCTGAGCCCTTTAGCGAAATTTACGCCGACCAGCAGCGCGCCGATTAAACCGGGTGCGAAAGTTACCGCAATGCCGTCAACATTATCAAGTTTACAGCTTGCTTTCTCCAGCGCTTCTTCGCATACCTGTACAATGCATTCCGCGTGCCGACGTGAGGCAATTTCCGGCACAACCCCGCCGTACAAGCGGTGTTCGTCTACCTGTGAAGCTACAATGGTTGACAGTATTTTCCGTCCGTTTTCGACAACAGCGCAGGCGGTTTCGTCACATGAGGTTTCAATTCCTAAAATTTTCATAGCAGTTCCTTACATAGCACTATTTCGTTATGCTTTGCTTATTTCGGTAACGTGTGAGGTTGTCATATAATTAATTGACTTCAAAAATGACGAAGCATTTTTGAAGGCGCGGCAAATGCCGCATAAGCCGCGAAGCGTCTTAATTCGATTGCATAGCCGATTGCGCGCCTGCGGCGCGACAGCAAACGAGTTTGCTGTAAAAAATATAGAGCATTTTTCATATTAATCGGCTATATAAAGAAATATAATTCTCAAGAGTTAAATTCTCTGCCCGTGCGGTTGGCTCCACACCGACCGCACTGAGCGCGTTTTTGATTTCTTCTTTCTGTAAACCAAGCTCAGTTGACAGCGGATTTACAAGCTGTTTGCGCCTTTGCGAGAACGCGGCGCGGACGATTCTGAAAAAAAACTGCTCGTCCTCAACGTCAGCGCGCCGTTCACCATGCGCACCGAGCCTTGTTACGCTGTTTACAGTAAGACGAATTACCGCGCTGTCCACATTCGGCGCGGGCATGAAGCTTCCCCGCGGCACATCGAACAGCTTCCTCGGCTCGGCATAATACCGCACAGCCACGCTCACCGCGCCGCAGTCGCGGGTTCCGGGCGGCGCGCACAGCCGCACTGCCGCCTCCTTCTGTACCATGACGGTGATTGATTCCAGCGGCAGCCGCTCCTCCAAAAGCCGCATTATTACTGGCGAAGTAATGTAATAAGGCAGATTTGCGCAGCATACCGCTTCGGCATTTTCGGGGAAGCGCTCGGCAAAAAGCCGCTTCAAATCAAGCTTCAGCACATCGCCCCAAATCATCTCAACATTCGGGCAATCAGCGAGAGTTTCTGCTAAAATCGGCTTCAGCGATTCGTCAATCTCAACGCAAATCACTTTTTCACAAACTTTCGCAAGCTCCCTTGTAAGCACACCCACACCGGCACCAATCTCAAAGGCATGTAAACCTTTTCGGGTTGGCACGATTTTTGGACAAACCGACGGGTTTATCAGAAAATTCTGCCCCAAAGACTTTGTAAAACTGAAGCCGTGGCGGGCGAAAAGCCCTTTTATTGTGTTGATGTTGGTAAGATTCATGCTTTAAGTATAGCATAAAATTATTGACGTGGCAATAGAGTTATGTTATAATAAAATCACACACCCAAACGCAAAGCATTTGGCATCCGCTTTGCAGATGGTTTCGGTAAAGCCGAAACGGTGATTTTATTTAAACAATGATTATTAAATATACGTGAATTTTGGGGGAACGGACATGCAGCGACGCGATAAAATAAATTACTACCTCGATATAGCCGAAACCGTCGGCGGGCGCGGAACCTGTCTGCGCCGCAATTACGGCGCGATTATAGTTAAAAACGACGAAATTATCTCCACCGGCTTCAACGGCGCGCCGAGAGGACGCGTCAACTGCTGCGACATAAACTCCTGCGTCCGCGAAAAGCTGAACGTGCCGACGGGTCAGCGGTACGAGCTTTGCCGCTCGGTACATGCGGAAGCAAACTGCATCATCTCCGCGCCCCGCTCGGAAATGCTCGGCGCAACGATTTATCTCGTCTGCAAAAACCCGAAAACAGGCGAGCTGCTCGACGACTCCGAACCGTGCACGATGTGCAAGCGGCTGATTATAAATTCGGGGATTTCGATGGTAATAATAAGACTCACAAAAGACGAATTCCGCACAATTAACGTTGAAAAATGGATTGAAAACGACGAAAGCTTAGAGGGGAGCAGCGGTTATTAGGGCTCAAGAAAACCGATAATGAACCGGGGAAACGAAGCATTTCTTTTCCCTGTCATAAGAAAGGACTTACTTAAAAATTATGAAGCTAATCTATGCTATAGTCAACAACGACGACTCGCATCCCGTGTCAAACGCGCTGACCCGCAGCGGCTTCGCGGTGACAAAGCTTGCCTCCACGGGCGGCTTCCTCATGTCCGGGAACACGACGTTTCTGGTCTGCTCCGACGATGAAAAGGTCGATGAAATCATCGAAATTATCCGCGAGCACTCCCGCAAGCGCAAGCAGTTCGTTCCGAGCGCTACATCCTACGGCGAGGGCGGTTATACCAGCTTTCCGGTGGAGGTCAGCGTGGGCGGGGCGACTGTGTTCGTGACCGACATAGAACGATTTGAAAAAGTATGAGCAGCGCAGTACGCCATGCGGTCTGTTATGTCGGTGACAACCTTGACAAGCTGGCAGAGGAAAAAGCACGCGCAATCCTGTGCGAAGCCGGACAAGCCATACCCTGCGAAGTCTGCAGAAGCTGCAGAAAAGTGCAGAACAAATCCCATCCCGACTTGATTTGGGTGCGCGAATATAAAGTTAAAGAAATCCGTGAAATTGTCGCGGCTGCTTCCGTACGCCCCAATGACGGCGGGTTCAAGGTTTACATCTTCGCGGGGGCTGATACAATGCGCGCTGAATGTCAGAACGCGCTGCTCAAATTCACGGAGGAGCCGCCGGACTATGTGCGTATAATCTTCACGGCGAAGTCGCCGGACTTGCTGCTTGATACTATAAAATCGCGGCTTGCTTTCATTAACGCCGGTTCCGGTGAGGTTGAAATTAATGCAGAGCTGCTTGAAACCGCGCGGAATTTTGTAACTGCGCTGGTTGAAAAAAACGAATACGCGGCGGCATGCGCTTTATCGCACATAAAAACCCGCGATGACTTAAGCGCGGTGCTGGACTTAATTACGGGCGAGATGAATGTAAGGCGCGACGCCATCGGCGTACAGTATACAGAAGCGCAGAAGTTTTTACTAAACTGCACGGACGATTTGAAATTCAACCCGAACATTGTGCTGTTGTGCACGCACATAACCGCTGAAATATGCGATAAACTAAGGATATAAAGAAAGGACATATAAAAAGGCATAAGAATAAAATCTACATAAACGGGAAAACGAAGCTATATATTTTTTTCTTGTTAAGAAAAGGACATATAAATAAGCATAAGAATAAAATCTACATAAACGGGGAAAACGAAGCTATATATTTTTTTCTTGTTAAGAAAAGGACATATAAATAAGCATAAGAATAAAATCTACATAAACGGGGAAAACGAAGCTATACATTTTTTTCTTGTTAAGAAAGGACATATAAATAAGCATAAGAATAAAATCTACATAAACGGGGAAAACGAAGCTATACATTTTTTTCTTGTTAAGAAAGGACATATATAAAATATGGCAGAGATTGTAGGCGTAAGATTTAAAGACGTGGGCAAGGTGTATTATTTTTCACCCGGCCCGCTTAGAATACCGCTCGGTGAAAAGGTAATCGTCGAGACCGCGCACGGCGTCGAATACGGCGAAGTCGTGATTGCGAACAAGGAGGTCCCCGACGGCGAAATCGTCGGAACCCTTAAAAGCATTATGCGCATAGCCACACGCAAGGACGCGCAGACGCTTGAAGCAAACAGGAAAAAGGAAACGGAAATCCTGCACGTTTTCACCAAAAAAATTGCAGAGCATAAGCTGTCAATGAAGCCAATAGGTATAGACTGCACTTTTGACGGCAGCAAAATACTGTTCTACTTCACCGCCGAGAGCCGCGTGGATTTCCGCGAGCTGGTGAAAGACCTCGCCTCGGTGTACCGCACAAGGATTGAACTCCGGCAAATCGGCGTCCGCGACGAAGCGAAGATGCTCGGAGGCCTCGGCGTCTGCGGGCGCGGGCTGTGCTGCTCAAGCTTTCTCGGCGAGTTCCAGCCCGTTTCAATAAAGATGGCTAAGGAGCAGTCCCTCTCGCTCAATCCCACGAAAATTTCAGGCACCTGCGGACGGCTGATGTGCTGCCTTAAATACGAGCAGGACACATACGAGGAGCTGCTTAAAATCACGCCGAACGTCGGCGCATATGTCGAGTGCAGCGAGGGACGGGGCGTGGTTGAGGACGCAAATCTGCTGACGGGCAGACTTAAAATTAAACTTGACAAAAACAAAGACGCCCCCGCAATTGCCGCCGACCGCGGGGACGTGAAAATTCTCCGCGACGCGCAAATCCGCGTTGACAGGGAAGAAATCAACGCGCTGAAAGGGCTGGAGGACTAACTCTAATCGCATAATTCCTGCGCAAGGCGAAAACCTTGTTTTATATTCTCAACCGAACACAGACGAACGTATTCATTGAGTGCGTCTGCATACTCAATAAAAAGAAACGTTTCTTCATCATTCAGCTTTTTTATGAGATTTTCATAAATCTCCCCGGCGCGCTTCCCTAAGTCTTTATTTATCGCCGCATTGACGCATTTAACGGCGATTTCTTCAAGTATATTTTCCATAGAATTTTCCTTTCAAAATCAATCATCTTAAAGTTCTATAGATTAATTATAGCGAACTTTTAGTGGAATGTCAAGAGGTTTTTATGTTTTTAAGAAATACTTTTTCAAAAAGAATTTTTGAATTACGTACAGAGAGAAAACTAAAACAAGAAGAATTAGGAAATATAGCAGGAATAAAGGGTAAGTCTATAAGCATGATGGAAAAAGGAAAGCGCGCAGCCTCAATAGAAGTTATGTGCGCGCTCGCTGATTATTTTGATGTATCTTTGGATTATCTTGCGGGGCGTTCTGATAATCGTGAAATTAATAAATAAATTATTGACAAGCAAATATTTTTATGTTATAATGTATAAGTTAACATTTCTGCGGGTGTAGTTCAGTGGTAGAATCCCAGCCTTCCAAGCTGGTCGTGTGGGTTCGATTCCCATCACCCGCTGACGAACAATGAACAATGTACAACAATTGTGCATTGTTCACTGTTCATTGTTCATTATCTTTGCGCCATTAGCTCAGCTGGATAGAGCAACCGCCTTCTAAGCGGTAGGTCTCAGGTTCGAATCCTGAATGGCGTGGCACATCAATAGACAATTATCAAATAAATGTAACGGCAATAAATATTACCCGCTGTTCGTTGTTGATTAATATTTTCTTATGGAGGATATGGCGCAGTTGGTAGCGCGTCAGATTGTGGCTCTGAAGGCCGAGGGTTCGAAACCCTCTATCCTCCCGCTTTTAATAACCGCAAACTCGCTCACAGAGAGGGTTTGCGGTTATAGTTTTTTAAGCCGGCATTCTGCTCCGTACTGTACTTTTATATAGACATATTATACCAAATATATACATTTTAATTTAATATAATATTACAAATATAGACATCATAATTTTGACATTTTATGTCAAACAATACAAGAAAGTATACAGATGGGCGATTATATTTGTTACAGTCATGCATTGAAATATTTGCTTGTTTGTAATATAATTAATTTAGGTAATCAAATCATTGTCGGTTAGAAAGGATTATGAAAATGGATAGGGACTTAAAAATACTTCTTGTAGAAGATGACTCGGCAGAATGCCGCAATATCATAAAAGCGGTGGACATAACAGAAGGTATACGCCTCATAGGCGTAACAAACAGCGCCGATAAAGCCGCGCAGTATGTCGCCGACGGCATGCCGGACGCTGTAATTCTCGGTGCCGACATAAGCAAGGGCGGCGGTAAGGGAGCTGCTTTTATGCGGCAGCTGCGCGATATGAACCTGGAAATATTCCCCTACATCCTGGTCACTACCAGCAGCACTAACTCAATCGCGCACGATATGGCGCGCGATATGGGCGCGGACTTCATCATGTGCAAGCAGCAGGAAGACTACAGCGCGGAAAACCTGATTGACTTCCTCAGCTCGGTAAAAAGCGTTATTCTCGGTAAGTATAAGCAGAGCGTTGAAACCCTGACAAACGAAGACCGCGAGGAAATAAGCAACAAGCTCCTAAAAAGAATACACACCGAGCTTGACCTCATCGGCGTAAGCCCCAAGGTCGTCGGGCGTTCGTATTTAATCGACGGGATTCTGCGGATTATGCAGAAACCCGAGCCGAACTTCTCGCGCAAAATCGCGGCTCACTTCGGCAAATCAGTGCCCAGCGTCGAGCGCGCCATGCAGACGGCAATCACCGGCGCCTGGAAAAACAACAACTCCGCAGAACTCGTAAAGCATTACACAGCGAGAATCAACCCCGTTAAGGGAATCCCTACCGTCACTGAGTTTATCTACTTCTATGCTTCTAAAGTTAAGAATAATTGGTAGTCTAATATTTACAAACCAAGCCGCTCTTCGGGGCGGCTTTTATGTTTAATATATACATTTTAACGATTTTCATTAATTTATACTTGACATTCGTTATACGATGTGTTATACTCAGAGTATCAAAACACGGAGGAATTTATTATGCAAAATAATACGGCAAAAATCAAAAAGTTCAGCAAGGTCATTTATGTCCTGCTCAAAATCTTGTTCATCTTATGCATTGTCGCTTGTGTGCTTTTAATGGCAACGGGGATATTGTCATTATTTAATCCCGACACAAACACCATCGTAATCGCAGGCAGGGAAATCGAGCTCTTCACAGTATTCAGCGTCGGTTATATGAATGTCAATCTGCCGGTCGGCTGGGAGGCGGACATCAATTTCCTCGGAATGAGCTTTTATCCTGCAGTGGGATTTTACAGCTCCATACTATCCGCCGTTATGGCTGTAGGAACCTGGTTCACCATGGATGTTTTTAAGAAGCTGAAGGAGGACGCCTCGCCGTTCCGCAGCGAAGTCGTGCGCGCACTTAAAAAGACGGCGGTTGCTCTGCTTTTCGTCGGCATAATTTCAGGGGCGATGTCTTTAATTGCAGCGGCAATCGTTTGGCTGCTGTCGCTGATTTTCGAGTACGGCGCGCAGCTGCAGCAGCAGGCGGATGAAACGATATGAACTTGAGAATTAAAACCTAATGAATCGGGGAAAACGGAGTTTCCATTCTCATACCTGTGAAGAAAGGACTTTATAAACTTGAGAATTAAATCCTCATGAATCGGGCAAAACGGAGTTTCCATTCTCATACCTGTGAAGAAAGGACT
>Ga0123353_10006566_pt1 | contig 15512 bp, 10 predicted proteins | sample TergutLab28metaG_3_FD_92763 | JGI IMG/M metagenome (GOLD analysis project Ga0123353, IMG submission 92763) | Labiotermes labralis P3 segment gut microbial communities from Petit-Saut dam, French Guiana - Lab288 P3 | ecosystem: Host-associated > Arthropoda: Insects > Digestive system > Gut ... | reverse complement strand
GGATTAGGGATTAGGAGTGTGGATTGCCACGCCTCTAAAGAGGCTCGCAATGACGGTAGATTGGATACTGGGGGCAACCCGCCTAAGATATGCACAGAGTGTTGAAAGATAGGAACTGTCATGTTTACTAAACTATTCGGGAAAATAAAATCGCTGACAATGCGGCAGATGATAAGCGTTGTTGTGCTGCTTATCATCCTGATCGCTTTATTCACCCTGCCCAACTGGGGAGGCTCCTATATAAACCTGCTGGTCAGGCTCATGTGCATGTACATAACCCTCGGCCAGATGTGGAACCTGCTGGCGGGCTACGCGGGCCTTGTTTCCCTCGGCCAGCAGATGTATATCGGGCTCGGCGCTTTTTCCGTGGCGATCGCCGCTGAAAACTTCGGCATCCCGTTTATTCCCGCTCTTATCCTTGGCGGTTTGGTTTCCATGATCGTATCCGTCGGCATATCCTACCTGCTGCTTCGCATGAAAGGCATGTACTTCTCCATAGCCACATGGATCTTTGCCGAGGCTATGATGCTGATCCTTTCGAGTATGGCATATTTCGGCAGGGGGCAGGGCTTATTCATTCTTTCGGCGCGTCCGATCCAGGCGCAGATCTTCTATTATGCCGCAGCGCTGATCGTTGTCGCGATCATCGTGACAGTGATAGTCCTGCGTTCAAAGCTCGGTCTGGGTTTGTTTGCTATCAGGGACGACGACAGCGCCTCGGCGACATGCGGAGTTCCGCAGTTTAAGTCGAAGCTTTATTGCATGATGATCGCCAGTTTCGTGACCGGGGTCTGCGGCGGTGTGTTTTATATGGATATGGTTTGGGTCCAGCCGGTCGCCGCGTTCAGCATCAACTGGACCGTTGCGTCGGTATTCATAGTGGTCATCGGAGGTATAGGAACGATCGCGGGTCCGATCATCGGCGGTATTATATATGTTTTTCTGAGCCAGTACCTCGCTTCGCTCGCCCAGATCGGCAGTCTGAACATGGTCATACTCGGAGTCATTGCAGTGGCCGTTATCCTGCTGGCGCCCAATGGCATAGTCGGCACTTTGGAGAGGAGATTCGGCTTTGAGATCCTTTCGTCCCGCAGGCGCTTCCATGACCTGCGCGGGAGCCGGAATCAGTTGTTATGAATGCCAGAAGAGTTTATACTTTTTGCATGTGGGGCGCGTTTTTCGTCTGCGCTGTGGTCAACGCGACCCAGGGCGCCATGCTGACGAGTTTCATTGACCAGTACGGGCTGCAATCTTCGGCGCAGGGCGCCACAAGTTCGGCGCAGAGTTTCGGGCAGGGGTTTTCACTGCTTTTTTTATTGACGCAGGCGGGCAGGATATCCAAACCGACCGTTGTCAAGCTTGCTTTCATCACCGTAGTCGTCGTGCTGTTTGCCGTTAGCTTTATGCCTCCGTTTGTGCTTCTGGTCCTGCTTTATGGCTTGTTCGGCGTGGCGTTCGGCGCGACAAACTCGACGACCTCGTCTCTGGTCGCCGATATGTACACCGGCGGAGATACCTCAAAGCATATGTCCGGGCTGCACGGGGCGTATGGGCTCGGAGGTCTGGTCTCCCCACTTTTCTTTATGGCTTTGTTTTCAGCGGGATTATACTGGAATATCTCGATCAGGGTCGCGGGCGTCGTCGCCGCGGTGTTGCTGATCCCGTTTATATTCTTGTCGCGACACACCCTTAGATCCATTGAGCTGCCAAAGAGCAGCAATCTCAAAATAACGCTCGGTGATATCGGCGGTTTTTTGAAGCAAAGCCGCAATATCATGCTTTTCTTCGGCGTATTGTTCTACGGAGCCCATCAGTCTGTGTTCGTGGTATGGCTGATAAGGTATGTTTCTGTCTATCTGGAAAGCCCGTCGCTGGGCGCTCTTTCGCTGTCGCTCTTCTGGGCGGGCATAACCATATCGCGGCTGTTTATGCACCGCATCCTGCCGATTCCGCCGATCAAAGTCGTGCTTTACGGAAACTTTGTGGCTATGATCGCTATCAGCATCGGCGTTTTTTCCGGTTCCGCCATTGTCATGGCGTGCTGTGCGCTTGTGGCGGGTTTTTCAAACGGCACCTCAGTCCCTGTGTTTCTTGCCGTCGGCTGTGCTGATAACCAGGGTAACACCGTGCTGCCGACCAATGTCTTAAACCTCGCGCTGTTCATAGCGTTTGCGACCTGCCCGCTGATCGTCGGCGCTTTAGTCGCCGCCACGACCATGAGCGCGGGAATGTACTTGTCGGCGTTCTGCACGCTCATGTGCAGCGTTTCCCTTTTGTTCTACTGTATCAAGAGCGCCAAACTGAAGAAAGTCTGACGCCGGTAATTCATACGCAAGGAACGGGCGCCTTTGCACGACTAAGAGAAAAGCGAAGCAGCAAATTTACTGCCTCGCTTTTTGATGTATTGTTTCCCGGACTGCCGGCTTATACCGTTTCTGCTTTTATTATCTCTTCCAGTTTTTCGACGATCTCCGAGAAGTTCATCAATTCGACATTGGCTCGCAGCCACTCCACCAGTCCTTCGTCAGCTTCATACTGGAAGGATGTTATCTGTTCCATGGCGGCGTCCACCTCATCCATATCGTATGCGTTGCAAGCGTCGATAAGATTTGAAAGCAGCGAGCTGTCCGGCTTGTCCTTTGTATCTTTCGGGTTCTCCGACTCCAGTGATGCAAGCATGCTCTCAAGCTCGGAAATGAACCTGCGCGCGTATTCAAGAAACGGCTTGTTTCTCTTGCCGATATAACTGAAGTCGCCCGTTTTTGCAGCGTATTCCAGATCCTTTGCCTGCCTGCCTACTTCGTCGGCGCATATACCGTAGCTCGACCCTTTGATACTGTGAACAGTTATTTCATAATGACTTATTTTTTCCGCTGTAACTGCCTCCATCGAATCGAGTAAGCCGCGCGTGTTTGCTACGTATGAGTGCAAAATGTTAATATACACATCTTCATCGCCGCCAAACCGCTTTATCCCGCCTTCAATGTCCAGCCCGGCAACTTCTTTGTCTCGCAGAAGCGATTCCGAATCTGTGTGGCTTATCACCAGTGTTCCGGCTTCCGCGCCGAGTTGCTCTTTTTCCTGATTGCGTATCCAGCGCCGGATCACAGCATCGAGGCGGGCTATGTCGATAGGTTTGGACAGAAATGCCTGAAAACCCTTGCTGAGAAACAATTCTTCGTTGCCTACTACGGCGTTTGCTGTCAGCGCTATGATCGGGATATTTTTTGCGTAGTCGGACGCTAGTTCCCGTATATGCATCGCGGCTTCTATTCCGTCCATACCGGGCATCATCTGATCCATAAAGACCGCGTCATACCTGCCATCTTCAGCGCTCATTGCGTCAATGGCTTTTTGCCCGCTGTCCACACAGTCTATACTCATTCCGTAGGGTTTCATTAGGCCTCTTGCTACGTCAAGATTTGTAGGGTTGTCGTCCACAATAAGCACGCGGGCATACGGCATGCTGACACGCTTGAGTTTTATGTCCTTGTCGCGTCTGCCGTCTGAATAGCGGAATCCGTTGAGGCTGGAGACGACTTCCGGGCCTATCATGGCGTCCGATACATACTTCTGCTTAAGTCTTACCGTGAAAATACTGCCCGCACCGTATTCGCTTTCGACTTTTATCGAACCGCTCATCATCTCGCACAGTCTTTTTGTGATGGGAAGCCCCAGCCCTGTCCCCTCGATCTGCCGGTTGGCTTTTGTGTCCAGTTGGGTATAGTTGTCAAACAGCTTTGCCAGGTCCTCGCGTTTTATACCTCTGCCGGTATCCCTGACTTCGATGGTCAACCAGACCGTCTCATCTTCCCTCTTGCAGTATATCGTCAGTTCGACTTCGCCTTCACTGGTGTATTTTATTGCGTTTGACAGCAAGTTGTTGATGATCTGCTTGAGCCGCAGCTCATCTCCGTACAGGCACTCGTACATGTTTTTATCCACGCTGAGTTTTAGCTCAATTGGTCTTTCGCCTATTCGCAGAAGGTTTTGTGTGACGGAGTCGTTGATCAGGCTTGCAACATTGTATTTCACAGGCGTCAGATCCAATCTTCCAGACTCGATCTTGGATATGTCCAGAATATCGTTTACGATGCCCAGCAGCGATGTCCCGGCGTTGTGTGTTTTTACCAGATTGTCCTGCGTGTCGGGGTCAAGGTTATCATTTTCCAGGCTCAGCCATGTCAGACCGATGATGGCATTGAGAGGCGTACGCATCTCGTGGCTCATGTTTGCCAAAAAGTCGCTCTTTGCGTTGTTTGCTTTTTGCGTGTCCGTCAGCGCCGCTTCCAGTTCGATGGCTGCCAGTCTCAGGTTCAGCGTCATTTCATTGTGAAGCAGGGCATTAGCTATAAGCAGACTCCCTGAGCGCAGGGTTTTTGCCACTTCCTCGGAAAAAACACTCTCGTCGTGGCAGTTGTCACAGCCGACAAACCCCCAAAACTCGCCTTCCACAAACACCGGCGCCACAAAGATGGACTTTATTCCGTGCATACCCATGCGCGCTTGTTCCTCGGGCGACAAATCGCGAGTCAGGGCATTTACGCACTCGCCTTTCGTCAGTATGCGCTCAAATGTCGGGATATTTCCTTCATACGGTACTTCGGTCGATATTTCGTCGCTTGTGCGCATCTGTTCGGTTTTTATCCATTCATCGACCAGTGTGCAATGCAGCTTACCGTTTATCACGCTGTTTTTCCATATGCACATACGGTCTGCGTTCACCGCCGCACCGATCATGCCCATGCAAATCTGTAAATTGCTTTCAAACTCGTCGATCTCCGACTGAAGCAGGATATTCGCAGCTTGATTTATGCTGTTCAGGAGGATCGACTTCTGCTCTATTTCCCGCATCATTGCTTTTTGTTCGCGGAGATCGCGGACATAACCGGCAACGGCATAGTCATTCTCATAAGCTACGCGGACAAGCGTGATCTCCGACGGTATGAGCGTACCGTCGGTGTCTTTGTGCATCCACTCGAATTCATGTTTGCCTTCGCGGAAGGCTCTCAGTATATGGAGCTCCGCCATATCCGAAGAGCGGGAGCCGTCCGGCTGAAGCTCCGGAGAAAGGTCCGCAAAGTGCTTCAAGTAATCTTCTTTGTCTCTTCTTTTAAACAAACGGACGGATTCCTCATTGCAGTCAAACAGGTTTAAGTCTTTGTCCCAAAGGTGTACCGCAAGAGGAGTCGTGTCCAGCAGAAGCTTTGTCCTGTCATGCGCTTCGCGTATTTCGGCGGCCTGCAGGTTGCGGTTTATGGCGCTGACAAGCATTCGGCTGATCGCGCCGAGGATCGTGATTTCTTCAGTTTTAAAAGTCCGTTCATTCACACAATCGACAACGCAGAAGAACCCCCAATAGTTTTTCTTGATAAAAAGCGGGATCATCACGAATGTTTTTATGTCATATGCTCCCAGAAGCCGGCGTTCATCCTCCTCAAGTTCCGAAAGCGGTCCGTTGATGTATCCGCCGCCTGAGAAGTATCCCTCCCATCTTGGAATCACGGTGTAGGGGAATATGAGGCCTATTGGGACGGACGGGTTTTCTTTGCCGACGTCACTCAGCCATTCGTATGTGTGTATGAAGTGGAGCGCCCCGTTTATCATTTCATTGCGCCATATCTGCACACGATCACCACCCACGGCGCGCCCTACGAGTTCAAGGCTTTCCAGGATCGCAGCAGAGATGTCGGTATTGTCGTCCGTCGAGAGCAGGGCCTGGACTGCAAGATTTCCCATAGTCAGCAGCTTTGTCCGGTTTTCGATCGTCTCCATCATCAGCCGTTGTTCGCGCAGATCCCTTGTATAACCGGCAAGGATATACTCGTCCCCGTATTCAAGTCGCACAAGTGTTACTTCCGAGGGGATAGGCTCTCCGTCCACCGTTTGGAACAAGAAGTCTGATACGCACCTGCCTTCAGTATATGCTTTATCAAACAGCTTCAAGCCCGCTTCGAGAGATACGCTGCCGTCAGGCTGGTATTCCGGGAATATATCGAAATAACGCTCTATGAACTCCTGCTTACTTTTAAATTTGAAGAGCTTGAATGATTCTTCATTGCACTCGAAAAGCTCGTATTTCCCGTTACTGAGCTTTTTCATCAAACGGCAGGCAAGAGGAGTCGCATCCAGCATCATTCTTGTGCGCTCAAGCGCGACTGCATTGCCGTTTTCTGTTTTGACATTGTTCGGCGTTTCTGAGTTCACCATTTGCCATTCCTCCCTGAGTTTCTGTAACAGTGCCAATTGTACAATATTTTCTCGTTATTTTCAACCCATATGATGTAATCAGGGCATCGCTGTGATTGACAAAACTTGACTCTAACTATAAAATAACAGGCACTAATGATGAAACAAAAAGGAGAATTTTTGTTATGGCATTTGCGGTAAAGGCTACTTTGGTTGCGTTTTGGGGAGATGTTGAACGTTATCCCTGCCATGCTATGTTGAAAATCGGAGATACCGTGACCTTTGACGGTGCGGAAATCAAAGGTAGGTTCTGCGCGGACACAATGACGCGAATAGTCGACGCAATGTATAAAGTATTTCTTGCTGGTCCCCGCTACATAGATCCCTCCTATTATGACAATTTCTTGTACGCTTCTCTGAGTACTGCTGATCCATCCAAAACAGCATATGACGGCAACGGCTGGACGCCCGCGCTTGACGCTTCCGAATATCCCGAAAGAAAACCCGGGCGCCTGCAATCCTCGGACGCTCATTCATGGCCGCCGGCAGACAGATACCCGTTTATGACGGAGACAACTGTCAAGTGTCCCGATGCCCGCACCTCCGCCGTTTTCCTGATCGAGGCATACGATCTTGCATCCGGAGGCGGGCGCTCAAATCCGTTCTTCCGCAGGCAAATCACTATTATGGACAGAATCGCTAAATCGGAGGGTCGGAGCTGGCCGATCGATAAAGTTCAAGAGCTGTACACGGATTTTGAGCTGTACGAAGTATATCCACCTTTGGTAAAAGAGCTTTATGTTCCAGGGATAAGAGAACTTGAAATACTTGGTTTTGCGGAGATCAAGGACGGGATCGTGACGATAACGGAAAAGGGTGTTCAAAGAGTTGCCCGCTTCAAAGATGAGACGACGCCGGATGTGATTGATGCGCTCAAGCTATAATTGACCGTCCACCGGTTTATCAAACCGCGTCCGGAATGATTGATATAGGCTAAAAAAACTCCGGCGCCATTTTAAGTGAGGCGGCGGAGTTTTACCTGTATAAATCCGAATGATTTAAAGCTGCTTCAAGCTCTTGCTAATAAAATGAGTGGGCCAGTTTGTATGCTGCGGTGTGCATGACGCTGTTTTTCCGCTTGATCTCCTCGTCGTCGAGTGGGCCGAGGAAGCCGCCACCCCACGCGAATCCTCCTCCCGGAGCAAGTTTCTTAAACGTCTCCTCTACTGCGGCTACGATCTCCTCGTCGGTCACATCAGGGTCGAGCAAGCGCCCGCGCGCATCCCATCCGTTTCCAATCGCGAGCTTGCTGCCATACTTTGCCTTTACTGCGGCGAGATCATTGCATGTTTGCGCCGGTTCCCACATGGTCACGCCCATTTCCACAAAATAATCCAGGATACCCTCGCATTTCCCGCAGTTGTGCATTGTCATTTTCAACCCGCGGTCACGGCCTTTTTTTGCCCATCTGTCGTGGAACGGGAACAACATTTCCTTGTACATTTGCGGTGATATGAACGGTGCGCCCCATGCGGCTGTGTCGTCATTCAGTATCAGGACGTCAGGGTCATAGAGGTCGAGCACTTTATCCGCGACTCCCATGAAGAAATCACACATGTATGTAAAAAGGTCCATCACTTCGTCAGGCTCTTCGGACATCGCGATCAATCCTTCGGAAAACCCCATAAAAGACATCAGGTGCTGGAAGTATCCGAAATGCAGGATCAGCGCAAGCGCGGTCTGCGTACGGTCGATCCCGGTCTGCGCGATATGTTTTTTGACCATGGACTCCCAGTCGACGCCCGAGAGATCGGGCGCTTTTATAACATCGCGCCACCGTCTGATATCTCTGAGGATAAAGTTGTCCGGTTCGGGCAGCAGTGCGTTACCCGTTTCGTATGTCGGAATATAATTAACGCCCCAAATGTCAAGCCCGCCGCCGTTTACGCGGTGCGGATTTATGATTGGCGGCTCGTGCATATGCGTTGCCAGGGGTGCGGTCGAACCGGGCATGGGGAAGATCGTGTAGCGAGGAACCCATTCGGGATGCTCCCCGTTTAGTAACATCAGATAGTTTTGTTTTTCTGTAAGCATACGTTTTTCCTCCTGCTGCTCATAAAGGTAGGTCAATCACTTCGATGCGCCCCCGGCGGCGGGTGGGAGCCTGCCAAAGCTCTTTCCACGCGAGTTTAAAAAGTCACGGACAGCGAGCTGGGGGTGAACAAAATACATGTCGTTGAGTTTACTCAGATTATCACCCAGACTGTCTCTCAACCACTTCTGTTTCGCCTTGTATGTAGCTCCGCATAATCTGAAAAGCGTCTCATAGTCGATTACCGTATCCTTTTGTTCAGCGGTAAAGTTCGCCTGCACCTGGTATATCGCCAATGCGGCCGCATAACAGGTTGCCTGTTCGTATGAAACATCATTAAAATCATTTCGAATCTTGCTTACGAGCGCGGCTTCAAAGTCCGCTGCATTTTTGTAGTTCTCTGTTTGTTGTTCCCTTACTGATATCATGCTATCCCCTCCTCACAAACTTTCCAGCGGGAAGTCCCCGATGTTCAGGCTTTTGTCGAGATTTATCCCGGTTTTCATATACTCTTTGAATCCATCCGCCTTTATCGTGAGCGCATAACTGCCCTCCTCAAGACGCTTAAACCAGAAGTCTCCAAACCCGTCGCTCAAGGTCTCCTGTATCGCTCCGTTTTCTTCATTACGGAGCGTTATGGACGCTCCTTCGATCACGTCGTTTTCTATCGGGTCCCAGACCTCGCCACCGATGAACAGTTTGGGAAGATTAAGATAATACACTCTCGGGTCCTGGCCCGTCTCCGGCTTCATGCGCTCAGCTTTCGCGATTTCTTCCGAAAACTCCGCCTCCTCACCGAACCGCCAGGCGCCTGTCGCGCAAAAGTCTACGCAATGCGGCGTCTTACCTTCGTCTACAAGATGCGCGCAACCCGTGCATTTCTGAGGTATTTCCAGCGACTCATTCCAGTAGATCGCTCCGTAAGGGCAGCTATCCGCCAGCGCTTTCGCACCCTTCGCCTTCTCCGGGTCCAGGATGACAAGCCCGTCGTCCCGCTTATAGACAACACCTTGTCCGACGTTCATACAGGCGGGCTTGTCACAATGCATGCAGGGTATGGGCGTGTACTCGACGCGGACTTTTGCCCCTTGTCCGTGTTCTTTCTCTTGAAGTTTTAACCAGAAATGCCCCGTGTCCGGCTGCGGTTTTGCATATGGCGACCAATCGTTTTCCACATGCTCATCCTTGCACGCGAGCTGGCAACCGTAACAGCCGTTGCATTTCGCGGAGTCAAAAATAAAAACTTTCATCTGATGATCTAACCTCCTAAAATCCAGTTGCCGATCTCTACGCCGCTCACGCCATCGAAGGTTCTTGACATGGCTTCGGGGTACAGTCTCGTCAGTTCATCAAGGTCGCATTTTTCGACGTTGACCAGATATCCGTTCGTCGCCTCGCCCACACAGTTCTTCGACGTCGTATTCGTGGGCGCTATCAGATTATTTGCGCCGCCCCGATCGATCAACCCCGCAACGATAGGGTCCATCCTCGCGCCATGATCCTGATACACGGCGCCCTGCATGATGCGTTCCGTCTTATAGACGCCGCCCAGAACGCAGCCTCTTTCGTTGAATATCTTTACAACGTCCCCGGTCGTCACTCCGATTTTCTCCGCGTCCGCTGTATTTATCCACACAGGCTCATACTGATATCCGTCCGGACCACGGACCTTGCATGTCTGAATCTCCCTGAACCAGGAGATGTCGTCCAGTTGGGAGTGGACGCGCCAGCGGGCATGGTTAGTTACCAGAAGGTATGGGTATTCCTCGGACCTCTGATGTGACAGACTCTCCTTATGGCTCTCGCCGAACGGTATGTATCCCGGCACTGGAGGTCGCTCCTTGTCGTCCGGGAAATGCTTTGCCAAATCCGCCGAGTAAAACTCCAGCATGCCGCTCGGCGTGCCCACGGGATTGTTTTCGGGGTCTTCACAGAACGGTCCGAAACCGCGTGGGTCTTCTTCCCATCCTTCGGCGGTCGGGACCACATAGTATCCTTTTTCTCTGAACTCCTCGTAGCTGATGCGCTCCTGGACGCCTGAATTCTCGAATACTATCCTGATAAAATCCTGTACTGTTTTTCCGTCGCAGAACTCCTGATACAGGCCCATTTTTTTTGCCACTTCCCCGACCGCTTCCCAGTCGCTTTTCGCCTCGCCTATCGGTTCAATACACTGCCCTTCATAATACAGGAAGCTGTAGTTACCGGAGTTTATATCATTAGCGATGTCTTCCTCCTCGAACTTCGTGCTGATCGGCAGGATGATGTCCGCCATAAGGCAGTCGTTTTCAAGCCACGGATGCTGGGCAACCACGCATTCTATCTTCGGCTCCCTGAGCCCCTCGATAAACTGGTTGCCGCCATTCCAGCAGGTCGTCCAGCATGGGACGTCAGTCCAGACCATACGTATTTCACCGGCGCCTGGTATCGGGTACTGAAACTTCACGAACTGTCCCTCGCGCGGCAGCGTAGCCGAGCAGTAACCATACCATGTAAGCGGGTCATCCGGAGTGTAGTTACCCGTCAGTGCTTGCGCTATGAGCGTTCTTGGGATGAATGACGGTGTATCCTCGAATGCCACAGGCCACATATGCGCTCCTGCGAAAATATATGGCACGAACTCCGGGCGGGGAAGCACTGAAATGTCGTTCATCAGGTGCCATTCAATAAAACTCACCATGTTGCGGCCCGGCTTGCCAAGGCCTTGCATTCCAAGACAACATATCTCAAGCCGTGTCGCCTCATGAGAGTATGGCCCGCGTACCTTCCCGCCTCCATTGCAATGCCCGATAGTCGTCGCTTTTTTTACCCACTGGCGCGCGAGTGCCTTGATTGTCCGCACCGGGATTCCTGTTATGGGTTCAGCCCATTCAGGAGTCTTTGGTACGCCGTCCTCCTCGCCCAGAACGTATCGCTTCAGTTGCTCCATCCCTACAGCATGGGTCTCTATATATTCCTTGTCCCAGGTTCCTTCCTTGAGCCAGACGTAGATTATCGCCAGATGCAGCGCGGGGTCTGTGTTCGGAAGAATCGGGATCCACTTATCAGCATGCACTGCACAGCCGTAGTTAACATCAGGGCAGATATACACCTGCTTGACACCCAGCTCCGTGAGCCAGAAGCAGTATTTGCTTGATTGATGCCCTCCCCAGCCCCATGTCGTAGTCTCCATATCGCATCCCCATAACAGCAGCATCTCGCAGTTTTCGGCGATGTCAATAAACAGATTCTGGTTCTTGCCTTTTCCGACAGGCTGACCGCCCCAAACATGCTTTGCACCCCAAAACCAACCCTCCCAACTGTCGGGCTGGCGAAGCTGATATGTATAACCTTCTGTGTGCTTCATTAAAAAAGAGTGCATCCCGTGCGGTCCGTGGACGCCCTTTGTCTCCCCGTGCCCGTCGCCCTGCAGCAGAACTGAATAAGGACCGTATGTAGCCTGTACCCGCTTTATCTCCGATGCAATGAGCTCCGCCGCTTCGTCCCAGGATATCCTTATGTATTTGCTCTTCCCCCTGTTTTGAGTATTCCTTTCGCCATTCGGATCCCAATCCACCCTCTTTAGGGGGTAGGGTATCCGGTTTGGGGAGTATGCCCTCTTTTTGTAAACAAGGCTGAAAGGCGGCAGCTCGGATTTCTCCCCCGCTTTGTATTCCTTGTTACGCACTTTGAGCGTCCATGGCTTCATATGCTCGCTTGTATATGCCTTGTCATATTGCGCCGGTCTGACTCTGACGATTTTCCCGTCCTTGACGTCCACTTCCGCCCAGTTCGAACCCATCAGCGCCCCGCAAAAGCCCAGCCCTTTATAAAAAGTCTCTGTCGTCCCGCGTTTACTCATTCTTGTTCCCCCTAACTCTTCCGACAACTTGCCGGATGCAGCCCTTAATGACCGGCCCGTAATGGTATTTCTTTAACTGCCGGCCCGTCTTGCCCTGATCGTTGTCTTTGATGGAAATTATATAGCAGGGTTGGATTAAGAGTCAAGGAATTCTTGCCTTTTTCACAAGCGCATTATCTCATTTTATGCCGCGTCAAAGCTTACAAATCCTGCGCATTAAAGTTCCGCGTTATCCTTGACTTCCATGTATCGGTATGCTATCTTGGAAAAGGACAAAAGGATCATCCAAACTTGGATATTTGAAAGGGGAAACAGAGAAAATGAAAAATGGAAGAAGGATATTAGCACTACTGATTGCCCTGCTCATGTGCCTGGTATTGTTTGCTGCCTGCGGCGACAACAGTACTCCGACACCCAGTGGTGGTGGCGGCAGCGGCACCCCTTCAGCTCCCTCGCCAAGTTCGCCGGCGCCGGCATCGCCTCCCGCTGAAATAGCGCCTCCCATTGCACCGCCCTCAGAACCGGATATCCGCTTCGCTGACGAAATCATCGCGATCAGCGACGGGTTTGCCGTTACCGCTATCAACCCGTTGTTCCCCGGAGCCGCAATGCCTCCCGTATTCTGGTCATATAATATGATATACGACAGGCTTCTGCGCACAAACGATAACGGCGAACAAGAGCCGTATCTTGCCACCGAGTGGAATACCAACGACTTCATCACATTTGATCTGAAGCTGCGTAACGACGTTTACTTCCACAACGGAGAGAAGTTTACCGCGCGCGACGTCGTATGGACCATTCTTTCAAGCAAGGAAGCCCCCGGTTCTCCGTCGAACAGCATCTGGGCTTTTGTCAAGGAAGCTATCGCGGTTGACGATTACAATGTAAAGCTTATCCTCAATGATATCAATGTCGATTTCTGGTGGCATATCACGCGTACGGAAACCGGCATTTTAAATGAAAAAGCCGTCACTGCAGATCCCGAAAGAGGATCGTGGGTAGGAACCGGCGCCTATGTCCTCACCGAGTTTGTTCCTATGTCCCACTGGTATTTCGATCGTAACGACAACTACTGGGGTGCGCCACCGATCACCAAAAGGATCACACTGCTGCACATCCCTGAGAGGACCACTCGTGCGATGATGCTGCTCAACGGCGAAGCGCAAATAGTATTCAATCTGCCCGCAGAAGCTGTCGATCAATTCGACGACAATCCGGACTTTACAGTGTATATCCATATGAGAAACACTCCCGGGCCCATATACTTCAACATGTCACACCCGATTTGCGGCGACTGGAACTTCAGAATGGCCGTGGGTTCGGCTATCAACAGGGGGGAAATCACAACAGCCGTCGGCGGCAGGTTCCTTCTCCCGGAGTATGAGACCGGCGGTTTATGGGGTCTTTTCACAGAGTTTCGCAATCTTGATATCCCGGTTCTTCCGGAAGATGTGGAAGCGGCCAAAGCCTACCTTGCAGCCTCACCCTATAAAGGTGAAACAATCTCACTGACAGGAGCATCGCCCGACCACGTCAGGGCATGCGAAGTAATCCAGATGCAGCTCGCCAGGATCGGCATCAGCACAGAAATAAACGCCGTAGAGAATACCGCCGTTCCCGGTCTGCATGCGGAAGGCAAGCTCGAAATTCTTGTGACCGGTATGAACTTCCCGATGAGCGCAACAGCAATTCGTCCCATCCTGTATCCGAACCTGCCCACAAACAGGACAAACCACAACAACCCGACGGTAACGGAAATGCTGGACAGAGTCGCCAGAGAACCGAACCGTGCCGAGCGGGAGAAAATCTACAGGGAAATCCAGGCAATCGTCGCCGAGGATCCTCCATATTTCAACATTTGGTGGAACGTAGTTCCAAACGTCAGTGTCAATGGCGTCGGCGGCTTCACGCAACCGGGCGACAACAGCTATGACCTGAGGTATATGTACTGGCAGTTGGACGACTAGACTAATACACCAGCAATCTCCGAGTCCAGCAAAAATGAGCTGAAGCGATAAAGCTTCGATATTGAAACGACCTCCTTTGTTCTGTACGTGTTGTCCGCAGATCAGTTACTGCCGGATCAGAGGAGGTCTCTCCAATATGTCGGCAAAGCAGTCTTGCCTTTGCCTGCTAAAGCTGACTAATGAAAGCGTAAGAAAAATGATTCGGTATGTGCTAAAGCGAATATTATTATTGATCCCGATAATCATCTGTGTATCATTCATAGTATATGCGCTTGTCGATTTGGCGCCAGGAAATGTTGTCGATGCTATGATCAATGAGAACATGACATATGATGACATCGACGCGTTGATGCGATTATACGACCTTGATAAACCAATGATATACAGATACGGAAAGTACATGTACAACCTTCTTCAGGGTGATTTGGGCGTTTCTCTGACCAGTGGCCTCAGCATTTGGGACACATTCATGGAGAGGCTGCCCAACACGCTTATTCTGTCTTTTTCGGGACTCATCATCGGGCTTTCATGCGCGATACCTCTGGGTATCGTCGCGGCAAAACGCGCAGGGTCGGTCATAGACAGCACGGTAACGGTTGTCGCCGTAATCGGTGTATCACTACCGGTTTTTTGGCTGGCGCTGTTGCTGCTCCAGTTGTTCTCACAAAAGCTGGGCTGGTTTCCGGCGGGGGGAATGTCACGAGGTCTCAGGTCCCTCATTCTGCCGGCGGTATGCTGCGGGCTCATGCTGATGGCGACCGCAACAAGGCAGACCAGGTCCAGTTTACTTGAGCTTCTAAAAGCAGACTTTCTCCGTACTGCGAGAGCAAAAGGCGTTCCCGAAGGAACCGTCATAAGGAGGCATGCGCTCGGCAATGCATGGATCCCGATCGTTACGGTTGTCGGCTCTTCTCTGGCTCATTCGATTGCAAATTCCGTCATCATCGAACAGGTTTTCGCATGGCCGGGCATAGGCCGTATGGCAACGGAAGGGGTGCTGGCGCGAGACACGCCCACCGTGCTCGGAGCCGTCATGATGACGACGGTTTTCTACGTTATGATCCAGATCCTTGTCGATATAATCTACGCTTTTGTCGACCCGAAGATAAAATCCCTGTATGTCACCTCCCAAAAGAAAAAAAGGTAGTATGCTAAATGAAAAGGAATAAAGGCTCCTCTGAACTTGTTTCCAGAAAATACGCAAAACGCAGCCAGTTTGGCGAGATGCTTCACAAGCTGCTAAAACACAAAGGCGCTTTGGTCGGTCTGATAATATTTGCTATTGTTGTTTTATGTTTTGTCGGATCGCTGTTGTTCATCAGCTATGACATGATAACAATAGGTACTGTTAGCGACAGGCTGAGCCCCCCCAGTTGGCAATATCCGTTCGGTACAGACAATATGGGCCGCAACATGATGT
>Ga0123353_10006565_pt1 | contig 15513 bp, 9 predicted proteins | sample TergutLab28metaG_3_FD_92763 | JGI IMG/M metagenome (GOLD analysis project Ga0123353, IMG submission 92763) | Labiotermes labralis P3 segment gut microbial communities from Petit-Saut dam, French Guiana - Lab288 P3 | ecosystem: Host-associated > Arthropoda: Insects > Digestive system > Gut ... | reverse complement strand
GACTCTGACGACCACATGCTGCCAGATCGATATCAAAAAGCTGTTCAGGGGCGGGTTCTCGACAGGGCACGGCAACCTGCGCGAACCGAACGACATCGCGTCGTACACTGCGCTTGCCTGCATCGCGATCCAGTCCAACCAGAACGATCAGCACGGCGGGCAGAGTATAGTCAACTTCGACTATGGTATGGCCGACGGCGTCAAGAAAACCTTCATCAGGCTCTATCGCCAGAATCTGGCAAAGGCCCTGATGCTTTTTAAGGCTATTGACGACCCGGAGCAGGATATCGCCCGGATGATCGAGGATATCGAAGCGGAGACGGGAATGCGCCCGACGCTGGAAGACAACGAGGAATACCTCGCGCACGAGCGTCCCATGCTGGTTGTGATGTACGGCGAGGAAGGGATAAAGACGGTCCAGGACGCCGCCATGCACTTCGCGAAAAAGGAGACTGAACGCGCTACTTACCAGGCGATGGAGGCGTTTATCCACAACCTAAACACGATGCATTCGCGCGCAGGCGCCCAGACGCCGTTTTCCACTATAAACTACGGCATGGACACATCTCCAGAGGGCCGTATGGTGATGAAAAACGTCATGCTGGCGACTGAAGCCGGGCTGGGCAACGGCGAGACGCCTATATTTCCGATACATGTATTCCGTGTCAAGAAGGGCATAAGCCTTGAGCAGGGGGACCCAAACTACGACTTATTCAAGCTCGCCTGCAGGTGCAGCGCGAAGCGGCTGTTCCCGAACTTCGCGTTTGTCGACGCGCCGTTTAACATCAAGTATTATAAGGAAGGCGTGCCGGAAACCGAGATAGCGTATATGGGATGCCGTACCCGCGTTATCGCAAACGCCCACGACCCGGACCAGGAGATAAGCAACGGGCGCGGGAACCTGTCGTTCACGTCGATCAACCTGCCGCGCCTGGCTATCAAAGCTAACGGCGACATAAACAGGTTCTTTGAGGACTTGGACTACAAGTTTGACCTCGTTGTGGAGCAGCTGCTTGAACGCTTTGAAATACAGTGCCGCAAACGCGTTTACAACTTCCCGTTCCTGATGGGGCAGGGAGTCTGGCTCGACTCGGAAAAGCTGGGGCCGTATGACGAGGTACGCGAAATACTAAAGCACGGCACTCTCGCGATAGGTTTCATCGGGCTCGCCGAAACCCTTACCGCTCTCGTCGGCGAACACCACGGGCAAAGCGCCCGGGCCCAGAATCTCGGGCTCGAGATCGTCAGTCATCTGAGGGCAAGATGCGATAAGGAGACCAAGGAGAGGGGCCTCAACTTCACGCTTTTGGCGACGCCCGCGGAGGGGCTCGCCGGCAGGTTCGTAAGAATCGACAAGGAGCGCTTCGGCGTACTCGAAGGCATCACGGACAAGGATTATTACACAAACAGCTTCCACATCCCGGTCCAGTTCAAGATAGACGCATATGACAAAATAAGGCTCGAAGCCCCGTATCACGCCCTTACAAACGCCGGGCATATCAGCTTCGTGGAAATGGACGGCAATCCGCTCGACAATCTCGAGGCTTTTGAAAAGATCATCCACTTTATGTATGAATCAGGCTGCGGATACGGCTCGATAAACCATCCGATCGACCGGGACCCGATATGCGGGTACACCGGGGTGATCGGCGATGAATGCCCGAACTGCGGAAGGCGCGAAAGCGACGGAGCGCTCGGCTTCGAGCGCATCAGGCGCATAACCGGATACCTCGTCGGAACGCTGGAGCGGTTCAACGACGCCAAACGGTCGGAAGAAGGCGAGAGGGTAAAGCATAATATCGGGTAGGTTGTCTTATGCGTATTGCTGGAATTGCACAGGATTCGATAGTGGACGGGCCGGGGCTCAGGTTCGCAGTATTCACTCAAGGGTGCGAGCTGAGCTGCGAAGGCTGCCATAACCCCGCTGCCAGAGACCCAAACGGCGGAACTGAAATGACTGTCGAAGATATCGTTGCCGAAATGACCCGAAATCCTTTGACCGACGGGTTGACCCTGACAGGCGGCGAACCGTTCATGCAAGCGGCGGACTGCTCAAAAATCGCAGCCGCCGCTCGCCGATGCGGACTCAACGTGTGGGTCTATTCCGGATATACTTACGAAGAACTTACCGTCCGCGCTGGATCGGACCGGGCTGTGCTGGACCTGCTGCGTCTGACAGACGTGCTGATGGACGGGCGTTTTGTGCTCCGGGAGCGCACACTGTCCGTTAAATGGCGCGGAAGCAGTAACCAGCGCGCCATAGACGTGCCGAACAGCCTCGCTTCGGGCGAGGCCGTAGAAATTATTCTGCCATAGAAGCGACCGGGGACGGTCGCCCGCCGCCGCGGAGACGCTCCGCAAAAACAAATCAGGAGGGACCATATGCCGGTCGTGAAAATCAAAGACCTCTACGCCGATCCGCAGAGTTTCAAAGAGGCGGAGATAACTGTCCGCGGGTGGGTCAGGACCATTCGCGACATGAAAGCGTTCGCATTCATTGAACTCAACGACGGGAGTTGCTTTAAGAGCGTACAGATAGTGCTTGAGGAAGGAAACCTCGACAACTTCAAAGACATAGTCAGGCGGAACGTCGGCGCGGCGCTCATTGTGTCAGGGATGTTCAAGCTGACCGAGGGCGCAAAGCAGCCGTTTGAGATATCGGCGGAGGAGATCACCGTTGAAGGGGAGTCCGCGCCGGAATATCCGCTGCAAAAAAAGAGGCATTCGCCGGAGTTCCTGCGTACGATAGCGCATTTGCGCCCGAGGACGAACCTGTTTTCGGCGGTGTTCAGGATCCGCTCCGTGACCGCGCACGCGATACACTGCTTCTTTCAGGAACAGGGCTTCGTGTACGTGCATACGCCCGTAATAACCTGCAGCGACGCAGAAGGCGCGGGCGAGATGTTTACGGTGACGACGCTCGACCTGCTCGCGCCGCCGCGAAAAGAAGACGGCTGCGTTGATTACTCTATGGACTTTTTCGGCGAGAAGGCCGGGCTGACAGTGTCCGGGCAGCTCAATGCCGAAGCTTACGCGCTTGCTTTCGGCGGCGTGTACACTTTCGGCCCGACGTTTCGCGCCGAAAACTCAAACACGCCGCGGCACGCAGCGGAGTTCTGGATGATCGAGCCGGAGATCGCGTTTGCCGACCTGAAAGACGACATGCGGCTTGCCGAGGATATGCTTAAATACATTATAAATTATGTAATGGATAACTGCGCATTTGAGCTGGAGTTCCTTAACAGCTTTGTGGACAAAGACCTTATCGAGCGGCTTCGCTTCGTAGCGGACGCCGAGTTTGCGGCGGTCACGTACACGAATGCGATAGAGATCCTCTTGCAAAGCGGGGAGGAGTTTACATACCCAGTGTCATGGGGCTGCGACCTGCAGACCGAGCATGAGAGGTATCTGACCGAAAAGCATTTTAAAAAGCCCGTCTTTGTGACGGACTACCCGAAAGATATAAAGGCGTTTTATATGCGCCTAAACGACGACGGAAAAACCGTGGCTGCCATGGACCTTCTCGCGCCGGGTATCGGCGAGATAATCGGCGGCAGCCAGAGAGAAGAGAGGCTTGAGATACTTGAAGCGCGCCTTGATGAGATGGGCCTGAGTAAAGAGTCCTATTGGTGGTATCTCGACCTGCGGCGTTTCGGCGGAACGAAGCACGCGGGTTTTGGGCTTGGATTTGAGAGGCTGCTTATGTACCTCACCGGGGTCTCGAACATCCGCGACGTGACCCCGTTTCCGAGAACCACAGGCAGCGCCGAGTTCTGATCGGCAGGCGCCTCTATCCGGAGGCCTGATCGCCGGGCGAAAGCTCGTTGCTTTCTTCATTGTCGGACCCGGATTTACCTATGGTCGTCGTACGGGTGGTCCCGCCCGAAACATAGTGCTTTCCGCATTCGGGGCAGCAGGCGAATGTGAGGCTGACAGTTTGGTTGACTATCTCGCGCCCGTCGCGGAAAGCTTTTGCGCGCTCGTTGCTGACATGCTCGTTTTCATGAGAGGCGACCGTCGCCGCTGACATGCTCGCGCTGATGTTAGTCGGAGTCTGGAAGCTGACGGAGGGGTCGTCCGACTTGTCGACGTATTTACGGCTTGCGCAAGTCTTACACTCGCCCTTAGGTTTCAGCGCTTCAAGAGAGGCGGCGCCGCTTCCGGGTAATGCGCCGTCCGGAAAGGCCGCGCCGACAGGTTTATTAGGCGTCGGCGCTGCCGTAGGTAAAACCGCGTTTGAAGGAAACGCCGCAGCCGGAGGCATTAGATCCGGCGCTCCAAGGTCATTCGGGCCGGTCCGCAACTGTGTCCAGTCTATAAGCGGACTCGGCAGATCGAGGCTTAAGCCAAACCTCAGGCCCTGTCCGGGCGACTGCGGATCGGCTTGGGAAAAGGCGGCGCCGCCTCCGGCGTTTTCCCTGCGAAACATATCGATCGCTCTGCCTGTGATCTCCGCGCTGTCGCCGTCGGAATTGTAAAATATATTAAACAGCCTTCCGCCGTTGATTGCCGTTACTCTTGGCGATGCCGCCGCGACATTTTCCGCGGATACGGGCATGCTCACGGGCTGGTTCGAACCGCCTTCGGCGCGTGATACGCCGCTTACGCCGTTTATTCGTCCGACTGTCACCGCCTATCCCTCGCTTTCTGAAAATTCACTCAAGGTATGTCCGAATTATACCAGATTCCTGTCTTTTTTTCAACTATTCCTGATATTCTTTTTTTAAGACGGAATATTTTTTATTTTGTTCCAAAAAATTCAAAAATCGCCCTCTATCACTGAAAAGTAGTAAAATATCGTCTTATTATAGACAAAAATGTAGAAAATTCTGTATTTATTGCATTTTTTACTTGACACAGATTATCAGATATATTACATTTTAATCTGGAGATGATAATATGTTATTAACCAGAGAATGCGACTATGGACTTCGAATTATCAGAGCGCTGGCGTCGGGAGATAAATCGACCGCGGAAGAGATTTGCGCTGCCGAAAATATCCCCGGTCAATTCGCGTACAAAATCCTGAAAAAACTGGAACGCGCCGGTTTTTTGCAGAGCAGCCGCGGCCGCGACGGCGGGTACTGGCTGGTCAAGCAGTTGGATGCTGTCACGATTTACGACGTCGTATCATCGATCGACGAAAACCTGTTTATCAATGAGTGCCTAAGGGACGACCGCCCATGCGTGCGGAACCATCCGGACGACACATGCGCGGTGCATAAGGAACTCGACAGGATACAGACGATCTTGGTGGACGAACTGCGCAGAAAGACGATCGTCGAAGTAGTTTCCGCTATGTAGCTCCCGGAGCGGCTGTATTCCGGGGTTACTGTTCAGGAGGCGTCCGGATAAGACGGATCGGCTGCGGCTGATACGCGCGTGCCGGCGCCTGACTGGGGCAGGGAGCCTCGTTTTGCTTCAGCCTCTCCAGCAACTCGTTTGTAAGTTCAAAGGCCCCGTTATAATCGCCGATCAGCCTTCTTTGGAGCGTCTTTCCGATGATTTGGTCTGTTTCGGCGTCATATCTGACGCTCTGCAGAATTCCGGCGGTTTCCCTGATATCCCCGGAGTTAAGGCTGTAGAGCGCCGTCTTATATTTCTCAAGATAACCAATGAGCGTCTCTACATCCACACGTTCCTTCTTCTCGTCCAGGTTCTCGTCCTCCAAAACGGCGCAGATACTGCCCAGCATAGTTTCAAAATCAGACAAAAAAACGATTGAACGCTCTCTGATAAAGTCCGTGTCGTTTCTGGCGCCGGCCTGTTCCAGCGCATGCGCCGCCTCTGAAAGCTCTTCCGCGCCGGATATCGAGCAGCCGTTCCTGATCGCGTGGATATATGTAGTAAAGAGACGCAGATCATCCGCCTCAAGGCACGCTTTTATCTCGCCGATCTTATCCAGCCCTTCCTCACAAAACGTCTCGAGGACCTTGACATATTTCTCATACGCGCCGCCTGTCATCGACATCCCCAACGGCACGTTGAGACCAGCGATATTCTCAAGGGAGCCGGTCCCGCGCGCGTCGGCCGCACGGTCGCCCGTTTCGTGGGGCCTCTCCTTTTTTCTTTCCGGTATCCACCTTTCGACTATCGTATCAAGCGTTATCGTATCGATGGGTTTTGACAGGAAATCGCTGAAACCGTTTTCCAGGAACATCTCCCTCATTCCGGAGATCGCGCTTGCCGTCATCGCGACTATGGGCAGCTTCTTATAGTAACTCTCTGCGCCCGCCCCAAGCGACCTGATCTGCGCGGTAGCCTCGAGCCCGTCCATGACAGGCATCATCTGGTCCATCAGTACCAGATCATAGCGGTTTGCGCCTACGGCGGCGATGGCCTCCATGCCGCTCCTGCACAAATCCACCTGCATCCCGTAGGGCTTCAGCAGCCCGTCGGTGACAATAAGATTGGTCTTGAGGTCGTCTACGATAAGCACCTTCGCCGACGGCGCTTTAAACGTGTGTTTTTCCAGCCTGTTGAAATTGTTTATGTACTTGCCGGTAGCGTCGTTGAGAAAGTTTGTGACGGGAATACAGAAAACGGGCGAGGTGATGGAGCTGACGTCCTGATATGTGATAGTCTCGCCGAACTCGGTCATAAGCGCGATGTTTGCCGATGCTTTTATATCCGGATACGCTTCCTTGACGCTGGAATACAAAGCGGACGTTGTGAAAATATGAGTGTGCTTTCCGGTCATGACTTTGTTGTAAAAATCAGCCAGTGTAGACACCAGTTCGCTTTTCACATTCAGGTTGTCGAGAGTCTTCTTTATGGACGCCCTGCAAACGCTCCTGCGGTCAAAGACAAGAACGCTGTGTTGACCGCGGTCGATCACGTCCGCCATCGCCTGTTCTTTGATGACCTTTTGAGCAACCGTGACGGTAAAAGCGCTGCCTTTCCCGTACTCCGAAACGACTTCGATAGTCCCGCCCATGGCGGTTACAAAGTTCTTTGTGATAGCTAATCCCAGGCCCGTCCCTTCAAAGTCAAGGCTCTTGTGGACGTCCAGCTGGGTAAACTCCATAAAGAGTTTCTGGGTGTCCGACTGCTTGATGCCTTTGCCGCTGTCAGCCACTTCAATAGTTAGTATGACCGTTTCGTCGCCATCTATACTGCCGCTTACGGACAGTGATACGAAACCTTTATCAGTATATTTAACGGCGTTGCTGAGCAGATTGAGCATTATCTGGCGCACCTTTGCCGCGTCGCCGAACAGGATGTTGGGGATCCGGCTGTCAACGAACACGTCAAACCTCAGACTCGTGTCGTATACCTTTGTCCTCGCGATATTGATAGTGTCGCATATCACCGACGAAAGAGAGTACTCTTCATAGATGAGTTCCGTTTTTCCGGTCTCGATCTTGGATATATCGAGTATGTCGTTGATTATAGATAGCAGGTACTGGCTGGCCTGGATTATCGTGTACATGTACTCCTTTGCCGCCTTTGGCAGCTTTTCCCTGAGTGCCAGTTCCGTCATGCCCATTATCGCGTTCATAGGCGTGCGTATCTCATGGCTCATCTTCGCCAGAAAATCGCTTTTTGATTTGCTGGCCTGCCGGGCGGTTATCATCTCGGCCTCAATCCGGGCCTTCGCCTCGACCTCCGGCATCATCTCGGCAAGCCTCTGCCTCTGCTTCCAGGCGTTGTAGCGCAGTTTATTAAGGCTGTATGAGAACAAAGTGCTGATAAACAGGACCATCAGCATATAGAGTATCCAAAAAGTGTTCGCAAGCACGTTCAGGTCGATGCCCGCGATGAAGAGCGATACCAAAAACACGGCGGTGGAAACCAGCCCGAGGATTATCTTCGGTTTTAAGGCGATAGGGAAGAACACCGGAATCATAAGCGCGAACGCGTAAGCGTGCATAAAGGTATTGCTGCTGCCGCTCGCCAGCCCCGTAAGGAGCGCGTTGGATACGACAAAATACGACATTGCGACAAACACCGGCGTAGAATACCGCGAGTTCGACAGTTTTATGATGTTCAGCCTCATCATTATGATAACAGCGCAAATCACGCTGAAAGCGACGATCAGCACAGCCGACAGTATAGGGTACGGATGCAGAAGGTAATAAAACGGTATGAATACCGGCCACATGAGCATGGCGAGAAACGGCACATAATAAATGTCCCGCACTTCGTAATCTAAGCTTGTTTTAAAGGTTATGTGCGTGATTTCGTCGTCAGAGGGAATAAAGATAGGTCTGAACGCATTAATAAATCTCTTTACACCGCCGAGCATCGTCCCCGCCTCTTTCCACACTTGAGTTATCAGAACACAAGAGTAACGTTTGAATATTAACATATTGATGCATGAAATGCTACATAATTAATCTAATTTCTGTATTATTAAATAAACTATATTAATACACTAAAGTGTCGGTTGACAAATACCTGCGCCGCGTATAGAATGTATGTACAAATTTCATTGTCTCGGTAGGTGAGGCTACCGTTGGGATAAGGGTTGCTGCCGCGGAGTAGTGGAGACACTATGAGAAGGTAGAACAGTCCGCGTCGAATCCAAGGCGCGGAATAACGCAACTTCAATAGCTTACGATGTAAGCTGGGCCTAACGAAGCTAAAGCTTGTACGATGGCAGTTGCCCTGAAATGGGTCAACTCTGTTGTCGTGCGCGATAGCAGGGTTTTTTAATGCGGAAGGAGGCGGAGAAAGTGAAAAAGGCAATTACTGCGACGACGACCACGCGGGCGGACAGGGCGAAAAGACGGCTGCTGAACGCGTCGCGAAAACCGTATGAGACGCTCCTCATTCAATACGACAACAGTTTTGATGGTTATGATGAAGACAAAGTCGACGAAATGAGAGACCAATACGGCGCGAACATTATCACAAAGCAGAAAAAAGTCACTGTCTTTCACCGCCTGCGTGACGCATTCATCAATCCCTTCACAGTGGTGCTTTTCGTGCTGGCGGTACTATCGTTCGTGACGGACGTTATTGCCGCGAGCCCAGGCGAAGAGGACCCGACCGCCGTGATAATAGTACTGTCGATGGTGTTTATCAGCGGTATGATACGTTTTGTTCAGGAGTTCAGAAGCGGGGGCGCCGCCGAAAAACTGAGCGAGATGGTTGAAACGACCGTCAATGTCGCGCGCCTTTATGAAGACGAGGAGACAGAGGAACAGATCCCGGAAAACAGGGAGATACCCCTTGACGAGGTCGTCGTCGGCGACGTCATACATTTGGCGGCGGGCGACATCATACCTGCCGACCTTCGCATACTACAGGCAAAGGACTTGTTTATAAGCCAGTCGTCGCTGACGGGGGAGAGCGAGCCCGTGGAGAAGTTCGGCAAACCCGTCAGCGGAAAGCCTACTAACCCGCTGGATCTCCATAACCTGGCCTTTATGGGCAGCACGGTCATCTCCGGTTCCGCCACGGCTCTGGCGCTGGCCGTAGGCGACGACACTGTTCTGGGCAGGATCGCCGGACAACTGCAGGAAAAGACGCCTCCCACAAGCTTTGAGAAAGGCGTCTCCTCGGTATCGTGGCTGCTGATCCGCTTCATGCTGGTAATGGTGCCTTTTGTGCTGTTTATCAACGGCTTTACGAAGGGCGACTGGCTCCAGGCCTTCCTGTTCGCGTTATCCGTCGCGGTGGGGCTTACGCCTCAGATGCTTCCTATGATCGTATCGGCTAACCTCGCAAAAGGCGCGGTATCGATGTCAAGAAAGAAAGTCATAGTCAAGGAGATAAACGCGATACAGAACTTCGGCGCGATGGACGTGTTATGCACAGACAAGACGGGAACGCTTACGCAGGACAAAATCATACTGGAGTACCATCTTGACATCCATGGCAACAGCGACACGAGAGTGCTGCGCCACGCGTTTTTAAACAGTTACTATCAAACCGGCTTGAAGAACCTGATGGACGTATCCATAATAGAGAGAGCGCGCGAGGAAAAGGTCGCCGAGCATGAAAGCGCCTATGTGAAGGTCGACGAAGTCCCGTTCGACTTCAACCGTCGGCGCATGAGCGTCGTGGTGACGAACAAAACCGGCAAAACGCAGATGATCACCAAAGGCGCGATCGAGGAAATGCTGTCCGTTTCGGCCTTCGCCGAATACGCCGGAAAGATAGAGCCGATGACCGAGGAGCTTAGGCGCGAGGTCATGGATATGTGCAATAAGTTCAATAACGACGGTTTTCGCGTACTGGGCGTCGCACAGAAAACGAACCCGTCGCCGGTAGGAGCGTTCTCCGTCGCCGACGAGAGCGATATGGTCCTGATCGGATATCTCGCTTTCCTGGACCCGCCGAAAGAAAGCGCCGCCGCCGCTATCGCCTCGCTTCATGAGTACGGCGTCGACGTAAAGGTGCTCACAGGCGACAATGACGCGGTGACCAGAAGCGTATGCGGGCAGGTAGGGCTCTCCGCCGAAAGGATCCTTCTCGGCTCCGACGTTGAGGCAATGGACGATGAGCAACTAAAAAAGGCGGTCGAGGAAACGGAAGTGTTTGCCAAGCTGTCGCCGCAGCAGAAAGCGCGTATCGTTACCACGCTGCGCGAAAACGGGCACACCGTGGGGTATATGGGCGACGGCATCAACGACGCCGCGGCGATGCGCGCGGCGGACGTTGGGATATCGGTCGACACCGCGGTCGACATCGCCAAGGAATCAGCGAAAATGATACTGACAGAAAAAGACCTAATGGTCTTAAAGAACGGCGTTATCGAAGGGCGGAAAATCTACGCTAACATTATTAAATATATTAAGATGACGGCAAGCTCAAACTTCGGGAACATGTTTTCGGTGCTCGCGGCGAGCGCGTTCCTGCCGTTTCTGCCTATGCTCCCGCTGCACATCCTGCTGCTGAACCTGATTTACGACATATCATGCATTGCGATCCCCTGGGATAATGTCGACGAGGATTTCCTCGCCATCCCCCGCAAATGGGACGCCTCGAGCATCGGGAAGTTCATGGGCTGGATCGGCCCGACGAGCTCGGTGTTTGACATAACCACATTCTTTTTGATGTTCTACATCATCTGCCCGGCAATGTGCGGCGGGCAGATGTTCCATGAGATCACGGATCCGTCGACGCGCGTATTCTTCATCGCACTGTTCCAGGCGGGCTGGTTTGTGGAGTCGATGTGGACGCAGACCATAATCATACATATGATACGCACGCCTAAGATCCCGTTCATTCAGAGCCGGGCTTCGTGGCCCGTCGTCCTTCTGACCTTTGCCGGGATCGGCGTGCTTACAGCAATACCGTTCACGTCATTCGGCGCGGCGATCGGCCTTGCGGCCCTCCCGCCCGTGTACTTCGCCTGGCTGGCGCTGACTATCGCAATGTACGTAGCGCTTGTGACTTTGTTCAAGATGATCTTCGTAAGGCGGTACGGGGAACTGCTGTGATCACTGTTCCTCCGCGCTTGAGTTGAAGATCGCGCAGCAGTTGCGTCCGTTCTCCTTAGCCGCGTAGAGGGCCGCGTCAGCTTGCGCAAATACCGTGTCTATTGAAACGCCGGAACCAGATTCGTATTTTGCCAGGCCTATGCTTGTCGTCACGCGCAAGGGCTTGCCTTCAAAATACACCTCCAGCTGCTCTATCGTTTTACGGCATTCCTCGGCGATCTTGAACTCGTTTGATTCGTTTGTGACAGGCAGAAACGCGCAGAACTCCTACCGCCGTACCGGGCGAACATATCGGTTTTACGAAAACGGGAAAGTAAAGTGCCGGACACCGCGCGCAGCACTTCGTCGCCCGCCGGATGGCCGTAAGTGTCGTTGACCTTCTTGAAGAAGTCAAGATCAAGCATCAGCACCAGCGCTTCCCCTCCGCTTCTTTCCATTTCAATGCATTTCTCCCTGACCCTGTGAAAGAAGGTCCTTCTGTTCATGAGGCCGGTCAGCGAGTCAAACTCCGCGAGCTTCTTAGTCTCGTTGAGCAGTTCCTGTACCGGAGTGATATCGTAGACCGTGATGCACTGGCAGATCACGGCGCCGTCGTGCGTAACGACGTCCATAGAGGTCCTGTAATACCTGGCGCCCGCGTCGGTCTCCATCGAGAGGATCTGCTCGTCCCATCCGTCGTCGCTCCAGGGGATGCCTTCGACGTTGCTCAAAGGCTGGCTTATACTTGCGGTTTTCAGCGGCGGAAAAAGATTTTTCGCCGCTGCGTTCGCGTCAATATATTTTCCGGCGATATCGACCAGAATAAAACCGTCCCGCATATTTTCCACGATCTCCTCGCGGGCAAGCGGCACGATTTGAAACAGCCCTCCGAACAAAAGCGCATAACTTATCAAAAGCCCGCTTATTGACACGCAGAGCGGCGTAACGTCGACGCCAAAAATGTCCGTAAAAATCGTCAGCAGATTTCCAAGCAGCGGAACGGCGATAGCGACGACAATTATCTTTATCTGTCTGTTATAAATCGCGTCGCGTTTCGGACAGTGATATATGGCAAAACCTACGGATACAAACATCATGATGTAGGAATAGGATAAGTAGATGTAACGCCAGACGGAGTCAGGATTCTCTATTATCGGTATTATGATATCCGGGCGGATAAAAATCAGGATCACGACGCATGAGGGGAAAGCTATCAGCGGCAATATATGGCGCTTCACTTTTATCTTGGTCACGCAGCTCTCCATCAGGAAAAGAAGCACCATGGGCGAAATGAACGATATGCCCAGATACTGGATCCTCGCGACCTGATGATAAACGATACCTTCAGCACCGGCGGCTTCGAACAAGCTTCCCAGTACGTAAATGAAAATCGCCAGGTTCATGTATGTGAAATACAGGGACCCTTTTGCGCGCCGTCTGATGATCGCCATGGAAAGGACCGCCAAGGAAACGACGAGTGAAAAAAGACACATCAACAGGTATGGATTATCCATTTCTCTCACCCCTTATGCAAAGAAACACGCGATTTCCATATGACGAATGATGCCACTTGAGCCGTTGTTTGTCAAGCGAGTTACAGAAAATATGGATGTTTATACATATCTTGCTGATTTATGAGCAATTACCTCCGGATTATGCTGATTTTTTTACGACCGCTCTTTTTTGAGTTCAAGCGAATAGTTATGCAAAAGAGGTTGATGCCCAAAATGGGCATCAACCTCTTTCTACTCGAGTAACTCCGCGATTTTTACTATAGTTTCCGCAATTCTGACACTCTGCCCGCAGCTTCCCTCGCAAACCCTGCAGCCAGCGCAATCGCCTGCTTTTCCGGTGTCCCTGGTGAGCCAGTTGTAAGTGTCGTGGATATTAGTCAACGTGTTATACACAAGGTAATCGTTATAGAGGCCGATAATATCCGGGATCCTCAGATCCAGCGGACAGTCATCCATGCAATGCCTGCAGCCGATGCAAGCGATGCGGGGCGCGGCGTTAATGGCTGCGACAGCCTTGTCAAGGACCGCCTTTTCGTCGGCCGAGAGGGCTTTAAGGTCAGTAAAAGTTGCGATATTATCCCTCATCTGCTCAATGTTACTCATGTTGCTGAGCGTTATAAACACGTTACTGAGCTGTGCTGTATAGCGCAGCGCCCAGGACGCCGCCGACGCTGAAGGATCTGCGCCTCGCAGCAGGCTTGCCGCCGGGGATGCCTCGCTTGCCAGCAAGCCTCCCTTCATCGGCCCGATGACGATTATCGGGATATCGTGTTTTTTCGCAAGATCATACATACGGCGCGACTGGACGCCGGGGTCATTCCAGTCGAGATAGTTTATTTGCAGCTGGGCGAACTCCGCTTCCGGATGTTTTGTTAGTATCCTCTCAAGCGCCTCCGGCTTGCCAAGGAGCGAGAAGCCAATATGGCGGATCAGGCCTTTGGCTTTCAACTCGGCAAGATAATCCCAAGCTCCGAGCGTTTCGGCTTTTTTATTTGCTCTTTGGTTGATCTCCTGCAACAGGTAGAAGTCGATATAATCAGTACCGAGCCGTTCGAGCGACGTTTCAAATATCTTTTTCATTTCGTCCGCCGAACCGCGCGCCATTTCCAGCGGGAGTTTCGTCGCGATTTGGAAGCTCCCCCGCGGATAGCGTTTTACAACCGATTCGCGTAACGCATCTTCCGCGCCTTCATATGAGTAAGAAGCGTCAAAATATGTCCCGCCGCTCTCTATGAACTCATCGGTCATTTTGTTTATCTGCACAGTATCGAACGCATCGCCTTTCCGCGGAAGCCGCATAAACCCGAAACCGAGCTTCCCGATTTTCTCAGTTTGAATAGTTCCAGACATTTTATTACTCCTTTATATCAGTAGTAGCTTTTCGTATTACATCGGTTCCTGTTCAAGCGCCTATGCTGTCATTGATGCTGCTCAATGCGCTGTACTCGTTTAACGCTTTCTCCTGCGCGATCCGGCGCACCTCGTTGATGCGCGAGAAGTGCCCCTCGACGAGGCCTACGATCGATTTATCGACCGCGCCTTCCTCGACAAGGCCTCTGAGTATGTTGAGCGCGTTGATGCTATCCATACCCGTACGGTACGGCCTGTCTTCGGTAATGGCTGTAAAAATATCCGCAACGGCAATGATACGCGCAAACTTGGAAAAATCATCGCCCTTTACATGAAACGGATAACCGTCTCCGTTAAGCTTCTCGTGATGATACGCAGCCCATGATGAAATCTGCTCGAACCCTTTGATCCTGTTTAGGATAATATATGTATAATAGGAGTGTTTTCTCATCTCGTTGAACTCTTCGCAAGTCAATGCGCTGTTCTTTTCCAAAATCTCGGTGGGTATGGTGAGTTTGCCCAAGTCATGCAGGTAACCCGCTATTTCCATCATCCTGCATTCACGCGCGGAAAACCCTGAGATCGTCGTCAGCTCCAAAGCGACGGCTGCTACGCCGCTTGAATGAGTAGCGGTAAACCTGCTCCTAAAGTCAATTATGCGGGAGAAAACCTTCGAAAAGCTTTTCAGTACATCCAGGTTCATTACCTGCCTGATGTTCAGCATTCTGTCCGGCAGGGCATAGTTTATCGAAACCGAACACGCCTCGATCCAGAAATACTCAAGCTGCACCAGGCGGCGGAGGGCCGCCATTGTATCAGGGTGGAAGACCTCGCTGTTTTCTTCGATCTTCGCCATTATGTCCGGGATCTGCTCCAGAATCTCGCCGCCCTCATTGAGCAGAAGCGAAAGCCTGTCCGCTAAGTGGACGACATAGCTGCCCATCGGGATGCCGCGGGCAGCCGCTTTGTAGTGGGCGTGATGGTATTTGATAATATTTGCCGCATTATCAAGGGGCTTGCAACCTTGTAGGAGCCTGAACCCTAATAACGCGTGCTGGTTGGCTGCGCTGTCGTCGAACATCGCGTTGACGACGCTCATGCGGTCGGAAACCGAAAACGCGCCTATATCGTGCAGAATCGACGCCAGAACGATGTCCATTATCTTGTAATCCGGCATTCCCATTTCTTTTGCTATACAATAAGAAATATATGCAACCTTTTTATGATGATTGCAGAGGGCCGGATAAACCAGATCTATCGCTTCCGATATACTGGAT
>Ga0123353_10006564_pt1 | contig 15514 bp, 11 predicted proteins | sample TergutLab28metaG_3_FD_92763 | JGI IMG/M metagenome (GOLD analysis project Ga0123353, IMG submission 92763) | Labiotermes labralis P3 segment gut microbial communities from Petit-Saut dam, French Guiana - Lab288 P3 | ecosystem: Host-associated > Arthropoda: Insects > Digestive system > Gut ... | reverse complement strand
TTGCTCAAGCCGTTTGAACTGGTCGTTGATAAGCGCTTTCAGAGGCGATATGTACATCACGCCAACCGACCTCGACGGTTTGTTATATAACTCTGTGAGCACAGGCAAAAACGCGGCTTCTGTCTTTCCCGACGCCGTTCCGGAGGATAGCAGCAGGTTGTCGTCGCTGTCAAAGATGACTTCGCAAGCCGCCACCTGAATGCCTCGCAGCTCTTCCCATTTATTTTGGTAGATAAAATCCTGAATAAACGGCGCCAACCTGTAAAATACGTCCATATTAATTATCCGTCCTTGTGAAAAATATCATGCCCTGTATCCGCCCCTATACCTCAAATTCAGCAAAGTCGCTGTGTATCTCTTCGTCGGTAAGGCCGTCCTTTGCCATTTCAAAGCTGTTTCCGCCGAGTATTTCGGCGACTTTTTTATGCGGATTCTGGTGAAGGATGCCTGTGAGTTCGATGAAGTCCCGAATAATCTCGCGGGGGGTAATGTGGGTGTCGGCGCCGACCCGGTTATATTCCACCGTGAGAAAATACAGAAGATCCTCATGTTTCAGGGATGGCGCATAGTTGTAGAGCCGGGCGTGGATATCCCGAAGTTTCTCCACCAGCACGTACATTTCCTCCTGTGTGAGCATTTGCAGGCGAATGATCGGAGCCGATAAATCCTTTAGATCGTCGGTGGCGAAATGCCCCTCCGCCAGCCGTGACCGCAGCGCCTCATAGCTGTATATGCCCCTGTATTTATCCTCAACGCACTGCGGCGTGCCTCCCATTAAAAAGCCGATATGCCTTGCTTTGCCTTGCAGAACATCGTTATATATTGTGAGTATCTTTTCATAATTGTTCTGCCGTGTTATTGAGTTTGGTATCTTGAAGATGTTTACCAGTTCGTCAATCAGCACCAGCAGCCCGTTATACCCCGCTCCGACGAGGAATGCCGCGAGGATTTTCAGAAAGTCATACCATGTTTCGTCTGATACGATGAAATTGATATCCAAGTCTGCTTTTGCTTCCCTGCGGGACGGGTATTCCCCCCGGAACCATCTGAGTACGTTGCTTTTCAGCGCGGCGTCGTCCTGCCTGTAAGCGCGCCAGTACGTGACTATCGCCTTCGCAAACTCGAATCCGTTAACCATTCCTTCAAGCGAACCGGCGACCGCATATATCTGCTTCTCCACCTGCCTCTCAAACGCTTCTCCCTCCAGGTCGGTCTGCAGTTTTACCGAAGCCTGTACGCCTGATATCCACTTTTCCAGTATAAGCGGAAGCGCCCCTCCGTCCGGTTTCGATTTAGTTGAGAGGTTGTGAAGCAGTTCCTTATATGTGGCGAGTCCCTGCCCCTTAGTTCCGGCAAAGCGCCGCTCCGGTGAAAGGTCAGCATCGACGACCGCAAAGCCTTTGGCAGTGGCATAGTTGCGGATCGTTTGCAGCAGAAAGCTCTTCCCGCTGCCATATTTACCCACGATAAAACGAAACGACGCGCCCCCGTCGGAGATCATGTCTATGTCATGCAGGATCGCCGCTATTTCCTGCGCGCGCCCAACGGTAATATATTCAAGCCCCACCCTGGGTACAACGCCGCCTTTAAGAGCGTTTATCAGGATATTGGCAATTCGCGCCGGCACTTGATTATACATTGTCACTCCAAACTCCCAACCCGGATGAACCGGATACCTCACGGGACGCCCGGTGTGCGTCCCCTACATGAAAATGCTAATTTTGCCATTTTGCGTTTAATCTTGCAGGTAAGGGTCTAACTCTTCAGTTCCTCAACCTGTGATTTGTACTCATCGTATATTACCATACCGAGTTCGTCAAGTTCCAGAATATTATCTCCGATAAAGTCGGCGGCTTTTTCGTTTATACTGTCCGCCAGGACTTCCAGCATTATTCCGTTATCATCAGCAAACGTTTTTATACCAGTACCGCCGCCGCGCAGCGCTATCGACAGAGCCATAAGTTCAGTATCACTAAGTGCCTTCCTAAAATCCAACCACCCAAAGTCCACCCCGGAATCCCCCATCGTCCCTTCGTCCCCTAATTCCGAATTCCGAATTCCGCACTCCGAATTCTCCCCCGTCTCCCCGTCCCCTAATTCCGAATTCCGAATTCCGAATTCCGAATTTTCCTCAGTCACAATCAGTTTGTCCTGTGTTCCAAGCGCCTCTTCACGTATGCGGGCAAGGTTTGTATGATCGACAGTTACCACCGTGCGGGTCAGATCCCTGTAATAGTCCGCAACAGCTTTTTCGATTACGCCGTCAAATTCGATCGGCGTCGAGGAAGAACGGTAAAAAATACATGGCTCCGCTTTTAGCTGATATTTGAATTTCACAGCTTTGCGCAGGCACGATTCCGTCTTTTTCAGAATACTTCCCACTACTTCTTTCTGGCTCGAATAATATATGGGCAAATTCGCCGACCATCTGTTATTTTTGCACTGATAGCGTTCCTGCCCGGGCATATTCACCTGTCGGTCGGGCTGGCGGCGCCAGGGATAAAACAATGCTTTTTTAAACGGATACCATACTCCTACCCTGCTGTGGCGGTATACAAACAGATTCCCGCAGTTTATCTCAAGACTCCTGCATAGCTCTATGATGCCGTCAAGCACATATCTAAAGCAGTCCTTCATCTGCTGCTCATATCCCGACGTGTAGAACTTGGAGCCGGTGACATTGCAGCTTGATACGCAGTTCCATATCTCCAGGCTGTTTTCTGTGTCCGGGTCAAACATGAACGTTTCAGGAAAATACCGGCGCAAATTGTGTTCTTCCACGAAATCCGTAAAGCTGTGCGGCAAATCATAATATACATGGTAATCTTTAAACCACTGCGGCAGATAATTCAATAGCGCGGGGCCGTATTTCAGGAATTTATCCCATATCTCAACCAGCTTATTCAGCCCATCTATGTAATTGTCTGCGCCAATGCACGACAGAAGCTCATAGACATAGAGAAACGCGTACGACACGGATGTTGGCAGTATCTCGCCCTGCCTGACCTTCGTGCGCCATGTGAAATATGTGCGCAGCTGTTCATAACTCATGTGCTGATAGTACGGAAAATACATCTGAATTGGTGCATTGCCGTCGTAATTATCAGCAAAGCCTTCCATGAACTTTGCCTGCTTGTAAAAAAGTACGGCGTCGTCTCTGGCAAACGGGTTCCTGCCGGCAAGGCTGCGCATATCGTAAAATTTCTGTCTGATCGGGTCGACTGTTCTTTGCGCGATTGTTTGGGGCGGCGTTACAGACGAAAAAAACCGCCGCGCCGCATCGTGGGCTGTGTTTTGGTTTGGGTTTGGGTTTGCCTCAACCTCGATCTCAGCGAATCGCGAATCGGCAGCAACAGGCGCAACTGAGCCGCCGGTCCTGACGGGCGGCGTTTCCTCATTTGCAGCACTCGTCTCACGCTGCGGTATTCTAAATGCGCCGTATTTCGTCCAATCGTCCATGTTAAATATTAACTCATTCCGGCTGCGAAGCAGACCCTTATATTTCGTTACTGTTCAGGGGCTGCCGAAAAATGGGGATTAGCCGGAGTCTTGCACACAAGTTTTGACCGATATTCCAGGTTTTCACCGCAGTACCAGTGCATTGACGCAGGCTGAGCCACATTTAGCGGTGGCCCCTGAACAGTGACTATATTTCTTTCATTTCTCCCCGTTTGGTGAAGCCTAATATCCGTTCACGATAGTCCTGCGAGATCGGGTCCTCCAGCAGGCGTTTCACTGTGGAGGTCTCGTTTCCGAAGTGCATGGGTATCGCGCACCGGACTTCTGCTGTCCTCATAAGATAATCAAAGCCCCAGGCGTACTGCCTCTTCAGTCGCGGATCAATCGGGACAAATGCTATGTCTATCGGCTTGCCGGCAAGCTTGTCAATTTCTGATTTATAACTGTTTGCCTTTCCCTCATTGTAGTCGTCAGATTCCCCTTCCCAATGCCACCAGTTGAGGTCGCCGCCGTGGTATATTCGCAGGTTGTCGACTTCTACGATGAAGGCAACCCCCTCGTCGTTGGACGCAAGTGTTTGTACGGTTAAGTCCGGCTGTGTCAGATTGTCGCCGGGGCCTATCATAAGAGCATCCGGATCGAACCTGATATCGTCCGACATGATGCGCCGCAGTTTCGGAATATCCTGCTTCCACTGTGCGATTTTTCGATTATAGTGGTCGCCGTGCTTGTGCGAGACAAATACAACCACATCCTGGTCCCGCAGCGACGCCGGGTCAATGACGCCGCTTTCAAGGCCTTCTCCTTTTGGTTTGTCCCGCCAGTAGTCAAAAATGAGAAAGTGTGCGGCAGTCTGCACGGCAAAGCCACTGTGAAATAGATACCAAACTTTCGCGCTCATTATATTGTCTCCTTGTCTCCTGTCATTAATGGGAATTATCACTTTATTGTAGTCCAATTATAGCGTTTATGGTATACTATTTCAATAAATTCATCATTTTGTTTTTTGGTGGCAAAATATATGCATTATGCCGATTATAAGACCATACTCTCGCCGCGAAACGGGATGAATATTTATCGCGGCTGCACCCACGGCTGTATTTACTGCGACAGCCGCAGCTTCTGCTACCAGATGACGCATGATTTTGAAGATATCGAAGTCAAGCGTGACGCTGTACGGATTCTGGAATCGCAGCTCATACGCAAACGCGGTCCTTGCATGATCGGCACCGGCTCGATGTGCGATCCGTATATCCGCCTTGAAGAGGAATTAAAGGTTACACGTCAATGCCTGGAACTCATCGAGCGTCATGGTTTCGGTGTGGCGATCCTGACAAAATCCGCCCGAATCCTGCGGGACGTGGATATCCTGCAAGCCATCAACGCTAAAACCAAGTGCGTGGTGCAGATAACGCTGACCACTTATGACGAGGATTTATGCCGTATCCTTGAGCCGAACGTATCGACGACATCCGAGCGTTTTGCCGTTCTGGAGACCATGCGGGATGCGGGAATACCCACCGTGGTGTGGCTTTCTCCTACTTTGCCGTTTATCAACGACACCGTGGAAAACCTGCGCGGGTTGTTGGATTACTGCGTCCGGGCAAAAGTACGCGGGATACTCTGTTACAGTTTCGGCATGACCATGAGGGACGGAAGCAGAGAACATTTCTACAGAAAGCTTGACGAGCATTTTCCCGGGCTCAAACACAAATATGCTCAGGCATTTGGCAACAGTTATGAATGTACCAGCCCGAATAGTTCTCGATTGATGGATGCGTTCCGCGACGAGTGCCGCAAACACGGAATACTATATAATACTGACGATGTGTTCGGATATACGCGTAAATTTGAAGTAAAAGAACGGCAAATTTCGCTGTTTGAAAATATAGGGGATTGACTCCGCATAAACGCGCGGTGTATACTGGGTCGGGAAGTAAAATAATTGTTACTGTTCAGGGGTCACCGCTAAATGTGGCTCAGCCTGCGTCAATGCACGGGTACAGCAGTGTAAACTTGAAATACAGGTCAAAAATTGTGTGCAGGACTCCGGCTAATCCCCATTTTTCGGCAGCCCCTGAACAGTTACAAATAATTATTGAAAGGTTGGTCAAAATGATAATAGGTATCCCAAAAGAAATCAAAGCGCAGGAGAATCGGGTCGCCGCCACGCCGGCGGGTGTTTTGAGTTTCACCGCAGCAGGTCACAAGGTATATGTAGAGAAGAATGCAGGAGCAGGAAGCGGGTTTTCCGACGGGGAATACAGCCTTGCCGGAGCGGAAATACTTGATGATCCCAAGGAAATCTATGCGAGGGCCGATTTTATCTATAAGGTCAAGGAGCCTCTTGAACCTGAGTACGCACTCTTGCGCGAAGGGCAGATCCTGTTTACATATTTGCATCTGGCGCCGGACCCCGTCCAGACGCAAGCTCTGATCAGCTCGAAGGTCACCGCGCTCGCATACGAAACGGTGCAGCTTGAAAACGGCGCTTTGCCGCTGCTGTCTCCGATGAGCGAGATCGCCGGTAAGCTGTCGATTCAAATCGGCGCCGTTTTTCTTCAAAAATACTATGATGGCAGCGGGATTCTGCTTGGCGGCCTTCCCGGAGTGGCTCCGGGTCATGTGGTCATTATCGGCGCCGGTATAGCCGGGGCTGCCGCAGCAAAAATAGCGTGCGGGTTCGGGGGGCGTGTGACCGTCATCGATCTGTCTTCTGATCGGTTGGCATATATCCAGGATATCCTGCCGGGCCGCGTTACAACGCTTCTGTCGACCCCGCACGCAATTGCACAATCTGTCTGCGACGCCGATTTGCTTGTCTGTGCCGCACTTATTCCGGGTGCAAGGGCGCCTAAGCTGGTAACCGAAGAAATGGTAAAGAGTATGCGTAAAGGTTCGGTAATTGTCGACATCTCGATTGACCAGGGCGGGGTTGTCGAGACGATTGACCGGATCACTAGTCACGACAACCCGTACTTTATTAAGCATGGAATAGCGCATTATTCCGTTCCGAATATGCCGGGGGCGGTACCGCGGACTTCTACCTTCGCGCTCTCGAACGCAACCCTTCCCTATGCGCTTCAGATTGCGAACAAGGGCGCCGTCCAGGCCATGCGCGAAAACCCCGCGTTGTTCAAAGGCCTGTCGGTGTATAAAGGAAATGTCGTCTGCGAAGCAGTAGCCCAGGCACAGGGTTTGGAATACGTAGTTCCGGAGCTTGATTAATATTATTATCAGGAGGAAAAGAAAAAATGAAAAGAAAAATTTTCAGACTCGCTGTATGTTTTATGATGATCGTAACCTCCGTTTTATCCAGCCTGGTTTTTACGGCTCAAGCGTCGGCTGAGGTCCAGGATGTTGTTCTGGACAGGATCAGCGCCGCCCTTGACGCCGGCGACACAATTACGCTGACTGCGTCTGTCCTGCCGGATGACGCCGGCAACAAGACTGTACGCTTCGCTTCGAACAGCCCGTTCCTGACCCTTTCCGACCCGGTGTTTGACCCGGCAACGGGCAAGACGTCCGTAACCGTTGAAACGACGCGCAACTGCGAGGGTAAGATAGTCGCGATAACCGACGAAGGCGGTAAAATCGCAATTTGCGATATAACTGTCGGCGATTACCTCGCTCCCGGCGTAATGCGCAATCGTGCGCTGGAAACCGGCGCGGTCTTCTCCGGCAGCGGCAACAATCCTGTCGGTGAGGAAGTGGACAGAGCCTTTGACAACCGGCTCAACACAAAATGGCTCACCAGATCCAATACGGGCTGGCTGCAAGTCCGGTTCCCGAAGCGCTTCTATATAACAAAATACTCTATCGTGTCCGGCAGCTCTGCGCTGAGCGACCGCCGCATTCCAAGAGACTGGATCGTCTGGGCGTCAAATAACGGCACGGACTGGGATAAGCTGGACGAACAGCTCAACCAGGAATTCAGCGCGCAGAATTTAAAGCGTATATATAACATTGATCTTGAAAAGGCGAGGGCGTATCAGTATTACAGGCTCGAAATAACCGCCAACAACGGCAGCCCGGATATTGTGGAACTGGCTGAGTGGGAATTGCTTGAATTGGGCCCGGCCCAGCCCTGGGTACTCGGTCCGTTCGAGAAGCTGGACGACTTCAACCCCATACTGCGGCCGAATGACGACACCTTCAATTGCCCGGTCACTCCCGGAAATATCCGCTGGACGAATCTGTCCCTGTATAATCCGGGCGCGATTATGAAGGACGGCGTGATTCACCTGTTCTACCGCGCTCAGGACAACAATCCGGGCCGGACGTCCCGCGTAGGACTTGCCAGAAGCACGGATGGCACGACTTTTGAGCGTCACCCCAACCCTGTTGTCTTTCCCGACAATACGTACAACAACTACGAATGGCGAGGCGGGTGTGAGGATCCACGCGTAATAGAAGCCCCCGACGGAAGGTACTACATGTATTACACCGGATATGACGGGGGTACGGCCCGGCTGATGACCGCTTCTTCGCCTGATCTTGTCAACTGGGTCAAGCACGGGCTTTCCTTCAATAACGCCGGGAACGGGAAATACAGGAATTTCTGGTCGAAAGCCGGCGCTGTGGTGTGCGACATGATCGACGGCGTCCAGATAGCCAGAATGATAAACGGAAAGTACTGGATGTACTGGGGCGAATACGGCATGTACTGCGCGACATCGGACGACCTTATTGACTGGTACCCGCTGGAAAACAGCGATGGCAGCCTGCGCACGATGCTTGGCACCCGCCGGGGCAACTTCGACTCGAACCTATGCGAGCCGGGACCACAGGCCATATACACAGATGACGGTATTGTCCTCCTTTATAACGGGATGAACGGCAATCCCAACAACGGTAACGGCGACCCGATGCTTCTGGACGGCTCCTATTGCCCCGGTCAGGTGCTGTTCGACAAAAACGACCCGGCCAGAATGATCGACCGTACGCCGACATACTTTATGAACCCTGAGAAAGACTACGAAGTCTACGGTCTGGTGGGCAAGGTTTGCTTTATCGAAGGCCTCGTTTACAAAGATGGCATATGGTATCTTTATTACGGTACGGCGGATTCTTATCTTGCCGTCGCCACATACGAACCGGCTAAATGGGAATCTAAGCCGAAGGAAAACACTTTATCACTGGATAGTTATGATCTGAGCTTCTATTCAGGCCAGCAGCGGAAACTGACCGCGAAATCGACCCTCGGCGGCGGAATTCCGGGCGCACAGGTCAGCTTCTATTCCACTAATGATAACATTAGGATTTCCAATGTGACATATAACCCCGCGACAGGCGAAACGACGGCTGACATAACTTCACCGGTCCGGGCCGATGGCATGGTAATTGCGGTATCCGGCGACAACGGCAGCCTTGACGCCATGATTTGCAACGTAAACATTAAAAAGGCTTACGACATGACGACGTCGTTCACTTCCGGCGGCAAGGAAATAACGCAGAAGATCGACGGCGAAATAGCCTTCGGGGTAACTATTGAGAGCAACACGGACATAACGCTGGATATCATGCCGATAATTGCCCTGTATAAAAACGGCAAAATGATAGATATGAAAGCGGCGACCGGGACAATCTCCCTGCAAACCGGCTCTCATACCATTTCGACTCCGGCGGTTACTATACCGAGCCTTGATGGCATTGAGGATTACACCGTCAAAGGCTTCATATGGGATGCGGACTACATACCGCTGACTGAGGCGTTCTCCCTGGGCGAGTGGAGTCCGCCAAATCCGAATCTGGCGCTGAGGCGGCCCTGCGAGGCAAGTTCATACGCCGGCGACGGCCCGACGTTCCACAGTAATGACGGAAGTATGGGTACGTACTGGACTGCAGCCCAAAACTCCAGCGGCAATATTTGGTACGAGGTGGATTTAGGTTTTGTAGCAAACATAGATCAGGTAATCATCCGGTGGGGTTCGCCTTATGTCAGCAGCTTCCGGATAGAAACCGCTGTTGAAAAGGGCGTCTACACAACCGCCAGAAATGTCACAGGCGGCAGCGGCGGAAACCAGGTTATAGACCTTGACCCGGTAGACGCCAGATACGTCAGGTTCTTTCATCCGTCGACAGGTAGCGGCTACCGTGTCCGCATATACGAGTTCGAGGTGTACGGCGTCAAGCTCCAGCCCGGCGACATAAAACTAATGAAGCCTTATGATGTCGATACAAGCTGGGGCGCGCCGATATCCGTGACGGCTGAAACATACGGCTATTACGGCGAAGGGCTGACCCTGACGGCCGGAAACCTGCCAAGCGGTTCAATCTTCGACGCGCTGACCGGCACGTTTACCTGGACGCCGGCGAAAGAACATATCGGGTCATACGACGTGACATTTTCTGTAACAAACGGCGTAACTACAGACAGCAAGACATTTACAATAAATGTCAAAGCGATCAATCTGGCGCTTGGGAAAACAGCCACCGCGAGCAGCACCGACTCTTCCAGCCATCCGGCGAGCGCGGCGATAGACGGCGATCTAAGCACAAGATGGGCGTCGAGCAGCAGCAACAACCAGTGGCTCAGGGTAGATCTGGGGTCTGATATGGAAGTCAGCCGGGTTGTTCTCAGATGGGAGGCCGCTTTTGGCCGGACATACAGGATCGAGTATGCGACCGCCGCCGCGCCAAACACCTGGCTGACCGCCGTTACAAATAACAACGGGCAAGGCGGGGTCGAGACGTTGGATTTCGCCCCTGTGACCGCCCGCTATATCAGGTTCTACGGATTGACCCGCGCAACCAGTTGGGGCTTTTCACTTTTCGAGTTCGAGATATATTGATTGGTAACTGTTCAGGAGCCGCCGCTAAACGCTGTGCTGTAAGCAGAGGAGTAATTTTCAGATGCCGAAATTTCTGTATCAAGGCCACGGGAGCTTCAGACTGACCGCCGGCGACGGGCGCGTCATCTATGTCGACCCCTGCGTCGGTGAAGGTTACGACTTACCCGCCGATATAATTCTTGTCACCCATCAGCACGGCGATCACAATAAAATCCAGCGCTGCGCCCAAAAGCAAAGCTGCCGGATCATCACGAATTCCGAGGCTCTGGATGGCGGAACGCATAACAGTTTCGACGTTGACGGCGTACTGATTCGGGCTGTAGAGGCAAAAAGCATTCTTCACAGCCCGAAGAAGTGCGTTGGGTTCATCATAACAATAGATGGCGTCAAGCTTTATGCCAGCGGTGATACATCAAAGACCAGACAGATGGAGACATTCGCTGCGCTCAACCTCGACTACGCCATATTCCCCGGCGCCGGCATATTAAGCATGGGCCTGAGGGAAGCCGCCATGTGCGCGGAAATGATCGGCGCGAAACATAATATAATAATCCACCTGAAACCCGGCGCGTTGTTCAGCCAAAAGAGGGCTGCAAAATGGACCGCGCCGAACAAACTAATCGTTATTCCGGGGGAAGAAATCGTACTATGATCAGCTATACGCTTACCCGCTCGAACCGCAAAACCCTCGCGTTGTATGTCAGAAACGGCGCCGTAGAGGTCCGCGCCCCGTATAAGGCGCCAAAAAGCGACATTGAACGCTTCATTGCATCAAAAGAAAAGTGGATAACGGACAGGCTGGCTATATCAAACGAGCGGATGGAGCTGCGAAAAAGCTTCGCGCTCACTTATGGCGACCATGTTTTGTACCAAGGCACACAATACCCGATCACAGCTAAGCAGGGCAATCGTATCGGTTTTGATGACGCCAGCTTCTATATGCCGCCGGACCTTACGCCGGATCAAGTCAAATATGCATGCTCTTCGATTTATCGAATGCTTGCAAAGCGCGACCTTACCAGAAAAACGCATGAATACGCAGGTATAATGTCCGTCATGCCAACCTCAGTCAGGATAAATGGAGCGAAAACCCGTTGGGGCAGCTGTTCGGCAAAAAACAGCATAAATTTCTCGTGGCGGCTCATCATGGCTGACGATAAAGTCATCGACTATGTCGTAGTCCATGAACTCGCGCATATCGTTGAACTCAACCATTCGGAGCGATTCTGGACTCTGGTGGAGAGCATCATTCCGGACTATAATGACAGGAAACATAAACTTAAGGAACTGCAGCACAAACTCGGCGGCGAAGACTGGGATTGACCGGCTGTTTTGCCGCGCAAGTGCGTTGGGGGAAGTTTGGCAGCGTTGTGTTGTGTTAAACATTTTAATTGGGGGAATAAGTAGTTGATAATTCGTAAAACTATAGTTCGGGATTTTCCGGAAGTCTGCAAAATATACTCAGAAGCGCGCAATTTTATGCGGGAAACCGGCAATCCCGACCAGTGGAAGGACATGCATCCGGCATTGGAAGTTCTCGATCGTGATATTAAGGCGCGGAAGAGTTATGTCTGCGTCAGTGATGGTGAGATCGTCGGTGTATTTTACTTCAGCGTCATGGTCGAACCTACATATCAAAAAATAGACGGGCAATGGCTCAACGACGAACCTTACGGCGTTGTACACCGAATCGCAACAACCCGGAGCTTCAGGGGCGCGGGTGCTTTCTGCCTGGATTGGTGCTTTGATCAGTGCCGTAATCTAAGAGTCGATACTCACCGGGACAACACGCCTATGAAAAATCTGTTGGGCAAGCTGGGCTTTACTTATTGCGGGATTATTTTTCTTGAAGACGGCGACGAGCGGCTTGCGTTTCAGAAAGCTGACTGTTCAGGGGCAACCGCCAAATGAGGCTCAGCCTGCGTCAATGCACGGGTACTGCGGTGAAAACTTGATATAGCGGTCAAAATATGTGCAGGACTCCGGCTGATCCGCATTTTTCGGCAGTTCCTGAACAGCAACTCAGAAAGTTTTAAAGTAATGTTGAATACCGCTCCGATAATATGATACAATCACCCCCAAGGCTTAATGTCAGCGAGGTGTTACAGATATGGCGAAAGGCAAAAAACGCGTCCGTACCTTCGTGAAGGTTATTCTTGCGGTCGGAATACCTGTTTTCCTGCTTGCCCTCGCTTTTGGCGGGGTTGGCGCGTATTTGTATTATTATTGTGATGAGATATTTCCCGCTGTCTCCATTGACGGCGTCGATATCTCGTGGCTCACCCGCGAAGAGGCTTTGCAGTCTCTTAATCTGCAAATGTACGATGAACGCGGAAAAAACGCCGAGGTAACTGTCACATATCCCGACGGTTCCAGTCTCAAGGTCACAGGTGAGGACGTCAACCTTACGCACGACGCGCAGTCTTTGATCGACGCCGCATATTCCAGAGGCCGCGGAAACGGGTACGTTTTAGATACCGCGGATTTTTTACAGCGCATGTATGATCTCTATTTTGAGGATGCTGACGCTGAAAGATACGAGGTCAGTTATGGGCTTGATGCGGCGTCTTTGCAAAATCGCGTCGAACTTTTTACGGAAAACTACAATTCCTTGCTTAAAGAATCCGCGCCGCTTATCTATAGCGACAAGATCGTTATTGTAAAGGGCGCAGGGCAAGTCAGCGCCAACGGGCTTGAAATCCATAATATGATGTATAACGGGCTTTTTGAGTCACTTGCCGGGGGGTATCCTGTCAGTATAACGTATGCTCTGCCGGAAGCCGTCACAGACACAACGGAGTTGACCGCTATTCGCCGGAGATTGCTCGCGCTGCCTCTCTCGGCGCGGTATGATTCGGAGACAAAACTTGTTTCCGACAGCGTCGTCGGAGTTGACTTTGACTACGTAAGCGCTGTAGCCCTGCTTAATGGTACCGAATCGGGAAAGACCATCTCGATTAGTGTGGAATACACTCACCCGCAGGTCACGCGTGAATATCTGGAAAACCTCTTGTTCCGCGACATGATCGGCGAATGCATTACTCAGATCGCCGGGACGGAGAACAGGCTCAATAACATTATCCTTTCATCCGAGGCTGTGAGTGGGATAATACTGGAACCCGGCGAGGATTTTTCATTTAACCGTATCGTAGGCAGGCGCACATCGGCGCGCGGTTACAAATCGGCGCCCGCGTTTTCCGGCGGGCAAATAGTGCAGGCAATCGGCGGCGGCATATGTCAGGTGTCCTCCGCCATATATTCGGCGATAAAGGATTCTGATATCCGGGTCACGGAACGCCACGCTCACGGCAGGCCTGTCACGTATCTGCCAAGAGGCAGGGATGCCACCGTCAGTTGGGGAACTCTCGATTTCAAATTCGTAAACAATACGGAGTATCCTCTCCGGATAGACGTTGATGTGGACGGACGGACGCTTACGGCGCGGGTCTTCGGAACGCTGAGCGAGAGCGAAGCTGCTGAAACTGCGCCATAAGGAGCCGCTCACCGGCAGTGCGCTTTGAATCTCGTAACTGTTCAGGAGCCACCGCCAAATGCGTCCCAGCCTGCGTCAATGCACGGGTACTGCGGTGAAAACGTGAAATACAGGTCAAAATTTGTGTGCAGGACTCCGGCTGATCCTCATTTTTCGGCAGCCCCTGAACAGTAAGATTATATCCGCGCAAAATGGAGATAGCGTTATGAAAATTGGATTAGTCGGGCTTAATCAGACAGGGAAAACGACCCTGTTCAACTTATTGACGGGCAGGGATGATGATGCCTCTGCTGCCGGCGGAAAAGGCGTTGCCAACATAGGCACGGGCTTTGTGCCGGACGAGCGCATTGACTTTTTATCCGCGATGTATAGACCAAAGAAAACCATCTATGCCAAAATCGAGCTCATCGACGTGGCGGGTTTTTCCGTTTCTGACGACGGTCGGAATTCCGGAGCGGCCAAATTCCTCAATGATGTGCGGCCCTGCGACGCCCTGATCCATGTACTCAGGTCTTTTGAGTCAGGGTCAGTCGTTCATGATTTGGATAGTATCGACCCGGCAAGGGATTTGGAAGCCGTCGAAATGGAGATGCTTTTTGCCGATTTGGAGATGATAGAAAAAAGGATCGCCCGCATTAAGGCAGGCAAAAAAGTGACAAAGGAGCATGAAACAGAGATTGCACTCCTGCTTCGCTGTTATAACTGGCTGGAGAAAGGCAGAGCAATAGCGGATTTGGATCTTACCAGGGATGAGCATACAGCCATACGCAGTTTTGCGTTCCTGACCGGGAAGCCGCGCCTTGCCGTGGTCAATCTGGACGAAAAACAGTGGGAGGCAAAATCCTGGCCTAATCACGAAGAGCTGCGCTCTCTATGTACAAAGCTGGGCATTCCTTTAATCGAGCTTTGCGTGGAAACCGAGCTGGAAATCAGCCGCCTGCCGGATGAAGATAAGCAATTATTCATGGAGGATATGGGTATCGGGCAGTCCGGGATCGCAGTACTGGCACAAGCCGTATACGGTCTTTTAGGGCTGATTTCATTTATAACGGTCGGCGGGGATGAAGTCCGCGCCTGGACTATTGAAAAAGGGACAAACGCCAAGTCCGCAGCAGGTAAGGTCCATTCCGACATCGAGCGCGGATTCATCCGGGCGGAGGTTGTAAAATACAGCAGCATCAAAGAACTCGGGACAATGGCAAAGGTAAAAGAGAAGGGTCTTTTCAGGCTGGAAGGAAAAGAATACATAGTAGTCGACGGCGATATCATCAATTTCCGGTTTAATGTTTAAAGTGTGGGTTTCTTCCCGCAGCTTTTTCGACATGTATGAGGAAGGAGAGGGACCCCTTTAGATGGAACATTGTTTTTCAACAAATGCGTTGAACGAATAAACACATAGAACAAACTTTAGCGGGTACATCTCACATACCAATTATTCAGCCATCGCCCCAATAGGCACTACATTCACACCGTCAGACCGCCTGTATGCAAAACCGTTACCGGTTATCACAGTTAATGCGGCAGGCGGTTTCACTTTATCGGTATCAATTTTACCCGCGAATCTTATGAGATTGTCCGCAGCGGAATCCACAGCGCCGATTCCGAGTTTTACCTCAAACGCTCCCCAAGTTCCGTCAGCGTATTCAATAACAGTGTCTGTTTCCGAAGCCGGAGCTTCGCCGTTCATCAAAGACGCAAGGCTCACTTCGCCGGTTGACCAGCCTTTTTCATACAAAGACATCGGACGCATCCGCATTATCGAAAATCT
>Ga0123353_10006563_pt1 | contig 15515 bp, 11 predicted proteins | sample TergutLab28metaG_3_FD_92763 | JGI IMG/M metagenome (GOLD analysis project Ga0123353, IMG submission 92763) | Labiotermes labralis P3 segment gut microbial communities from Petit-Saut dam, French Guiana - Lab288 P3 | ecosystem: Host-associated > Arthropoda: Insects > Digestive system > Gut ... | reverse complement strand
TAATTTTTGGACCCCCGGTTGCCAACTGGCACCGGACCAGCACACAGGGGGAAAGGATAGTTTTTAATGATGGTAAAACAAAAAAATGCCTTTAAAGGGGGGAAAAAAAAAAAAAAAAAAAAAAAAAAAATTGTTTTGAAAATTTGGTAAGTTCACCCTAGAAAATGTCAAGAAGGCTCTTTAACCTCGGCGCTAGTTGGGGTGAGTGGTCGATGCCACGCCTCGGGCGCTATACCCCCGGTAATGACCACTTGTACTGGAGACTGGGTGGGCCCCAGAGCCGGTCTGGATGGGCGCGGAAAATAGCGCCCTCCCGACCGGGATTCAATCCCCGGGCCGTCCAGTCGGTAGCGAGTCGCTATACCGACTGCGCTGTCCCGGCCCAGGCAAGTAGGGGGGGTTTGTTAGTGGAGAATCGCGTGTTGTCAGTAAGCCTATCGAAAAATAGTTTGTTACAAATGTAACTTTTTTTTCGTATATCGGAGGTTTAATTTAGTTTACGTACAGTCATATTGGTAACAGAATATTTTAATTTTTAACCAAGGTGAACTGAATATCAAGTTACGTAAGCAAGTTCAGAGGTCACCAGTTGCTTCGAGACACCAAAAACAAAATGATGATAATAGTACGTTAGCCCCCCCCCCCTGGTTATGTTAGAAGATACACCGAAACTACGTTCCTGCCTAGTGTTTTGTTGAGGGTATGGGTTCATTATGCGAAACTTCCTGCTGTACGAAGCAGTTCTAAGAATGTTTTGGGTTATCGTGCCGCTTCTGCAGTCAGTACGTCGGCTGCCGCTGCAGTTGCCCAGCAATGATGCTGGGACTGCATATGCTTTCGCTGCCATGCATGGCTCGGAACTATAGCAACAGCCGTTACATCCAGCATCTTCTGTGCAAGCGGGTTGCAGGACATCGCAGTTTTCCGGATATCAGACTGTTATGCCTGATGTGTATCTTGGTGTGTCCAGCACCCCCAAGGACAGACCTAACCCAATCTGGCACTTGATGTTGTGTCCAGTTTGCAATTCCGCACTCTAAATTTGCTTTCCATCATTACTTTACAAGTTGCACATTTAATACTAAAGCAAGACTGGCAGTGTACGTATAACATACCATTGAGGCGCTATCGTGTAACATTTGTTGCAGTGGAAAAGCATGCGATGCGCCATATTGTCATCTGTTACTTTGCCCGTTCTGCATTGTTTCCACATTTTCTCATAAGCGGCACAATTTTCGAAAAAAAAAAAAAAGTTATTGAACATAAAACGCGTAGTTCGAGTTTTTCTACAAATTTTTTTCTGAAGTATTTTTCATTTTAAGAAGAACTGAGCGAGATATGATCGAAAATGTGTATTGTTCGTCATGTAAAGTACCCGTTATTCTTGTTCGATTTTTTAATGAAACTTGAATTTTCTCGACAGATTTTCGAAAAATCCTCAAATAGTAAATTTAATGAAAATCCGTTTAGTGGGAGCCAAGTGGTTCCATGCGGACGGACGGAAAGACGAGCGTACATGACGAAAGTAATAGTCGCTTTTCCAAATTTTGCGAACGCTCCTAAAAACAGAATACCAGTACTTAACTGTCTTACTCCTCATTACAACACCTCATTCGCCTCAAGGAATTACACAGATATGATTGTGTTGACGGGATAGTGCAGTCGGTATAGCGACTCGCTTCGGGCTGGACGGTTCGGGGATCGTATCTCGAAGGGGTGAGATTTTTCCGAATGCCTCCAGACTGTCCCTGGGGCCCAGCCAGCATCCTGTGTTATGTATTTACCGGATCTTTTCTGCAGAGGTAAAGCGGCCGGGGCATGGCGTTGACCACTCAATCCCATTTAGCGCCGAGGTTAAGAAGGAGCAGCTGTACTCCCCCTTTGAGCCTTCATGGTCTGTTCTAGGGTGAACTTTACCTTTGTTAATTTGCCGGTTAACCAAGATTTCGGGGCAAACCAGTTACGGATGGAACGGTTTTTACAGTACATCATTCTGTTGCTGTCAGCAATGGTCTGACCAGTTCCCAGAAGATCCGTGGGTATATTTGTTTACTGGCTACTTTGAAGTTTACTTATCTTTTAAAATAAATGATAAAGTTTTGTTAAAAATAATCGTGGAACTTCTTTAATTGTCGGTTTGTTTGTTTCGAATGACCGTTAGAATATGTAATTAAGAAACACCTTGTACCCACGAAGCGAGCAACAGTAAGTTTAATTAATGGCGTATTATGCAATAGATTTTTACGTACTCCACTGGTATGTTTTCGTAGCCATCGAAAATTAGTTGTGAGATATAAATTTTTAATTTTGGGTACTCCGGACACTCAATATTTACTTGAGCAAGGGTGTGTGGATCCGTGGTTATTTTTTGAGGCCAAAACGGGCCCCGCGAGCAGGACAGTTTGGGAGGCACTGCTTTACCTTGTTATACCTTCCACCAGCACCTCCACGGCCATCACTTCCCTACATCTTCGCTGCCACTTTTGTGACACCTTATCGTCACCTCTGCATTATATCACCATATCACCGTCTCTGATAGTTGTTGATTACTTGCCGCAGGATGCCGAAGGTGAAATCCGAAAAGCGCGGGGCGACCGCAGAGAGGAAGAGCAGCTCCGAGAACGGCGAGAAGAAATCTGGTTGGTCGGGTGGACAGCTGTTTGGCAGCGAGACGACAGAAACCACATTCCAAGGCGCAGGGTTTAAGGACAAAGAGAAAGCGCTGGAGACTTTGCAGCTGCTGGAAGGTCGTGACATCACTTTCCAGTTCCAGATCATTAACTCAATGTTCCACCGCGCCAAAGTGATTCACAAGCGCACGAAAGACCCAGAGAAGCTGCGCAACCTTACAGAAGCTATAGAGACCTTCGAAAGCTGGCTGAACGACTACCGTTCCCACAGCCGCGCCAAGGAGAACCTCACATACCTGCCGCTGGATGTGGTTGAGGCCTTCCAGCCTCTGGCAGATAGGTACGGTATCAAGACAGAGGTCCCTGGGGTCGAGGCTAGTTTTCTCAAGGTCTATCGCGAGGCGGACGGCGACCTCAAAAAGCTGCGTGTGCTGAAGGTAAACCTTGACGAAAAGTCCGTCACGTGGGACGTGCACCGCAATAAGCATTTGAAACCCCTTGTGGATCGCATCAAGGGTGATGAGGCACCACCACTGTACCGCACAGAGGAGAAGGTGAGGGGACTGCCCACCAAGGAGCACGTGGAGCTGGTGATGTGGGGATACAGCCCTGAAGTTACCAAGCTAAAGAAGAGCATCCCGCTGCTAAAGGACCTGAATGGGCTGTTCCCAGCAGAGTGACTGGCAAATAGACGTTACATCACGGCTGGGAAATGCAGTTAACAGTGTTAAAACTGTCAAACCAGAAACCAACCAGTAATAATTGTGGACTTGAAAACTAAAGTTTGGGTTTCAAAGGACCAACATTTATGTAAATAGTTGGTTTTTCTTGTACAGTATATGTTTCTAATTCATAATGAAGAATTCCGAGCATCATGTCGCAAAGCTCACCTTACTTACTTGGTTAGTGTTGCTTCCTTTTTCAGTAAAAGCACTAAAGCATTACTCTGTACCAAGATGTAGCACTATTCACTCTTCGTAGTTTTTTCACGTGCTTCTAAGGCTGTAAACAAATTTTAACTGCTGCCCTGCTCTCTGTCATTTGGGAGTTTCATGATTCACTATATGGATAGTCTTACCTCATTTTACAGTACAAAACAGTCCACTGTCTGCATTTTCTTTCTCTTGTATAATTGTAGATATTGAAATAACTGAACAACAATAGAGGACACGTGCCTATATTCTTGATTTGTATAATTTGAGATACCCTACTGACTGGGTACCAAGCGTACTGGTTTGAAAAGTATGTTTTGTGGAAATACTTAAGTTTCTTGAAACGCTGTCAAATTTTTATGGTTACATTTCTGTAATGTAAAGTTAGGAGTTATCCCTGTGCTTAATTAGTAATGCACCATGCCTTGAAGTCTAATGGACAAATGGAGGTATAGCTCCATTCTTTCATTACCTTTGGTAGTGAATGGAGGTGTGTGGGCAGCTTCAGACCCTGTCCCTTCAACTCCTAAGAAAGGGACCCCAGGGCTTATCCAGATGTGGTGGCCAAGGAAGAAACTTAGCCTTACATAAAGCACTGCATAAAAAATTTGAAAGCTAACATAAAGGATTCTTATTAATGAGAGTCGTTTTTATCACTGACCTAAGCACAGCAGCTTTATCATGTGGACAGCCTGAACACACTGTTTTATCTCATGGCTGCTGTGGTGCTGAGGTCACTGACAAAAAGTCTTGCTACCTATAAGGGTTAGTTTGTACAGAATGGATACAGTATTGTTTCCAATGAATGTTGTATGGGTAAATAACTGGTGTTTATTATAACTGTTTGTTCTTAAAACATAATTACACTGTGAGCAAACAACACTGACATTTATAGAGTTAAAACTTGGCAGTGTGGAATGGTGGAATGAGTAAGTATTTCGACATGCCTTGAATAATTCTGCATGTCTCTCGAACTGTCACAGGGATTTTTTTTTCTGCAGTTGGCAGTAGTGGACTAGTCTTCATGCTGTACAAGTTTTCACTTTTTTAAATTCTTGTTTTGTTTTGGTCATTTCTTATTGAAGGCTGTATTTGGTTGCAATTTGTCTGGGTTTAGTATTGTCAGAGTCACCTTGCCAGCGGTGACAAAATGGCAAGACCTGTACTGCTGCCAGAAAAATGAAAACATCTGTGAACTGACCTTCTGGAAGTGGTGTCAATATGTGCAAATCAAATGCATAAGACTCTAGCAGCTTTTTACAAATGTATTTTCTTGATAGTAGTTTAGAAGTAATTGAGTTGTATTCCCTGCCAGCAACTTTTTCAGGCCTCTCAATTTTTTTTTATATGCAGGGGTTCCTCGGGGTATGAAACGTTATTTTCGCTGTATCCCGTATAAAAAAGTTGGAAAATTCTCATGCAGAGGGTTAAACCCCGATTCGCCAGTCCTCCAACCCATAGTCAAGTCACAATGCTGACTAAGCTGCCCCATTTGTTAATTGTTTACCAGAAGGCTTGCTTGGTTCAGGAATTAATGGTGGATGTTTGAAATTCTGGCCCAGGCGAGAGATGTTAATTTCATTTGTTGCGTGTCATTGATGAGGATTGTTAAGTGTTTGTAGTGGTTGTGACAACAATGCTAAATTGCTTACCATTGTAAATTACTAATCCTTTAACATGACTTGAATGATGCAAGAATGTATCTTGATTTCTTCTTGGAATGCTGATCCTAAGACCTAACAGTTCTTGTGCAATATGAAATTGGGATTTTGTAATACAGTGCCACCCAGAATGTTGAATACCATACCAAATCTGCTCTCTGGCAGTGGGTTTGATATATTAATATATGAAATGCTTTACCAGATTTTTAAGATACTGGATTAACCTTAAGTTGCAATTAATTTTGTCTTCCAAGCATTTTGTTTGTTCTTGAAAAGGTATGCAATGCTGCTTTCCAGAAGAATCATTGGTTTAAATCCCCAATCATGCATGGAGTATGGCCAGTGTTTTTGATGGTTCTGATTTGACTTCTGTGGGTAGAGAGACCATATGTTGTGTCATGCTGTCCTTGAAGTTTTTCTGTAAATCTGCGGTTTCTTGGTGTTGCATCTAATTCTGAACCAGAAAACATCCTACTTAATATCCTTGTCATTGCTGGATGGAAAGTAGAACCTAATGGTTGTCACATTCTAAATAAAGCTTGTCATTTGAAAATTTGAATGCAGTTAAAATGGAGTTTTGAGTATGAAAATAAATGATGAGGTGAAGTGTTTTGAATAAAGTTTGTAGGTATGGACTTTACGTATTAGAAGTGAGTAAAAACATTGTTATTTCATGCTTTAGTTCAAATCTAACATAGAATTTCTACTGCTTCTGTCAGTATGATGCATGCTATCAGTTGGCAGCTGAAGTAAACTACATGTGAACCATAATTCCTGAATATACATATGGTTTGATTTTTATTGAAGGGCAAGATGTCAGTTTCTGTTGTCATCACCAGTTTTGTTGGATTCCCTTCCTCCTGCTCATTGGGTATCAGATCTCTCGCCCAATGGACAAAGCAGTTGGAGTTTAAGGCTGACCATTTCCATATAGTTTTGATTTTAAGAATAAATGGAACTTTTCCTTCACTGCCATCGTGTTCATTCATGGCATTATGCTTTGGCATGGGTACCAATTACGTATTTCATCAGCAGCAACCATCATCATTGCGATTTGGTTGGTTTTGTTCTTATCAAAAGTAAACTGTGGAAAGAGGGTGATGAGATTGGTATTTTTGTTGATTATTGTGTGCTGGAGGAACCTGTCCACCAAGCTACATGACATCACATGTTACAACAACTTAACAGATCTCATAGTCACTACTGCGAGAATCTGAATTGTTCAGACATCATTGCCAGAGAATTTAACATGAGTATGTAAGTACAATGATCATTTCACTTTGTTGCTGCTGCATTTGTATGGAGTGGTGTAGGTGGGATTGAGGTTAAGGTGTGTGAATGGTGCAGCTACTACAGTTGGCAGAGTCCAAGGGGCTGAAAAGTGAATCTTTTAAATAAGAGATTAATTTTCTACACTCAACAAGTTAAAAATTTTTGATACAAAGAAAATAAGTTACAGGATATACCAATTTTTTAAAATTCATAATTTGTTTACTTGCCCCAGACACCAGAAAACCTTGCCACTGTCTCTGTGTTAGATTTATAGTGTTAGCAGAAATAACTGTGATGTGGAATGAATCAGGAAGCAACCTGTAAATGGCACATGCAAGTATCTGCATTGATACATTGAGGGAATCTGTCTACACTCTGCAGATTAATGTAGTCTGAACCCCATAGCACAGGGCAAAAAATGCCCATGAGTATGATTTGACTGGTACCAACTTCAGACTAAAACTGATTTACCTGCTGTATACAGTTTTACATCTTGCAGAAGAGACTAACATAGTAACATGCTACTTTAATACAAGTTTCACAGGTGCACTTTTGGTATTTGTAAAGTGTCATGTAATTACTGGAGGTGGGTGGACTGTGTGCAAGCAGTTATGTTCTTCTACATGCAGTCTGTGTATACAAGTAAACTAATTACATTATTTAATAAGTTATATGCATATAATATCCTAGCTTAAAGTAATTCAGAAACACACACCTACACAAAACAATAACAGGTGTAGTCATTGACCAACCTCACTTTGAGGTTTTCATGTCTAATTTATGTTGTCATTTGGATAGTTATTATTCAGTGTTATGAGTACATGTTCAAAGTGTCTGCCACTTTGGTATAATTTCTCCCTCTTTTGAGATGTGTAGAATAAATTGTTTTGGGACATTTGTTTGCTGCATAGTTAACCATTTCTAATTAAGTTTTCAAACCATAGAATAATTGTTCTGTTTTTTGGAAGAACAGATATGTATTTGGAAATACAAGCTGAAGGTAATTCAGATACTGAAATATTCATATTTTTCTTTTGCTGTGATTTGTGGTGCTGTTAGCATGTGCTAATTAACATTGTAATGTAAACACGTACTTTGAATTAATACATTTTTGGGCATGGTCCACTGGCATTTACTTCCTGAAGAACTGTGTCTTGACAAAGTGTCAAGTTTCACTAAGGAACACCAAGCTGCAGAGCTCCAACTTTACAGTTAATGTATGTTCTGCCCAGACTTAGGTTTTGAATGCCTTAGCTGCATTCATTCCCTAGCTTTGTTTATTCTACAGCCAAAAGCCCCTTGTCCTTTTAACTGACTCAAAGGAATTGATCTCAATAAAGCCTATTCAGAGTTAGAACCTGAATCACCGGTCCATTTCAGGATTTGAATCTGAAGAACTGATAACACAGCATGTTGGTACCCACATTAAATTGCTTCTCTTAATGCTGCTTTGATTTCTACCTTGTCGTTCTTGAGGGCTGTCAGACTAAGTGGTACATTGCTGAAAATTTTTATGCCAGCGTAAAATATACTTTTTTAAAAACGAGGTAGATCAGCATTTGATCTATGAAGATGGTGCTTATTCATGGTATTAACCTGTTAAAAGCCTACTGGTTATGTGATGCACCAACAGGTTTACAATTCAAGACTTTCACATTCTGTCACACTGTTTTGTGTGTTTTGTATTTATCTCAGAACAAGTACCAAGTTTTGCCTGGTTGGTTTTTGTAACCGAGATGAAATGTGTTTACTTTGTGGTATGAACTGGGTCTTTAAATAAAGCAATCTTTAAAGGGTTAATATAGTGTATAGATGAATCTGTTTGAAAATTTTCCTGGCTATTGATCATGAAATTTCATTAATGAAATTACATATTGGCATGGAACAGGCAGAATGTCTAATTATTTAAATAACCATCTACGGAGGTTCTGGGTTGTGCACCAGCCATAATTCTGATGATTTTCTTTTCTAAAGTGAAAATCTTCCCAATGTTTGAAGAGTTACCGCTCAAAAGTATTCTACATTTTATAACAGAATGCAATTATGCATAGTAATTTAATTAATCCCCATACACTTACCTGCCCCCAAGTCACCAATGACACGGTCTGTATATACTCACTGTGGCATTTGTAATTGCACTGCTTGACCTCTGAACCTGGAACTGATGCATTTTCCCCAATATATCGGAATGAATTAACAACCAATATCATGCAAAATGCTGGAAGGAGGTAGACCTCAGCTGTTGGATCATAGTGTTTTATATAATTCTAAATTTAACTTTTACACCCTAGGCAAGATCATTCCACCAGACTCTACACTTCCAGCACTTTACCAGTGTGTATAATGCAGCTTTAGTTTAGACATTCCACTGTGACACTAATCAAAAAGATAGTACACGAATCTGCAATCATGACACACTTCAGAGTTTTCTTGTATCAGTAATTATAAAAACAGTCATACAAAATTGTATGTAAACATAAAAGTCATAGTAGGAACAGAATGGAAAAGAATAGAATACAAGAATCTTGGGCACATTAGTGACGTGCACTTCAACCATACCTCATATTTTGTGCAATCCATACATTCATGCATTTAGCAGCCCCATACCTTGAACAAAGTACAATATCCTGCTGATAGAGTTGTTTGCAGTCACTCCGTTGTGTAATATGTCCGTCCACCGAGGCACCTGAATGTTAATGTGAGTAAATCTTAACAGACAAAGAGCATGTGAGGCTGTTTCAGTTGCCTGGTTTCATCTGTCACACTTGGGACTGTTTACCTGTCCCAGTGTAAACAAATGTCCTTTTATATGACAGTGTACTTTTAATAACCCTGTCATTCTTAGCTGGTTTCTGCTGAGACTGAGCAATTCCCCAGCTTTGTTCAAAGAGGGATATTAGGAAGGCTTTAGCTTGCCTTTGTTCATGTATGGACTGCTAATGCTGCCCTTTCAGTCTGATCACTGCTCTTGCAAACTTTGCATATACAGTATATCAAGTGCAGCCTCAGGTCCTATGAGTGGATGTAAAGTGCGTTCTGTGGCTAACTGAACAGCTATTTCATTTCCATCACATCCCACATGCCCCAGCACCCATATTAGTTGAACCCTGTTATTTTCGGCCATTGTAACCATGGAATCATGGCAGTTCCAGAGTAGTTTGGAGTTTACGTGGAAATTGCTAAGTGTCTTCATGGCCGCTTGACTATCAGAGAGAATATAGATGTTCTTACCTTTGTAGCCCTTTTGTTATTGTCCATTATGCATACCTTAAATGCATATATTTCTGCTTGAAATATTGTGGTGTGGAGCCCAGGACTGAAGCTGTTCCCTTATTTCAGCCCACTTTATACACCCCACCATTAGTACCTTTGTTTTGGATCTGTCTGCACACCAGACCAGACCTCCTTAATTATCTGGCCTAAACCCATTATGCTATTCACTCTGGATCTTGAATGGCCCATGATACGCATATCTTGGTATCGTGTGTCCCCTCAAAACATGGGTTCATATTCCATGTCCCAAAACTTTTTATTTTGACCATAGTTAGTGGATTTGGGTTTCCACTGATTGTTGCATATAAGTCTGTGGATCACTGCCTGGGCCTCCACTTTGATTATCACATGCAGGGGCACCACCATTGCTGCTGTTGGGACATCATCATAATCCAAGATATAGCCAGACAGCCTAATCTCTGTAATTAATGAAAACCCTTCCTGCTGATGAATTTAACCCTTGGTCACCATACCATGGATTTACAGATCAGAATGACTCTGATTACCATGGTATAGATCCAACATAATACTATGGGTCTCAGGTCTCACATTTTACCAAATGTGCCCTTACAGGTACAGAATGCCCAGTAGGCCCAATTCATTCATTATCTTTTTCAGCAGTGTGTTCCTTGCCAATCGCTTGTCCAAGATGAGTCTGGGGTATCTGAACTCGGTGCTAAGATGTAGTTTATGTCCAGAGAGGGTTGTTCTTTAAGCCCATTAAATCTCTCTTCCTTGTGAATGGAATCATCACCATCTTTTGTGGACTGACAGAGACATGAGTTCTGTCATATCACAAAGACTCATGAAGAAGCTCTGAGACAATGTTCAGAAACTTTCCACTGATTAGGATAGGTATTTCATCTGCATACCCGGTGTAAAGCAGGCATTCTCATTGAGCCCCTTTAGCCATAAAATGACTCCCGGCAGATAGTCCCTGGCCACAGACCCCTCCAGAGATTCTCTTGCAAGTGTGGCTGTTGTTATTTTTCTGTTTCCAAGCATGGATCTGATCAACGGACAGATCGTCTTCAAGCCCATGCCATCTGGCAGCTTACATTGTGATGTGTGACGTGCTGTCAAAAGCTCCCTTTTGCAAATCTTTGTCTGGCCCATACATTTTTCCTTCTCTTCAGTAGAGTGAAAGAGTCAGTGCAAGACAAACTTAAAACCAATCAGCCTTCTAATGACATGGTAACATGCTTGTGAACGGAAAGGAAGGGTCAGGAAACACACAGGCATGCTCAAAATGAAAAAATAGGTTAAGAATGTACTTATGATTAAGAAATTTGAGACAAGTATCATTTAAAAATAATGTAAAATTGTTTCATTTAAGTTTTTTATATTCACGAAGAAAGTTTGGGTTTAGTTCGTGGTAACTTAACCTTTCATCTACGTTAAGGGACTGGTATATTGCAGCATAATTCACACAGAAGATGAAGATTCCTTATTCATAATTCTAGCCTTTGCTTAATCTGAACACTACAAGCAGTTGCATAATGAAATTTTGCATCAACTGCCTCACACCACACTTAGGAAAGCAGAACCATGACTCATTGGAACAAGAGTCTTAAGCCCAGACAACCTTACAGAAAGAGTACACATGTTTTTGAGTATAAAGTGAAGCTCCAATAGACAAAGGGAATTTAGTTAGTTTTAATTTCAGTCCAATTCATCATACATGTGACGACAGACTCATCCGCATCTAACAATATAAATTTAAATATATACAATTCAACTTATCATTTAAAGGTAATTTAGATTAAAACTCAACAAAGTATTGTAAAGGGAAAACCATTTATGAAATATGTATACTTAGAAGCGAAATGAAATATTAGACTTTATAAATTACAAAGAGACATTCCTCCACTGAGTACAAAGCATGGTATAAAAGAAATGATTTCAAATCTTTCTTAAAGGCCTTATAATTGTCCATTTCTTTTGTGTAACCAGGCATCTTATTATACAATTCAGTTCCCATATTTAGTACACACTCTTTGTATATGTCAGTTTTATATCATATTATTTATTTAGTCCAAATATATCATACTCATCAGTCTGTAATATGTTTTGAACACATATGAGATACTTTCTCAAGCCTCTGAAATAGTAATCAACAAATAATTCCCATAAACTGACTAATTATGTTTTGTACAGGTAAAAATGCTAGGATAATGCAAATTCTTCCACTGAATAGAAAGTGTGAAGAAGAAGAAATAGTTTTAACTCTTTCTTAAAGACCTTATAATCTTTTATTTCTTTTATAAATCCAGGCAGATTGTTACATACTTTGGTGCCCATATTTATTACACTCTTTTTGTATATTTCTGTTTTATGCAGTTTAGCATGGATATCCATCTTTTTTCATGTATTATATTTGTGAACCTCAGAATTTTGCTCCAGAGACTGACAGTATCTTCTTATGAAACAAGTGACTTCCATAATATAAAGAAGCCAACATTTGAAAATTTAATTCTTTAAACAACTGTCTGCAAGGCGTTCTTGAATGTACTCCAACCATTGACCTAATAATTGAAGAATGTATTAAGTTTAAGACAAAAAAATATGTTCAGATTTTAAAAGATTGCATTGACATATTAGAACCGAAGACAATGGGATCTTAGAACAATTTTACACATGCAGATATTCTAGTGCCATTGACATACGATGTCATGCTTTTGTAAGGCAAACTTAGGAACTGCCTGTGATGATAAACTCAGGAGTCAAAACAAACCGTTGCGTGCCTTTTCACTGGACCTTACATTACAGCAGAAAAATTTATTATTCACTACTTATAACTGCAGCTTTGCCATTTGAAATATATGTTTCCTTCCCATATTGAACTGAGCTTTCTACTGTCTTATCACTGAATTTTTTAATTTTAGCAGCCACTCCAAAGAAAAGTAGAGAACATAAACTAGAGAGCAAAACACTAATTCTATTATCCTACACGTGTTCGTGTGTGTGTGTGTGTATATATATATATATATATATATAGAGAGAGAGAGAGAGAGAGAGAGGAAGATCAGCTCTGGGTTTAAATACCACTCAAAATACATATGGAACATTCATACCACAGGCAAATTAAATCCTGTACATTTGGAAGCTAAGCGTTAAAGACCATGGCATGCATACCAAGTACATTACTCACCAGACTGTATCTCTTTTACATTACTTACCAGTCTGTATTAGTAACTGCCAAAGCTGTTAGAGATTGTTCAGGAATAACCATATTAACAACTGGATGACACTTTGGAGTTCTTGGATCATGTACTCTTAATAGAAAATAAATATCCTACACTATACTGGTGTAAGATTTCAACTTTTCACAGTGAATAAATGTATTAAAATCCTCTTGAATGACCAGCTGCACCAAAGCTAAGTTAGAAACAAATAATTCAGAGACTTGCTGTCTCTCCATCATCAGAGTTGATGTTTTTGCCACTGGACAAAATGCAGTTCCGAAAAACCTGGATGAAAAGGTAGGAATTTTTCATCAGTTGCATCAGTTGTATCCACACATACATAATATAGTACAACAAGTTAAAGGTAAAGTTGTCCCTATAAAAGCCATGATGACATGAAGGGGAATGGGGATACAGCTCAATGCATTCTTAAACTGAGCACTAGATGATGCTCAGTGGCCAATTTCATGCCCTGGCTGCTGTACCAATGAAGACTTCCAGTACCCATTGAATAAGAGGCTGGGTGGGTTCCAGAGCTGTCTACAAGGTGGGAATCAAAACATGATTTCTCAGTCATCCAACCCCCAGCCTTGTCATTACACTAACTATGGTATGCCATCCAAGCACCTTTAAATACTATGCAATGTTATTGATTCTTACACTGCTCATTTACTGAATAAATGGTCTCCATGACTGTCATCAGCAAAATTGAATGTTATTGTTAAAAGTGTATGAAATGAATAATGACTCACACCATTTGTATCGTTCATGTGATCTTATTCCACAAACTGTACTGTGCATTTCTATGAAACCTGGCACAGAAGGTCTATAATGAAAGTTGAAAGGCAAATTTAATTTTGATCCATAGCAGTCCAATACATTCCCTAAATTATATGAAAGTCAAATGTTGAAATGAGGTCAAATCAGATTATGCAACACTGCACAGACTATCCTAATTCTCTGCCCATATTAAACAGAAGACTTAAGGCGCGTTTAGACAATGCCTTTTTTGTGCACCAGCGCATGCAACATTGCATCTGCTGATGCATGTGTTGTGACACAAGAGTTGCGCATCTCTTGCAGCATGCCTTCTGTCCAGACGTTATTGAGAGGCACGTGCAGAATGTCTTTAAAAACATTACACTGTGCAGCTGTCGCTGCTGCTACCATTATAACTGAACATAAAAAGAAACATTATTGGAAGTGTTGGATGGCAAGTTTTCTGGAGAGATGGAACCAGAATTTAAACCTCCTTGGAGAAGTCAGAATGAATAGTTATGCTCTCTTTAGAAATTTTACAAGGATGACAGCAAGCGATTTGAGTTACTGCTGCAACATCGGACCAAGCATAAAAAAGCAAGACAATAATATGAGAGAGGCAATCCCCATAAGCAGGCGTTTAGCTGTTACTTTGCGTTTTTTAGCCACTGGTGACATGTATCATACTCTTATGTATATATTTCGTATATCGGTGCCAGCAATATTGACCAGCATACCAGAAGTGTGCCAAGCTGTCATAAAGTCACTGAAAGGATATGTGGAGGTAAGTAAAAAAACGTTTCATAGATATGATGTCAACATTAACAAATGCAAATAAGTGTATTGAAGTGTATTATACACAATACAAAAATATTATATACGTACATATTGCACACATGTACAGGTTTCATTTGAGTGCAATGAATTCTGAAATACCATTTGCACTTGATGGATTAGTAGCTATAATCTGAAAATCTGAAACAGGGGAACTGGAAGATTGTGGTGTGGGTGTTGAGGTTACAGTATAAGATGAAGAGGAGTGTTCTGAATCAAAATGAACTGTTAATTGAGCCTGTTCATTGTGAATTTGGAAGTTATGTAATTCCATCTCCGCTTCCAACATTATAGTGTGTATTTTGTGCTGGACGATGGACTGCAGTCAGGAAGAATTTAGATCTCGAACTTTATTCACCACACATTCTCCATATATGGAGAAGACATTTTTTTCCAAATTTTTTTTATGTCTCTTAATAAACAGCATGCTTCTTCTACGGCAGAATCACATTTCTTCTTTTTCTTCGCTGGTACTGTCTCAATAAATCCACATCCACTTTCTTGGTCAAGTTGATTGCTACTGCCACTTGCAATGGGGTCAGTGTCCTCTTCAGAAATCTGAAAGAAAGTCAAGGGAAATTAATTTTTCTCACTAGTTTCACATACACACAAGTGTACTAAAACTTGAACTGCACATACCACAGAATGCATTTTTACTGATACTGATTCGTTTTAGCTACCTACATGCAAGGAGGCTTGGTTAGAAGTTTCCAAGGATTTCAACGACAAATGGCATTTTCCTCACTGCCTGGGGGCAATCGCGGAAAACATGTACTGCAATGTCCAGGAAATACTGGAAGCTTTTTTTCAACTATAAAGGGATATTTAGTATTATTTTACTTGCTGTTGTAGATGCTAATTACTTATTTAAGTATGCACACCTCGGCATGCAAGGGAGAACATTTAATGGTGGTGTATTTCTACATAGTGCATTTTATAATGCCCTCACTAGTGGAGTACTGAATGTGC
>Ga0123353_10006560_pt1 | contig 15518 bp, 6 predicted proteins | sample TergutLab28metaG_3_FD_92763 | JGI IMG/M metagenome (GOLD analysis project Ga0123353, IMG submission 92763) | Labiotermes labralis P3 segment gut microbial communities from Petit-Saut dam, French Guiana - Lab288 P3 | ecosystem: Host-associated > Arthropoda: Insects > Digestive system > Gut ... | reverse complement strand
TTTCTTTTGCTTCAAAAATTTTGGGGTTTCTTGGTGCAGCAAGCCATTCACCATAATCAATCCAACTATTATTATTCCAAAAATTTGCGTATCTGTTTATCAAACTTCCTCTTAACAAGGGCATCCAATTTTCACCTTTGGGTTTTGGTTTATCTTCTTCTACGTATGGTTTTAATTTCATCGTTTCAGCAGTTTGTGGCGGATTACCTTTGCCCTTTTCAAAGGGTTTTACGCCATTGTAAACGTCACATATTTCATAGATTGGGATTGATGCTTTTTTAATTTTTTCAAACAACGCTTTTTCATCATTGCTCGCTAATACATTTATTACTTCACCATTATCAGGAAGTTTAAGCTGAGAAATATGCTGATGAAAGCGTATTTCGTCTTTGTCATAAATATCAATAGTTACTTCGCCGTTTTTTACATAACTGTTGCGTTCAAAAATTAAAACATGGGTGTCAACCACTGCTTTGAAAATATGTTGGTTAATGTGTAAAATTCGTTCCCAAAGAAAATTATTCATTAAATATCGGCGAATGTTTCGGAATTTTATAGACTGCAACCACGTATTCGGAATGATTACTCCGAGTTTTCCGCCTTTTGCCAATATTTTTTTGTAGCGTTCCAAGAACAGTAGATACAAATCCTGCTGATAATCTTGATGTTCGTATTTTGAAGAAAAATAATTAACTAAATGTTTATCTGCCACTTTCACATACGGCGGATTTCCAATAACTACGTCAAACCCACGATTTCTTGTATGATACTCTATCTGTGATTCACTTGCCATAAGTGTTTCTACTAATTTTTTACCATCTTCTTCAAGTTGTTTTACTCTTTGATTATGTTGTTTGATTAGATTTGCTTTTTCATCAAAAACAACATCTCTTTCAAACACCTCAGGAAATGCTTTTTCCCAAGAAAACGGCTTTACGTCATAATAAAATTCTTCATTAGAGTAATCAAGGTCTATCAAACTGTTTCCGGTTTTAATGTTTTTGTCTAAAGTGGGCAAAACACGATTGTGATTAAGTTTTGTCTCGGTTTCAATAGATTCAAATGTTTCCCTCTCCATACATTTGAGCAATAGCGAAAGTTTGGTTACTTCCACTGCGTTGCCGTCTAAATCCACACCATAAATATTGTTTAGTAAAATGCGTTTTTTCTCTGCGGTGGTCAATTCGCCCAATGGCGTTAAAACGTCATCCCTAATACCCTTTCCTGCTTTCTGCGTTTGGGCGACCGCAAGGGTCGCCCCTACTCCTTTCTCCTTTCTTTTTTCGGGCGAACACATAGGTTCGCCCCTACGTTCTGTTTGTAATTCGTAATTCAAATAATAATCCTTGTGCCAATTCAATAAATACTGATAAACTCCAACCAAAAAACTTCCGCTGCCGCAAGCCGGATCAATAATTTTAATTTTTGCCACATCATCGGGAGTAATCCACCCCCTGCCCCCGCCAGCGGGGGAGATTTCTCTCTCTTTGAGGATATTGATGGGGGGTACGAGTTTTCCTACCGTATTTTTTACAATATAATCCACAATGTATTGTGGGGTGTAATATACTCCTCCTGCTTTGCGAACTTCCGGTTTCTCTTCAATGATAGCATTATTGCTTTTTGCAAGTTTAATCTTTTTACCTAGAAAATGCTCATAAGCGTAGCCCAGCACTTCTATCGGCAACACAGAAAACTCGTAAGGGCAAAAAGGAGGGTAGAGTTCTAAAAGAATATTTTTAATAACACTATTTTCAATAACTAATTGAGCGCTAATATTATCTTTGGTAAAATCAAACAGCCCGGAATTATATTTTTTGTCGGCTAATTGAAACCTGTCAATCAGGTTTTTGTAATAATCGCCACTTTCAGTTACTTTACGTAAATCTCCATATTCTTCTGCTCCACGATCTTCGGCAATACGAAGAAAAACAATACGATGTAGTATGTTATGCACTACAAAAGTGAGTTCATCTTCAGTAATTCCTTTTTTGCTATTTCTTGTGGCAATATTAGAAGCAAGTTTTTCGCGCCATTTGTCAAGCGAGCATAGAAAATCTTGGTCAACTGTGGTTGTTCCTTTTTTGTCGCTTCCTATATATTTATCTAAGTTACCTTTTGGAACAGATTCTCTACTAAAAGTGTTCCAAATAAAATCAAATTCTTTTATATAGTCTGAGTAAGTTAGATATTTTATGCGTGCTGTACTTGCAGAGTCATTCTGATTCGGTTTTTTTGTACAATCATATATTGCAAATTCTCCAAAATTTGAGATAATGCTTATATCTTGTTTGGCATTCCATCCATATCTGCGAACTTGGAGGGCGGCACCGGCATTAGTCTTTATATCAATGCTTGGTTTCTTGGCTTCGAGAAAGAACAACCTTTTTCCACCCATTATCTTAAAGGAATAGTCAGGAGCTTTTGTTGTTCCTCCTACTTTTATTCTGTCTTCGTGAACTACTTCTCTGTAACTTTCGGCATAATCGTTTTCGTTGTCCACATCCCAACCAAGCGCTTTCCAAAACGGATTAATGAATTCTACTCTAGTTTTTCCTTCATTGTAATCCGTTTTTTTGTACGATTCTTTATGCTTGTCAAAACGTTCAGCAAGTTTTTGAATTTCCTTTAATGCTTCTTCTTTTGTCAACATATCCGCTTTATAATTCAGAGTGCAAAAGTAGCATTTTTTCAATAACTTTCCTATAGCGTTTTCGCTTTCAATCTCACTTTTTTTTTACAAAAATTTTGTCCGCATATTGCCCACAACTCCTTAAAACCCGCATTTCTTCATGAGGGCGTCAATTTGGGGTTCTCTGCCGCGGAAGGATACAAATAGTTCCATCGGTTTCTTGGAGCCTCCTTTAGAGAGGATGTTTGCTACAAAAGAATCGGCTACCTCTTTGTTATAAACTCCTTTTTCTTTGAATAGTGAAAACGCATCGGCTTCCAATACCTCCGCCCATTTGTAGCTGTAGTAGCCCACCGCATAACCACCTGAGAATATGTGGCTGAACGAGGTGCTAAAGCAAGTTCCGGGCGCTTCGGGAAGCAAATCTGTATCTTTTGTGGCACTCTTTTCCAACGCAGCAATATCATCTACCTTTTGCGGATCCATAGTGTGCCACATCATATCGGTAAAACCGAACATGAGTTGGCGGCAAAATGCGTAGCCTGCCATATAGTTCTCCGCTTTTTTCAGTTTTTGAATCAGATCATGAGGAATCAACTCTCCGGTTTGGTAGTGATAGGCAAACGTTTTCAAGAAATCGGGTTCGGTTGCCCAGTTTTCCATGATTTGAGAGGGCAGTTCCACAAAATCGCGGGGAACGCTTGTGCCAGACAAAGATTCGTAATGCACATCTGAAAGCAATCCGTGCAGGGCGTGTCCAAATTCATGCAGAAAAGTACCTACCTCTCCAAAAGTTAATAGCGAAGGGTTTGTTTCGGTGGAAGGGGTAAAGTTCATGTTTAGCGTAACTATCGGGCGTGTATCGCGTTCGCCGTCTTTACGCTGTTCGCGGTAGGAGTTCATCCATGCACCGGCGCGTTTCGATTCACGGGGGTGGAAATCCATATACAAAATACCCATAAATTTATCGCCTATAGACACTTCATACGCCGTAACATCGGGATGGTAAACCTGTATCTTTTCATTCGTTTTGTAAGTCAACCCAAAAAGGTCTTCGGTAAGTTGAAAAACGCCTTCAATCACTTTTTCCAACTTAAAGTAAGGTTTCAACAGTTCATCATTCAAACTGTACTTATTATCTTTCAGTTTTTCGGAGTAATACGAGAAATCCCAGCGTTGAAGAGGTTCGTTGAATCCCAAAGTTTTAGCAAACTCCTGTACTTCCTGCACATCTTTTTTTCCTGCTACAACGGCAACTTTTGCCAGGTCGTTCAAAAAATTATTCACATTATCAGGGCGTTCTGCCATTCTGTTTTCCAAAGCATAATAGGCGAAATTGTTATAACCTAAGAGTTTGGCAATATCGTATCGGGTTTGTAAAATCTCTTTAATCAGTTCCGAGTTGTCGTATTCTCCTTTAAAGGCTCTTGAGTTGTAAGCCATAAAAATCTCTTTTCTCAAATCTCTGTCATCGGCGTAAGTCATAATTGCCAAATAACTCGGTTGGCTCAAATCGAAGAGGTATCCTTCCAAGTTTTTGTTTTTTGCACGTTTCTTTGCAATTTCCAATGCAGTTTCCGACAATCCTTTTAATCTTGCATCATCATCAAAATGTTTTGAGAAACTGTTGGTGTAATTGAGTACATTTTCACTAAATTGGAGCGAAAGTTTTGATAGTTTCATAGAGAGTTCGCGATACTTTTCTTTTTGTTCTTCGTTTAATTTGGCACCGCTACGGATAAAGTTTTGGTAAACTTTTTCCAACAGCATCACATCTTCTTCATTAGTCAGTTCATTTTTCTCGGAATAGACTTGTTCAATTTTTCTAAACAACTCACTATTGAGGGTAATCTTGTTAGAGTATTCTGTCATCATGGGGCTAATCTCTTTCGCCAATGCTTGAATTTCTGGCGAGGTGTGTGATGAAAGCAGATTGTAAAACACGCCTGCCACACGAGTTAAGAGTTGTCCTGCATTTTCCAAAGGAATAATCACAGTTTCGAACTTAGGTTTTTGGATTGGCGGCTCGGGTGCGCCGGGTTGTCTTCCGCTATTTGCAATGCCTTCAATCTCTTTCTCGGCTACTTCGATAGCATATTTGAAAGCCGGCATGAAATGCTCGGTTTTAATTTCATCGAACGGCGGCGTTTGGTGCGGAGTTGCCCAATGCCCAATAAGCGGGTTGTTTTTAATACTGTCGGGGATACTCATCATACTTGAAGAATTTAATTTTGGCTGCGCTAAAACGAAGCCTGCAATAATACATAAGGAAAGGGTAAAAAGGATTTTTTTCATATTTAAAAGTTTAAAGTTTAAGTTTTAAAGGTGCGAGGTACGGAGTGCGTGGTTTAAGGTTTTATCTCGTAATTATTAATTCTTAATTGTTAATTATTAATTGGATATCAGATTATTATAGCGGTTATTCGATTCCGCCGATTTATAATGAAAGTAATCTTGCACACATTGTATATAAACCACCTCGGAGCTGTCTAAAAAATCTTTTACCGCAAAGGACGCAAGGATTTTTCGCAAAGGACGCAAGGAGAAAATTGCTTGAAATCAAATCTTTGCGCTCTTTGCGGAAAGTCTTTGCGCACCTTGCGGTTAATGCTTCCTTGTCTTTAGGACAGTCTGATTCCTTCAAATTTTGAAGGGGTGATTCGCAAAGCGAGACGGGGTAGTTTATCTAAAACATTAACCAACCTGCAAAATTCTACAGATTCTATGCAAATCCATATTTAGATAAAACGTCTATAAATCAACTGCTTATTAAATCTGATTACCAAAATGTCAAAGAACGAAGTTAGTGGTTAGTGATTAATTCTTAATTCTTAATTGTTTCCACCCCCTTAATCCCCCGCCGGCGGGGGAGACTTATCATATTTTCCATCCTGTCACTCGTCACTCGTCACTAACCATTACCACCGCTTGCGCTGCAATTGCTTCTCCTCTGCCAATGGCATCTAATTGTTCGTTTGTTTTAGCTTTGATGGATATTTTTTCTATGTTAATGTTCAATGTTTCAGATAGTTTGTTTCTCATTAGGAGAATATGGGGCGCTAACTTTGGTTTTTCGGCGATTATATTGAGATCAATATTTTCAATCGAAAAGCCGTTGTTAATAAGTAATTGGTTGCAGTGTTTTAGTAAAACAACGCTGTCTGCATTTTTGTATTCAGGGTCAGTGTCAGGGAAATGGGTTCCAATATCTCTTAGTGCGGCAGCTCCAAGCAGTGCGTCTATTAAAGCATGAATGGCAACATCTCCGTCGGAGTGCGCCACACATCTTTTTTCAAAAGAAATGGAAATACCTGCTAATTTAAAGCTTGACTCGTTGTTTTCAACTAATTTATGAATATCATACCCAATTCCAACTCGCATAATATCAGATATTTATATTATTTATTAATTTTCCCCTGACTTTTAATACTTTCTTTATTAAATGAATCGAACATAAAGGTGAGGGTGAAGCATAATGAGTTTTCGAGCGGATGGTATTGGGTAAACGGGAATAGATACGACACATCAATTGCAAAAACATTGTACTTAACTCCCACACCAACAGTAGCAAATTGTCGGTTTCCTTTGTATTTATTTTCATAGAATGTTCCTGCTCTCACATATAATATATCTCTGTAAGCGTATTCAATACCGATAGACCAGTTTATTTCTCTAAATTCTTCTTTGAAGCATCCTGCGGGGTTTTCCTTATATCCTCCGGCGCCGTCGAAGAAAGAGCGCCCAATACCTACAATAGGGTTAATACCATCCAAGTCTTTTCCATTTCCATAAGGGAGTCTTATTCCGGTAGCTGTATCCATCGGGTAATAGATAGTTGGTGTTGGCACTAAGAGTTTTGCACTTTCAATACCAAAGGCTATCTTATTATATTCGTCAATACTGATGGCATAAGATATTCCCAGTCGCATATTGCAAGGGAGGAAGTCACGTTTTGCACTATTACCGGTATAAGAGACTTTGTTTCCGATATTAGAAATATTAGCGCCAAACATTAAGGCTGAACTTTTTATAGCGCTGTTGTAGTGATTAAATTCTTTATGAACAAACAGTGAGATGTCAACTGCACCTGCTAATCCGGCTTTCATGTCGGTTCCTGTACTTTGGTCTTGCAATCCTGCTGTAAGGTTTGAATACACAAAACGCGGGGTTACCGCCATGGAGACAATTTTGGAAAGTTTTCTTGAATAAGTGAAGTCCAACGCAAATTCATTAGGATTCGCTTCATTAAATTTATATCCCCACTGGTCGAAAAATACAATATTACCCAAAGAAAAATATCTTAAAGAGAAAGCGATTGCATCGTTTTCGGTAGCTTTGAAAAAAGCGGAAAGATAAGCAAGGTGTACATCACTGACTAATTTTCTAAGCCAGGGGCTATAAGCAATACCTATTCCAAATATTTGTTCATTAAACACATATTTTGCAGGATTGTGATGTTGTGAATAAGCGTCCGGCGAAGTTGCTACTCCCATAGTGCCCATCCCTCCGGAGCGCGAGTCAGGAGAAATTAAAAGAAAAGGGGCTGCAGTAGTAATGGTATTCAAATAGGGTTCAGTGGGATTTTCAAAAGGAAAATTTGGCTGTGCATACAAATGGCAAATAGTAATAATTAGCAAAGAGAAGAGAATCAGATGTTTTTTCATGTTAAATTTCATATTCTATAAAAAGTTTATTATAAATAATTTTCAAAAAACGAAACAGGGTGTTTATTATTTTACAGGATAGCGATTTTTTCAATTTTCTCTGCCACTTCGCCTTGTGAATTTCGTACGGTTAGTCTGTAAATATAAACTCCTTTTCCAATTTTATCGCCATATTGATCGCGTCCATCCCAATCAATAGGAAAACTTCTATTACCTTCTAAAAACTGAGTAGATTGAAGGGTGTTTACTAATTTTCCTGATACAGTGAAAATATGGATTAAGATATCGAATGTCTCTGCGGGTTGGTTGTGCTCAAAGTAGAATGCAGTTTTTGTAGTAAAAGGATTTGGATAATTTAAAACATGTGCAAGCAGCAGTTTAGTATCTGTTTTCACTACAAAATCAATAGAAGCTTCGGAAGGATTGTTAAAGATATCCCATGCACGAACTTTTAGGGTGTGCGCTCCGGCCGATAAGTTTTGCAACGGATAGCGTACCGTTCCTGAATTATAACTATCTTGATCTGCAAGGTAATAGTCATTCAAGACCATCTGTTTTTCAATATTATTATCTAAAATCGCCACAATGTCATGACCAATTCCGTTTCCGGTGGTATTGATACCATACTCATCTTTTAGTTTCAGAATGAGAACAGGGTCGGGATTGGTAATGCCTCCCGGTACAAACTTCTCATCATTAAGAAAAATCGAAATTTCCGGTCCCTCTTCATCGGTTATAGGGTTATCGCTCATTCCACCAATAATAAAATTATCGTAGTATCCTCCTGCATCATCGTTTGTGGAGACTGCATAATAGCTTATTTTTCCTTTACCGTATTCAAAATTAATATCTTTAGGCACATAAAATGAAAACTCAAAAACACCATTTGTTACGGTGGCATTTCCTTTAAATACAATATTTTTTTGTACCATAAACTCTAAAATCTCATCGTCTGGTCTCGGCTTTTGCCCTAATTCTTTTTGTTTAACCGCCTTATCAAAAATTGAGGGGAAAATATTGCCATTAAAATTGGTAAGAGTATTTCCGGCATCATCGGTTATTCGTCCGTTCACGGTAACTTTCGACAATGCTTTGATAGTATCCATTATTTGTACAAGTTCGAAAGCTACGGGGTTAAGTTTTTTTGCTTTTTCTTGTGGATCATTTACAAAGATCTTATCGGTTTTTACATTTTGATTGGGAATATTAATAACCATAGCGGGGTCGCCCATCAAATAGATCGCATTTACATTGGTGGTTGTTCCGCCGGAATTATTGATAGCAAAGCGATTAATTTCGCCCAAAGTTTTATATCTGTTGTTATATTTACTGCCAATTTCACGATAAAGCGCTGTAGCAAATCTGTCTGGAATGCCAATAGCCCTTGAAGTAGTGAGGAGCGCACTTGCACCTCCATTTTCGTTTAAGAAGACAAATTCTGCGGGCGATGTCGCCGGTTTATCATACCATCCGAATGAGCAAGTTAGCGTAATCATAAGAGGTTGATTGAATTTGTTTTTCCAATTATTAATATCCACAATTTCCAAAATTCTTTCATGCGACCATCCATTTCCGCCGCCATGTCCAAAATAGCCAATCACTAATGTTCCTTTCTCCATTCTTGTGTTAATGGCTTGATTGGCACCAGGGTAACGCTGTCCGCCTGCATTGGAAACCAAAGGATACGCATCGCTGTATATTTTTTCTAAATTAAAGGTAGGAAAATTAGAGGCTACGATTCCGGAATAAACTTCTCCGTAAGATTTCATATAATCTGTTCCATCATAATCATCTGTAACAAAAGTCATTACATTTCGCCAATCTCCCATATTAGAGATTTGAGAAGCATTTTGTAACGGAAGTTTTTTTCTTACAGAAGCATTGATGGTTTTGTCAACGGCTATTTTTGCCTGCAGCGAATTGGTTACCGAAAAACGTCCCACTCCAATATTAACCATATTCCCGGACATATCTCCTTGATTAATTCCTAAAATTCCAAAAAAATCATCACACGAATTTCCACTATCTAAAGAGGTTTCAAGCCTTGTAGCAGCCTGAAAATTAGGAACAAACATCTTTGTTCCGGAAGCAAGACCTCTATAATCATACGTAGGTCTTCCAAAAAGCAGCAGGTATTTTATAGTTTGCGCATCATTATCGTACAGATATCTCATAAAATTACGAATGGCAATGGGGTCTTGTGCGCCGGAAGAAAATTCATTATAAATTTGCGCGGGAGTTACTACTTTTACAATAAGATTATTTTCCTCATTTCTGAATTTTGCCAATCGGTTAGCTTCCGGTAAAAAGTCTGAATGTGAAACAATTACCATGTCAACATTATTAAATCCGTGCAGATTTTGGTTTTCTACTTTCCCCACAGTAGCCACCGATTTATATTCTGTTCCGTTAAAAGCTACAAACTTTCGTGGTTTTTCAACAGGGGTATGAAAGGTGAATTGTTCGCCGGACAAAACTCCTTGCATAGCATAAGCGGCATTATGATCTGTAACATCCCAAACCATTGTTTGTGAGGAGGCATTGCTCAGATTTACGATAGCGATATTTGAAGCTCCCACATTTTCAGTAAGTGCAAACGGCATAGCATTTCCAATGATTCTCAACTTGCATTTTGCCTGAATTTCAATATAGTCTAACCTTGCCATAGAGGAGGTTTGAGAAGAGATAAACTTCAAAGTCAGATCTAACTTTCCTGATGAAAAAGGCAAATTATTTTGTTCAAATATACTAAATCTCGCAGTGCCTGAATTTGGCTCAAAAGATAAGGTTCTGTTATGATTTCCCCACGACAGCTCCATTCTGGAGGATGTTGTAGAAGTAGAAGCAGCTCTTATTTTGATAGTTCCGCTATTATTATCATACATTTCCGGTAATGTAAAATTATAAGTTACCGGAGTTGATACCGACATTGCTTCATCAAACCACTCTCTTCCTGCTTCTTCAAAATTAAAAACATCCTTTTCGTAAAAATCATAATGAATAAAATGGGTAGCTGTTGAATTAGCTGTTTGATTTAGGAAACTCTTTCTTTCGATTCTTTTTTTCTCTCCAATTCCGGGAGAAACATTTATAAAATAGTAAGCTTCTTCTGAATAGATATTGAATTTATGTGAAAACTTTCCGGAAGGTAGATAATCCCACGAGTGGGGTCCTTGGGCATAAAAAACGAAATAGCTATTTTCATCAAAAACGCCGTTCGCATTCGCCATCATCATAATGGGAGTTTCGAGGAGGTCGTCAATCTGTTCTACCGGGTTTACATCGTGGATCATTCCGCCGCCATTGCCGAATAGTGCGATATTAGCTGCCCGCAAGCCGGACATTGATATTCCCAACTCTTTGAGGTCGTTGTAGGTAACTTTGTGCATTCCGGTATTTTTCACGGCAATCTTATACCACGTGCCCGAAGCGAGCACGGAGTTTCTCAAACCTGCCATCTTAGTAGCCCTAACCGGATTTTCGCCCTCAAAACGGATGTCGCAGGAAACCAACCGCCGGTACTGTCCGCTTGCATTTTTAACGAGCGGAATAATACGCAACATGGCATAATGCCTGTTTTCGTCCTTAACAGAATTTATAACAACTCGTGGCTCAGAATATGCATACTCCGCCGGAATTAATGCAACCTCATCTAATGTAAGCGATTCGTACTTAATATTCTCTATGGTGTATTTATAAGAAGAATAGAGATGATTCACCTCAATTTTATCCCATAAGGAGGGCAATGTCGGATACTCTAAATAGTAGTTCGAATTATCAAAAGAGAGCACCCTTACCTGCCTGCCATCATGATCATATTGAGAAATATTAAACGCAGGAATATTATAAGATTTTGATACAGACTGTGCAAATAGGTTGTTTTGAAAAATAACTATAGAGATTAAAAATAAAAAGTAATAACAAAAAATTGGGCTTTGCTTATTCATTTGTACTATATAATGTAGTGTTACGTTAAACTAAGAAATAATTTTACAGCCTATAACGTTGATTTATCTAAAAAAAATATAATTCTAATGATTTTGTGTAAACGAATAATAATTTTTATTCTTCCTCTCCTTTTTCTTTCCACTATAAAACTAATGGGACAGGATGCACATTACTCTCAATTTTATGCCAATCCGCTCTATTTGAATCCTGCCTTTACAGGCACTGCGAACTGTCCGCGGTTTACCCTTAATTTCAGGGATCAGTGGCCTGCGATAAAAGAAAATTTTATTGCTTTCTCGGGAAGTTATGATCAGCATTTTCACGCAATTCGTAGTGGGATTGGAGTTCTATTTTCTGCCGACATTGAGGGAAAAGGGATTTTGAATACTTACAATGCAAGTGTACTCTATAATTTCAGAGTAAGGGTAACTCATAAGTTCAATTTACAATTTGCTTTGCAGGGTGGTTTTTTGACCTCTTCTGTAAATTGGGAAAAATTGAAGTTTGCTTCCGAAATTATTGACTCCTATAAGCCCAACTATCTTCCACAAAATTTAGACGAACTATCGCCCATATCGCAATTCGATGCAGCTTTCGGATTTTTGGGCTACACTTCTTACCTCTATTTTGGAATGGCGATGCACCATCTATTTCCCGTTCAGGTAAGTTATTTAAGAAATACAAGCGAAAAATTTAAAACAATATGGGAGCCAAAGCTTACTGCTCATATAGGAGGGAAAATTACTGTTTCACAAAAAAGTAGAACTGAAATAAAAACAGGCGACATCTTTCTCTATCCGAATATTGTATTTATTTCACAAGGCACTTTCCATTATTTACATGAAGGATTTTACTTTAATTTCTACCCATTTACCATTGGAACGTGGCTCAGGCATAATTTTAAAAATTTAGATGCCTTTATTATCTCTTGTGGAGTTGAGTATAAATCGTTAAAAATTGGATATTCATACGATTTCTCACTCACTAAGTTACAAGGCGCCGGAGGGGCACACGAAATATCGCTGCAGTTTATCATTCCTTGCGATTACAATCCAAGAAAAGGGAAAAAATCAAATAAAAAGGGGAGCTATAACTATGAGCCTTTCGTATGTCCTAAATTCTAAGCTCGTTTTTTTTCTTCTGTTTTAGACACTTTTTTTCTTTATAATCAACTAAATTAGTCACTTTTATGTAACAAAAACAGAATATACACGATATTAACAATTTACGAAAACCAACATGCACCACACAATGTCGTTTTTTTTACGACAATTGTGCAAATGCCAAATTCCTTCTCCTTTCTAAGGAGAAGGTGGCAGACGGCGGCGTTTTGACTTCATTTAATGCCCATTACGATGCGCCGCCGGATGACAGATAAGGTTTTGTGCCTATGCGACAAAATTTTTTATAAGTAATTATATTTAACTCACCTTATCCGTCTTTTGATGGCGCTCAATGTATTGGATTGGAAAGATTTATCTGCCATCAAAATCCACCTTCTCCTCAAAGAGGAGAAGGAATTTTCGGACTTTCAAAGTGCAATGCACTTTGTAGAGCACACACTATGACTTCTTTCTCTTCAAAACCAATCTCCTGTTACTTTCTTGGGGATGTGAATACCGACACTCCCGGACTGCTTAGCATCACGCGAAAGCGCAAAGGTGCAAAGTAAAAGCTCCTTTGCGTCTTTTTTTTTTAACCATTTTTACAAAATATATTAAATATTTTATTTATTTGCACCTGAATTATCAATCAAATATTTTTCTATGAAAAAAATTTTCCTTTTATCCTTATTTATTTGTTTTTTGGGTCCGTTGTTCTCTCAAGATATTATTGTTACAATGAACAATGATACTATTGAAGCCAAAGTGTTAACAGTTTATGATGCTGTGATTAAGTATGTGCTTTTCAATAATCAGGATGGGGCGGCTCAATTTATTGCCAAAGCAAAAATAAAAACTGTAGCTTATGAAAACGGGTCTGTTGAAAATTATGAGAAAGCCAATATCAATGCTGCTCAATCTAATATTATTATCAATAATAATGCAAATCCAAAAAAACAAGATGAAAAAATATTTCATAATATTCTAAAAATAAAACCATTAGCGACAATATTAGCCGCATTTCTCGGATTTTTTGAAGTTGATATACAATATGCTCGTTATCTTACTCCTAAATTAGCCATTCCTGTAGAAGTTGATATTTTTGCTGCACTCGGTTTTGGAATGGGATTTGGTGTACTGACAGGAATTGAAGCAGTTCCGGCTACTCACAGACAAAAGAGCGGCTTTTATCTTAATGCCCTTGCTGGATTTATTGCTTTTGATGGAGTTGGATTTATTGCAAATCCAAATGCCGGGTATCAGCTTGTTACAAAAGGCGGCTTTGTATTTAGTGCAACTATTGGAGCCATGTATAGCGGTCTGACCAATGCAATCACACCTCGTATTTCTTTAGATTTTGGGTTTGCTTTTTAACAACCAATAAAATAATCGAAACAATCAAAAAAAAAATAATATTTTTGCGCCAAATTTTCGTAAAATGATAAAAGTAATTGTTGTAGAAGATCACCGTCTGTTTCGCGTGGGGATTAGAACAATCCTCAATGCCGAACATTCGAATATTTCAATTGCAGGTGAAGCAGAAAATGCTGCCGAATTGTTCGCCCTGCTGCCTTCCACGGATGCCGATATCGTACTGTTAGACATTATGTTGCCCGATATGAGCGGTGCCGAAGTCGCCCGACAAATTCGCAAAGATTATCCCTCTATTAAAATTCTCGCTGTATCCTGCGATAACAGCGATGAAACGATTCAAGCCATGGTTGAAGCAGGGATAGACGGTTTCGTAAGCAAGCAGAATAGTTGCGCAGAAGAACTCGTGAATGCTATCCATGCTGTAAACGATGGCTCTGAGTATTTTGGACGCGATATTACCGCCCTTATCTTTAAAATCTATGTGTCGAAAAAGAAAACTACCCAAATAACGAAAGAGTTTACCGAACGCGAACGCGAAATTATTCTTGCCTGCCGAGAAGGACTCTTGTGCAAGGAGATCGCAGACAAGATGGGAATTAGTGTCAACACAATCAATACACATAAAAGGAGAATATTTCAAAAACTCGGCATCAACAACACGATGGAAATGGTGTATTATGCGATGAAGAATGGGATTATTTCCCTAATTTTTTTAGTTTTGTTTGTTTCGTGTGGCGGTAGTTTTACTAATAAATCTGCCCCTCTTTTGTCCGATTCGGAATGGTCTCCCTCAGGCAGTGAGCAATTAGACAGTCTCTTGCAGATTGTAGCCACTGCGTCGCGAGACACTATTCTTGCCAATCTCTATTATCAAATCGGCGAAATGTATGAGGATAGAAATAATGAAAACGCAAAAACGTATTACCTGAAATTGAAGAACCTGAGTGAACAACTAAACTATAAGGAGGGCACTTATTTATATGCCATCGCTTATGGAAATCTATCCATTCGGGAAGGGAAACCCGATTCGGCAGTAATACTGTTTCAAAAAGCATATCAATTAGCCGAGCGTGATAATAATGAAGCATGGAGAGCAGATTTAAGTTGCGCCAAAGGAAACGCCTATTTCATAAAAGATTGGAATGAAAATGCTTTGCAATGCTATCTGGAAGCGCTATCTATTTACGAACGGGAGAACGATACGCTGAAACTCCAAAATCTTTATTGGCTGATGACCCTGCTATACCATACCGTCGGCGTAATGGAGAAAGCTATTGAATATGGCGAAAAATCAATCGCCCTAAATAATGATAATCCCTATTCCTATCTATGTATGGCAATAGCCTATCAGACCAACTATCAGCGTGAAAAATCCATACCTTATTATGAAGAAGCATTACGCCTTAGTGAGTCGCAAAATAATATCTATCTCACAGGAATGATCTATAGCTATCTTGCTAACGATGCCCTGATGGTTTTCGATTTAGATAGAGCTGAAAAATGTATCTCTAAAGCGATTGAATTTAATAATTTACTTGGACCTTTGAGTGTTTGTCAAAATAATATTTTTTTAAGTAGATTAGAAGAATTGAAAGGCAACCACGAGAAGTCGAAAGAGTGTGCCGAAGAAGCACAACGCATAGCCATAGAGTTTGATGCGCTTGATCAGAAAAAAATTGCCTATCTCTTTTTAACGGAAATAACATACGCACACCGCAAATATGGCAAGAATACACGCTATTTTGTTGAGTGGGATCTGTTTGATATAGCAAAAGCAAGAGGCACAGCGTATAATGC
>Ga0123353_10006558_pt1 | contig 15520 bp, 4 predicted proteins | sample TergutLab28metaG_3_FD_92763 | JGI IMG/M metagenome (GOLD analysis project Ga0123353, IMG submission 92763) | Labiotermes labralis P3 segment gut microbial communities from Petit-Saut dam, French Guiana - Lab288 P3 | ecosystem: Host-associated > Arthropoda: Insects > Digestive system > Gut ... | reverse complement strand
GGCTGAGTGGACCCCGTTCCAGACCCACTACTACTCAGTAAATCTGGTAGCGCCGGGGATCGAACCCGGGACCTCTGTATCTGTAGCCAGAAACTCTGACCACTAGACCACAGAGGCGGTCACCCAAAATACAAAACACACTACAATATATTCTTGAGTAATATGTTCATGTTTATTCTGTGTGATGTTTCTCAAAAGTATACCAAACATTTCAATGAGTAATAGATTGTGTTCATTCTGTTTTCTATGTCATTCCATTGTTTCTTCTCTTAGGAATTTGATCAAATGAAGAACGATGGTAGAAGAGGGACCATAGACAGCAAAGAATTTATTGACATGTTTAAGGAAGTAGCAACAAGACCTGAGGTGTACTTTCTGCTCATTAGGTGAGGACCAACAGTAAATATGTTTAAAGTAATCAGATCATGGTCATACAGAATTTAGAAAAAGGGGTGACCTCACTTTGGTTACAAATTTGAGGACATATCAATAATTATTATCTACAGTGTAAGAGAAAAATATTATTACTACCAATTTTATATATCTGCTAGCATTTAATACAAGAAGTTCAAAATACTACTGAAAGTTCATGGACACATCAGTCTTCTTTTAGTCAGTGAATAGCTGAACTGATGAGACAAGTTCTGCTACAATTATCACAATCTGACGTCCTAACATCTTCGGTAGAGAAAGATGCCCCATGTCTGTGACACACACTTGTTGCCACCTATCCAACACGAGACACACTACAGTTAAGTGAAATTCACATGAAGGAACAAAGCATAGTTATGAATACAATGTCACTTGTTCTTACCAATTGAAAAAGACGCTTGTTTTAAAAAAATCAAACACTTCATGGATAGACAGTTTTTATTTCATATAATATAACTTTTAGCATAGCTTAAAGTTGAAAGATTTTATCCATTCATATATAATTGGGATTTTAAGGTGCCCGTTAATAAGGACAGGAAAGGCTGTTGAATATAAATTATATTTATGTGCAGCATTACTTTTTTTTTAATGTTTAAACCTTTTGATTTCTCCCTTACTGAACACATGAATTTCAGTCACAGGCTCGAGGAATTTTACCAAATTTAGAAAATTTCCTGAAACAAGCTGCTCTGCTACTAACAGTTGTGTTCCTTGTAGACAGCATTCCCAAGCACATCATCAGCAGTATTCATTAAACTAGTGTCCCTTCTCTGTCTTTATTTTGATAAAAATGTTCTTGTCTACTTGATAATGAGACGAGAATTCTTTTCTCATTCATCATCTGAAAAACTAGTGGGCTGGGGGAGTTGCCTTAAAATTGCAAACAGAACTCAACTTATTCTATGTACATATGTCCCTGACAACTGATTATTATTAAGAGGTATTACCTTATAAGCAGGATTATTTTACATGCAGGACCATCCTATATTCAGGTAACTATGATACTTCCTGAACAGGGCTCTAAAATGTACTGTAGCTTTAAGTCATGGTGAAGTTAAGTAAGCCTATAAAAGGATAAGGGGCAGTTTTTTTAATATCTACATCTTTAAAATTAGAGGAGGATCAAACATGTGAGAAGAAATAACATTCACAAATATATGTGCATATGCGCAAATATATGTGATATATTTCATACTATCAGAACTGACCAGCTTCCATAACTGTGTATCTCCCAGAATTTAAATCCACACAATAGTTGCTCTTGTGCTAAAGGCACACATTCTTAACCTGGGCGAGTGTTCAGCTTTATGCCGCAGCAGACTGGCATCCACACATGTAACCACCGACATATATTAGACAGGATGCTGGGCTGATCCCTAATTCCCATGAGGACAAGGTGGCAGTGAGAAAAATCTATGACCCTTGTGGGAGTCATCAAGACCTGCCCTTAAAGCCAGACTTGGGCATAGCACCTGCTTGTCAGGTCAACTGAAATGTATTTATGTGAAAAAATTTATAATTGGTAATGAATGCTAGGATATTAGCAATAAGCTTCCTCCCATGCTTCTTTCAGTTCACCACTGACAGTCGTTCTCTGAGCCCATGGTGTAAACCCATGATTTAAAAATCATCATTGGTAACCTAAAAAAAAAAAATGCAAAATCTTTGTACTTGAAAATTGTGCCCAGAAATTTTATCTTTTAGGATTAACATTTGTTACATATGTTGTAGAAATAACACTCGCTCTATAACACAATCCATAACTGAGCCATTCATTTTCCATAATATCGTCAGTGTATAACGAATATCACAAAAGATTTGAATAATGGTCTAAATTTATCATGACATGCCAATATGTCACTCAGCAGTACTATTCTGCCATGGAAGGCAATGTGTAAACACCAGCACACCTCCACCTTTTGTAAATGTTATTCAAGTCATTAGGCCATGGCTTTTTATAGATTATTTAATTTTTATGCTTTCAATCATTTAACCAGTAATTAGATAGCCTAAAATACTTAGAAACATTGAACATGAGTGTTGAAGCTCTGCATTTTACAAAAATGAATTTACATTGGCATAAGTATTTACATGTATTCTTTACATAAAGCTGGAAAAATGAAAGTACAATGGTGGTGTCATGTCCCCGCGTACAACAGTCAACATGTTTCCATATCATAAGTACTGAAAAGATTTTCATGAATCCTGGAATGGGTGATTCAAATTAAGAGTTGTCACAAACGTTTAATTTTCAAGGTTACTTTCCCCTGGGACACGATGCCGTGTAATTTTGTAGACAGATGTTAATATGATGGGAGAACCTACACCTTCATCCTCTTCATTGCCACTGCCATTATGTCAAATCTCAATTAATTTATTTCTGATGTTCGCTAGTTAATTACAACCCTCCAATTTTATTGCAGTTTTTAATATGTAAATTTAAAATGAAGTATATGGAAAGGTAATTTCTGACTTATTACAATGTATCTCTAGTGCAATATTTTATGCTGAAACATATCTGTGCAACTATACAATAATTAACAAGTAAGACAAATTACACATGCAAAGCACAAAGGAAACGTATATTTATGAAATGTGTACCAGATTCATTACACTGTTCTTAGTTAAAACACAGTAATGAATGAGGTATCAGGTGATAAAAGTTAGTACCATCCATACAAACAAACACAGAAGCTAGATTCCACCACTAATGTAATCCCAATGTGTAGCCCATGCATGAAAAAAGAACATGTCAACAGATGTGAAGTTCATATTAATATAGATATATATTGTAGATACAGATGTGTGTGTGTGTGTGTGCACATGCGTACACACACACACACACAAACATATATACAAACAAAACATATACATACAATATACATTATGTGCAGTAGTGCGTTATGTGCGTACATACACACATACACACACACACAAACACACAAACACACACACATACAATTTACCAACATATAAAATTTCCTTTAAAATTTATAACTTTTCACATAATTTCTGTACAAAATTTGGGCAGTTATCAGGTTCATAACTTCAGTCAAAACATGCCTGCACAATACAGAATGGGCAGCTGTCTTGGTGACAGTAACAATACATGTTACAGCTAACTGCATTGTGAACACATCCCTGGTGAAGTGTCCTTTTCCCTGCAGGATAGCAAACAAAGATTATCTCTCTGTGGAGGACCTGCAACTCTTCCTAGAAGGAGAACAAGGGGTAAGACTTCTGCACTGTAATTACACTGAAGTTGCATGGCTTCTGCGAGAGACCGGACAATCAACAACTACTGAGTCAGGTGTCCTGCAGTTTTCATCTTATACTTATACATAACCATGTCTAGAGTGACCAAATCTAAATCTTGAATCACTGGAATGACAGGAAAGGAAAACAAAAAAATAAATAAATAAAAAAAACTTATTTAAACTAAATTAAGGCTATATGTAAAGATGTGCAATGCCAGCCTATTTTTACTAGTTGTATTGCTATTAGTTTCCATTTTTTCTAAGTGGTTTATTTAATGACGCTGTCAACTGCTAAGACAGAATAGTGACAGTGGTAGATAAATAAAGGAATGTGGAGCTCCAGTAATATGACGGTGAAAGGGCAAATCCTAGGTACTTGAAGAAAGGTTGCCTTAGTGTCATTCTGTCCAACACAAACCCCACATTAAATGCCCTAATATTGATCCTTGGCATCCATTTTAAGAAGCCAGCAAACAGTGGCTTCAACCATGGCAAAATTAAGTATATACACTATGCAGTACACTTCCAGCATAATATATCCAATATCAAAACATTTCATATTGCAACTTGACAAGCAAATAAACTGGGGAAAAAAAAAAGACAGAAACATTTATTAACAGCTTAAATGCAGGATATTTCAATAACCATAACTCGACGTTAAGTTGTTCACTAAGGCCAGAAAGATACAAGGTAAATGGTCACTCTATACATACCACAGGAATATATCACTGAAGTTTGATACTCAATTTTTACTTTGCATTTCTGCATATACAAATAGTTGATCTTCAATACAGTAATGTAAATGGTATGCAATAATATTATTTGTATTTTTACTGTTACAATTCAGTAAAAATTTTCAGTAGTCTGTTTAAAGAGAATATATCTCAAAATGTAGCAGAAATATAACAAAAAAATCAGGGTTAAATTAAACTTTGGAGTTAGCTGTTATTAACTCCTTAAAAATGCAAAATGTTTGCCAAAGTGATGTGGGGGAAGGGGAGGATAATTACTTCCTCAGATGCATCAATGTGGAACAGTGTGGTACATGAGACAGTGAAAGCACATCCCCAAAACTAATATATATATGTGTGTGTGTGTGTGTGTGTGTGTGCGCGGTACATTTGGAAGGAGCTGTACTTTATATCCTGAACTGAATCAAATAAACCTCTTTGGATATCATAAATTTAGATCATAATGTAAAGTTTTCAAAAGTTATCTCATCTATTGACGATGAGAGAAGATATAGCTGCAGTGAGCTTTTTTGTCATTTGTTCTGCTGTGCCAGTAGTGTCTGTGTCCAGAACACTTTGTTATAATAGCCAGATGTAGACAGCCTAATTGCATCATAGGGAAACTTAATATAATCTAGTCACAATGAAAAACTCAAAATATCCATTACACATTTCCTTAGGATAATGGACATGATCATCTCATTTTTATAAGCATAATTTTAAGAAAGAAGGTCTCGAATCAGAAGAGACAGCAACATCTGTTTTCAGCACTATATCAGTAATCTCTTCTACTACTCCAAATACTACTCCTACTCCTACTCCAACTACTACTACTACTACTAATTCAACAACAACAACAACAATAATAATAATAATAGAAAGCTCAATTGACATTAAATGTTCTCATTTGTCTTAAATTCAGTTCTTTCGCCAATTTTCATTCATAAATATTCAAGAAATCTGCTGCAGTTTTACATTCGTACATCACACTAACACAATTCCATTTTCATTTCTCATTTGTTTTCAAATAGTGTATGTCATTCCAGCCAAGAAGTTGATCCAACTTTAAAAAAAAGTCAATCACTATACTCTTATTCAAATCTCAAATTTCCATTTTTATCCCTTCATAATCCTTCAGTAATCTCACTCCTATCCCTTCATAATTCCCCAGTACCCCAAAGTAATTAGTTCCTTTGTTTTACAAGACATTACTCATTCTAAGCACAATCTTTGAAGTCATGTCTACAGAACATCATTTCATATTTACTTAACCAATCAATACTGGCCTCAGTGTACTGTATGGACATTTAGTTCTGTATGTGCTGCTAGCCGTGGTGCACCATATAGTCATGAATGCATTTCGAGGTGCTAGATTTGAAACCCATCTGCCCTTGCAATAGACGGAATTTAGACTCCAGCATCATCAAAGGATTGAATGGCACAAGTGATTATTTCCCATTGTAGACATAATTCAGATTTCATGTATAGTACATTATGTTAAAAGAGATCCACTCATAATGGTCAACTCATGTAGCAGTGCTATATCTCCTTATCAACTTTCATCAACCACATATTATCAACTACTGCAATTTATATTTGATCATATAACATAATCCACTATAATACTGAAAAACAGTTAACATACACATAAAGTTCTGTAGAAAGGAAAATATGCTTCACCTGTGTGGAATAATCAACCATTTATGCTCATACATACATTTCATCAATCCATGACATCCCTCAAAGGGCATTCGGATATGAAACATTGTCAGATAAAATGTATATTAAAAATAATCGATCATTACTAAGAACAATACAAGACACAACAGACAATAGTGTAAAATATTATATTCATAATATCCTTATCTTAATTTTGAGAGGGCCAAACTGATCTCCTATAAGAATATTAATCTTCAAAAAATTCTTCTAAAGAAAAAAAAATTTACGTACTAAATACTGTCTTAAAGTTGATAGAAAAGACCTTTTATTTTCTACTAATCTTGCAATGCAATCACATAGCTTATTAAAGATCCTAATGCTCATATAATACACTCCCTTTTGATGTAATGTAAGATTACTTATAGGTTTATGCAATTTTAATTTATTTCTCACATTAATATTATGAACCTCAGTATTGGATGTAAACTTACCCTGGTTTTGTAATGAGAATTTCATTAAAGAAAGAATATATTGAGAAGATATAGTCAGTATTCTCAATGATTGAAATAGTGGTTTGCAGGAGGTTTTGGGCCTAGAACCAGTCATAATTCTTACTATTTTCTTTTGAGCCAAAAATATTTTATTGCTCTCTGAGGAATTTCCCCAGAAGATGATTCCATAATTTATTACCAAATGAAAGTAAGAAAGTAACAATATTCAAATAAATTACTGAACATTTTCTGTCTCACAGACATGCCTCAAAAGTGTGTCATTGGTTTGAAGTTAGAAGTGTTTTAAGAAAGCTATATAAAATTAAATCCCATCATACTCACAATTCTCTCTCTCTCTCTCTCTCTCTCTTTTAACACTAATTATGTGTCTCCACAAGATCAGAGGTACAAGATGCTATGATGAGAAAAATGTCTTCAATGCTTACAGTAAATTTTTTCATCACATTAAATGTGATGCCTATGTCTCTCATGTATTTCACGGCATCAACATCATCAGAACTCTCCTTTTTATATTTTCCTCTTTAACAAGAAATTTATAAAATCCTTGCACTGCTGTGAGTACATCAACAGACTCCCTGAGTATCTAAAACAAAAGCCCATGGCATCTAATAAACTAAGCTTATTTCTGGCTTTTATTTTGGGTTTGCGTGCCTGTCAGTTTCTTTTTGAGACTAAGGTCTTCTATGGAAAAAGACTGGTACACCTTGGTTCAATAGAGTGGAATTTATTTTTCAAAAAATGGCTTTGTAAGTGGCTTCAAAAAGTGAAACTTTAAAAGCTTATTTCTGGCTTTTCTTTTGGGTTTGCATGCCTGTCAGTTTCTTTGTGAGACTAAAGAGTTCTATGGAAAAAGACTGGTACATATTAGTTCAATAGAGTGGAATTTATTTTGTCAAAAAATGACTGTGCAAGTGGCACAAAAAAAATTAAAATTTAATGGGTTTGAAAAGCATACACTGCATTGAAATTGATATTACTAAAGCATTAAAAATTACAATTTCCATTATTTGTGTATGCTTTATCATAAAGTGCTGTAAATAACAATCTTTTGCATTGAAAAAAATATTGTTTTGTTTCCCACAGCCATATTGTTCGTATTCTGTACTGTATTTGTAATGAACAGTAAGGTGCTTATGTAATTCTAAAGAGACTTTGATCTCTCATCGGGTGAGTTAATTACAGTGTACACTTTCTTAGTTTATTTAACGATGCTGTCAACTGCAGTGGCTATGTAGCTTTGCATAAGAAGTGACAGTATAATTATAAATGGTGAGTTGCAAAATGTGTAGAAGGGGGTAAAATTACCATGTCTACATTTCCGTGAAGGAACTGAGGTAAATAATCACAGGGTCCTCAGTTGGAATAAACAGAAGCACTGCCCACTTCATTATAATAATCAAAGGTAGAAAACCACGATTATTTTTCTGATGGAACAGACTACACTGGCATCACAGCCTCCACTTTGCAATTTTTAGGATAGGACAGTTGGTGACTTGGCTGAAGTTTGAAATGGGCACCTCCAACATAAAAATGCAGAGCAATAATAACATGTGTTTAAATGACAATTTATCAAATGCATGACTCACTGCATGACCCAGTGTTTTTCCCCAAAAAAAAAAATTACTGCATTATTATGCACCAACTACAATATATTTATTATTAGTACTATCAAATCAGTCCTTATATTATGGTCTGAGAAATTATGATCTTGTGGCAGTATAAGGCAAAATTCTGCCTGTTCTTAGTTCAGCACCAATCCATGCACAGAGATAGGAGATTGAACATAGAGCTTCATGCATTCTTCACCTTGGCCTTAAATGGACAAGTACAGGCATTATTAATTCTGGTCATTTTACTCCTGGGTAATGAGGCTTTGGTTTGTATTAGGTAGAAAGCTCTGTAGACAACATGGTAGACATAAACATCCACGGTCCTAATGGAAACAGATCTTGGTAGTCCAGCAAATAACGTTAATGTTCTGAGATATCTGTTCTTGTGCTCAAAATATTTTTAAAACTTCGGAATGTTTGGAAAGCCTACGTTTCCTTTTTAATAGGCTCATTCGATATTAAAACCATCTTGAAGGAGACTTGTAGTTGAGGTATATCAGAAGTGGCCAGCATTAATTTTAACCCAGTGGCTTAGCACCCCTTTTATACACAAATATATTTCTGCACAACACAACTGAAAAATTTTAACATGGACTCAATGTTTCTTCAACAGACACACAAACAGCAAATATGATTAGCTTTCTTTAGTGTAATTATTGTTCCATATATTATCCATTTCTTTGTACAAAATACCTCAAACTAACCCAAGATGAGGAGCATTTCCATCTTTCTGACTGCACAGTTCATCTAAAAAAAAAAATACTTGATGGATTTTTATATAATTTATTACTTGCTCTTCATATTTTAAGTTACAGGAGAAGTAATTATCAGTGTATCTGTGTAACTAAATTTTGAACGAAATTTAACTATTATTCAAATCTTTTAAAAATCAATATTCATAACTCATCTCATTTTAGACTTGTTTTGAGAGTGGAGTGGTTACAAAAAATACACATAGCTTAAAACTCTTAGTGTGAAAAACACATATCTGGAATGCCAACCTGGGTAAAACACTGATATGAAGATCAGGAAAACAATTTGTGGCAATGTAGGTTATTGCTTTTTCAATGCTGATGTTTGAAGTCTTCCACCACAAAAATAACTCAATTGTTTACTTGCAATAACATCTAAAGGAATCGTCCTAAATTTTTGTTTACAGTATAAACGGTTCTTTCATAATTTGCCAGTACATTATAACATGTTCCCAACTACGGGCACAAAACCAAATGTTGTGTTGAACTGATCAACATATTTCATAAAACTAGTCTGTTTGTGATTAGAAGATGTAAGTGTAATTATTGGTACCTGTGAATTACTAAGCTTTTGTTTTTAGGAGCGACAAAGAGCAACATACTTCATAAACAACCATACCCCTTCAATGCCTAATCAAATACTGTACAATACTACAGTTATATCAGATTAAGGTTATTTTTTCATGTACTACTTAACAGCAAAAAATTTGTCCTTAAGTCATAAAACTCACCTATGTCAAAAACTGAAAGCCACATAAATAAGGATAAATCTATCAAAAGTTGTATTTTATTTATCAGAATATGTTTTCTGGTACAGAAAACATAACCATGTTCTCAAGGTTTTATGACTAACATATGAAGGTATGATTGACAGATGAAAAGCTACATAGAGGATGTAAATTTCAAGCTTTTGAGTTACATATTTCTATTTTTATTATAATGAATTTAATAAAATGTAACAAATTTTCCTACTTTTCTGAAGTCTACTAGGAGAAGTAACTTCAAACACTGTGAATTTATTACTAATGTCTATTAATGAAGCATTAAGTTTTATACTTATTGCTAACCCATTAATTAAAACACAAGGTTGACCTTTGTTAGTTTCTACTGATTTAGAAAACCCAGTACTTGAAAATTACTATTTAAATTATGGGTTACAAGTTGCAAACCAAATTGCATTTACAAGTGACCACAGACATCCTACTTTGATTTAATATTTATTAGAAATTAACCTGGGAGATTAGCCATGATAAAAAATTGATATTAAATTGTACGAAATCTTTGGTCATCTCACTCAGGAAATACCCAGATTATTTTGACATAATGTGAACTGACTTATGTACATTTTTCTCCTAATATAGGCAAGAGAGAGGCAAGGAAAACAGATAAAAACCCTTTAAATTATTCTGTTACTTATTATTCCACCTCTTCAGCATAACATATCTGCCTTATGCAAAATCAACTTGTTATAGGCTTTTTATGAGAGAAGGTACATAGAATTACACTGTCTTCTACACAGAAAGATGTATGAATGTGTAATTATTATTGTCCTTAATCTATTAAAAACAGTACAGTAATTTCAAAAGTAGGACTCAATACCTTGTTTTAAAAGAGTTTCAGCATAATTATTCATGAACCAGAGAAAAAAACTACTTAACTAAATAAATGACTGAGCTTAAAAATTTTAGCATCATTATTTAATCATCTTCACTAATATGATCATTAATGTGAGAAGGAGAAACAAATTTAAACAAAACTTAGAACCATATGATCACTCTCAATACATCTCCTGTACACTTGAATTCATCCACAGCATAAGGGAAAATATCTTATTCCACTGTTTTTCACTGTTATTTAGTACAGAGTTTTTTACATTGTATGTGGCACAATCATACATTAAAGCTTAATTTCTTTGGTTACTGGAAATCCCCTTGTGGAGTAACATTTAATGAGCTGAGAAAAAAGAAATCAGTGGCAAGGTTACTATTGCATGTATTAAGCAAATATTCAATTTAAAGGGGAACAAAAATGACAATCCCTCAAGCATTTATTCACTGGCACACAGACATATCACCTGACAGTTATTGTCAACTGATTCTCTTGAGTTGAGCGGTCATAGTGATTCTGAAAACACAATTCATGACCAGCTTTCATATAGGATTGATTATATGCTAAGTTGCTACTGAACATCTTCAATATAGAAGTGTTCAGTCTTTCAAAGCTTTGTGTGTTTTGTACAATGCTCTCTTCTGTGATGATAACTAAATGTGAAAGAAAATTAATTCAATTTAATGCTGTATACTAATTTTTACACTGTTGTGTTGATACAGATGTCAGACTTAACACAGGAGAAGTGCATGGAAATCATCAATCACTATGAACCAACAAGTGAAGCACGTGAAAATGGGCAACTACTTATAGATGGTAACTGTACTGCATGATTCTAATTCTAATGATTCTAAGTACTACATATGTCTCACAACTAACAAACAGTTAACTAATCGACATGCACTGTAACAATATGGTAATAATGGAAGATGTTTATGATTGACTTATTGCAATCACTAACACAAGAAAACTTTCCAGTTCTGGGAAGTGCCTCATTCTAACCAAATCAAGGAAGATGATATGGGCAGTTTTAAGTCATGTGTGGGAGAGGTTAAAAGTGTATAAAATTTTGGTTGGGCAACCTAAATGAAGGAAACTATCTGGAAAACCTTGATATAGATAAGAGAATAATATCAAAATGGATCTTAAAAGAAAGAGGGTTGGAGTGTATGGAAAAGTTACATCTGGTTCAGAACAGCAACTAGTTTGGGCTACTGCAAAGACAGCAAATTACCTCTTTGCCCAAAAATGCCGATAATTTCTTGACTAACTGAGTGACTACTGGTTCACCAAGACAGACTCTATTACTCTATAACTGATCAGATGAAATCCTTACAAATATAATATCTCAAAATTGCTTAGCACACAGCATGATGAACTGGTGCATTCTAGTGTGCAGCAGTAGGGTATTATAGGTTATGTGCACATATCATCCAACTTTTTACCTCAGAAAGGAAAGAGATATACTTTCAAAAAATGTTTACTTTTTTTTTTGTATTTTGCAAATATTAACAATGGGCACAATCCAGAAGCCAAGTACTCATAATGTAAGATACCACTGTCAGAATTCTAAACTACTGAATTGTGCTATTAAGTACTAGCTATTGTGAGTTCCTCACAACTAAAAACAGAGAAAATTCAGCTGATTCAGAACAGTAAAAGTAGGGCAACAATTTATACAGGAGCATTTTTCAAATCCTTAGCTCAACAAAACATTCGGTTCTCCTCGCAATAAACAGGCATAATCTTGGAAAGGCCACTTTACCTAAGAAGGAAGCAGACAATTTCCTCTAACTTCTTCCTACACCTTCAAAATTAAGACAAATGGAAATCTTATACAGCATCATCTTACAAAGAAGTGTATTATGTAACAAAAAATAAATGTGGCACATAAAAGGACTGTTGTTCTGTTTGTCATGTAACAGGTTTCACCAAGTACCTGCTGTCAGAAGAGTGTGACATCTTTGAACCTCTGCATAAAGAAGTGTGTCAGAACATGAGGCATCCACTTACCCATTACTTCATTTCTTCCTCTCACAATACCTACCTACTTGAGGACCAGTTGAAGGGTCCATCTAGTGTTGAGGGCTACATCCGTGCTCTTGGCAATGGATGTCGTTGTATTAAAGGTGAGAAAAATGAGAAATACATCTGTACATCCAAGAACAGGGTTTGCATTTTAAATATTCCTTTACATATAATGGCAAAAAACAAAGTTGTCCCTGCATATGCCACAAAGTCATACAGGGAAGTTGAGGCATAGCCCCACTTATTCTTAAGCTTGGTACTGGATTCAGGTGAGTGGTCAGTTTCACGTCCAGCCTGATTTACCTTCACAGAAAGAGCCTCTTTTACCCATTCAGTACGAGGCCAGTTAGGCCCCAGAGATGGTTCGGATTCTTAAGAGAAGAGATAAATATCTCACCCCTACTGGGAATCAAACCATAATTCCTCAGATGTCCAGGCCATACCCTAGTCATGACACCAACTATGTTATGCAGAAATAGCTCTATCAGTTGTTGGACTCTGGTTGTACAGCAAATTTCTTCTAGTTTTAAACATATAATATTTACGTCAATTCTTTTTATAAATTTGTCTGTCATTAGGCTCAAAAGATGGAGGACATAAACATGGCATGCAAGTGCTCCTCCCCTCCCTGACACACACACACACACATGGATGTATACATGTACATAGTGCACACATGTAACCAGATTTCCTTTCCAATGTCATGATCACATGACTCATAGATACTAACAAACGAAATACACCATCAAACACAATATTTCAATGTCATATAACACTGTGCTGCATGTTTCAGTTTGCCTGAACCATCATCAGGCACTTCTAACAATAACAATTTAAATAACACAAGTGCATTTTAACATGCAATTTTGCTGTTCATGAGATCTCATTAAATTCTACTTATTAAAATAACAAACATGATATGTACTACCCTTTTAACAAATAGTCAAAATTTCATGAGATCTCACCAACAGAACAACTGCATGCTAAAATATATTCATGTGTTTTTAAGTTATCATAATAATAAATGCCTGTTGATGGTTCATGTAAACTGAAATATGTAGCACAGTGTTATATAATATTAAAGTGTTGCGTTGGATAGTGTACTTCATTTGTTAGTATAAAAAAAACATAACTGGATGTATTAGAATAAAATTCTCACAGATGCTGTTTGCCATATCCTGGTACTGTTTGCACTTAGAAATCAGTACAACACACTGTGTAATATGGACGGCAAAACGCCAGGTGACCTGTGTTATGTTCCTGGTAGGAGCAGAGATATTGCTTTTCAACAGTACCCAGACTGAATGTGGTGCCTTCCTAGCCTCCTATCCAGTGGGTACTTGCTGATCATCCCTGAGGGATGACATCAGTTGGGACATGAAGCCTATCACTTAATCCCATCACATGCCAAAGTCTAGAATGCAAAGAATTCTGCCTCCAAACATAATGTACAACTTCGCAGCATTATGCTAGGACACCAGGATAACTTCATCATTACCATACCCTTAGCTATTTTCTCTGGATTTCAGCACCAAATAATTACACTTTTGCCATTTATGCAAACTGTCATTATGATATGCTGACTAATGACATTTGGTGCCTTTGAAAGTCATAAATTACAAACTGCATTCAAATTACTATTATTTATATACTAATACTATGCACTTACTAATAAGACACTTAAGTAACAATATCTGATCACATCTATTTGCTTTGCTATTAAATAACTGCACCGCAAACTTTTATCAGCACATATCATATCTCATTCAATTTAAAATATCAAAGTTTTCTAACAAGGGGTTCCTGTTTGCAGTTGACTGTGTAGATGGGCCAGAGGAACCTCTTGTGTATCACAACAACACTCTAACATCCAAGATATCATTCCGAGACTGTATCGAGGTGATCAAAGAATTTGCCTTCATATATTCACAGTAAGTGTACTAAAATACTTTGTGGAGTAAAGAAGCAGTTACCCTTCAATACAATGTAATGCAATTATGTGCTTCAAATACTCATTTCTCATCAAATATTATGCTTTATAAACTACAATACTACACAGCTCAGCACAGTCTATTCACACGCTATGAAAAACTCAGATCTTGCCACCATCTTCTTGAGAAGACGGTACTCTCAGATGCTCAAGAAATTCCCTGAATTTTATGAGCTTGAAAGTTTATTAAGGTGTCTCAAGGAACATGCTACTAGAACTTAACCTGAGTCACTTGAATCCACACCACCTACTAAATCCTCTTTCTCTATTATACGTTTTAAATCATGCTTCTCTTACTCTCAGATTTCCCAGTTAGTACCTTCTTTTATGGTTTCCCAGCAAAAAATCTCAGAAATTTCTCATGTCCTCAGATATGCCTTCAAATGCTAAGCATTTTATCCTCCTTGCTGTAAACAGCCAAATAACTTTTTGCAACATGTATTAATTCAGAAACTCAAGCTCCTAATTACCACTATTGCTGCTGCTGCTACTGCTACTTACTTACTACTACTATACTACTACTATTACTACTACTACTGCTGATGCTGCCACTGCAGCCACTGCTGTTGTTGCTGTTGATAATGATATTTAAATTGTGCTTATTGTTACTTCCTCTCTCTCCAAGTTTCAAGTATTCCCACACGCAGCTTCTACTCAAATGGCCACAGATAAACTATGATGTTCCAATAAATGCTGGTCCCTTAGTAATATGCCATTCTTTCCTAACAAAATTTTGTGCAGACCTATAAAAAAAACCTCTTTGATGGCATCAACACATTTCGTGTAGGAGGCATGGTACATTTATACCAAAAGTCTTGGTTTTGAGACCAGCTGGATTCACTGTAGATTTTTTTAAATGCCTTCCCTTTCCTCACCATTCCAAGGTTGAAACTTTTAAAAATGGAAAAAATCAAGTCATAAATTCATGTCAATGTGAAGCT
>Ga0123353_10006557_pt1 | contig 15520 bp, 17 predicted proteins | sample TergutLab28metaG_3_FD_92763 | JGI IMG/M metagenome (GOLD analysis project Ga0123353, IMG submission 92763) | Labiotermes labralis P3 segment gut microbial communities from Petit-Saut dam, French Guiana - Lab288 P3 | ecosystem: Host-associated > Arthropoda: Insects > Digestive system > Gut ... | reverse complement strand
GCCTGCCCGCCTACGTCGGATTTTTCCAATTTGTCCACAATGCCCGCCGACGCGGAAACTCACTGCTCCGAACCCTGATCGAAGCCCTCGTCTGCATCAATCCGGTTGCGGAATAGAGCCATGTTTTTTTTAGCACGGAATACAATGTTTTTTAGCCACGGAATGCACGGAAAAACACGGAAGGAACAAGCGCAAAGTGAAAAGCGCAAAAGAGCAAAGTGAAAAATATCTTTGCATTTTGCGCTTGTCTTTGTTTTCCGAATCAAAAAATAATCCCTGTTATTGGTCGTCACATAAGAGTTTGGCAGATATAAAAATGCTCTTGACGCTCAATCGATAAATTGTTATCTTAACCGTGAAATTTATGACGTGGACACGTTCTCGGTGTTCTGCCGTCATGGAAAAGGATTTCTCATTTTCACCTATCCCCCTCGGAAGTCAAGGAAGATCGCTATGACCCAGATTATTCATTTTAATCAAACTCACCAAACAGCAATTCAGCAGGTTCCTCTTCTCGATCTCAAGCGTCAATATGAGCAGATTCGTGATGAGATGAACAACGCCCTCAAACGGGTGAACGATTCCGGCCAATTCGTCCTTGGTCCGGAAGTCACCGCTCTTGAAAACAATCTGGCCGCTTATTCTCAGGTCAAACATGCCGTCGGTTGTGCTTCCGGAAGCGACGCCCTGCTTTTGGCACTGATGGCCCTGGACATTCAGCCGGGCGATGACGTGATCGTTCCGAGTTTTACGTTTTTTGCAACGGTCAGTGCCGTGACCCGTTTGGGAGCAAATCCGGTGTTTGCCGACATTGATCCGGTGTCTTATAACATCAGCCCGGATCATGTGCGTCACCTGATCAACGATCGCACCCGGGCGATCATTCCGGTGCATCTGTTCGGCCAAATGGTGGAAATGAAAGAACTGCACGAAATCATCTACGGAAAAGAAATCGCCTTGGTGGAAGACTCCGCCCAAGCGGTTGGCGCCGAACTGGACGGTCGAAGGACCGGCGGCTGGGGCGACATGTGTGCCTTGAGTTTTTATCCGACCAAGAATCTCGGAGGAGCCGGCGACGGTGGAATGGTGTTGACAAACAACCCTGATTTCGCGAAAAAACTGAAACTCCTCCGCGGACATGGAATGGAACCGCGTTACTACCACAAAATCGTGGGAATCAACAGCCGGTTGGACTCCTATCAGGCCGCCGTGCTGAATGTGAAGCTCCCCTACCTTGATCAGTGGACGACCATGCGAGCTCAGAACGCCGAACGTTATGCCGGATTGTTTGCAGACGCGAAAATCGACGAATTCATCGAAATTCCAAAGAAATTGCCGCATCGGCGTCATGTTTGGAACCAATACATGGTCCGTGTCAAGAATAATATGCGTGACACGCTTCGTGCCTCCTTGACCGACTCGAAAATCGGAACCGACATCTACTATCCGCTTGGTCTTCATGAGCAGGAGTGTTTCGAATATCTCGGTTATCGACCCAAGGACCTTCCGGAAACCTATAAGGCAAGCCGCGAGATTCTCGCCCTTCCGATTTTCCCGGAACTGACCGGGCAGGAACAAGAACACGTCGTGCAAAACATCAAGACGTTCTGCGAGCAACAGGCGTCTCAACGCGTTTTTCCCGCAACAGCCAAAGAAGCCGCATAAAATTTGCGTTTACCCGCTATTTTTACCGGATTCTCTAGGAGATAAAGAGAGTAGGGGGAAAGAGGAAAGGAAAAAGAGAAAACCTTCTCCCTTCCACCTCTCACCTTCTCCCTTTTATCAATCATTCTCCGTTTTTTCTTTCATGTCGAAAATTCCTTCACCGAAGGGAGGCTCCCCTTCAGTACGGCGCGAAACTTTATGCGGGCCGTGGAGCCGATGATAGTTCCCCATGTGAACGATCGAAGAAACCGTTGTTTCCTGATCATAATCGAAGTCCTCGTTGTAGTCGTCGTAAGAGGAAACGTAATCCGGCGACTGGGCCTTGATTTTTTCCTCTTCAAACGCCTCAAGCACAATGCTTTGGATCTGTTCGCGACAAGAGGAATTGATGGGGTGGGCAATGTCCGCATAAAGTTTTGCCCGACCGGTTTCATAACGTTGAACGCCTGACGAGTCAAGTTTACTCCCGCATTGATTGCAGTAGTTGGCCTTGGCGTGATTTTTCACCCGACAACGCGGACAGTGTGAGGTGAGTTTTCGACTCGGCATGGCAACGAACGGTCCATTCGGCCCGTCAATGATTTTCAAGTCCCGAACGACAAAGCAGCCATCAAAAGTGATTGAGCAAAAAGCCTTGAGTCGGTCGCCGGGATCGTCGGTGAGTTTGATGCGTACTTCGGTGATTTCCATCTCGGTATCTCCTTTTCAAACCTCATGATACACAATTTTGTTCAGTCTCAGACTCTATCATCAATTTCGACTTCTTCTCAGAAGCGAAATACTATGCGTTTGAAAAACGTCTCCTTCATGAAGACTCCGTAATCTTCCTGCGACATAAGAGGCATGTCGCCTGTTGCGACAAATTCCAAAAAAAGCCGTGCCGCTTCCGCTCATCTGGAATGCCGGGCAATCCAACCGGGCAAAAGTGTCCTTGATGCTCTCCAGTTTTGGATGCAATTCGAAGGCCACCGACTCGAAACGGTTGAACATTTCCCGAAAAACTTGTCGCCGGTTTCCCTGTTTCAACCCCTGAATCAATGCCTCGGGGTTTCGCGTCTTTCGTGTCATCGACACCAAATGTCCAAACGCATCTTTTGTCGCGATTCCTTGAGGCGGTTTCAGGACAACAATATCAAATACAAATGATGTCTGCACTGGTGTGACCGATTCTCCGCGTCCCGTACCGAACGAGGCCCCCGGGATGAAAAAAAGCGGGACATCACTCCCGATTTTCGCTCCCAATCCCATCATTTCGTCACGGGAAAGTCCGAGATTCCAGGCACGATTGGCAAGCATAATCGCAGTGGCTGCGTCGCTGGACCCTCCGCCGAGTCCTGCCTGAAGCGGAATTCGTTTCAGGAGTTTGACCTGAGCGGCTTGTTGAACATGACACGTTTTGCGTACCAGTTCAAGCGCGTCAACCACCAAATTTTGTGCGTCGGCGGAAAACAGTGTGTCTATGTTGGTGTTATCGGTCGTTTTTCGGTCGGAGAAACAGCACTTTAACGAAAATTCAATATTTCCTCCGAATTTCGGTAAAAAATACAGGGTATCATAGAGAGTGATTGGACAACACACGGAAAAAACGTTATGATAACCGTCTTCACGTTTGTTCAAAATCTCGAAAAAGAGGTTGAGTTTTGCCGGTGCCCAACCCATCCATGTTTGTCCATCAAAATACATTGTGCCCATCATTGTTTTGGCCAATGCAGCCACGTCATGAAATCACTCAATAAAAAATGAACCCTGAAAGAATGATTGCTTGTGTCATAAAAGTTTGCCCACGTTTTCAAGTTTTTTGATTCCGAGCACCGCAGCTTCCTTACCTTCGCTACGGCCGGGCGCTGCTGCCAAACTCTTATGCGACGACCAATAAATACCATTTTAGTCAATCATTACTGTTTTTGTCAAGAAAAAAATAAACAAAATAGACAAAATTTAAAATTTCGAGTATAAAATACTTGAAGGAATGCGGACGTATTTTCATCACTTTTTGGCATCTATTGTTTTTGATTACACTTTATTGTATTGGCTGTTTCTCTCCTAAAAATTTCTTTCCAAAAATGTTTTCTCGTATAACAATTATTGGTCTCGGAATGATCGGCGGGTCGTTGGGACTGGCCGTTCGTCGTTTTTTTCCAAAAACGATCGTTGTCGGATTCGACACAAATATCGACCGGCTTCTTGTGGCGCAAAAAATTGAGGCCGTTCATGAAATCCATGAAACGTTGGAAACCGCCGTCTCGACAAGTGACTTCGTCATCATAGGTACGCCGATACGTTTTGTGAGAGATAAAATCATGGAATCGGCCCGTTTTGTAAAAAATTCCGCCTTGATCACCGATGTGGGAAGCACGAAACAGGAAATTTGTGCCGGCATTCACGCCGTTTTGCCACTTGCAAACCATTGCCGCTTCATTGGCGGACATCCCATCGCAGGAAGTGAGAAATCCGGTCCGGAACATGCCCGCGTCGATCTTTTTCACAAGAAAACGGTCGTTCTTACACCGGATGCCGAAGATGATCCCCGTGACGTTCGGAGTTTGCGCGAATTTTGGGAAAAACTTGGCGCCGAGGTTGCTTTTCTTTCACCGCAGGAACATGACGCGGTATTTGCCATGACGAGCCACCTTCCTCATGCCGTTTCATCGGTTCTCGCCGCTGTTTGTGACGAAAATTACCCAAACGGGTTTTTCGGAACAGGTTTTCAGAGCATGACCCGCTTGGCTGAAGGTGTCCCCAACCTTTGGGGCGATGTCTTTATGAGCAACCGAAATGCTTTGGCAAAAATGCTCGACCGGTTTCAGTCGCTTTGTACAAAACTGAAAGTCGCCCTGGAAGAAAACGATCAGGAAACGGTTCTCCAAATCCTTGAGTCGGGATACCGTTGCCGCCGGAAAGAAAATGACAGCCGGAAATAAAGTATAAGCCGTGATCTGTGATCGCGGAATGACGCTTCGGTATAACGTCACTCCAATCTTAGGATTTTTTTCACAAATCGCTTGAAGCCCTGATGTTTCTGGAAGAACAACATGACACGGTGTTTACCCAACATGTTGAGAAGTCTGTCGGTGAAGCGAAGCTGTTTGAGACGCTTTTCGTAACCGGGCAATTGGTAGAGAATCGACTCCAACCGATGGGCGATTTTGTCCTCATGGAGTTCTTCCGCCTTGGTGATTCCTTTTTTCACGGATTCGGAAACCGCCGGGATGAGGCCGTAAAGTTCAGAAGTCCCGAAAATCAGGCTGAACTGGACATCAATGTTCCTCTCGTGACAATACTCAACGATTCGGGGAATCTCCTCGTGGTTGAGTTTTTGGATGGAACAGGAAAGCCCGATCTGGCGGACGCGGAGACGACCTTCGTCGCGATACCGGATGAACCGTTCCATGTTTTCCATAACGTTTTCGTATTTCGCCCCCAGCCGGATTTGAGGGAACGCCTCCGGCGAAAGCGAATCCACGGAAAAGATGAACTGTCCCAGTCGCAACTCCGAAAGCTGATCCAGCAATTTTTGATGGACCATCGTTCCGTTCGTCACGGTCGAGATATGAACCTGAGGATTCTTTCGGACGGTTTCACCGAAAATGATCTCGCGTGAAAGTTTGCAAAAGAACGGTTCCCCGCCGAAAACGTTCAGATCATTCAAATAGGGAATCAACTCATCAATCGTTTGCTTGTAAGCCTCGCCGACTTCTTCCGGCATGGCACTGTGAACGTTGCACATCGGGCATCTCAGGTTGCAGATGCTCGTCGGATGCAGTTTCAACCGGATCGGTTTGGCGTCGATCACCTCCTTTTTTTCGCGGACCGCGGCGACAACATTGAAAAGATTTTCCTTGAACCGGTCGGAAAATGTCTCGAACTCTTCCTGGGAATAATCGTAAAATCCCATCGCGTTGTTCTCGAAACCGACGCAATCTTTGGGACAGTACCTGAAAAAATCCTTTTTCAGGTAGGAATCCCTGATTTTCCGTGCTTTTTCCTCGTTCCAAAGTGGCAGGAAGCTCGTCGGACTGTTTTTTCGCACCGTTCCGAGGTCTTTTTGGATCCAACAACAGAACCAAAAATCGCCGCCAAGCTCCCGTTCTTCAAGTCGCGTCCACGGAACAGTACACGGGAAACATCCCTTGCCGTTGAGGGTCTCGTAAATTTCCTGCACTGAAAAAACAGGGGACGTCGTTTGCCGGATTTCTGGCATGAGTTTTTACGGAGTGATTCTTTGTAGTTACTAAGTCCAAATGGAACTGATGCCCGGCTTGGCAATCGGGTAGTTGCCGTCGGCATCGGGGAGCACCGGAGCGGGGCCGTCCGCGGTCATCGTTTCGAGTCCCGGGGCAAGAGAGACGTTCGAGTTTTCCGCCTGTTCCCATGTCACTTCCTGACCGGTTTCCACGGCCATGAGTCCCAGAATTCCGACCATCGTCGCATCGGCACTGTACTTGGTTTCATTATGCGGTTTGTCGTTGCGGATGGCGTCAAAGAAGAGATCGTGTTCCGTCTGATAAAACTGGTTGAATTCCCCTTTATGCTCCCAGATCATGTCTTCCGGTGCACGTTTCCATGTTTTGTACAGTTTCGGTTGGCTGATTCCTTCTCCGAGCACGGCGGAACCTTTCGTCCCTTGCAGGACGCTCCCGAAGAATCCCCAACAGTTGTTCAGATGACGACCATGGGCAAAAAGCGTTGTTCCGTCAGGAAAACGATACTCGGCGCCGTAATGATCGAAAAGCTGATCTTTTTCCGTCCGGACATGACGTCCCCCCATCGCCTGCGCGGAAACCGGGATCATCCCTTTCGCCCAGCAGCAGATGTCGAGATTGTGAATCAACCAGTCCAGAAGGAAGGAACCGTTGAGCCAGGTGTAGTTGCTGTAATTGCGAATCTGGTGGGCCAGTTCCGTTTCATCGGGAGACTTGGGGGCGAAACCGACAACACCGTGCATCCGGTAGGCCCAGCAGGTGACCAGGTCGCCGATGGCCCCTTGGTGGACCTGGTCAATCGCCGAACCAAGTGCATAAGAATGCCGACTCATCAGTCCGCTGGCAACTTTCAGATTCTTCTCTTTGGCCCGTTCACCGGCCTTACGGATCCGCCGGACACCGGGGGCGTCGACGGCGAACGATTTTTCCATGAAGACGTTGACGCCTTTGTCGACGGCGTATTCGACGTGGGGTGGCCGAAACGCCGGCGGTGTCGCCAAAAGAACGACGTCACCCGGTCCAAGCAAATCAATGGCATGTTTGTAGGCGTCGAGCCCGGCAAAGCGGTGTTCCTGGGGAACATCGGCTTTTTCCCCATGCTCTCCTTTAAGCATGTCACAAGTGGCGTTCGCTCTGCCGGCAAAAAAATCGGCCACGGCAACCAGTTTCGTCGGACCTTTGGTGGAAAGTGCCTGGGAGGCGGCACCGGTTCCGCGTCCCCCGCAACCGACAAGCGCGATTTTAATCGTGTTGTTCTCTCCGGCGTGAACGAAACGACTCACCCCAGATGTCAGAAGTGTTCCGGCGGCAATGACTCCCGTGGTTTTCAGAAAATCACGACGATTGGAGTGCAATTTTTTGGGCGTACTCATGGTTTTTTCCTTTTGGTGTTGATGTTGAAAAGTTGATGTTGAAAACAAGTGTTGATGCTAAAAATTAAGTGTTGACGTTGAACAAAAAAGCACCCGATGGACCGGGCGGCAAGATTTTTCACCATTTTTACTATTTTTTACTTCGCAATTTCAGTGCAACGGGTTTCGCGAATGACGGTCACCTTGATTTCACCGGGAAATTGCAGTCGCTCCGTCAGCGACTTCACAATATTTCGACAAATTTGGGCCGCCGACTCATCCGATGTCTGGGATGACGAAACCAATACCCGCATTTCACGTCCCGCCTGGACCGCATAAGCCTGTTCGACACCGGAAAACTCATTCGCGATCGATTCCAGCTCTTCCATCCGTTTGATGTAGTGTTCCAATGTTTCGCGACGGGCTCCCGGCCTTGACGCGCTGCAGGCATCTGCAGCGGCAACAATAACGGTATAAGGATTGTCAATCCGGAGGTCGTCGTGGTGTCCCAGGGCAGCCTGAACCACTTCAAACGGCTCACCGTAACGTTTGAGGAGGTCGGCCCCGATTTTCGGGTGTCCTCCTTCGAGTTCGTGATCTGCCGCTTTTCCAATATCGTGAAGAAGTCCGCAACGACGTGCCAGTCGTTCGTCGAGTCCGAGTTCCGCGGCCATCAATCCGGAAAGGAACGCAACCTCAATCGAATGACGGAGAACATTCTGGCTGTAACTTGTCCGAAAATACAAACGTCCCAGAAGATTCACGATACGATCGTTCAGTCCGTGAACATCAACCTCTTCACAGGCTTCCACACCTGTTTTTTGAACGAAATTTTGAATATCTTTATCGGTTTCCGTGACGATTTCCTCGATTCGGGAAGGATGAATCCGTCCATCCGCAATCAGCCGGGTCAATGAGAGCCGGGCCACTTCCCGACGAATGGCGTCGAAGGCACTCACAATCACCACGCCGGGCGTATCGTCGATAATGACATCGACCCCGGTTGCTTTTTCAAACGCCCGAATGTTGCGCCCTTCACGACCAATGATCCGGCCTTTCATGTCATCGTTCGGAATGTCCACCGTGCTGGTCGTCGACTCGGCGGTATGAGCGGCGGCGTAACGCTGAATGGCCAAGAGCACCTTTTCGCGGGCGATCTGCTCGCAACGCTCTTGCGCGATTTTTTCATGGCGCAACACGATGGAACCGATCTCGTCGCGGAGGTCGTTTTCAAGCGACTTGAAAAGACGTTGCGTCGCTTCATCCCGAGAAAGACCGGAAATCTCATGCAATTTTACCTTTTCTATGTCGATCAACCGGTGAAGCTCCTCCTGACGCCGGTTGTTTTCCTCGAGTTTATCGCTCAGCCGTCGCTGGGAAGACTCCACCAGCTTTTCCTGCTTGCGAATATCGTCGGATTGTTTGTCGAGAACGTCCTGGCGTTTGTCGAGTGAACGTTCCCGCTCATGAAGCTCCTGACGAATCTGCCGAAACTCTTTGTCTGCTTCCGCCTTTTGCTGAATTGCCTGTTCTTTCAACGCAATATCAACTTCGCGACGTTTGGTTTCCGCTTCATGTTCCGCCCGTTCGAGAATGTCTTTTGAGAGCGATTCAATATCTTTGCGACGTGCCCTGTTAATCGTGTTGAGAATGAAATAAGTAGCAGGAATTGTAACAACCCCTGTTCCAAGCACAAGAAGTAAGTTATGGATTGTTGTGGTCCAATTCTGCACAGTGCCCCTCACTGATTAAGCCACAATCGTAATTTCCAAGGCAGGTTTGGTTCTAAGGCAGGCCGGAACCAGTCATCCGGAACCTGTCATAGGGGGGAATCACCGTCAAAAAGAATTTTGTTCGGCACGACCAATCCGTTTTTGGACAAACACGGGAATCCGACCAGTGGAAAAGTCGCTGAGAGATTGAGAGGAAAACGTGTCGCCTCTTTTTTTGAAAAAACGTGCCAATAAACAAAATGCAAGGATAGAACGCAATTCCGTAATTTTCATAAAAGGTTGGAATACACAAAATATCTCCAATTGTTGCCTTTTTCTCTTGTTTTTTCAAACAAAAAAAAGTCACAATGATTGCAAGAAAAATGAAAAATATTCCAAAAAACATCATAAAAACAAAAAATGCCCCGAAACCTTAAAAATTCTTTTCAACAATATTCCCCGAATCAAAAAAACCTACGGGAAGAAATATCCGATCGTACAGAGTTAATGTTAGTTGTAAAATATGATAAAAGAAATTTGAGCCAAAATCATCTGTCTGGCGTACAAATCCCTAACCTTTCATTTTACCGAACTCCTGTCATTTTTGCAACAATCTGTCGTTAAGGATGCAATGAAATTTTTCATTTTTTTTCAGGAATCGAACCAGGACGTTTACGCGAAGCCAAAGGCCTGCCAGTTGCCCGTCGGAGACATTTTCAACATCCTATGGTACAATGTTTCACAACTTTCCAAATCGACCAACCCGGAATGTACATAACAAAAGACGTTTTTTTATAAACCTTTGATTTTAGCGGTAATCACGTGTCACTTTATGAATTTGAGCTTCCGATTCGGGTTCGTTATCAGGAAACCGATCAGATGGGGGTTGTTTATCATGCCAATTATTTTACCTATTTTGAAATGGGGCGAACCGAAGCGTTGCGTGCTTCAGGGCGGACCTATCAAGACATGGAAAAGTCCGGCCATTTTTGCGTCGTAGTGAAGGCGGAATGCAATTACAAGAAACCGGCCAAATATGACGACCTACTGACTTTGAAAGTTGTCCTGAAACGTGTCACCCGGGTGAAAATCGAGCATGAATACCAACTTTATCGTGACGGCGAACTCCTCGCGATTGGAAAAACGATCCTCGCCGTTGTCGACCGCAATGGAGCCATCACCGCGGTCCCCGATTGGATGGTTCCAATTGAATGATTCCCAAGGAACAAGTCAAAAAAACCGACCCATAATGCAATAATGCAATTTCACATTGTTTTGTATCAACCGGAAATTCCTGAAAACACCGGGGCGATCGGGCGAACTTGTGTGGCTGTCGGGGCAAAGCTCTGGCTGGTCCGGCCGCTTGGTTTTCAGATTGATCACCGCCGGATTCGTCGTTCCGGCCTTGATTATTGGGAGCATCTCGATCTGCAAATTGTGAATGACTGGAATGACCTTCTCGAAAAGCTGCCGGGTCACCGATTTTGGTTTCTTTCAAAAAAAGGGGAAGAAAATTACACGGAACACGTTTACCGACAAGAAGATGTGTTTGTTTTCGGGAGTGAATCGACCGGACTTCCGGAGTCAATTTTGAAGAATGACAAAAATCGGACACTTCGGATTCCGATTTTCCCGGCGGCTCGGAGTTTGAATCTTTCGGTGAGTGTCGGCGTCGTGGCGTTTGAGGTCCGGCGTCAACTTGGGAATTCCCCCCCTTCAAATTGGTTGTAAATTCCCATACAATACGGTTTTCACTGATTCTCCAAGCGGAATTTCTCCAAAAGCGGAATACGGATTGCCATGAACGAACTGATGGTCTTTTCCGGGCGAGCCAACCCGGAATTAGCGCAAAAAATCTGTGATTATCTCGGTGTTGAGCCTGGAAAAATTCTTGTGGACCACTTTCCGGACGGCGAAACCCGATGCAAAATTGAGCAGGATGTGCGTGGTGAAGACGTCTTCATTATCCAGCCGACCTGTACCAACGTCAACGATTATCTCATGGAACTGTTGATCATGATCGACAGTTTCAAACGCGCCAGTGCCAATCGGATTACGGTCGTGATTCCCTATTTTGGATATGCCCGACAGGACCGCAAGGACGAAGGACGGGTTCCCATCACGGCCAAACTGGTTGCGAATCTGATCACCCGTGCCGGGGCCGACCGTGTTTTGACGATGGACCTTCACGCGGCGCAAATTCAAGGGTTTTTCGATATTCCGGTCGATCATCTGACCGCGGCCCCTGTTCTTGACACGTTTTTCCGTGATCTCGGTTATTCCTGCGATGATGTCGTCGTCGTCAGTCCCGACGAAGGAAGCATCAAGCGGGCTGCCGCCCACGTCAAGACAATCGGAGGGAGCCTTGCGATTATCGACAAACGACGTTTTGGAAATCGTGTCGAGCAGGCAAACCTGATCGGCGGACCCATCGAGGGGAAAATCTGTTTCATTTTCGACGACCTGATCAGCACCGCCTCTTCCATTTGCGGAGCCGCCCGGGTGGTGCATAAACTTGGGGCCCAAAAAATCTATATCGGCGCAACCCACGGCGTGTTTTGCGGAGACGCCATCGAACATTTGCAGGAAACGCCGCTGGAATGTATTGCCGTGACGGACACGATTCCTCTGGCGCCCGATAAAGTTCTCCCGAATCTGACTATTTTGAGCGTCGCCCCGTTGATCGGCGAGGCGATCCGGCGGATTCACTCCCATGAGTCCCTGAGCAAACTCTTCAAGGAAATGGCGAACTGGTCCGTCGGTTGATTTTCAGTGTCCTGATTATTGTTCCGGCCATGGTGAAACCCAGTCGCCCCAGCCGTCGAGGTACATCCGGTAGGCGGGATGATCCCGACGCTCTTGGAGCCATGATTTGGTTTCCCCGACGATCGTCTGCTCCTGTTCCAGGGAAAGCTGCCCGGTCAGTACGGACGTCCTGAGAAAAACGAAATAAGTGTCCAGAACATCACAACGGCAATAATTGTCGATCCGTTCCGTTTCGCCCTGTTCGTAGAGGTCTTGCACCATATCTCCCTGGACGTCCATCTTTCCTGGCTTTCCGATCAGATTGGCGACGAGATTCAGTCCGCCGCTGATTCTCGTCGCCCCGTAATTGGTGAGAATCTCGCAAAGATCGAGGTGAGCCTCGCTGTTGTAACGATTTCGCGGTTGTTCATACGTCTTCGCTTTGATGGCAAACCAAAGAGGAATGGCGACTCCATAACGGAATGCGGCCAACTCCAAAAGCGGAATGTCGAATCCCCGACCATTAAAACTGACCAGTGTCGGCTGTCCGTAAACATGCCAGCCCCGCCAGAATTTGTCAATCATGACGTGGGGCCGGAAATGCGGTTCATCCAGCGAAACAAGATCGATGAGTCGAAAATCCGCCGCGACTTTTGCAACCACCACGGAAACCGGCAGTTGATAAGAGTAGGGAATAAAATCGCTTCCCGATTTTTCCAAAAGTTCATCCCGAAATTTGCGGACCGCTTCATTCGGCTCAATTTCTTCATGAGGATACTTGAGTTTGCTCACCAATTGCGGATCAGCAACACTTTCAATATCAAAAACCAGATAACGAACACTCTGTGACATTTTTCCCGCCATTATAGGATGTTTTTTCATCCTGTAAAGCTGTGGTGATACCGGAGCCGGGCCGATAAGGGGTGGGTATTTGGTCAACAGATGTTCCAACGCAAAGCGTATATGCGATGCAACGGCACGTTGCCCCGCCGGGAGGCATCTTTTAAACGTCCTATGGTGATATGTTTCACAACTTTCCAAATTTACTAACCCGGAACGCACATGTCAAAGGACGTTTAAAGTGTCTCCGACGGGCAACGTGCCGTTGCATTGCCCAGCGTGCCGCTGGACCGCAATATTCCTCACGGGTTTTAACCGGAATCGGTAGGGACGGTCATTTGGCCAACAGACGTTCTAACCGGATTGAGTATAAGGGAGTTGCGACTTAGAGGGAAGTGTCGGGGGGTCGTTGGGGACTTGGATATTGACCCCGAACTTTTTCGCTTTGATGTCGCCTCCATAATCAGCAAGACGGACCCAGAGCAACATGCAGCTGAGAATCATGGCGACGAGTGAAATGGCCAAGGCGATGTCATAAACAGTCGGTTTGATCCCGGACCTGATGAAAAGCAACGGGACGGCAATGATTCCCGCAGCAAAAAGATCGAAAATCAGTAAGAAGAAGATGGTTCCCAGTCCGATCGAGTATTTGAAAAGAAAATAAACGTTGGTGCCCAAGAAAAATAACACGAAAAACAGCAGTACCCCAAGAACGACTTTATTCATTTCGTTATCACGAGGTTCCCGTGGTGCCCGGGGTTTCTTTTCTTTGACCGGTCTTGCTTTTTTTTCTTTTTTTGTCAGCGGCTGGGACATTGTCGCTGCAGAAACAGCGCCGGGAAGGCCCAAAGCATCATGTCCCGCAAATTCTTCCGCCGTCTCTTCCATCGGAGCCAACAGTTCTTGCTGTTCCGACCCAACATTGAAATCAGATTCCGATTCAAAAAATGGATTTTCATCGCTGACATTGCTGCCAAAACTTCCGAGACCACCCAAATCTCCAAGGCCACCGAATAAATCCTGATCATCGGATTGATTGTTGTCGGAATTGCCATCAGAATTGTTATCGGGACTGAAATCGGAATTGAAATCGGAAAAATCGTCAAATAGGGAATCATCAGGATTGGACATGCAATTTTTTCCTCGACGTCAAACAAGCAAGAGAAGAGGGACAAAGTTTGGAATCTATTTTACCCCCTAAACTCCCTATTTTCCATAAAAAACCGTTAATATTTTTGCAGTTTCTCAAAGCGACTCTCAAAACGACGGGGTATCCTGCCAATTCTCCTGTTAATTACCCTGTCGATACAGAACCGGCATCAGCATTTCCGGGCCGACACAATCCGCTGATGACCGGCAAGGTCGCGGAGGATACGAATTTCGGTCCAGATTTTATCTTTCTTGGCCAAAAAATCGGACACTTTTCCGGCAATCATCGGACTGATCTCAATCAGGAGAAAGGCACGACAGTTGAGTCTTGAAGACGCCTGCTCAATCAACCGGAAAATGATCCCTGTCCCATCTCCCGGAGCCACAAGAGCGAGTTTTGGTTCAAAATTCATGACATCAGGTGCCAATCCGGAGTATTCCGCCTCGCCGACATAAGGAGGGTTGCTCACAATCAGGTCAAACTGTGGATTTTCGTCGAATGAGTCCAGCAAATCTCCTTCGACAAACGTCACCCGGTCGGTAACGCCATGTTTTTGTGCATTTTTTCGGGCAATCTCAAGGGCCGCGGTACTGATATCGACGGCAGTGACGTGACATTTCGGGGCATGTTTGGCAATGGAAACGGCGATGGCCCCACTCCCGGTTCCGACGTCACAAATCTGTAATGTTTCGGTTTTCGACGATTTCGCAAGAAGATCAAGGGATTCGACAACGAGATGCTCCGTTTCCGGACGGGGAATCAAAACATCCTGATTGACAATGAAAGAAAGGGAGTAAAACTCTTTGTGTCCGACAAGATAGGCCACCGGTTCTCCTTTGGCCCGACGTTTGACGAATTCGCGAAACTTCGTCCGCTGTGTGTCGTTCGGAACAGAGTCGAACCGGGTGTAGAGTTCGATCCGTTTCCAACCAAGTGACTCCGCGAGAAGAATTTCCGACTCAAGCCGGGGAGATTCGGAACCATTTTTTTTCAGATAATCCGTGGTCCATTCCAAAAGTCTTTTGACACTCCAGATTTCATCTTGCGACATGACGGTTTATGCTTTCTTTTTGCTTCCTTGGCAGGCAGTTGTATGGCAAAAATTTCCATTTTTCAATATTGCGGTCCAGCAGTGCGCTGGGCAATGCAACGGCACGTTGCCCGTCGGAGACATTTTTAACGCCCTTTGACATGTGCGTTCCGGATTAGTAAATTTGGAAAGTTGTGAAACATATCACTATAGGACGTTTCAAAAAAGCCTCCCGGCAGGCAAACGCACGGGCGTTTGATCCCGTAACGCAAGCGGTTGGAACGTCTATTGGCCAAATGCCCGCCTATACTCTGTTTTTTGAATCACGGTTCGCAAATTTTCAAATTTCATGGTGATTCTGTCAGTTTATCGCAAAACCTCTCCTGGTGAGAGTCCCGGCGGAAGTATCGGCGGCAAAATTCGTGATTTTTTCTCTGATTATTGGGCAACTTTTTCTGTTTGATTATGATAAAATGGTAAAAGGGCGTCCCCGACTCTGTTTTTCATGTCGGCGCAGCAGGCAGCGATGAAAGTGGCTCAAATTTTGGTCTCGCATCTATAAGCTCTCGCACGAAAAGCCGGTTCCGGTCGTTTTTCCGAACTCACGTCGGAACAATTTCAGGAACTTAAAACCATGATCCTTGCCGGAGCGCGGGCTTTCGGCTATTTGACCGACCGTTGGACCTCGCGGATCGTCGCCGATTTTATTTTCCAACCAATGGGTCTAAAACCCTCGCCTTCAGGCGAAACCTTTAGGTTTTTGTTTTCATTTGCTATACTGTAGGCTATGGAAGATTATCGCAAAAATTCACATAGTCGTTACG
>Ga0123353_10006556_pt1 | contig 15520 bp, 11 predicted proteins | sample TergutLab28metaG_3_FD_92763 | JGI IMG/M metagenome (GOLD analysis project Ga0123353, IMG submission 92763) | Labiotermes labralis P3 segment gut microbial communities from Petit-Saut dam, French Guiana - Lab288 P3 | ecosystem: Host-associated > Arthropoda: Insects > Digestive system > Gut ... | reverse complement strand
ATATCCATCATCAGGAGCTTGCGACTGTGCTGTTGAATTACCACATCGGTCGTATTGTTCTTGGTTCGATGTGTGTTGGAGATGCGGTGTGGGTGGGTTGGAGTGGTATCCGTGTTGCACGCTGAAGCACGGCTTCAGCCTGCAACACGCGAGATATTTTGGCGTATAAGAAACACTAGTGCCACTCAATCTAGGGTCTCCAGTGAACGTACGGCGTTTTCAAACAAAACGCAACTTAAGTGTTTAAGGCATTTCCTTCCTGTAGAATATAAAATAAGACGACGACAGTCATGAAAACTTGCTTTACTTTTTCGTAAATTTTATGTAACTGTCAGCAATAAGAACTGCTTTTTTTATGAGAAGCTATGTGATTCCTTAGCAGTGAAGTAGGTGGCAACTGATGTGGGCTATTTATCGCGGGAGATGGTAAAATTCCAAACGATTTCTGGGAGGTTGTATGTGTGTTGTTTTGAATTCAACATGTATTTGGCATAGGGTCTAATGTGAGGATATTTGTGTAGACTGATAGAAGTTCTTACTGATGGATGGGTGATCAGTTGCATGGACGAGCTGATCTTCTGACCGTCATTTAAACGAAATACTGTAATTTAATTTCACTACGTACGTGAAAATCTAAAAAAAATAAAAAGTTATTTTCACCGCAGTAGCTACTGAAAAAAAACCCAAAATGTTCATAATTATATTTCAATTTCCTTTTTCATTTTTAAGAGCTTTGTTGCACAGAGTAATTGTTAATTGACTACAGAACGTTATAAACCACTTCAGCTGGTGAGACACGCCATACACTCTTAAGGATAGGGCACAGCCTGAGGATGTTTCAGAAAGCATTACTGAAGAATGAGGCAGATGAAAGTAGGAGAACTTGAATCTTTATTTTTTGTTAAATACTACTAAGATGACAACACCAAGAAGTTCGAGATGTTGGACATACAGAATGCATGGTGTCAATGACAAATGCCGGAAAAGTTTAGGCAAAACCTACAAGAAAAATGCCACTTGGAGGAATCAGGCGTAAGCAGGAGAACAATGAAATGTATTTTGGAGAAGTCGTTTATAAAGAAGTGAAATGAAACAATCTAGCTCAGAAGGGGGCTCTGTGTCCGACTTTTGTGATTACGGCAACAAACCTTCGCGATTCATAAAAAGTGGGCTATTTCTTGTCAAGCTGGTCTGCTATCAGCGCGAACATATTGTCTCTTTTCCGTGGAATTAGCAACTCGTACACTGTATGAAGTACTCACGTCGTGTTTCCTTGGAAACCCTCGGCACAAATTAAAACTCTGTAGTAAAATAAAGTTCATAGTGACGCACTTTCTGCCAACTGGAATAGCTACTTTATGCGAGCATAATTCTGTGGCTTTATAACGTAATGTCACGACGCCCACAAAACACAGCTCTGCTGGTGACTGTAAGGCTCTGACGGTGCATTTTATTGAGCTAAGGTCTATGAAGTTCGAACTGCTTGTTCACCTGCCAAGTTAAACTTATTAATAAGTAATTATGTGCTTTGGTTGCTCGGTAGAGACATTTCAGAGAAACACAGAAAATCTATGGCTTTTTAATGACCGACGGCGCAGGTGACATTTAAAGTGAATGTAAAATTTATTTAGAGGCATCACAGTGCGACTATTTTGACACCTCAGGAAAGGTAACAATGCTCTACAGCATGCATTTTGAATGAGATGTCACAGCTTGGATTTTCACATGTCAGCACGCAGTGGGTTTCCATGTTCGCCCTAAAATATACATAGCCAGACACAGTACTACCTTCCTGATACTTGATGCAACGGACTCGACATTTGACATTAAAACAGAGACACTTTTTTTGCGGAATCATTCAGTGTGGGTTCGCGCATTCAGAGTGTCTCGGCTGTTACGTATGCAATTAGGATATCCTAAATTATTCTTTATTTTATAAAATTCTCTATTTTATTTCCCACTTCAGATCGACTGAGTAAAGGCAAACACTTTATACTGGATCTAATTAACTAACTACTAACTACAAGGAGAAAAGTCCTTCTTTGAGAAGCTAACAGGTCCTCAGCTAGTCAAGAATTTCCCCGCATTTTATGGAACCCGGAAGTTCCTAACCACATTCACAAGAGCCCGCCACCTGTCCTTATCTTGAGCTACAGAGTCCAGTCCATGACTCTCCATCCCACTTCTTGAAGATCCATTTTAATATTTCTTCCCATCTAGACCTAGGTCTTCCAAGTGACTCTTTACATCAGCTGTCCCCACCACATCCCTGTATGTTCCTCACCTATCCCCCATAAGTGCCACACGCCCTTTATACCTGAACACAACGGGAATTGCGCTATTAGTTTTCAACACGTTCAAATTCGAACATTGGAAATGATAAGAGTGAAAATTTTTCAAACATATCCAAATGCAAAATTCCCATAGGCGTTCAATACACCTTGGCATTCTAAACGTCTATGGCTTTCAGAATAATATCAAGAAATATGATAAATTTAATTACAAAATTAGATCCAGCTTTTATATACTCCTTTTGAATAGAAGCAAAGGTTTCCTGTGCCCTCAAAGGAGTCATAGGGGCCAGTGGCCTAATCCAATCATAATCATCAGCACTAGAGAGATGAATTATCATCTTCACGCCAGGCCGCTATTCCTCCGAGAAAAGTATTCTCAATATTCATTGCAAAGGAGCGTGGTTGAAACCCAGAGGTTTCTGAACCCTGCAAAAGAGAAACCCTCTTACGCCACCGGGAAATCAGACCACGATTACTCATTTGCCCCTTATGTAACCTGTCACTATACCTTCTACTTTGCCGTCGTGTTTTAATTACATGAATATATTCTGTAATGTCTTTAACATAGGTTTGTAATTTTAAAAGCTTTTTGTTGATTACTTTCCTACAGAAATTGTGAGCAATACGTAAAGTGTACTGACTGCTAAAAATACCTTTCATTGAAATAGGCAGCCTGTGCGTTGTGTTCCCCTCCGAATTCGTCACACTGAAGCGAGAGCTACAGCTCTTAAAGCTTGGAGATTTTTTATTTTGTGTACTGCCATTCTATTGTTACTACCGGTACACGCTCTTTCTTACCGTCACTTTCTTTTTTTGTTTACCAGCATTACAGAATTCCGGTAGAGCAGCTATAGTTGTTTCCAACATAGAACTTCGCAGTTCCACTACTTTACTACCATCTGTATGAAATTAAAAACGTGTAAATTTGCAGCCGCCTCTAATATCATACGGTCAACACGAAATTGTATCAACTTACATACAGTTAAATGATACCGAGGTACATAACAAGGCATATAAGGCAGTCCTTTCGTGACAATTGTTTAAAAAACGAATAGGAACTCTTAATGGGAAAGCGGTAAATTATAGAACCGTCACTTGACTGTAATAGCAACTGAGTCCAAGGAGCATAGTCCTTCATGAGAAAGCCGTTAGACCATGAGAGGTCATTTAGACAAAGGGAGCCGCATTTTGGGAGGAAAAGTAGGCAACAGCCATGCATAAATGAAGTACAATAAAATAAAATAAAATAAAATAAAATAAAATACTTTATCTTACTTGATAACTTCTTGTTTCTGTTCATCAAAATATAATAGATTAATTTAAGTTTCATATTAGATGCGTAAAATTTATTTAAAAAAAAACAAACAAATTCCCTTTGCTTCAATGAATGTAATTGTATGACATAGTGTCCACCCACATGTTTGGGCCACTCATGTGACTCTCTTAATGGGTGGTTACAACAATAATACGAATACATTTGCAATACGTAGGGAACACTCCATATTTAAAAACCATACCAACCGCATGATTTTTAACTGTGGTTTGGTCCCGTAGCATTATATATATATTTGTATGATTGCTGCTGTCACCACCCTGAAGATTGCCACATGAGTGGCCGAAACATGTCGGTGGACACTATGTAATAAAATCACATTCATAAAACCGAAGTGCATTTGTTGGCTTTTTAAAATAATTTAATGCAGATTAATAATAATTTAGTTATAAGTCCTCATTCTCTAGGGATTTTGCAAAACGCCGCTAGAAGTCGATCTCTAGTGAGTATAAACTACCCAGAATACTATTTTACAGGCAACATGGCGCCAGCCGCTCGCGACTCTCGAGCCGCGTATTGGCATCTCTGTTGTAGACACTTAGCTGGTTAATAAATGAAAGTCCTTCACTGAACCCGCTGTCACGTGCCATCACGGAATATTATACTGCGCTAGTTGAATCGATTTCACACATACCAATATTACGCTGACGTATTAGCGCTTACGTTGAGATCCTGTGTCTCACTTCATGCACGAGATAGCTTTGTATTCACGCCGTCACTATATTACGCTATTAACTAATGGATTACACACCTTCAAAGGGCTTCGACCGATCTCATGCAGTTCACAGTGATACATTATCTGCAACACAGAACGTGGGAACAAACTTTGGGTTAACATAGCTGTAATGATGACGGAATTACACAGCATGCATCATAACTCAATGTAGATGTCGAACGATACTGATGCGACTGTTAAACTTTCCTTAGCGCATGAATACGTTACGCGCCTTATGTGCGATCGGAAAACAATTTTAAATTCAAAGGCTTAGTATATGATATAAACATTCTTAAAAGTTATGAAGTGTATATAAGGTGCGGTAATTCTTGCTCATTTTGTTTTAATTATCTCGAAAATCGGGAAAAGCTTGTTGATCGTAAAGGAGATTTCATTTTACGTTTCATTCTTCTTGTTTTGCAATATTTGCCCCTCAGATACATATTGCAGTGCCTTGTAGAGAACATTTTATTTTATTCTATTTCATTTTATAGATTTCATATATGTTCGTATTATTTTAAGGACGTCTGGGTGCATCCCCTTGTCGAGCAAACCGGAAAGCCAGATCACCTATCACTCACATAGCAACAGCAAATATTTGAAGCTGCAGAAAACTGTTGCTAGGTGAATGCAGAAAATGCTGACATTGACTGAGGAGCGTGGTGTGGTTTGGTAAAGCGACGAGAGAGAGTCTTTGTTTAACCTTCGGTAACGACAGACACCTGGGGAGCAGAGAAGGAGCAAAATTTATAAGATGTGGGCTTTGTTACTAATTATTGTGCCAGGTAAGCGTGGTTAAGTTGTTCTGTACCAAATTGAAATGTAGAAATGATTCGGGTTATATTTGGCTTTGTTTTAGGTGATCAGACTTTGCTTATGGAAATCCCTTTATAGGAAATTGTAATCTTTCTCTAGGAGAAGTACCTTATGCTGTGCCTTAGATTTGATTGGGTTATTGTACCTTCTTTAGTGTTTTATATTTATGTAATATATTGTAGTGTCGTAGAATATATTATGTAGTGAAATACGTCATAGTAAAGTCCAAAGTGGTGGCGGTGGATACCCTTTCTAGGTAATGGTGTCGGTGGCTAGAACGACCGTCGCACCACATTACAACATTTAGGTGTACTGGCTAAATGAAAGCGGCTTCAGATAGAAGTCGCACACACGTCGAGCAGGTTTGTTTAGCGGTAATACGCTAAAATCGCTTTCGAGAGACCCCTGACTTGATTGTCGACTGGGACTTTAAATTTGTGGAGTTGGGTTGTCGTGATTTTTTTCAATACCTCCATGAAAATTAAGTGGTAGCACCTCCATTATGCCACGATTGTTTCTTTCTAGATTCTTCACAATTCGTCACTCACCAACAGTACTGACATTTGGCGCCATGCAATTTGGCACATTGACAGCTAATTTGCTCGAAGAAAACCGCTATAACAAAAGCTGCATAACATTCCGGCCTCTAAACGGGAAGAGTAGAAACTACATGTAAGATCTACACATGCATAGGATAAAAGTAAGATAAGCCTTAAAAGAACGAGGTTGGGGATATTTGAACTGAATTCAACCCAATCAAAAGAAGGGGCAACGAGCAATTCGATTTCCAGGAAACGTGCTTGAATTTTTAAGTAGCTGAGCGACCACCAGATTTTTAAATAGTCCATTTTTATAGAAGTACAGTAGTAGGTATAGCGACTGTACTACCGAAAGCATGGATCGGTTTTCAAAACCCGGTCAGGGCAGAAGAATTTTTCTTCTCCAGACACGGACTGACTGGTTCTGGGGCCCACTCAGATTCTGCTCGAATGAGACCCAACTTCTTTACCATGTATAGAACTGCCGGAGAATGACGTTGACTATTCACTTCAATCTAGAATTGAAGTCGAGGCTGATTGGAACTGCACCTCTGCTGCATGTCTACCTCTATAGCAGGTACACAAAACTCCATCTTCTATAATTTGACGGCGTTAGTGTGAGAACGCCGCCTTTCAACAGAATTACATTTATTCTTTAAATACTTCAAGAAAATAGCATCACATGCCGCGCCTATTTTGCGCAACTTAGCTTGAGAGTTCTAATAATTTTTAGCAAGTTGCAAGTTTCGTATTACTGATTTGTTATGGGATCATAAATGCTCCTCAGTACTCTGTTCTCGAAAATCCTCAGCCCGTTGTGGAGGATCAACTTTTGCACCCGTAAGAAAAATAGGAAAACTTACTGTTTTGTATAAATCGGGATTTAAACTATTAGACAGCAGAGGGGAAGGCAAAATATTACGAAGCCACTATTTGCAATGGAAAAAAAGCATAGTGTCTGGACTTCAAATGAAATACGAATGGCAACCATGAAATATAACGCATAAAATTAAAATAAATAATGCGCATTTGTGAATCAAATGTGTAGTATGTAAAATCAAAGCAATGCCAAGGGTCAGTCCACAGCGCAGTCCGCTCTCCAGCAGGTTGCTTGCTCTCCGCGTGTCCGTGAGATCAGGCACACGTGTGCTAAACACACGTGGCTGCCTACGTGCAAGCGTTATACAGTGCTTCGGGGTGTCTAATTGCATGGACACAAGAATAATAGAAAACAAATTAAACAAAATCTATTTTTAATTAATATTTCAGTTCTTGGATGCAAAACTGCCCAGAATGGTACTGGGATATAAGGAAAAAAATCACATTTTTTGTGAACATCTAGTACACCTAATATTCCCGATTTTTTTTCCAAGTATTACTATGCAATGTCTGTAACACTTTTGAAATATGTTGTTTATATATCTGACTGATAAAGTACTATAATAGGTGGCCATTCTTCTAAACACAAATTTGATCGCTATAAACTCTATCACAAGCGCAGGACATCTTCACTGTATTTTGTGGTTGTTTACAATAAAATTATTATTCACACATGTGTCTCAAAACGTTTGTTTTATCTGAAAAGGTTTGTAAATGCAGTCGTATGAACTGATGTCCTTAGTCAGTTATTACGGCGAAGACACACCAGATAAAGCAGGATGTGGTGTTTTTAGTAAATTTGTGTATGAGTGACAATTCACGTTCTTCGTTTCCCATTGGAAGCAATATTAAACCTTCAAAGCAAAGTGATACCTGCAAATGCAGCCCTGTGTCACGGCTTAAAATTCTGCATTTTACCCACAGACTGTATTTATACGATACATGGAATTCTCAGAACAAACGGCTATTTTTTATGCCAAAGAAGTTACAGGTTCGGTTTATGTAATGGAGACAGCGAACGTGTTTGTGAGGTAGGGACTAAAATTAAATAATTATCATTTAAATGTACTAAAGGCTCTCTAAGTCCAATTTTACTTTACCGAGACGTACATGAGTTGTTCGGCGGGATAAATTTTTACGCGAAAACAAATTGCTGTATTCCCTTTATATGCCTAAAAGATACGATGTAGGTACGCGCCACACTAACGCCACTCATACGGCGGCGATGTGAACTAGACCCAGTTGGCATATAAGAAGAAGAGTATAACAACTAACATGATGATGGCTGCCAGTTGCTGCCTGATGCAGCTGCGTTTCCGCGGGGGTGGGTTTGTCTGCAGATAGTCAAAGATAGGAACGTACGGGGACCTGGGGGTGCAGCGCCGGATGAACCAGGGTGGCATGTTGCAGCGCCGCCCCCGGTAGCTCGGCCGCTGCTGCTGCTGCCGCAGAATAAGCCAGAGGATGGTGCCAAAGTTCAGGGGCTCCCGGAAAGAAAGGCGTCCCCAGATCTGAAAAAAGAAATTTTGGAATGGTTAATTTCAGACAGTGGCACTACATACTCTGTTCGTTAAAACGTCGATTCTTATACACTTAAACAACAGAAGAATTCCAGCTAGTCCGTCAGGAACAAACTGTAACCGAAGACACGTAACCTTCCACACTTTTGCATTCTCGATATAAATCCTTAAGTGCAAACAGTCAGCAAGAGCGGACCTTAAATTACAGCCAGGTCTTATTATATGACGTCCCTTGACCGTGTGTCTGAACATGCAGTTGCCACGGAATGTTTCGACGGGAGCATGCTTCCCATGTTACGAAATTGTCGATTCAAGAACACGATGTTTTGTCAATCCAGAATTCTAGCCGAAAAAAATTATGTTTTAAGTAAAAAAAATTAAGATATTTGCAGTCGAAGAAATGATTTATATTATCTAACTTCTGCATTCAAAGGAAACTTCTCCATTTACTTGAATTTACAAACGTAAGAAGCATGCTACCATCTAGAAATCACTGACTGATATAAAAACACGCGCTTTTTCGTGCAAAAATTATGTAAGGAATAGAAGCTACAAGAATTTATGCAATGTATCTGTAAGATTATCATATGTTCTAAAACAAGCAAAACCAAATTTTATATAATACAAGAACCAAAGCAATACATTACTTAGACAATTGAATTTTGGGTTATGATACTGCAGTCTCACGGGTGGCTAGGTTCCTCCCGAGATTTGGTAATAGTCTGTCGGATTTTAAGTTATCTTTGTTACAATATTAAGACCGCAGTCACCCAACTCTTCACTGACCTAATATCTTGATTATTACCTTACATTTATCCATTCAGGTACATTAGTATCAACTATTCAAAGCTCTGCTGAACGCCTTAAGATTTTTCATTATTGCAGTGCTTGCTCTGGTTACTGTCCGACTTCAACACCTACAAAGATATTTATTCGGAGATAGTGTGTCAAATTAAGACGTTAGTCTGGCATGTTTTGCTGTTTATTTGTATTCTTTAAGTCTCTGTCTTCCGGGAAAACGTATATCGATTATTAATACAGTCTAATTTACAGTTAAATAAGCAGGTGTATTAAGCGTTAACACTTAATGAGAAGCTACAGTCTCAAAGCTGGTAAAAATTGCACACATTCTACGTAATATCAAGATTCATTATCTTCTTGACAAGAAACCGCCATTGAATTTTAATCTAAACCAGCTGAATCTAGTTTAAGCCCTAATAACCTATATACTCCTGTAAAATTTAATATTATAGTTCCAGTTAAACCTGAGTTTATAATCTAAAGGAAATCATCCCGTTGTGTTATAAAGAATTAAACTTATTTATTGTAAACTTACAATATGTGTTCAGTCAACACAACAAACATTAAAAATATTCTCGCTTTTTGGGCGGTGTTCTGGGATGCTAGGAATGTATTTGGGACTTTTAGTTGGGCGTATTTGGGGATTATTTTGTTGTGTAGGCACTGTTGGTTGTGTTTGTTGTGTTGATTGTTGTGTAGGCACTGTTGGTTGTGTTTGTTGTGTTGATTGTTGTGTAGGCACTGTTGGTTGTGTTTGTTGTGTTGATTGAACACATATTGTAAGTTTACAATAAATAAGTTTAATTCTGAGTTTATAATTTTTTTTATGTTTTGCTGACCGTGCATCTCATAATCTTAGTAATTAACTAACTTAATGCACAAATTCTTGTTTTATAATAAGTTTAGTACATGTCTCTACATGTTTCGAGCACTATGTGCTCGAAACATGTAGAGACATATAATTAACTTATTATAAAACAAGAATTTGTGTATTAAGTTGGTTAATTACTAAGATTATACTGAGTTTATAACTTACACGAAGAAGCTAATTGTCTCTTGTCGCAATTTTGGGAACGAGCTTAAAAAGGACTTGCAATTGTAATTTTATTTTAATGTAATATAATGGCCTGAAGATGAACATCTTGTGGTTAAAATGATCTGATTAAACCACTAAATAAACAGCAGTACTAAAGGTTATTAAACACTACTTTCGGACACTGTACGTGTTCCCAGTTACGTTCAGTCAACGTGGTCACTCGCATTCAGCGTTCACTCTACCTGTCTAGGAGCAGTGAGGTCAGTAAATTTTCCAGCCGTCCATTCAGTACCGAGTCATATTACTTTCAAAGCCTGCAAGTATTCAGAAAGAAAACATTCTTCCAAGCATAACTTTACTGTCACAAAACAAAATAAAAAATTCCGACTAAATGTTAAGTTCAATACACACGGCTGAGACGTATTGAACGTTTCGCAGTATTCACACGTTGGACGCCGTCAGTGGGAAGTTTATTCCCTACGACTCCGTCAGGAACCAAACTCCGGACATTCCTGACTTGAACGAGGAAAATGAGATTTATATATTTTTGTGGAGTTACAATGTGTGTTTATTCCTGTAAAATATTTTAAATATCGTGTTCTTTCTTCACAAATTCTTGAATGCATAACAGACTTATGTGTTATTTCCGAGCATTATTTTCTTAAGTTACTGGAAGTTTGCGGCATACATTGCTCCTATCAGGGGTGTACATTTCTGGAGACCGAGGTCACCGTGGAAAACAAATTTTGTACAGTGATGTCTAATATTTGAGAGTTCTCAGTGGGAAAATTGCCTTATTTTCCTTCTGGTGCCTAGAATTTTGAAGTGGCTCGTAGAGTTCAGGCAGCTTTTTACACTCCTAGTTTAAATAAACAATAGCTCCAACAAATTGAAGTAAAAACTTCACTAATATTTCTTTTATTCAATAAATAACTAACAAGTTAACATTTTAAAGCTACGTGTTAAATATACTACAGTCTTGTGTAACATCATAAAAGTTTTCTTTTCCCACACGACACAATTATGTGTTTCGCATGATCCTCACAACAAATGCCAATTAATTCCCCAAACAGCATCAACAAATTGGTCTTTATGTTGGGTATGGGCTGTGTCGTATTTGTAGGAAATGGATTAGATGATTGCTATTCTTAAAAGAGTTGCCTATTCTTTGATTTATTGATTAACTAATAACTATTAAGCGTTCCAATAATATTGAAGAATATATACAATAAATAAGAAGGCATAAAAATTAAACCGAATGGAATTATAACACAGTTATCGTGTAATCAAGATTGGGGTCGTTAAGGCTGATTGCTCCGTCTTTATGTGCCTTTCAAGTCTAGTTTACAAGTAGTTTGTGAAATGGAGCACATCGTGACATTCTGTATGGGTGTATTCTTGATAGAGTTCCCTACACTTTCGTTGAACTTCAGTGTATAGAACTGCAGTTTCCTGTCCCATATCCAGGACAGTGTGATCAGTTCTCTATTACCCTCTAAATTAACTCCAATGCTCTTCTCAGAAATGTGACGGTCTCCAAGCCAATGGTCGTTTGGGACACCAGTACCCATATCTCATTTCCGTATTTACACTTACATTTACACAATTACAAATGCAGGGATCGTTGTCATTAATCACACACAAGAAACAGGAGAAATACACATCTAGAACAGCATTTTTCCTGTCTCGGCACCTTCGCAAAACTGCGAAAAACGACTGTTAGCGTCGTCATGTCTGTCCGTCTGTACATCCGCATGGAACATATCGGCTCCCACTGGCGGGATTTTCATGAAATGTAACACTTGAGTATCTTTCGAAAATATGTCGAGAAAATTCAACGTTCCTTAAAATCTGACAAGAATAACGGATGTTTTACGTGAAGATCAATATACGTTCTGCAGTTTCTGTAGATTTTATTTCCATTGTAGTTTTTATTTCCATCAATATACGTTTTTTTATTATATCTCTATTATTCCTTCTTAGAATTAGAAATATTTCACAAAAGCGCGTAGAGAAAATCAAAACACACATTTTATATTCAATAACCTTTCTTTAATTTACCATTTGTAAGATAATGTGGATAAATACTGTAGAGCCGGACAGGCCACAGATAACGATATTGAGCACGCGTATTGCATCCTGGATACGTAAGGCTAAACACTCTCACTCATTTACTCAATTACTACACCAACAAATGCACATATATAAAATTTACACATTACTTACTTACTCCATGGTGCAGAGTCCTTCTTGAGAAGCTAACTGGTTTGCAGCTAGTCAAGAAATTCCCCGCATTTCCCGGAACCCGAAGGCTCATTACCGCACTCACAAGTGTCCGCCACCTATCTCTATCCTGGATCAGCCCAATCCAGTCCATATACCCACATCCCACCTCCCGGAGATCTATCCCAATATTATCCACCCATCTACGCCTAGGTGTCCCCAGTGATCTCTTTCCCTCCGGTTTCCCCACCAAGACCCTAAACACCCCCCTCTTCTCAACCATACGCGCCACGGATGTGCATTCTGTGCTTCGTTGCGTCAAGCAACGAAGCACAGAATGCACATCCATAGCAGGGCACTCTTCACAACATAACATTACACAACATGGCATGCTGCCACAATACCCAACTGGTACAGCGAAATTAATCTGTAACTATTTCTAGTGTGACTTTAGCAAGGAATATATAGCTCTCTGATGATGGTCTTAGGACCGAAACATGTCGGAGAGTTTTTAATGTTTTAATGTGTAAATATTATAAATTTTATATTTGTGTGCAGTGGTTGTTTTAATAATTGAGTAACTCGACAACATGCAAGGTGTAACAATAAAAATAAAAAAAAAATAACAACACACTCACTCACATTATGCAATACCTATTGCTTCTCCACTGCAACAATAGTTGCACGAACGAGCCTCAACGTTACGTTATACGCACATTTCCTGTTTTAGTCCTATTTATTCTTTGAAATATTTTTATTCGAACCTAGCTTCTTTAGAGTAAAGTAAAGTATATTACATAAAGAAAAATGTGTATGATATTTATTCAAATCATTTATGCCAATTCAATACGTATTTACGATTAAAGTCATTTACACTATTTCTGAAATCGTAAACAAAATTGCTCAACATTCTGAAAGCCCGTACATTTGAACGGAACCCTTTTTTTTCCCTAAAAACAAGTAGAATAATAAAAGAAGAAAGAAATCCTCTCTCATCTGCAGAAGAAGAAAGACAGAGAGAGGATGATAGGGATAAATGAAGTCCGTTAAGTTGATGGAAAGCAGAGAAGAAAACAATGCTTGCTGCTAGTGACTGCTTGCTTGCATCATCTGTCGCTTCTAACAAAAAAGAAAAATGGATGAGTAGGCGGTAGGAATGCCACAATACCTGTCCGTAGTGGGGCGCTCTCGTCCCTAGCACCGACGTCGTCGACGTAATCATCGTGATGCGAAGAAACGTCTGCGCCAAGCCATTTAATTCCACTGCCTCTGAAATTTTCTAAAACCTTTCACATACACGACCCGTCGATGAATTTCACCGTGTTGAAAGTCGATGTTAGCTTCATCTTATGAATAGCTACAATAACTCTATTCGATGTCTGCGTGACCGTGCATCACTGACACAATTATATAAACAGCAAAATAGATGAAACAATAATAACATGTTGAGCTGATTGAAATTATTAATAAAATTATTATTGTTGCGTCTAATTGGCTGTTTATATTATTGTATCAGTGATGCACGGTCACATAAACATCAAATTTATAAGCGCCAAACAGTCGAAAGGAATTCACTCGTATCAGAACACTAAAAGAAGTCTGTTTAGAACTATTGCGTCTGTTTGGTACAATAAGATCTGCAGAGACAAACAATGAACTCCGAACTACATTGCCATCACGATCAACGGCAACAACCGACAATGCACTAACACCTTACGGGTCGTCACATGTTTAAAACTCTGTTCGAATCAGATTCAGTTTCAGATCCAATTAGGAATTGTTAATTACATGTAGCCACATAATTCACAATGAAGTCGTTCCGTTTTATATACTTTAATTTACTTGATTTTTCCTTGTTTAAAGATTAGAATAACTGAACTTTCACAGTGTAAAATTATAAAACAACTTATAGGAAATAAATTAATAAGAAAGCGATGGTGGTCGACTATAAGGCGTTGTCTTGGTGTCTGTCTAGAGGAAATGAGACACACCACTAAAATGTCATTCCGTGGCACGCGGTGGTGCAGTTGGCTGAGGCACTGCGCTACGAGTGGAAAGGTAACAGGTTCGATTCCCGCCTTCACTATGGCCCTGGGGTCGACTCATTCTCTGACAAGAATGAGTACCAACCATATTTCCGGGCAGGAGAGAGGTAAAGTGGGCCGGTGCATATGGCTCACAGCTTTAGTACCTTCATGTGCCGATTGTCTACAAATCTGGGACCCTCAACTTCCTGGAATCCTCTGGGCCACTCCAGGCCTGTAATGGGACTGCTTTACCTTTACCTTTACTCCCTATACGAGTTAACGTAGTTTGAATTAAGAACATGGACCAGAACTATTGGCAGAGCTGCGTAAGGGACTAGTAATATCTTTTTCCCAAATTTCTGTAACTTTTCCAGCAAAATGCCTGTTTCTTAAAATATGCTCAACCCCTTAAAACGGGTTGATATCTTGTCTGAATCTGTTCCTTGCTACGCAGGTAAATGTCCGGTCAACTAACCAACACTTTTGGTGACTGGAAAGATTTGTAACTTTCAGTTTGGTTAGATAGACGACTTTTTTGTTGCCTTAAAAAGGTTTTTGACATGACTTCTGTATTCTTTGACTTTCCCACACCCTTATTTCCGCGTTAAAATCTTTCGAAAACCAATATCTTAGTCAAAAGCAACTATCCGTCCCAGTATGCAGTGCCATTCGTCTGACAGAACACGTATCCATGGTTAGAACCACTCAATTTCCTTCCTCCTCCCTTATCTTCCGTCTTGAAGACAGAAACGCTGCGCATCCTGTGCAGCATCAGTTGAGGGCTGACTTCCGCACATCCGCCTAGCAGACAGGTTGGAAAGTGACACAATATAAATTTCGGCAGACCTGTTCGTGCTCAACATATCTAATAACAATATTAATTTTGAGGCAGTTGACCAGAGAGGTCATACATTACTTTCAACATTAATGACACTCTGGATCGAAGAAAGATGGGCTGAAAATTGTCTTATTGAATCTTACAGTAATACATATTTTAAAACCACAAAATTCTGTGTGTGTTTCTTAAGTAAATAGAGCAAAGAGTTTAATATAAACTTCAGTGAATATCGAAATCAAAGTCGTGTCATTGTGATTTACTGACTATGCATCAGAATCCCACACTACTCTCACCGATTGTCGGTATTCACGTGACAAGACTCAGATAATCAATAAGGTGTTCTTTTTTAGAAATCGCGTGAAATCGCAAGTCTTCCAGCCGTTAAACTGTTTCCCCGTTTTTTAGAAAAATGATCACTACCAGTTTCACCTCACTACATCCTGTTCTCAAATAGATGGACCCAGCCTGCATCCTTGCATATTAATTTATAAGAGTAATT
>Ga0123353_10006555_pt1 | contig 15522 bp, 29 predicted proteins | sample TergutLab28metaG_3_FD_92763 | JGI IMG/M metagenome (GOLD analysis project Ga0123353, IMG submission 92763) | Labiotermes labralis P3 segment gut microbial communities from Petit-Saut dam, French Guiana - Lab288 P3 | ecosystem: Host-associated > Arthropoda: Insects > Digestive system > Gut ... | reverse complement strand
GCGCAATGTTCAGGGAAGAGTGACAGTTCGCCATCGCGGCGCGGGCGTTAAGCGCATGTTGCGCGTGGTGGATTTCAAACGTGATAAAGACGGCGTTCCGGGTCGTATTGCAGCCATTGAATATGATCCCGGGCGTTCTGCCAATCTTGCGCTGGTATACTATTATGATGGCGACAAGCGCTATATTGTTGCGCCGGATGGCATTGGCGTTAATGATGTGATTAAGACGGCGCCTGACGCTGAGATTAAAACGGGCAATACAATGCCTTTAAAGAATATGCCTACCGGCACCTTAGTACATAATATTGAAACTGAGGTTGGTCGCGGGGGCAAGTTAGTACGCAGCGCAGGCACGGTAGCGCAGCTTATGGCTAAGGAAGGCGATTATGTGTTGTTGCGCTTGCCGTCAGGCGAGATGCGCCGTGTGCGCGCTGAATGCAATGCTACGGTTGGGCAGGTTGGCAATGTAGAGCATGCCAATGTCAAACTGGGCAAGGCAGGACGCAGACGTCTCAAAGGCTGGCGCCCGGCAGTGCGCGGTACCGTTATGGCGCCCAGCGACCATCCGCATGGCGGCGGCGAAGGCCGTTCTCCTATCGGCATGCCAGGGCCTAAAACGCCTTGGGGTAAGCCGGCGCTTGGCTACAAAACGCGCAAGCCGAAGCATTCGGATAAATTAATCGTAAAGCGGCGAGGTAAATAAATGTCAAGGTCAATTAAAAAGGGACCGGCTATAGACGCCAATTTGATGAAGAAAGTGGATGACGTCAATCGTTCAGGTAAGAAGGTTATTATCAAGACTTGGGCGCGTTGGTCGACTATTCTGCCTGAAATGGTCGGCTTGAATGTAGGCGTTTATGACGGCAGACGCCATGTGCCGATTTTTATAACTGAGAATATGGTAGGTCACAAGCTGGGTGAATTTGCCGCTACTCGTACTTTTCGTGGACACGCTGCTAAATCAGAGAAAACGACACAGGTGCGGTAAGGAATAAGTCATGGAAGTTAAATCAACAGCTAAAAATACAGGGATTTCCTCGCGCAAAGTGCGTTTGTTGCTTGATATGGTGCGCGGCAAGCAGGTAGAGGAAGCGCTTACCATGCTGAAGTTCTCTGCCTCGCCATCTGCTAAGGTGGTGGCAAAGGTTGTTAAGACGGCGGCGGCGGATGCCGAGAATAATCATCGCTTGATGCCGTCGGATTTGAAAATAGTTAAGATTTATGCCGATGATGCGCCCGCGCTGAAGCGTTTTATGCCTAGGGCTCGCGGTCGCGCTGATCGCGTTATGAAACGTTCCAGCCATATTACTGTTATTGTGGCGGAGCAGGAGGATTAATGGGACGTAAAGTTCATCCTATGGGGTTTCGTATTGGAGTCATCCGTGACTGGCAGTCACGGTGGTATGACGACAAGCACTATGCTGAGTTTATTTTGGAAGATATCAGACTGCGTAAAGCTGTACAGACCAAATACGGCGATGCCGGTATTGCTCAAATAGACATTGAGCGTCAGGCAAATAAGGTGTCGGTAACGGTGCATACTTCGCGTCCGGGCATTGTTATTGGTCGCGGCGGTCAGCGCGTTGAGGAAATGCGTCAATATCTGGAGAATGTGCTTGGCGGCAAAAAAATGCAACTGGATATCCGCGAAATCCGCCAGCCGGAACTGGACGCTTATTTGGTTGCCCGTTCTGTAGCTGAGCAGATGGAGCGCCGTGTGGCTTATCGCCGCGCTATGAAGCAGGCCATATTCCGCACTATGCAGGCCGGCGCTAAGGGTATGAAAATTCTGTGCTCCGGTCGTTTAGGCGGCGTGGAAATTGCGCGTCGTCAGTTAATGCATCAGGGACGCGTGCCGCTACAGACGCTGAGAGCCGATGTGGATTACGGCTTTACCGAGGCTCATACCACCCTTGGGCGTATTGGTGTTAAGGTATGGATTTACCGCGGTGACATATTCCCCGCAGTTGAGCCGGCGGATGAGGCGGCAAAGACCGAGCGTATTGCCGGTGCAGCGAGCGGTGCTACTATGGCTGCGGCAGTTTCTAATATGACGGAGGCGCCGGTTAAGGATGCTAGCACTGACGCTGCAGCAGAGGTTAAGAAGCTGCGTGCTCGCAAAAAGGCCGATGGCGCGACAGAGGCTAAGGCCGCTGAGAAATCCAAGATCGAGGATACCGCTGATAAAAAGGTGGCCAAACCTCGCGCCAAGAAAGTTGATGTTGCTCCGGCTAAAATAAAAGAAGCAGCTGAAGAGAAATCGACAAAGACTAAAGCTGCTAAACCCAAAGCAGAGATGGTAGTTAAGGAAACTAAGACCAAAGGAAAGAAAGAATAACAGAGTTTTAACTCTGCGGTGTTAGAGGAAACCAGATGTTACAACCGAAACGTGTTAAATTTAGAAAGACGCACAAGGGACGCCGTTCCGGTACGGCTCACTCCGGTGCGACATTGGCTTTCGGCGAGTATGCTTTGCAGGCTACTGATGCGGCTTGGATGACCGCGCGTCAGATTGAGTCAGCGCGCCGCGCTATTGTGCGCAGTGTACGCCGTGGTGGAAAGGTGTGGATTCGCATATTCCCTGACAAGCCGGTCACATCAAAACCGGCGGAAACTCGTATGGGAGGCGGCAAGGGCGCCCCTGACCATTGGGTGGCTGTAATCAAGCCCGGCAGAATTTTATTTGAGCTTGGCGGCGTGGATTACGATATCGCTAAAGAGGCTATGCGTTTGGCGTCTTATAAGTTGCCGTTTGATACGCGTTTCATTGCCCGCGAGGTGGTCGGCGGCGGCAAGGGAAAGGAGCTTGGCACAAGTGAAGATTGAGGAAGTACGCGTCCTCGGCGACGAGGAGATGAAAAAGAAGCTGAATGAAGCGCATCGTCGCACGCTGGATTTGCGTTTTAAGGCTGCTACCAAGCAGATTAAGAATCATCGTGAGATTCCGCAGACCAAGCGCGACATTGCTCGCATGAAAACAATCCAGCGCGAACGCGAGTTGGGTATAAGGTAGGATTAATTCTATGGCGAATGTAAAAAGTATGGTAGGCTTGGTGGTCAGCACTAAAATGAATAAAACAGTCGTTGTTGCCGTTGAGAAGCAAAAGCAGCACTCGCTGTATCATAAAACCTATCGCATAATGGTTAAATATTTGGCGCATGACGAGAGGGAAGAGTGCAAGCTGGACGATAAGGTTCGCATAGTGGAAACTCGTCCTTTGTCCAAACTGAAACGCTGGCGTGTGGCCGAAATTCTGAGCCGAGGGGATGTACCCGAGGTTAAACCTGAGGAAGTAATCTAAAGAGGTAGTACCGTGATTAAAGAGTATACCAGATTAAGAGTGGCGGATAATACCGGAGCTCGCCAGGTGATGTGTATCAACATCCCGGGCGGTACCGGACGCAAGGACGCTCATGTTGGTGACGTTATAGTATGTGCAGTCAAGAAGGCTACGCCTGATGCTGTGGTGAAGAAGGGCGAGGTGGTGCATGCGGTCATAGTGCGTGTCGTTCAGCCATATCGCCGCCATGACGGCTCGTATATTCGCTTTGATGATAACGCTGCGGTTATTCTTACAGACAAGAATAATCCCAAAGGCACACGCATCTTTGGCCCTGTGGCTCGTGAGCTCAGGGAGAAGAATTTTACAAAGATACTATCGTTGGCTCCTGAAGTATTATAGGTTGGTTATATTATGAATATTAAAAAGAATGACACCGTGCTGGTAATCGCCGGCAAAGACAAGGGCAAGAAGGGTAAAATTCGCTACGCTTTCCCGCGCGAGGATAGGGTTCAGGTGGATGGAGTGAACTTCATCAAGAAGCATTCCCGCCCGCGCGGTAATGTTAAACAAGCGGGCATTATTGAACGTGAAGCGCCGCTACATGTTTCCAATGTGATGTTGCTGTGCCCTAAGTGCAGCAAACCAACACGTGTTGGTATCAGCGTGCTTGACAACGGCAAGCACGCGCGTTGCTGCAAAGTGTGTAAAGAGGTGTTGGACTAAAATGACAAGACTGCAGGATAAATATCGTAGGGACGTGGTGCCGGCTCTTATGGAGCAGAACGGTTACGCCAATGTGATGCAGGTGCCGCGCGTTGAGAAAATTGTGCTTAACATAGGTGCCGGCGAGGCTATTACCAATTCCAAAGCTATTGAGGCAGCTCAGGCGGATATGGCTGCTATTTCAGGGCAGCGGCCTATTGTGCGCCGTTCTACCAAATCTATTTCAGCGTTCAAATTACGTGTTGGCATGCCTATTGGTGTTAAAGTGACGCTGCGCGGCGAGCGGATGTATCAGTTTTTGGATAAACTTATTGCTATTGTGCTCCCGCGCATCCGAGAGTTTTCCGGCGTGCCTGACTCTTGGGATGGGCGCGGTAACTATACGCTTGGGATCAAGGAGCAGACGGTGTTTCCTGAGATTGAATTTGATAAAGTGGATAAGTTGCGCGGTTTAGAGATTACTATGGTGACTAGTGCGAAGACGGATAAAGAAGGACATCAGCTTCTGGAGTTGCTGGGTATGCCTTTCGTCAAGAACTAAAGAACGAGGATAATATGGCAAAAGTATCAGAAATTGTAAAAGCAAAACGCCCGACCAAATACCGTGTGCAGCAGCATAATCGCTGCCACCTGTGCGGGCGTTCGCGGGGTTATATCCGCTTATTTGGTTTGTGCCGCATCTGCTTCCGTAAAATGTCTACCTCGGGGCAGATTCCCGGTGTGCGCAAATCCAGCTGGTAACCCATAGATACGGAGGGAGAAGCGGATGTCAGTAAGTGATCCTATCGCAGATATGTTGACCAGAATTCGCAATGGGGCTATGGCGCGTCATGACAGCGTGATTGTACCGGCTTCAAAGATGAAGGTAAGCATTGCAAAAATCTTAAAGCAGGAAGGCTATATCGGCGCTTATGAGGTTGTGGAAAATGGTATCAAGCGCGATATTAAGATTACGTTGAAATATCAGGAGCGCAACAAGCCTATGATTATGGGGCTCAAGCGTATGAGCAAACCCGGGCTGCGTTTGTATGTGCAGCACAATGAAATACCGCGAGTGTTTGGCGGCATGGGTATCGCAATATTATCGACGTCGCGCGGTGTAGTTCCCAGCTATAAAGCATGGAAGCAAGGCCTTGGCGGCGAGCTTTTGTGCTATGTTTGGTAAATCGAATTAGAGGTCTGAATATGTCCAGAATTGGTCGTATGCCTATCACAGTGCCACAGGGGGTGGAAGTCAAAATTGAGGGAAATGCGGTTCGCATCAAAGGCCCTAGAGGCGAGCTTTCGCGCGTTGTCAGTTCGGAAATGAAGCTGACATTGCAGGACGGCAGTTTGTCGGTTGAGCGCCCGTCCGATGCCAAACTGCATCGCGAGGTACATGGTTTGACGCGCAGTCTCTTAGCTAATATGGTCGAGGGTGTCAATAACGGGTATGAGAAGAGCCTTGAAGTTGTAGGCGTGGGTTTTCGTGCCGATAAGGAAGGGGTTAACGTTAATCTGCGCGTTGGTTTCACTCATACTGTTTGTATCAAACCGCGTCCTGGCATTACGCTTGACGTGGATGCTAAAAATGTCAATATTAAGGTGTCAGGTATAGATAAAGAGGCCGTTGGCCAAATGGCTGCTGAAATTCGCCGCATTCGTCCGCCCGATGCTTATAAAGGCAAAGGTATTCGCTATGCCGGCGAGGTTATTAAGCTCAAGCCTGGTAAGGCCGGCAAGGCTGTTGGAGGTAAAGCAAAATAATGGCCAAGCTTAGTACTAGGAAGGCTCGACAGACGCGGCATGCCCGTATCCGCGCTACGCTTAAGGGTACGGCTGAGCGCCCGCGCATGTGTGTTTTCCGTAGCTTACAGCACATTTACGTTCAGGTGATTGATGATGATCAGGGGCATACGCTGACATCGGCTTCAACTCTGGAGCCTGAAATCGCCAAGAGAATTGACGGTAAGAACAAAGCCGAACAAGCGGATATTGTCGGTGCTATGGTTGCTGAGAGAGCGCTCAGCGCCGGTGTAAAATGTGTAGTATTTGACCGCGGCGGATATAAGTATCATGGCCGCGTGAAGAGTCTGGCTGAAGCGGCGCGCAAAGCCGGGCTGGAATTCTAGAAGGAGGGAGCGATGTCTAAAGAAAAAGTAACTATAAGCAAGATTGATGCGACCGAGTTGGCGCTTAACGATAAGCTGATTTATATTAGACGCGTTTCCAAGGTGCTTAAAGGCGGCAAGCGTCTCAGTTTCGCGGCATTAGTGGTGAGCGGCGACGGAGCGGGGCACGTCGGGATTGGCGTTGGTAAGTCAAACGAAGTTCCCGAGGCGATTAATAAGGCCAATGCCATGGCGCATAAGCATCTGATTAAAGTGCATATGACTGGCGGAACTATCCCATACGAGGTAAATGCCAGATTCGGCGCAACCAATATTCTGCTTAAGCCGGCAGCTCCCGGTACCGGTATCATTGCCGGCGGCAGCGTGCGTGCTGTGGTAGAAGCTGTTGGCATCAAAGATATCTTGACTAAGTCTCTTGGCAGTTCCAATAAGACTAATGTTGCTAAGGCTGTTATGCTGGCGCTGGCAAGTTTAAAAGATCCAAAGGTTGAGTTAGCCAAACGTAATAGCGCGGAAAAACCGCAGGAGGCGACCAGCGGTGGCTAGACTTAAAGTAACTTGGGTTAAAAGCGATATCGGGTATCCCGAAGATCAGAAGCTCACTATCAAATCATTGGGTCTTAGGCGTCTTAATCATAGCGTGGTTAAGGCGGATTCTATTGCTATGCGCGGCATGATCGTTAAGGTAAGGCATCTGGTCAAGGTGGAGGAGGTGTCTTAATGAAAGAACATGAATTAGCGCCCGCTGACGGAGCTCGCAAATCTCGCAAGCGCGTCGGCCGCGGAACAGGTTCGGGGCATGGTACTTACTCCGGTCGCGGCTGCAAAGGAAACAAGTCGCGCGCCGGGTTTGGTGTTAGACCCGGTTTTGAGGGCGGACAACTTCCTATTATCAAGCGTTTGCCTGAGCGGCGCGGTTTTACCAATATCTTCAAAAAGAACATTAACGTTATTAATGTGTCTGCGCTCAATTGCTTTGATGCTGGCGCGTCCGTTACTCCCGATGCGTTGCTGGCTGAAGGCTTGATTAAGACTACTGCGTTGCCGGTAAAGATTCTTGCTGGCGGCGAGATTAAAAAGGCTCTCAAAATAAAGGTTGGCAGCTACTCGGCAGCAGCCAAGGATAAAATTGAGGCTGCCGGCGGTACTGCGGAGGAGGTTGCCTAATGGCGCAAAAAGCGTCGTCCAGGCCTCGCCTTATTCAGGCGGTGATAGATGCCTTTAGCCTGCCGGATCTGCGGCGGAAACTGCTCATTACTTTTGGTATTTTGGTGGCGTTCCGCATAATAGCGCATGTGCCGGTACCCGGCGCGGATTCAGCTGCCATTAAGGATATTCTGGACGGTAATCCGCTGCTTGGTATGCTAAATCTTTTTGGCGGCGGCGCTCTCAGGAACTTTAGCGTGGCGGCTATGGGTGTTTATCCCTATATTACTGCGAGCATTATTATCACTCTGATGACGCCCGTTATACCGGCCTTGCAGCGCTTAGCGGAAGAGGGAGAAAGCGGGCGCAACCGCATTAGTAATATTACTCATTGGCTTATGATTCCGCTTGCCGGCATGTCCGGTTATGCGCAGGTGGCTTTGTTGCGCGGGCAAGGAGCACTGGCGAGCACGGACGCTCTTGCTACAGTTGCTATTGTGTTATCCTTAATTGCAGGTTCTATGTTGCTTGTGTGGCTGGGTAATCAGATTACCCAATATGGCATTGGCAATGGTATCTCGATTATTATCTTTGCTGGTATTATGGCTCAGCTGCCTCAGCAAATCGGCGAGGGTTTCCTTACTCAGCAGCAGGGTCAAACGTTAGGATTGATACTGCTGCTTGCGATTACGCTGGCGACAACTTACTTGGTGGTGATATTCACAGAAGCTCATCGTCGTATACCGGTTCAATATGCCAAGAGCGTCTATCGCGGCGGACGTATGTACCGCCAGAGCGGTTCTAGTTATATTCCCATGCGTGTTAATACAGCTGGTATGATCCCGCTGATTTTCGCCATGGCTGTGGTTACATTCCCGGGCATTATCGCAACATGGGCCGGTGGTACGCCAGGCGGCGATAGTTTTACCAGTCATATTGTGAATATATTCAGCCCTAATGCATCAATGCCGGTAGGGTTGATTTATTGGGCGCTGTATTTCTTATTGGTTGTGGGTTTTGCTTTTTTCTATACCACGGTGATGTTCCAGCAGCAGGATCTTCCCGGCGTATTGCAGCGCCAGGGCGGTTTTGTGCCCGGTATTCGTCCGGGTAAGCAAACTGCCGCTTATTTGAACAGTGTCATTATGCACATCACATGGGCCGGTGCTTTGTTCTTGGCATTTGTTGCCATAATGCCGTTTATCGCACTCAGCGTGACAAATGTCACTATGCTGCAGATTTCCGGTGCCAGTATGCTTATTGTGGTGGGTGTGGTTCTTGATACCATGAAACAGATGGAAGCTCAGTTGGCTATGCGCCGCTATGAGGGCTTCATTAAGTAGAGAATGTCGTTGGCAAAGACTGACTTTAAGATAGTTGTGTTTTTGGGCGCGCCCGGTGCCGGCAAGGGCACACAAGCGGCCGGGGTGGCGCAGGAAATGCATATGACACATCTTTCGTCCGGTGATTTGTTTCGTCAAGCGGTGGAACGCGGTGATGAGCTTGGGATGAAGGTTAAGTCATTTATGGAGCGCGGCGCGCTGGTGCCGGATGAGATTACTATCCAGATGGTGCTTGAGCGGCTGGAGCAGAGGGGTGAGCAAAGAGGGATAATCCTAGACGGATTTCCGCGTAATTTGGCGCAGGCTGAGAGCTTGGACAAGGCTTTATCAGCCGGACCTTATGAGAACGTGGATGTTGCGGTTTATATCAGTGTAGAGCAGCCTGAGCTAATAAAAAGGCTGTCCAGTCGCTGGTTGTGCCGGCAGTGCCAGACTCCCTATAACTATGACGGGAGTAAAGGCGCTGTATCCGCTTGCGCTAAGTGCGGCGGCGAGTTGTATCAGCGGCCTGACGACGCTATGGAAACAGTGCTGAAGCGTTTGGAAGTCTATTTTAGGGATACGGTTCCTGTAATAGAATACTACAAGCAGCGCGGCACTTTGGCTGAAGTCGATGGCGGGGGTGATGTTGAGGATATCACCGCGCGTATTGTGAAAGCCATAGGCGACAGTAAGTAGTTATGTCTATTGGTATTAAAAATGAGCGCGAGTTAGAAGCGATGCGCAATGCGGGGCGTATGGTGGCGCGAGTTCTGAGTGTTTTGAAGGGCAGTATGCGCGCCGGCATGAAAACGTCTGAACTGGATGAGATTGCTGAGAGAGAGATTCGCGCTATGGGGGGCAGGCCGTCGTTTAAGGGGTACCGTGGTTATCCCGCCAGTCTGTGCGTTTCGGTTAACGATGAGATTGTGCATGGCATACCGGGTAAGCGTGTTATTGAAGACGGAGACGTGGTGTCGCTTGATTTCGGCGCAATAGCGGAGGGCTTCCAGGGTGATGCCGCAATAACTGTGATTGTGGGCGACGCCGGTTTGCGAGCGGGTTGTTTGCTTGATGCTGCTCGCGAGTCGCTTAATGCCGGAATATCGGCTGCGCGCGCGGGGGGCAGGCTTGGTGATATCTCATCTGCCATTCAGTGCTGTGCGGAGTCGCGCGGGTTTAATGTGATAAGAGAGTATACCGGGCATGGAATTGGGCGCGCCATGCATGAAGATCCGTTGGTGCCGAATTTTGGCGAATGCGGCACCGGCCCTGAATTAAAGAAAGGAATGACATTGGCTATTGAGCCGATGTTGGCTGTCGGAGGCTGGCGAACTAAGGTAGGAGATGATAATTGGGTTGTTTCGACAGCCGATGGCAGCTTGGCTGCTCATTTTGAGCATACCGTGGTTGTCACCGACGGAGAACCTGAAATTCTGACCAAGGGATAATATGACAAAAAAGGAAGCTATTGAGGTAGAGGGGACAGTTGTAGAGGCGTTGCCAAACGCTACTTTTCAAGTGAAACTGTCAAATGGACATACTGTCCTTGCGCATATCTCGGGTAAAATTAGAGTACATTACATTAGGGTGTTGCCGGGGGATAAGGTGTTAGTAGAGCTTTCGCCTTATGATTTGACACGCGGGCGTATTACTTATCGCTTTAAATAAGTACACAGAAGTGTTTGGGAAGGTACGACATGAAAGTAAGGGCATCAGTCAAGGTACAATGTGAAAAATGCAAGATTATTAAGCGCAAAGGCGTAGTGCGCAATATCTGCGCTAACCCTAAACATAAGCAGCGTCAGGGTTAGGTTGGTATAGAGGAGGATATTAGAATATGGCACGTATAGCCGGTGTGGATTTGCCAAGAGACAAACAGGCGTGGGTTTCATTGCAATACCTATATGGCGTAGGACGGACGCGCGCTTTTCAGATTCTGGAAGCGACTAATGTTAAGCCGGAATCCAAACTTGATGAATTGTCAGAGGCCGAGTTAAATCGTATTCGCGAGTTTATTGACCGCGAGTATCGTATTGAGGGCGAGCTACGCAAAGAGATTAGCCTGAATATCAAGCGCTTGATTGATATTGGATCATACCGCGGGTTGCGTCATCGTCGCAGTCTTCCGGTAAGAGGACAGCGCACTCGTACTAACGCTCGCACACGCAAGGGTAAACCGAAAACTGTTGCCGGTCGCGGTCAGAAGCGCGGCGCTAAGAAGTAATAACTAACTAACTGGAGTAACAACTAGGAGTAATACATGGCACAAACAAGCAAGAAACCAACTCGAAAACGAGAAAAGAGGGTCATACCTTCTGGACGGGTCTACATTCAGGCCACTTTTAACAATACTATTGTGACGCTGACCGATCCGCAGGGAAATGTGATATCCTCGTCCAGCGCCGGCGCCTCCGGGTTTAAGGGCTCGCGTAAAAGTACGCCTTATGCCGCTCAGATGGCAGCCGCGACTGCTACTCGCAAGGCCATGGAAGTCGGTCTTAGGCAGGTAGAAGTATTTGTCAAAGGGCCGGGTAGTGGTCGTGAAGCAGCTATCCGCTCACTGCAGGCCTCCGGTTTGCATATTACGAGCATCCGCGATGTAACACCTGTTCCGCATAATGGCTGCCGCCCGCCTAAAAGGAGACGTGTATAGTCTATGGCTAGATATACTGAAGCTAAGTGTCGTTTGTGCCGCCGTAGCGGCGACAAGCTGTTTCTCAAAGGCGACAAGTGCGTTGCCAGATGCGTCTTTGACAAGCGGCCTAAACCTCCCGGTCCGCAGCTTTCGCGCCGCCGCCGTTTGTCTGACCGCGGTATGCAGCTGCGCGAGAAGCAAAAAGTACGTTATAGCTATGGCGTGCTTGAGCGCCAGTTCCGCCGTTTCTTTGCTGAAGCTGAGCGCCAGAGCGGCATTACCGGTGATAATTTGTTAGTATTACTTGAGAAAAGATTGGACAACGTTGTTTACCGTCTTGGCTTTGCCGATTCACGCGCGCAAGCTCGCCAGCTGGTACAGCATGGGCATTTCATGGTAAATGGCAAAAACACGGATATCCCTTCTTATCTTGTGAAGGAAGGCGATGTTATTGGCTGGCAAGAGGTCAGCAAAAAGAGCAATTACTTCAAGCTCGCTGCGGATGGCATTAGCAGTAAAGTGGTTGCTATGTGGCTCAGCCTAGATAGAACGTCTATGGTTGGGCGAGTAATCAGCGTGCCGGTTCCCGGCGATATTGGGACTAAGTTTGATATGGCTTCAGTGGTTGAGTATTACTCCCGCTAGAAATTAAGGAGGCTATGTTGGTGAGCCTATCTATACCAAAAATTGAAAACGTAGAAAATAGCGATAAATACGGTCGTTTTGTTATTAGTCCATTGGAAAAGGGCTTTGGTACAACGCTTGGCAATGCCATGCGTCGTGTGCTTTTGCGTTATCTTCCAGGTGCCGCTGTCACGCGTGTGCGCATTGACGGCATTCAGCACGAATTCTCGCCTATTCCTAACGTTAAGGAAGACGTGCTGGATTTCTTGTTGAATATCAAGTCGCTTAGAATGAAGGCGCTTTCTGGCAAGCCGGGTAAGCTGTATATTGGGAAAGAGGGCGAGGGTGAATTGCGCGCCTCTGATATTATGCCGTCTGTGGATTTTGAGATTGTCAATCCTGATTTATATCTGGCGACCTTAAGCGGAAAAGCAGCGTCTCTGGCGGTTGAGTTGGATGTGGATTTGGGTATGGGGTACCAGACTGCTGGCGGCGGCGCGAATATGCCCATAGGAACTATTATGGTGGATTCCATATTTACTCCTGTGCGTAAGGTAAACTTTACAACAGAGCCGTTACATCTTGGCCGCGAAACGAGTCAGGAGAGGCTGACAATTGAGATATGGACTGACGGTACGATGTCGCCTGCTCGGGCAATTAGTCGCGGGGCAGCCATCTTGGTGGAGCATCTTAAGCCGGTTGTGGATTTCAGCTGCGCATCTGATCTCGCAGAGAAGAAATCTATGAGGGCTTTTATTCCTGAAGATATATACAATATGCCGGTTGAGCAGTTAGACCTTTCTGTACGCGCTATGAATTGTCTGCATCGTAGTGGTATTAATACTGTGGGGGAGCTTGCCGGCCTAAACGAGAGAGAGCTTCTGAACTTGCGTAACTTCGGGCAGAAGTCGCGTCTAGAAGTTGAAGAGAAACTAACCGGCTTAGGATTATCTTTCCCAAGAATGAATGAGGCGCCGGCTGAGGAGAACAAGGAAGAGCCCGAGGCGCAAAAGAAATCAGCGCGTAAGAAGAAGCTCGCTTGATAGTGGGTGTCATAAGCGCATAATATCTAGTCAAGGTGAGAATAATATGAGACATAAAGTATCCGGAAGAAAATTTGATAGACCTACAGCACATCGCTTGGCTATGTATCGCAATTTGGTGCAAAGCTTGATGAATAGCGAGAAAATTGTCACTACTGAGGCCAAGGCTAAGGAAGTGCGCGGCATGGCGGAGAAAATGATTACTCTTGGCAAAAGGGGTGATTTGAATGCTCGACGTCGCGCGCTGGCTTTTATCTATGATGAGTCTATCGTAGATAAGGTGTTTGACGATATCGCTAAGCGCTATGCTGAGCGCAACGGGGGATATACTCGCATTACCAAGATGGTTCCGCGTTTAGGAGACGGCGCCCCTATGGCGCAGTTGGAGCTGGTTAAGTAGTTATGGTTTTGTCGCCAGCACTTTCTATTAAGCGGTCGGAGGTTGTTGTGCCGCCTGTTGTTTTGGGTGATACCAAGCTTAAGACGCGTCTTGCGCTGGTGGTTGAGTATGATGGCGAATGCTATGCCGGCTCGCAGTGGCAGCCCGAAGTGCTTACGATTCAGTCTGAAATAGAGAAAGCATTATACAAGTTAACCGGCGAGAGTGCTCGCGTCACGATGGCCGGGCGTACGGATGCCGGTGTACATGCTGCAGGACAAGTGGTGGCTTTTGATACAGAGTCTTCTCTGGAAGAAAGAGCTTTTGTTAGCGGTTTGAACCATTTCTTGCCGCTTGATATCGCGGTTAAGTCGGCGCGACGGATGAGCTTGGCCTTTGATCCGCGGCGGCATGCCAGCAAGCGTGAATATGAGTATTTTATTCTTAATAGCGCAACACGATCACCTTTGTGGAATGGACGCGCTCACCGTATCGCGGGCGAATTGAATATTGATGCTATGAATCATGCTTGCCAACTTTTGATTGGTGAGCATGATTTTGCCTCTTTTACTTCGAATACGGAAGACGAAGAACGTACAACAGTGCGATATATGTATCACGCTTCTGCAAGGCGCGATGGTAGGATGGTTATCGTTCGCATGATGGCCAGTGCTTTTTTACTGCATCAAGTACGCAATACGGTCGGGACACTACTGCGGGTTGGTCAGGGCAAGATGACACTGCAGGAGTTTCAGAGTATAATTAACACTTGCGAATTTGGCTTGGCAGGACCTGCGGTGCCTAGCTATGGCTTGTATTTGAAAAGCGTGTATTATGAGGAAGGCTTCTAATGAAAACCTATACTGTTAAAGCAAAAGAAATTAAGCGCGAATGGCATGTCATTGACGCTACTGATCGGGTGCTGGGCGAGCTCGCAACTGAGACGGCGAAGATACTCATGGGCAAGAATAAAGCTATGTTTACGCGCAACTTGGATACCGGTGACTATGTAGTGGTTGTCAATGCTTCCAAGATAAAGGTGTCCGGCAAGAAGCTGGAACAAAAGATGTACTATAGACATTCAGGCTATCCGGGCGGTTTCCGTAGCGTAGCGCTGGATGAGATGCTGAGCAAAAAGCCCGAGATGGTTATTGAACATGCAGTTAAAGGCATGCTACCCCGGAATAAGCTGGGTGTTGCTATGCTTAAAAAGTTGAAAATCTATGCCGGCGCGGAGCATCCACATAGCAATATTGCAGCCGTTAAGCAGGCTGAGGTGTAAGGGGGGTATACTATAAATGGTAAAGAAGACTTATTCTAGTGGTACCGGCAGACGTAAGACTGCTGTGTCGCAGGTTAAACTGAGCCCTGGCAGCGGCAGTATCACTGTGGACGGACAGAATTATGAAGAGCGTTTTACACGCATTGATCATCGGCAAACAATTATCAAACCGCTTATTGCAACTCAGACGGCGGCCAAGTATGATGTCGTCGTGAAAGTGGAAGGCGGCGGAATTACCGGTCAAGCTGACGCTATTGCGCTTGGTATCTCACGAGCGCTTCTTAAAGAAGACGAAAACCATAAGGCGACTCTGCGCTTAGAGGGATTACTGACTCGAGATCCTCGAGCTAAGGAAAGAAAGAAGGCGGGTCTCAGACGTGCCCGCAAAGCATCGCAGTATACAAAGCGTTAGGATTATCTACACAAAAACAAAGGCCGCCGGAGCTCCGGCGGCCTTTGTTTTTGTGTAGATAGCGCAGGGAATAGGGCGAATGTTCGCCCTATTCCCTGCATTCTCGGCAGCTCATAGCGAGGATGGTAGCTGAATGCCCGGGTCAAAGTAGATCTGCTTCTACTTATCCGGTATCTCACCAAAACGCAGCATACGACCTAGGCGCTCAAAATATTCAAGCCATAGTTTTTCCGATTGAAAAACACCTGCCTGTCATGTTGACAACAAGAAAATTGCTAGTTTCTGCAGTCGGTTGCAGTGGCGCTACTGTGGATAATGACATAGCCATAGTTTTGTACTACAATAGCGTAGGTTGACATTTAAGGAGGAACAGCTATGAAGAACAAAGCAAAAAGGTTCTTATTCCCTCTTCTTGCAACGGCGCTGGTGTTCAGTCAGTTCGCGGCATTGTCGGTGGCAGTAAGCGCGGCGGACCCGTTGAAAATCACCCAGCATCCTACCGCCGCGACCTATACGCGCAACCAAACCGCCACACCTCTCAAGGCAACGTTTAGCTGG
>Ga0123353_10006554_pt1 | contig 15522 bp, 11 predicted proteins | sample TergutLab28metaG_3_FD_92763 | JGI IMG/M metagenome (GOLD analysis project Ga0123353, IMG submission 92763) | Labiotermes labralis P3 segment gut microbial communities from Petit-Saut dam, French Guiana - Lab288 P3 | ecosystem: Host-associated > Arthropoda: Insects > Digestive system > Gut ... | reverse complement strand
TTCGCCACTAACGTATTGCTACGTCCGTACGACTTGCATGCCTAATCCATGCCGCCAACGTTCATTCTGAGCCAGGATCAAACCCTTCAATTTATATCGTTGTTTCGCCTAAAGCCACTGGCGGGCTTACGCCCCCCGCTCTTTAGGCGTTCACTTCGAATTGAGAGAGATTTCTCTCTGGTTGCCTCGACCGATGGTCATCAGTCGAGGACTTTAATTATTCATCACCAATCCTCATTGGATTTCTTGGAGTTCACAAAAAATTCGTCGAATTTTTTATGAACAGGTTTGATGGTTACGTTGAACAACCATCGCACCTGCCGTTTGCATTGCCTATTTTTCAAAGACCATCGTGCCATCTGGCAGCACTACCCGCCAGACAGCAACACAGGAGTGTCGATTCTGTCGAACCGACAAATCATTAGCGTACATTCTACTCCAATCGCAATTCCTGTCAACAGGGGGTACCATGCCGACAGAAACCGTTCCGGCAGGCACCATACACTCCCGACGAAAACGGCACATTATTTTTATTTTTTAACGAAAACCCTACTCTCCTTTGAGCCGCTCCCTAATCAATTCGAGCCGTTTAGTCAGTTCCGCCTCAAAACCGCGCTGCGTCGGCTTATAGTATTCCTTCTCGATGCCGAGATACTCCTGCGACACAATTCCATCCTCGAAATCATGAGCATATTGATAGCCGGTGTGTCCCAATGCCTCCGAACCGCTGTAATGCGAGTCCCGAAGGTGCCGCGGCACTGGAATCAATCGCCCCTCCTGAATGTCCCGCCTTGCTTCAAAAATCGCCGTCGTCGCCGAATTGGACTTCGGAGCACACGCTAAATAAATGACAGTTTGCGCTAAATTAAGTTGACACTCCGGTAGTCCGACCAATTCGCAAGCCTGTGCCGTTGCAACAGCAAGCATTAACGCTCTTGGGTCTGCATTACCAACATCTTCGCTTGCGAGGATCACAAGACGACGGGCGAGAAATCGGACATCATCGCCGCCGACCAGCATTTTCGCCAGCCAATAGATTGCCGCATCGGGGTCGCTACCTCGAATGCTTTTTATTAAGGCACTGATTGTATCGTAGTGCGAATCACCGTCTCTATCGTATGACACGGCTTTTCTTTGTACCGACTCCGCCGCCAATTCCCTTGTAAACTCAACACAAGGAGCGGGGGATTTAAGTCCCCCGATACTCGACAGCACACCGATCTCCAATGCGGCAATCGCCTGCCGAGCATCGCCATCGCAGATAGTTGCCAAGAAGTCGAGAGCGTCTTCGTGAAGATGAATATCATATTTTCCGAGTCCTCGTTCTTTGTCCGTTGCAGACCGACGCAGAAGTGTTTTGACGTGCTCCTGTGTGAGCGGTTCAAATTGAAAAATCCGACTTCGACTGATCAAAGCATTGTTAATCGTGAAGTACGGATTTTCGGTCGTTGCGCCCACGAGAACAACGATTCCATTTTCGACTTCGGGCAGCAACACATCCTGCTGTGCCTTGTTGAAGCGGTGGATTTCGTCGATGAAGAGCAATGTTTTTTGCTGTTGGGTCGAAAGCCGATGTTCGGCTTCAGTCAGAATGTCGCGGAGTTGTTTCACGCCATCGGAGACGGCACTCAGTTGGCGAAATGTGCTTTGACTGGTTTTAGCAAGAATGTAAGCGAGGGTCGTTTTTCCTGTGCCGGGGGGACCGTGAAAGATAACAGAACCGAGTCTATCGGCAGTAAGCAGACGACGCAATAATTTTCCTTCGCCGAGAAAGTGTTCTTGTCCGACAAATTCGTCCAGTGTTTGCGGACGCATTCTTACGGCAAGCGGTTCGGCTTGTCGGCGATTTTTTTTCTCTTCTGCGGCAAAAAGATGAGACATACCGACTTTCTTGAAATGACTGAACCGGACCCGGCACTCACGGTATTCCTGCCCACAATCGCCGGAATGGAGCGGAACGAAACGACGGTGTTTTGCTTTCCAGAAAAAGCTTAGTCCTTTCGATGCCGGATTTTAGAACGCATTCGCCGTTTTTTTCTTCCGATTTTCCGCCGACCTTTTCCTGTTTTTTTCGTTCCCACGCAAGGGTCTCCATTAAAACCTCACACTCTCTCGCCGGTATTGTACACGATTTTCCGGCGTTGCAAACGGGGGCGTTCTGAAAAACACCTATCCGGCAATTTGGGAAGTTTGCGCAATTTGAAACGGTCATGCAATAAAAACCGGTTATTCCCATTGATTCGTCCGATAGATTCTGATGAAAACCGTTTTTCTATTCGCTACATCAAAACAAAATGGGGCTCGGTCTCAAATCCGCTATTTATACTGCCAGTACCGGTATGAAAGCGTCTGAAAAGACGATCAACGTTGCCGGTACCAACCTCGCCAATGCCAATACAATCGGCTACAAGTCCGAGCGGGCAGACTTTGCCGATTTTCTTTCCTATACCTATCGGCTCGGCACTACGCCCGGCATGGGTTACTCCGCCGGTACGAATCCCACCCAAATCGGTATGGGCGTGAGCCTTGCCGGCATCACCACCAACTTCACACAAGGGGCATTCAAGGAGGGGATGACTAACTCCGACATTGCCATCAACGGCAATGGTTTTCTCATTGTGCAACAGCCCGGTAAGTCGGTCAACTACTACACCCGGAACGGTGCCCTTAAAGTCAACTCCCAGACTGATCCGACCACTGGTATCAAAAGCAGTTATCTGACCACCAACACCGGTTTGTACGTGCTGGGATACGCCATCAACAGCAAATTCCAAATTCAGTACGACAAACTCTCAACCCTGCAAATCCCGATAGGCGAAATGCACATTGCCCAGCAAACCAGTGTCGTTAACCTCGAAGGAGTTCTCAATGCTGTGGGAGACAGTGCTACGCAGGGAACGGTTCTCCAAACTCCGCCGATGACGGACCTCTCGAAATCCGCACCGGTTTGTGATGGTTCCACGACCATTACGCAGTTGCCTCGTCCAAGAGTCGAAGGGTACACCGAAGCAAGCGGAACCGTCGGCGGAAATGTTGAAGTAGGGGACTATCTTTACCGCTTTGTTTTTGTTGATGCGAATGGAATCGAGTCCGACTATTCCGCTCCGATTAACGCCACCGTCCAAAGCGGACAAAATGCAGTAACGTTGGACAATCTGCCGACCATTCCGGCAGGCTATAATGCTCTTCGGATTTACCGCGCCGTTGATTCCGGCGATCCCACACAAACGCCGGAGTTTTACCGAATTGAGGATGTAACATCGGGACAAACGACTTACACCGATACCGCTGCGACGGCAGATCAGACAAAGAAACTCGATCAGAGTCGACTTGGCGAAAGTCATCAATACAGTTATCAGTATTACATTACCTATTTCAACGAATTTGGCGAAAGTGTGCCGGTTGCCATCGGTGATCCTCAAAATATCAACAACGGTCAGGTGATGCTTTCCGGTTTACCGGTGATTGATCCGGCAAACAATCCTGATGAATGGACGGGACGGAAGATTTACCGCAGTTCCGGTTTTGATCCGACAGAGATTCACCTCGTCGGCGAAATCCATAATATGGTTTCGACGGCAACGTTCATTGACCGAATGTCCGATGCGGTGCTGATGCAGCAGGAAATGGTGAGCGAAGCCGGTCACGGAAACGTGTTGATCGGTCAAAGTACGAAACTCGTCGATGTCGGTAAGTATTACAACGGTCAATTCGTTCAGGTTTTTGAGGAGGGAATCTTGACGTTGACTCCGCAGAAGGGAACGCAGAATCTTCGGACAGCAACGATGCAAATCACTGCCGATACAACTGTCGGCGATTATTTGCTCTTTCTGAATGATGCCTTTGGCATCCGCAGTGCAAATCCCAATGCAAGGGATGGTGTTCAGTTGGATAAGGGGGCAATCGGACGTACCATTAACGGTGGTTCGCCCGGAGCAGCAGTCATTGCCGGGTCGTTCTATTTGCTTGGCAATGCTGGCGAAGCAAACGCTTTGGTATTCGATGCCAACGACATGCAGTTGCAGACGGAATCGGGTCCCAATCCCAAGTTGATCGATCTTGGCTGGGGACAAGACCCCAATAACAAGCAAGATGCCCTTGGAGCGGGAGTGAAGACCGACTTGCAGGTGTTTGATTCGCTTGGTTCGCCGATTACGGTGCAAATGACGTTCGTGTTGGAATCAAAAAACGATACGGAAACGGTCTATCGTTGGTTTGCCGATTCATCGGACAATCAACCGGTTGACGGTTCGGCAATCGCCACCGGCACGGGCACAATCCGGTTTGATCAGCATGGCAGGTTGATCGGTGACCCGGAACCGATCATCTCGATCCGGCGGACGCAGGTCGCTTCGGTTGATCCGCTGGATTTCCAGTTTAGCATGAACATTGGTGCGTTGATGGCATTGGCAACCACCTCGCCGGATGTCAGACAGACGTATCAGGATGGTGCCGGTGCGGGAACGCTTTACGATTTTACGATTTTGCCGGATGGGGTCATTATGGGACGGTTCACGAGCGGGGTGGAACGTCCTTTGGGACAGATTCCGTTGGCGACGTTCCGCAATCAGGAGGGACTGTACAAAGCGGGAGACAGTTTGTTCTTGGCGGGGACAAATTCCGGCGATCCGATCATTAGGATTGCGGGCAAGGACGGAGTCGGGACGATCAAAAGCAACTGTTTGGAACTATCCAATACGGACATGGGCACAGAAATCATCAACATGATTTTGGCATCGGCAATGTATCGGGCAAACGCCAAAGTGATGACGACCTCGAATGAAATGTTCGATGCACTGTTGAGGATTGTCTAGAGGTTAAACTGATCAGATAGTTTTTCACCAGTTTCACCCTTAACCAAACAGGAGTCCCAGAGGTTTCATGCAAACTCTAGTGCGAACGTCTATCCCGAATGAACTTATGCAATAAGGCATCCAAATGTTTCGTGTCTATTGGTTTTGAAATATATCCATCAAAACCATTTTGTCGAAACATTTCTTCATTTCCCACCAAGGCGTTTGCAGTCAGTGCCACAATCGCTCCAGCGTAGTTCATTGCACGTAACTGTTGCGTGGTTTCTATCCCGTCCATTTCCGGCATCATGTGATCCATGAAAATCACGTCATAAGTCTTGCCGCTTTTAATTAAGTCAATCGCCTGTAAACCACTGTTGGTGGTTTCAACATTCAACTTATACAGATGCATCAATCCTTCTGCGACATATAAATTGATGTTTACATCATCGACAACAAGCACTTTTCCATAGGGCATAGGCATATGAACGACTGGCTCATGTACCTTCTGTCCTTGGTTTAGAAAGGAAAAATTTCGCAGGCTTTCCGAAATCTCTGTGCCAATTGCGGCACATTCCACTGCCTTTTGCTTTATTTCCACCGTAAATCGGCTGCCTTTACCATATTCACTTTCAACGTGGATCGTCCCTGCCATCATTTCTACGAGTTTTTTGGTGATCATTAAGCCGAGACCGGCTCCTTCAGTGGTTCTGTTGGCTTCCTTGTTGAAACGCGCAAATTCAGAAAACAGTCTTTTCAAATCCTCGGATTTTATGCCTTGCCCTGTATCCTCTATGATAAACTGTAGCACTACTTCTTCGTCCTTTATCAAATGATTCACCGACAGTTTGACCTGTCCGCTTTCTGTATATTTGATGCTGTTGGAAAGAAAGTTGTTCAAAATCTGTTTTATCCGCAACTCGTCGCCGAAAAGCCTTGACGGCAGATCGGCACTGACATCAAGCACAAACTCGATCATTTTTGATCCAATACGCACTGTATTAAGAAGAACTGTGTCGCCGATTAAGCGTGGCACATCATATTCGATGGGTTCCAATCCCATCTTACCAGTTTCGATTTTCGACAAGTCGAGAATATCGTTGATAAGTCCTAACAAATTATTTCCAGAACTGTATATTTTATTCAATGCCGTATCGTATTCGTGAGGCAAATTGCCTTTCTGTAACTCGATTTGCGCAATACCAAGGACGGCGTTCAGGGGAGTACGTATTTCATGGGACATCGTGGCAAGAAACGCCGACTTTGCTCGATTTGCAGCCTCGGCATCATGAAGCGCAATACTCAATTTCTGCCGGGATATGTCCAGTTCTGCGGTACGCACCTGCACGAGCATATCGAGTCGTCTGCCGGCGTTGCGGCTTCTTAAATATAAGGTAAACGTAAGCACGATGACCATGAAAAACAACCCGATGGCTCCAATAAGCCACGGCAATTGCGCTTGCACGATTTTGGAGCGGTAATCATAAGTTTTTCGCATCCACTGCGAAGCAACGGTACCGCAGTCAATTCGACTCATCGCTTTACCCACAATAGAGCATAAAATTTCTTCGTCTTTATTCAACCCAAATGTAGATCTGAAGGTGTACTCAAACACGATATTGGCTTTGAATCCAGGACGTTCATTATAGTTTGTGGCAGTAAGAAGATTACGCACACTGTACATCAGAATATTGATCTCGCCGTTTTCTAACCCTTTGAAGGCGGCTTCTGTATCGTCATACTCAATGACATTCTTATGGGTCGGGAACCAAGTGGAAAACAATTCGGCATAAGCGGTGCCTTTTTGAACACCTACTTTTAATAACGCAATTCGGTGAATGCTGATGTTAGGTGTTTTTTCCAGTGAAATTGCCACATAATTGTCTTGTACCAAATCGTTCTCTGGCCATAAAAAACGTCCTTTACGTTGGTCCGTGCGGATCAGTTCGGAAAGCATGGCTCCTTCACCGTTTTCTAACATTTTCATCAGGTCCGCGAAACTCACGCCGGGCTTATTAATCGGTTCAAATGTCAGCCCGGTCAACGAGGTTATTTCGTTCAATACATCAAAAGCAATTCCCTGCCATTGTTTTTCATTTTGATTGTAAAAACTCAAGGGGTAATTGTCATGTTCGGCAAGAAACCTTACTACCTTGTTTTCCCTCAAGTAAGCCTGTTCCTGTGGATTTAACCGCGCAAGCAACTTGTGCCGAGCATATTCCTTAGTTCCTTGATCATACATATCGACCAAAGAGTGCCTTCCACCATTATTGAGAACTTTCTGTACAATGCGAACAATGGGTTCAAGTTCCGAATTTTGCGTGGCTAGGGCAACCGGTTCATAAATCAATGGGAAAAAATTCTCTGTAACCACGTTGCCAAATTCATCGAAAGCGGCTTCCGCTACACTTTCGTCAATAACAGCGTCAACTTTATTACTAGCAAGCATGTCGTACGCAGTCGCGTAGTCATGAAAGTAAAACGTTTCATGCGGCACCGACGCTGCCTTAAGTTTGTCTATTGCGGCTAATGCGGTTGTACTTTCCTCCAAAAAAGCCAGTCTCAACGGACGCGATTTTAGGATTTCCCAACGCGACTGACTTCCCGGAATACGGAAATACATGATAGAACGTTCGGCTATCGCATCGGAAAAAATGTATCCGAGATTGGTTTTTCGTTCTTCGGTTGGGGTCAGTTCACCGGTAAAATCCGTTTTCAGCGTTGGCACTAAGTCATCCCATTCATGAATTTGCGGAATAAACGGTATTTCGAACAATTCGGTGAGCCATTCGCAAAAAAGAGCAGTGAAACCTCTAACCTCGCCGTGTTCGTCGTTAAAAGACTCGGTACTGGACAGCATGCCGTAGGAGAAAAAACTGTATTTTTTTCGCAGTTCATCCACGGCTTTTATTTCTTCATCGGTAATGCCGGAAATATCGCGGAATGATGTAAAGACCACTGCTCCGCCGTCCGCTTTATGTTTGTAGGTACACCCCATCAGCATAACAAATGGCATTGTCAGCGATAAGACTGTCAACGTAATGGTGTCATTTGTCTTCATGCAATCGTTTTGATGGGATAGAGTGTGCCTTACGGTCGAAAATTATAGCGCATAGCGGGGCAAAATTGTAGCGCGCCGCGCGGTAATTTATCCGATTTCTGCATTTTTGGCAACCCCGACCACCCAGCCCAGCAGTCCGGCAGTCCGCCGTTTGTTGCCATCCCTTGCCAAACAGCGTCGGTCTTCGTAAAATGGGACATGGCTATGACGAATCTCAAAACACATAAACTTAAAAAGACGAACCCGGCGAATATCCCACCGGTACTTGATCGGGTCATTGCAGCGGCAAAGGTTGCCGAAGAAAACAAAGGACATGACATCGTGATTCTCGACATTCGGAAACTGACGAAAACGTTCGACTATTTTTTGATTGTTTCCGGTTCCAGCCGACGGCAGTTGTATGCGATAGGGGACGAAATTCAACGAAAACTCGTCGGCGAAATGGAAGACGAATGTTTGTCCGTTTCAGGGCACACCGAAGGAAAGTGGATCGTGATCGACTACGGCGACATCATTGTTCACCTTTTTGAACCGGAAACCAGAAAATACTATGCCCTCGAAGAACTCTGGGGCAAAGGAGAGAGAGTCGAATGGGAAGAGAGGAGAAAGGAGACAGATGTCAAGAGTCAGGAGGAATAAGCCCTGCGGGCTTATTCCTCTGACTCCTGAATCCTTCAAAGGCATGTCCAACGTCATTGAATTCAATTCGGTAACATTTTCGTACCAGGGTCCGGCAACGATTGAAAACGCCTCGTTTGCCGTGAAGCAGGGGGACTTTGCCGCCATTGTGGGACCCAACGGCGGCGGAAAAACAACGCTACTCAAATTGACGCTCGGTCTGCTCTCGCCGCAAGCCGGTACGATTCGTCTGTTCGGCAAGCCGCCACAGGTTGCCTGCTTCCGAGTCGGTTATATCCCGCAATTTCTCTCAGTGGACTTCAGTTTTCCACTGTCGGTATTAGATGTCGTTCTGATGGGACGGATACGCGCAGGTTCACTCTGGTACACGAGACAAGATCGTTCGGCAGCCCGAAAAGCATTACAAACGTTGCAGTTGGATGAGTGCGCTGATGTTCCCTTCCGAACATTGTCCGGCGGACAGCGGCAACGGGTGCTTATTGCCCGCGCCGTGTGCAGTGAACCGGATATTCTCTTGCTGGACGAACCGACAAACAACATTGACTCGCGGTCGGAGCAAATCTTACTCGATATTCTGACCGAACTGAATCGCACCATGACGATTGTAATGGTCTCACACGATGTCGGTTTTGTGGACCAGTGTGTAACCAATGTGATCTGTGTGAACCATACCGTTGCTGTTCATCATGCGGCGGACCTGAATGGGAGAACGATTCATGATCTCTATGGGCACCACGAGATGAAACTGATTTTGCACAAGGGCTGAATTCAATGTGCGCCTTTGATCTTTTTCATTTCTTCCTCTTTCTGTGTCTGCAATTCATCGTGGGTGAATGCCGAATCGTTCCGCTTGATCGGACGAAGCAGAATCAGGAAAGCCAGTGCCAGAAAAAGAATCGTGATGGCATACGATAGGACCCACTCCTGCGTTGCTTCAGCACCTGCTTCCTGTGCCCCAAGCGGTGCTGCCGTAAAGAGAAAGACGATCACTACCGACCAACACCGATGGAAAATTTGCGTAAGCATGACAAAAGCAAAGCAATCAGGAACAAGCGTTCCCGGAATTATAGAACGTTTTTTGGTAAAGTCAACAAATCAAATAGCGTGTTTTCTCAACTGGGCAGTCCGTCAAACTCCGACGAAAACGTCATGTACCCATCCGGGGTAATATATGTTGCATACTGTAATGTGGGCATTGGTTTTACTCGTCTGTCTTTTACTTCATAATCTGTCCGCCTGTTACAGGAATTGCCTGCCCAGTTTCATATTGCTGCTCCACGGCGTAGAGGATGGCTCTTGCCATGTCCTTGACCGTACAGCCTCTTTTCATCGGGACTTTCGACTCGTAAAACGCACGCACATCGGCAATGGTCTTCGCACCGGGTACCTTGTTCGCCTCCAAATACTGACGAAAAAGTCCCTTTACCGGGTCAGACCACAAGGGACCATCAAGCAGATTGCCGGGACAGACAGCATTGACCTTGATGCCGTGTTCCACCAGTTCAAGGGCAAAACTCTGCGTCAGTCCGATGCCTCCAAACTTGCTGCCAGCGTAGGCGAAGTTTTTATTGCTGCCAGCCAAACCGCTTTTGGAGTTGATTTCGATAATGTCCGCAGTATAGTCGGGACTGTACTCCCGCTGAATTTTCATCGGAACACTGACACATTTGACGCAAAGGAAATAGCCTGTGTAGTTGACCTTTGTTACCAGATCGAAATGTTCACGGGTCATGTCCTCCAGACCGCCTGCGAACAGTACGCCCGCATTGGAGACCAGAATGTCCAGTCCGCCGAATGCTAATACCGTCGCATTCACCATTGCCTTGACCGATTGTTCATCAGAGACATCGGCACGAACCGCCATCGCCTTGTCGGGACCAAAGATTCGGTTCAACTCTTTTGCGTGTGCCTTCGCGCCTTCTATGTTTAAGTCCGCCACGACTACATACGCGCCTTCGGCGGCTAATTCTTGGGCGATTCCCGCACCGATACCCTGTGCGCCGCCGGTTACAAGGGCTATTTTGCCCGCAATTCTGCCCGGGCTAGCAGCACCGGCGAGAGCCGCCTTCTGACGGTAGGTTTCCACTTCCCAGTTGAGAATGAAGTTGGTAAACTCATCCGGCAACTGAAGGTAGCCGCCGAATGATTCCGCATAGACGGCGGTTTTCATGGCATCCAGAAACACGAGCCGGGCGTTGTTCGCCTCCCGAATGCTCGTGCCAAGACTGAAAAAACCTAATCCTTTCACCGCAACGACCTTGGGAAGGTATCCCTTTTCGCTTCGATAGGCATCAAATGCCGCCTTCATGTCGTCGTTTTGTTCGACAAACAGAGGCGCATCCTTGTAATAGACGATATGATCCGGTGAAAACGGCTTCATCAGCGGTTTCATTGCTTCGTGAGATGCCACAAACTCGTCCGACAGACGATTGGCGCAGAAAACGACCGTGGACTTTCCCTCCTCGGAATAGAGCATTCTTAGTGCTGGTGCAATCCGGCAAGCCTCCTCTTCTGCCGTCTGCCGTCTGCCGTCTGCCGTCTCCTCCGTCGTATCCGGCTTCCGTTTCAGTCGTTTTGCCAGAGTGGACATGACCTCGTCCATTATTGTGTCGATTTCTTCCACCGTATTTGCCGCGACAAAGATGCCGTGATTTTGGAGAAGAGCAATTTGCGGAAACGTTCCTGTTTTCGCCCTAAAATCCTCAAACGTTGACTTGCACGTCAGTGCCAGTATGTAGCCGGGCTTGGTCAGCGGAACCCAGACAGCCTTTCCGCCAAAAAGTTCCCGGCACAACTTTTCTCCGTCCCTCCCGCAAGTCAGTCCGTTGACCAGTGGCGGGTGAACATGGAGAACGAAAGCGTAGGGAAACATTCCGTGCAAGAGTCCTTCGACGCTTGGTCGCTTATGTTCTTCGCCGGTCTTCCGGGCTGCCATCATATCTGCGAGTGCCGCAGCCTCCCTTGCAGCATCGTCTTGGGGATAGTTCGCCTGCAACATTTGGGCGAGCCGAGCCAAATCCATTGCCACAAACCCGTCAGGCGTGATGTTGGTCAGCGAAGTCCCCGACCCTTTTACGTACAAGGTGGTTTTGTCCTTAAACGAGGTATTTCCGCCTCCAGCAAGCACATAATTATCAGTCCCGTACCGGTGGGACATTTCGGTCAACAGATTCAGGCTCACTTGTCTCTCTTTTCACTTTATAAGCAATGGGAACAGGGCTATTATAAGGTAATACGTCCTTCTGTACAGGGCAACACAAAAGAAGTGCTTTCGATGCTCAGTGCGTCGACAACATGCACGGACTGGGTTACGAGCCGTGTCACCCCCTTTGTCCATTGCCGATCTGTGGTAGAATACGTGTCCGAAATTGTATTGCGGGGGACAGCAACGGCGTAAAATATGACGATCATGAAGGCTATGGACAAAACGTATATGGCAAAACCAGGGGAAGTGCCACAAAACTGGTACTTGGTGGATGCTACGGACAAAGTCGTTGGTCGCCTTGCAAGCGAAATTGCAATGATCCTGATGGGAAAACACCGCCCGACGTACACCCCCCATGTCGATACCGGAGAGTATGTTATCGTAACCAACGTCGATAAAATCGTTTTCTCCGGCAAGAAACTCGATCAAAAACGATATACCTGGTGGACAGGATGGACAGGTTTGCGAAGCGAATCCGCCCGAGAGCGGTTCGAGCGGCATCCCGAACGAATTTTCACCGAAGCCGTCCGCAGAATGCTCCCCAAAAATAAACTTGCCGTCAAAATGTTGGCGAAACTCAAAGTTTATAAGAGCGGCGAACAGCATCCGCATCAGGCACAGCAACCGCAACCCCTTAAATTGGCAACCGAATAGACCCGAAGAATCTAAAATACTATGGTTAAATTTGGCAATTACATCATTGAAGGAAACGGCAAAAATGATTCGCTGGGGACAGGACGACGAAAGTCTTCTGTTGCCAGAGTGCGTGTTCGATCCGGCAACGGTCGAATCAGCATCAATAGCAGAGAATTGGACGAATTTTTCAAGACCGTCCAGTTACGAAATGCCGTCAAGGCTCCATTAATCCTCACCGGCAAGGAGGGTGCAGTGGATGTCCTAATCCAAGTCGAAGGGGGCGGAACGACAGGGCAAGCGGATGCCTGCAAACTCGGCATTGCCAGGGCAATCAAGCGGTACGATCCTGAAACCGAGCCGGTGCTCCGGGAACACAGCCTTTTGACCCGAGATGCTCGAGAGGTCGAACGTAAAAAGTACGGTCTCCGAAAAGCACGAAAAGGCACACAGTTCTCGAAACGTTAATATCTGCATCAAAGAGAGCCGGGGGGTGGTGCGCAGCATAATCCCCGGACAGTGTGTCGGTAGTTGCAATGTCTTGTTCTTGTGCCATTCAGGGTCGGCTCGGACAGTTCTCTTGAAAACATCAGGCGGTCGCATTATACTGATGAGAACATGGAGGGTTCGCATGGAACAGAATCTTACGCTATCACTTTCCCATAGTATTCGGGCTTGTCGGCAACTGACGGCACTGGCACACTCCAATTTTGCGCCTGCTTTTGCGCTGTTGCCCGCCGCCAAACGGCAGGCAATGGAAATCTTGTATGCCTACACCCGATTCACGGACGACCTCGCCGACCTGCCGGACTTTGATCCAGAAGGCATGACCGTTGAAATCAGTCCCCGCCGAAAAAAACAGAAATTCAATCAATGGGTCGGTGCATTGGAAGCCGTGTTCGGAAAAATCGGCGACGAACATGTTCCCCAAATTGATCCGCACGACGAAAAAACGTTTCAACAGATTGCCCGACAATTTCCGGGATGCGGGGGGGTGATTTTTCTACCCGCCCTCAAAATGATCGTGAACACGTACAACATTCCACGGGAACCACTCTTTCACCTGCTTGATGGCGTGGAATCGGACATGGAACCGAAACCTTTTGCAACATTTGATGACTGTGCTGATTATTGCCATCAAGTTGCAACGTCGGTCGGCTTCGCTTCGCTTGCGATCTGGGGAACGACCGAACCGCTCTTTTCGGAAACAATTATCAAAGCGGCGAAGGCATGCGGTGTGGCATTTCAGTGGACCAATATCATTCGGGACTTGCTGGAAGACTATCAGAACGGACGCATCTATCTGCCGCAATCGGAATTGCAACGTTTTGGTTTGACGGAAATACAGTTGGGTTCGATTCTTGATGGAGTAGCCTGGGCGGCACAAAAGAAGCCGCCGAAAAAAAAGGGTGCCCACGATCATTATGCGCATCAACACATGATCAAGGAGATGGAAACATTCGAGGAAAAGTTCCTTAAACTGATTTCTCACCAACTCAACCGTTGCATGGTGTATTATGAAAATTCAATCCCGCTTTATCATTTAATTCATCGGGACAGCCGGAGAGCATTCGGTTTAATGTGGAACTATTACTATTCATTGTTCCGAAAGATTTATCGGAATCCTTTACTGGTTACGAAGCAAGATCGAGTTCGATTGTCGTCTTCCCGGCGGTTCCGGCTTTGGTTTCACTGGCATTTTATGCCATGTCTCAAGTTACGTTGAGTGCAAAGACATGAGCGCGCCCGACAATGTGTCTTGCAAACGTGTCATGCTGTTGTTAGAATGGCATGTTGTTCACTGAAAGTTACGAACCTATTTTCCAGAATTTGTAATGCGGACGATTGTAACGTCTTTTATCTTGACACTTCCTATACTCATCCTTGCTCTTTGTGTTGGCTGTCCAAAAACCGCTCCCAAATCGAACAAGGACACTACTCCGGCTCTGAAGACAACATCTGATAATGACTTCAGCAAGCCCGAACCGCTTGTCATACCGCTCGAACCCAGAGTCGATCCTCCCGAAGAAGTAACGCCGCCCGAAGAAACAACGGAAGAGCAGTCCGCCCCACCGGAGACGACCGGTGTCCTTGCGAAGTCCTTTGGAAAATACGCTACGGAGTCCATTCCGCTACCGCCAATTGACGATCTCACTGCACAACTCGACGAATACATGCTGAAACTGGGTACGAATTTGGAGAGTCTTGAAGGAAACACCCGATATGCGGCGGACGCTATTGATATTGTTCGGGATGCCAATGCTTTGTCACTGGTTGCGCAGGCAATCGGTCTTACCGAAGTCGATTCCAAGTACAAAAAATCGGCACCGCAGATCATTGTAGCGGCTCAAAATCTTGCCGCTGCCAAAAATTATGATGATGGTCAAAAGGCATACGCCGGACTGAAGTCCGCACTGAGTAGCACAGGCGGCGGGGCACCTCTTTCGTGGTCAGTCAAAGTAGCCCATTTGCCTCCGCTCATGAAGGCGGTTCCCAATTTGAGTTCGACCGTCAAACGCCTGACCAACACGGAACGAAAATTGACTGTCTTGTTGGAGAGAAAACCGCAACAGGTTTACGGCGCACTTGCCGCCTTGGCAGCCATTTCGCAGGGAAGCATGGCAAATGTTTCCGAAACGTCCAGACCCGACGCAGTGGCGGAGTGGAAAAAGTATTGCGAAGAATTTCGTGATACTGCTTTGAAAGCAAATGCTGTTACCCGTCAATTTGCTGAATCGCAAGCCGACTATGGGACTTTCAAAACTGCCATTGATGCAATGTCTGCTTCATGCGATCATTGCCATGAGGTGTTTTATCCCAGTGCCGTCGGTCAGGAGTAGATAACCGCTATTACGGCGGTTAACCGATAATTACGATAACCAAGATGTCAAAACTACAAAAGCCGCTAAACCTTTGTTTTGCAGGCGTTTCCGCCACTACCCCCGGCAGGATTCGAACCTGTGACCTACGGTTACAACGTCCTGATAGCACTATTTTAGATAGTTGCATTGCATGGTTACACGATAAAATTTTCGGTTTTGAGGGGGAAACAGTGTGAAAATAGATAAATCTAGAGCGTATCAGGAATTGATCTGGACAGAAGTTTTGGAATTTTGTAATCTTTCATTATTGGATATTGAACGCCTTTTTCACGGAGGAATCTTATGGCGAAACCCTATTCCCTTGATCTA
>Ga0123353_10006553_pt1 | contig 15523 bp, 13 predicted proteins | sample TergutLab28metaG_3_FD_92763 | JGI IMG/M metagenome (GOLD analysis project Ga0123353, IMG submission 92763) | Labiotermes labralis P3 segment gut microbial communities from Petit-Saut dam, French Guiana - Lab288 P3 | ecosystem: Host-associated > Arthropoda: Insects > Digestive system > Gut ... | reverse complement strand
TGTTAAAAACCAGCTCCCGGTAGCCGAGGAGCGTCTTCGCGGTCTTTATGCCGACCTTGAGGAATTGCAAAGTGCTGCAAACGAGTCGGAACCGGAGCTTGAACCCGAGCCTGAACCGGAGCCGGAGCCCGAATCGGAACCCGAGCCCGAGCCTGAGCCCGAGCCTGAGCCCGAACCGGAACCCGATATGTCGCCTTATAAGCTTCCCGGTATGCCGCAGCATCTTTCGCCGGCAGTTCCCTCCTATCCCGTACACACGGGCATCACCCCCGAGTCGCTGACTAAGCGTGGATTCGGTCTGCTGGAGGACGGGAATTGGAACAAAGCAAGCGAAAAGTTTGACAGTGCGCTTGACATAGACGCCGAGTATGCGCGCGCATACGTAGGGCTGCTGTGCGTCGAGCTTAAGGTTACAAGTGAAGTGGGTCTGACGAATCAGAATTCCGAGCTCACAAGAATACCGAATTATAAAAAAGCGCTGCGTTATGCCGCGCCCGAATACCGCGCTGTTTTGGAAACATACAATCAGATTATTCAGCACCGCCTTGAAAGCATGAAAGACAGCGAGGACGAGCAGCGTCAAAAGCTGGAAGAGGAGCGGCGTAAGCAAGAAGCGGAAAAACAGCGCAAGCTTCGTGCGGAGCAGTTCGACAGTGTGGAGGATTTGCTCGTATCCGATGACAAACCCGCCGTAATCGCGGCAAAACCCGCAAAAAAGGAAGAACCCCCCAAACCTGCGCCTCCCGAAACGCTTTCCCCGAAAGCGGAGTCTATTCTCGCAAAGGCGGAGGCAGAGGTGTCTGCCGCTGTAAAGGGTTCGGCAGGCGACGATGAGAAGCATCTTGCCGCGGAAGCCCGCAGGGAAGCTGCGCGTCTTAAAAAAGAGGAAGAGGACCGCCTGATTGAGGAAGAGCAGGAATACAGAAGAAACCAGAAAAATTGGGTGAAAAAAGGGCTCTGCTTCTACTGCGGAGGGAAGCTTTCGCTTCTTAAAAAATGCGCGGACTGCGGAAAGAAGAGTTAGTCAGTGATGCCCGTTAATAAAAGCAATGATTTTGACAAAGCTAAAACCCGCGCCCTTAAAATCCTGTCGTACCGCGACCACAGCGGCGGCGAGCTTCTTCAAAAACTCAGCAAGCATTTCGATGAAAAAACTTCTGAAAAAGCGCTTGCCTGGGTACGTGAAATAGGTTATCAGAATGATAAAAAGTATGCGGAAAAGCTTGCCGCAGTGCTGATTGAAAGCAAGCACTACGGCGTACGCAGGGCGCGCTGGGAAATGAAGCAAAAGGGGCTCTCCGAGGATATAATCGAAACCGCGCTCGAAGCTTACAACAATGATGAAATTGTGGGAATAATCACGGGTATAATCGAGCGAAAGTACGCAGATTTTCTTGACGACAGGCCGGGAGTGAAAAAAACCGTGGACGCGCTTATGCGCCGCGGATATGATTACAGCGATATAAAAACAGCGGTGAGCCGCGTGAAAGAAGACATGGAATTTGAGTATAATGAATAGTGCAAAAGTAGGCATAGTTTCACTCGGCTGCCCGAAAAACCAGTGCGACGCGGAGCTGATGCTCGATAAAATAGTAAAGGCGGGCTTCTCGCTCGTAAACGAGCCGGGGCTTGCAGATGTAGTTATAATCAACACCTGCGGGTTTATTCAAAGCGCGAAAGAGGAAGCGATTGCAGAGATTTTAGAGGCGGTCAGCAGAAAAAACGATGGCTTCAACAAGAAAATCATCGTTACGGGGTGTTTGCCGCAGCGTTATAAAGAACAGATGGAGCTTGAGTTTCCCGAGGTTGACGCTATACTCGGAATCGGCAAGAACGACGATATTGTCGAAGCGGTTAATTCCGTGCTGCTCGACAAGAAAATCTGCGCATTTACAGAGCCCGAGGAGCTCAACATGGAGGGCGGCCGGCTGCTTTCAACCCTGCCGCATTATGCATACCTGCGCATTGCAGACGGCTGCGACAATCGCTGTTCATACTGTGCAATCCCGCTCATACGCGGCAAATACCGCTCACGCAAGCCCCAAAACATAATAGCGGAAGCTCGCGAACTCGCCGAAAAAGGTGTACGGGAGCTTATAATCATTTCGCAGGACACCACGAACTACGGCGCGGATTTATACGGGGAATTAAAGCTGCCCGAGCTGTTGAACCAACTTTGTGAAATCGAAAATATTAAATGGATTCGCCTGCTTTACTGCTATCCCGACAAGATTACTGATGAGTTGATTGCCGTGATGAAAAATCAGGAAAAAATTATAAAATATATAGAAATGCCTATTCAGCACTGTAACAAGGAGATTCTCCGCGCTATGAACCGTATGGGCAGCGAGCAGACTTTATGGGATTTAATTGCGAAGCTGCGCGGGGAAATCCGCGGGATTGTAATCCGCACGACAGTCATCGCAGGCTTCCCCGGCGAGAGTGAAGAGCAGTTCACCGAGCTTGCTGAGTTTTTGAATAACGTGCGGTTTGAGCGGCTCGGATGCTTCGCTTATTCGGAGGAGGAAGACACGGCGGCAGCGGACATGGAACAGGTTGACGGGAAAGAGCGGCTCCACCGCGCCGAAATCATAAACGAGCAACAGGAAATCCGCATGAGCGAGTTTTACGCGGAGCAGGTCGGAAAGACGTTTGAGGTCGTGGTTGAGGGGTATGACAGGTATTTTGAGATGTATTTCGGGCGCAGCTACATGTATGCGCCGGAGATTGACGGCATGATTTATTTCCGGCGAGCCGCCGGTGGCAATATCGGCGAAACGCTTAAAATGTCTTATTTTATAACGGTAAAAATCACAGATGTAATCGATAATAATATGATTGGGGAAGCGGTATGAATTTAGCGAATAAATTAACATTTCTGCGTGTGCTGATGATACCGTTGTTTGTTATTTTTTTACTGCTCGGCGGAGCGCACCGCGGTAATGTCATACCTGACGGCGCGATTCCGTTCGGAACGCTTTGGGCTATGCTTATTTTTATAATTGCGTGCATAACCGACGCGCTTGACGGACATATCGCACGGAAACGCAACATGGTTACAGACCTTGGAAAGCTTATGGACCCGCTCGCAGACAAAGTTTTAGTAATAAGCGCGCTTGTATGCTTTGTTGAACTCGGTTGGGCTCCAGCATGGGCGATTATTACAATTATAGCACGTGAATTTATTGTTACAGGCTTCAGACTTGCGATTGTTGCAAAAGACAATAAAGCTGTTATTGCTGCGGATATTTGGGGGAAAATCAAGACCGGTTTCACTATGGGCGTGATTATCGCGGCAATGTTTTTTAACACTGTTGCAAAAGATTTCGGTTTTCTGCGCACAATAGATAAAGGTACAAATGAATCTGTTATGGATTGGGTCATTACTTTTTATTTTCCTTATAATTGGATTTATGAGATTGGAATTTTTGTTTGCGTCGCACTGACAGTTTTCAGCGGTATAACTATGATTTATAAAAACAGAAAATTGTTTTCTAAATAAGAAAGGGATTAAATTTGAAAACAAAGGGTACTAAATCGGGGAAAACGAAACTTTTCATTCTTCGTTGGTACAGAAAGGACATGATGAAAAATGGACAAATACGATTTTAACGCAATTGAAAAGAAATGGCAGAAATACTGGGAAGAAAATAAAACTTTCCACGCAGAAATAGACAAAAGCAAGCCTAAATTTTACGCGCTGATTGAGTTTCCGTACCCGTCGGGGCAGGGGCTCCACGCCGGGCATCCGCGCCCTTATACCGCAATGGATATAATCGCGCGCAAGCGCCGCATGCAGGGCTACAACGTGCTTTTTCCGATTGGCTGGGACGCGTTCGGGCTGCCGACTGAAAACTTCGCGATTCAAAATAAAATCCACCCGAAAACGGTTACTAAAAACAACGTCGCAAAGTTTACTCAGCAGTGCAAAAGCTTCGGGTGGTCGTTTGACTGGGAGCGTGAAATAGATACTACCGACCCGAATTACTACAAGTGGACGCAGTGGCTCTTTTTGCAGTTTTTCAAAGCGGGTCTGGCTTATAAAAAAGAAATGGCTGTCAACTGGTGCACGATGTGCAAGGTTGTGCTGGCTAACGAAGAAGTCGTCAGCGGCGCATGCGAGCGTTGCCACGGCGAGGTTGTGCGCAAGGTGAAAAGTCAGTGGATGCTGAAAATTACCGAGTTTGCGCAGGAGTTGATTGACGGCTTGGAGGATGTGGATTACCCCGACAGAATCGTTCACTCGCAAATCAACTGGATAGGCAAGTCAACAGGCGCGGAGGTGGATTTCGCGACGACCGTCGGTGATAATGATGTTCTGCGGGTGTATACAACGCGCCCCGATACGCTTTTCGGCTCGACCTATATGGTGATTGCGCCGGAACATCCGTATGTTGAGAAGTGGGCTGACAAGCTTAGTAACATAGACGAAATCCGTGATTACGCGGCGAAAGCCGCACGCAAATCCGACTTTGAACGCAGCGAAATCGCAAAGGAAAAGTCGGGCGTTAAACTTATCGGCGTCAGCGCAGTCAACCCGGCCACGGGAAAGGAAATTCCTATTTTCGTTTCGGATTACGTATTGACCGGCTACGGTACGGGCGCGATTATGGCTGTGCCCGGGCACGACCAGCGTGACTGGGAGTTCGCGAAGAAGTTCGGGCTTCCGATTATCGAAGTTGTCAAGGGCGGCGATATAGAAAAAGAAGCCTATGAGCTTGACACCGATGAGGGCGTGATGGTCAATTCCGGCTTCTTAAACAACCTCGGCGTTCCCGAGGCGAAAGTAAAAATAACGCAGTGGCTCAGTGAAAATAAACTCGGCGAGAAAAAGACGAATTATAAGCTTCGCGACTGGGTTTTCTCGCGTCAAAGATACTGGGGCGAGCCCATACCTGTAGTCTTCTGTGAGAGCTGTGCTGAATCGCCGCGAAGCGATGGAGTGCGGCCCGAGGCTCTCGGGTGGATTGCTGTTCCCGAAAGCGAGCTTCCGCTCATGCTGCCGGAAGTGGAAAACTATATGCCCACCGACAACGGCGAATCGCCGCTTTCAACACTTGAAAGCTTCATTAACACCACCTGCCCTGTGTGCGGCGGGCCCGCAAAGCGCGAGACGGACACCATGCCGCAGTGGGCGGGTTCATCATGGTATTATCTGCGCTATGCAGACCCGCATAACGATAAGGAATTCATCTCTAACGAAGCGCTCGAATACTGGCTGCCCGTTGACTGGTATAACGGCGGCATGGAGCACACAACGCTGCACCTTTTATACTCGCGCTTTTGGCATAAGTTTTTGTTCGGCATCGACAAGGTTAACACGCCCGAGCCGTATCTCAAGCGTACCGCGCACGGCATGATTCTCGGCGAGGACGGCGAGAAGATGAGCAAGTCCCGCGGGAACACCGTTGACCCGAATGTGTTAGTCGCTCAATCGGGCGCGGACAGCGTGCGCCTTTATGAGATGTTCATCGGCGACTTTGAGAAGACCGCAACCTGGAACACGCAGGGAATAAAGGGCTGCAAGCGGTTCTTAGACCGCGTTTGGGCGCTCGGCGATATGCTGGTTGACGGCGATGAGTTTTCCGAGAAGCTCGCCGGTTCAATTCACCGTACGATTAAAAAAGTCGGCGAGGATATTGAAGAGCTTAAATTTAATACCGCGATTGCCGCAATGATGGCTCTGGCCAATGAAATTTACGCAGCGGGCGAAATCAACCGCGCGGAACTGCGCACACTGCTCGTTCTGCTGTCGCCGTTCGCGCCGCACCTCGCTTCCGAAATGTTTGAAAGCTTCGGCTTCGGGCTCGTTCACGAGCAGGAATGGGCGGACTTTGACCCCGAGCTTTGCACGTTTGACGAGGTTGAAATAGTGCTGCAGATTAACGGCAGGATTAAAGACAGAATCGTGGTTCGGAGCGGTGCGGACAGAAATACGCTGCTCGCCGCCGCAAAAGCCAATGACATAATAAATGCGGCTATTGCCGGAAAAGAAATTGTAAAAGAAATTATAGTGACGGATAAGCTTGTAAACATTGTGGTGAAATAAATGAAGAAAGCTTTTGCTTTATTTTTAGTATTAATTTTATTAGCGGGCTGCGTCCCTATTGATTCACCGGATATGCCGACAGTTCTGTGGCATCAGGAACCGGACACAGGGCGTGACGCTCCCGACGCGCCGCATGAAGAACCCGCACACATTCCCGCGCTGGTTCCCTCCCCTGCCGACGCCGTACCGCCCGCAGAGACGCTTCACAGCGGCGGGATTTACATGTACAACTTAGAGTTTGACACCGTGGTGTATGCAAGAAATGAGCACGAACGCTTTCCTCCGGCTTCAATCGCGAAGATTCTTACTCTGCTCGTTGTTTTGGAAAACGTCGATGACCTTAATGAATATGTCGCGGTAACGGAAGAAGCTTTTGCACCGTTTGACAGCGGCGACCCAAACATGGAGGATGCGGCGGTTGCAAGAATTGAAGCGGGGCAGGAAAACCTCACCTACCTCGACTGCCTTTATGGTTTAATGCTGCCCTCCGGCTGCGATGCGGCGAATGTTTTGGCGTATAATGTGGGCGGCGGCGACATGGCTCTTTTTGTACAGATGATGAACGACAAGGCGCGTGAAATCGGCGCGCGCAACTCAAACTTCACGAATGCGAGCGGATTGTATGAGTATAATTATTACTCCACGGCTTACGATATGTTTTTGATTACCAAGTACACCTACGACAAGCATCCGCTTTTCATGGAGATATGCGCAAGCCCGGCGTGGGCAATGCCGCCTAATGACGAATGGCCCGACGGGTATCTTATCCGAAACACAAGCGCGGGGCTTCTTCTTCTGCACGAGCTGGATTATACTGTCGGTATAAAAATCGGCAGTATTTTCGAGGTTTACCGCGGCGGAATACGCTTCGACGGATTTACGACGCTTGCCTCGATGGCGAGCAAGAACGGACTCACATTTATGACGGTGTCGCTTGATGCGGATTATTATGATGAGGAGGGAAAGTGGAGCGGCTGGCATTATGAAGACCACGCGGTGTTGTATGAGTGGGCGTACAGGACGTTTGCGATAGGATAAAATATTTTATTTGCCGACTTGTTTCTCTGAATTTCGTCAAAATGACTGTGGTATAATTTGTTTAACAGTTAAATTGATGAAAGAGGTGAGTCCGGTGATTTAATTATTTCCGTAAAGTAATCCCAAATATGAACGAGCTTACATATAATGTAAGTAAAGCAATTTAAAATAGCGGAGGTAAAAAAATATGAAAGTTAAAAAACTAATTCTTATGCCCATTACGTTGATAGCGATATTTCTGTCAATGCTTCCATCAATGGTAGTTACGGCTGAACACGAGCTGTCAGCGGACGAACTTTTTGCTTCTTCAACAAGGAATATAAAGTATTACAATGTAGGGCTTTATTATGATTCAACCTGTACAACATCCGCAACAACATTACGTTCAGAATATAATAACGCAACGACGGCTTTTAGAGCTATTTTCGATATGGATTTAACTTTATCAGCAAATAATGTTTTATTATCGTCTGTGTTGAACGGAGGCAACTGCAGTCTCGGTAACAACAATGCATGCAATACTTCATGCGGGGCTCTTGCGAATTGTAACACTACTCATCATAAAGGTGCCTCCCGTTTAAACGCCTTGCTGACATCATCAAACTTTTACATAATGAGGGTAGTTGGTCACGCGTTATGCTGGTGGGGTGATGAATACGGAGGAACGCCAACCCACAGGACGACCATAGTAGGGTTGGGGCAAGTTGTAGGAAGAAATTCAATCGTATCCACAAATTCTACCAATCTTAGGCGTATCATGCAACATGAAATTTCACACAATTTCGGTGCAAGACATATCACGTGTGCAGGCAGTAGCATTGTAAAATGTATTATAGCAGGCGATATCAATAGTTGGTGCAGCGCATGCAGTAATAATATTTGGGCTAATAGGTAAAGGAGGATAAAATGAAATCATTTAAAAAAACAATTGCTGTTATTATCGTTTCAGCGTTACTTTTAACATTATACGGCTGTAAAAAAACCGGGGAAGATTCTGCTCTAAAAGAGATTAACCCCGAAATAAGCAAAACTGATGAAAGTTCATTAAACATTTCACAGTCAATTGAAACTCAAGAATTTTCTGCTGATGAGCCCCCGTCTGAACAACACTATGAAACCTCGTTTTCATTGGAAACGATTGTTATAAGGAGCGCCGACCGCGGGGATTTAAAAAGTGAGCTTATAAAAGAAATCAATGATGCATCGGGGCTGCGTTCGGATGAATCTCTATTCTTACATTATAATATATCTGATATAAAAGAGTTTTATTATCCTGAAATAGAACTCGACGGATATGAATTATTTCTTGCAGAGATAATGCAATACCGCTTTCATTTCTATTTTATGCCTGAGAATCCGGACTCCGCAGATTTGGACTTAAACGGAGAATATTTTTTTAGTTATGATTCGGGGATTGAAATTGCAATAACAAGGACAGAAACGATTATAGATACACCCGACCCTCTAAAAGCAATTATGGAGCAATATGATGGGCAGAGAAGAGAATATTTGTTTGAAGATGGTTTAATTTATGATGAGTTCTTTAATACAATTACCGGTCAGATAGGGGACACTTGGTTTTATATAGTTGTTCCTCCCAAGTTAAACAATTATGAGTTTATGCGCAGGCTCGCCTTACAGGTAATCGAAGCAGCCGAATTAGTAGTTATCAGGGAATAATCGCATAAAGCGGGGCTTCACGCCCCGCCTAATTTTTTACGAAATTTCCCAGTTCTTTGCCAAATTATCCACAAAGCTCTTCATTTCTTTTTTCGAGCCTATGCTGTGTGTGCGCTCGATAATCGCCTGCCGCTCGGCGAGCGGCAGCCCCGCAAAGCGGCTCAGCGCACCGCTGTTCTGTGCCAGAGCCATGCCCAGCCCTAAAGGAACTCCTCTGTCTGTATCGTTAACAAACATAAATCTCCCACTCCTAAAAATAATTTCTGTTATTATTTTTTGCCGGGGAGATTTTTTTATGTGGAATAAAATTTTACGAGTTAAATTGTATAAAGAACCAAATCTTGTTAAAACTAAGTTTGTAAAATTACATCAGCATATGTTAACAAGAAAGGAATGAACTTATGAAAAAGGTCAAATTTGGCGACGTGAGGCGCGCGCTGCGGGGTAAAGGTTTCGTGATTGCGCTGGGTCTGTCTGTCGCGGCTGTCGGAGTTTCGACTTATATAGCTTACAATCAGGCAGTCAGCAGAATCGGAGGGCTTCCCGATTCGCTCGGTACGGGCGAATATGTTTTTGAAGCGCCCGTAAACATTCCTCAAACCGGCGTCCCTATTGACGAGTCTGCTCCCGAGGTTAATTTTGAAACTGCTCCCATTGGCGAAGCAGCGCCCTTACCCGATGCCGCGGAGGAAACCAATAACCCCATGCGCTCCCGCGCTCCCATGGTTATGCCGATAGAGGGCGAGATTGGCGAGCCTTTCTCAAACGGGGAGCTCGTACGTTCAAATACGCTCGGCGTATGGAAAACGCATGACGGCATAGATATAAGCGCACCTCTGGGCACTCCGGTAATGTCAATGACAAACGGCACTGTAAACGAAGTTTACGCAGACCCGTTATGGGGTGTTTGCGTGGTTATTGACCACGGGGACGGAATTCTCGGGTGCTACTTCGGCTTGGATAAAAACGTAACAGTTTCGGTCGGGCAGGAAGTAAGCTCCGGCGATGTTATCGGCGCCGTGGGAAATACGGCGGAGATTGAGATTGCCGAAAGCCCGCATCTCCACTTCGGGGTCAAGAAAAACGGCGAGTGGATAGACCCGCTCAGCTTATTTTAAAACACTGCATTTATAAAGATTTACGGTTTTAGCAGGGAGCACCTCTTTAAAGGTGCTCTTTGCGCTATTGTAAATAATTATTGACAAGTTTACCATTATTTGATATAATTATTATAATTAAACAAAATATAATGAATGAGGTGCTGCACTATGTTTATAAAAGAAAACCTACTTCCCGTTCCCGGATTGAACGCCGGTAAAATATCCGCTATGTCGGACGGTCAATTCACGAATTACAGCAAAACGCTGAACACGTTTATCGACAGCTTCCCCGGGAAAGCTGATAAAATGCGGACAGCATCAGACAATCAGGATTATAAAGAATTGGAGAAAACGCTTTCGGAATTCTGCAACCTGCTGGAAATCATATTCGCGAGCGGTTTGGCGCAGGACGCGAAAAGGCAAATCCATGCGCTTCAAAAAGGTAACGCAGACCCGGACGCAGTCGAGGCGTTTATCGAAAAGTTTATACTGAACGTTTCTTCCCTGTCGATTGATATTCAGATGTCGGCGCGCAAGTCCGCTCCCGCTCCGCGTAAACCTGCGGAATCATCGCAGGTAAAGCAGATTTTTTCTGCCGGTTCCGCAGGCGGCGGAAACCCGTTCATACTGGCTGTCGATAACGCGGTTATGTTTTTAAATACGCTGCAGAAGCTTTTACAGGGCGCGCCCTATGACCTGCACTGCGTAACCTCCGCGAACGAAGTGCTGGATTTCGTCGGTAAGGGAACACGCGTTGATTTGTTTTTAATTGATATTGAGATGCCCGGCATGGACGGCTACGAGCTTGCGCGCAGGCTGAGAGGCAGCGGACAGAAAGCTCCCATTGTCTTCGTAACGGCAAACGCCGCAAGGGAATACATAGACAAGGCAGTCGGGGTAGGGGCAGACGGGCTGCTCATGAAGCCGCTCCGCGGGAACCAGCTGCTTGAAAAAATTAAACAGTTAATATAAGACAAAAATCCCCGCTGCTCACAGCGGGGATTTTATTATTAGACCTGTCCGTAAACTTTGAGCGAGTGGATTTTTGAAGCGAATTTTTTGTCAGGCAAGGCGAATTTTCGTAGTAATGCTTTGTGCATTGCAAGAAAATTCAACGAAGCATGGCGGAAAATTCGCCAAAAATCTGCCGCGAACAGGTTCACGGACAGGTCTATTGACCTGCAAGCCAGTTTTTAATATGTTCGATTAGTGTCTGCGTATCTTTGACGAACTGTTCGTTCACCTCTAAAATCCCTGCCACTTCCCCGTTTTTCGCCATCATTTCCATGCTTTTTGCCCGTTCGGTGAGCTCCTTGGCGCCTATGCTGGAGTTTGCGCCTTTTATAGTATGAATGTTTATTGCATAATCTCGTATGCTTTCGCTGCTCACGTTACGCAGCTTGCCGAGCTCCGTCGGTACGTTTTCTGCATAAGACTGCAGAATCATCACATACATTTCCATATCGTCCTCATACAGCGAGAGCCCGAGCTTCATGTTTACGCCCGGAATCCCGTCAGATGACGGCCGAGAGCTGACAGCCGGCAGCTGCGTGTTATTTGAATCAGTCTGTTCGCTGTCAGCTGCCATTATCCACTGCCTTATTACAGCGTCTAACTTCGTAACGTTTACGGGCTTTGACAGGAACGCCTGAAAGCCTTTTGAAAGGAACATCTCCTCATTTCCGACGGCGGCGTTGGCGGTCAGTGCGATTACAGGTATATTTTGTGCGTAATCAGTGCCGATGGCTCTGATTCGCTCTGCGGCTTCAATACCGTCCATACCGGGCATCATGTGGTCCATGAAGATAGCGTCATAAACCGGCTCGCCCGCTTTAATCGCATTAATTGACTCCTGCCCGCTCATTACACAATCGATTTTCATTTTATATTTGCCCAGCATGCCTTTTGCCACGTCTAAGTTTGTCGGGAAGTCGTCCACAACCAAAACACGCGCATAACTAAGGTTCGGGCGTGGGGGCGCGCTTTCCGTTTTTGTCTTTTTATCCTCATAACGGAACTCGCGCAGGTTTTCAATTGTTTGCGGGCTTATAGGCTCATCGCTGACATACCCCTGTTTAATCACAACGCGGAATACAGAACCCAGCCCGTACACGCTTTCCAATGATATTTCGCCGCCCATGAGCTCGGTGAGCCTCTTGGTAATGGAAAGCCCCAGACCGGTTCCCTCTATATTACGGTTCGCCTGCGCGTCAACCTGATGATAATCCTTGAAGAGCTTTTCTGCGTCCTCCTTGCGTATTCCTGTTCCGGTGTCGCTGACGGAAATCATGAGCTTAACTTCATCTTCATTCTCGCGCTCGCAGCTTATGCTCAGTGTTACGTTTCCTTTTTTCGTGTATTTAAAGGCGTTGCTGAGCAGGTTGTTCAGTATTTGCCGGACGCGCAGGTCGTCGCCGTAAAGCCGGGCGGGGCAGCCGGCGTCGATTTCAAGGTTAAACATAATGGGCTTCTCGTCGATACGAATGACGTTGAAGGCCGCCACATCGCTTAGCATGCCCGCAAGCTGATAATTAACCGGCGTTAAGGTAAACTTGCCCGACTCCATCTTTGAAATATCCAAAATATCGTTAATAATGCTTGTGAGAATACTTCCCGACGCATGGATTTTTTCCAGATAGTCATTCGCGTCCTCAGGCGCATCCTCCTCGTCCATCAAAAGCTCGGTAAGCCCCATAATTACGTTCATGGGCGTGCGGATTTCATGGCTGATGTTGGCGATGAACGCGGATTTGCTCCAGTTTGCTTTTTCGGCTTCGTCGCGCGCTTTTTTTGCGACCTCATAGTTTTCGGCAAGCTTGCGCTCCATTTCCTTTCGCTCGGTTATATCCCGTGCAATGCCCAGAAGACCTATTACCTCGTCGCCGATTACAAGCGGAACTTTCGTGGTTTCATAGAGCGGAGCCGTCCCGTCGAAACGCGGCACATATTCTTCAAGCGTAATCATTCGCCTTTCACTCATAACCCGGGCGTCAGTTTCCTCGTGTATTTTTATCATTTCATCAGAAAATCCGAGAATTTTGGTTTCGGCATCGCTTATACCTTTTATTTCATCGGCTGTTTTACCGAAATGCTCTGAAAAAGCTTTGTTGCAGTGTAAAAAGACAGCGTCCGTATTTTTGGTGAAAATAAGGTGGGGGATTGAATTGAACAGCGTGGTAAACGTAGCGGTCTGCGTCGCAAGCTCGCGCGTTCTGCGTTCGACAAGGGCATGGCGGTTAATTGCGCTCGCCATCATAAGGCTCACCGAGCGGAGAATCGCGAGTTCCTCTTCTGTGTGCACCCGTTCAATCTCGCAGTCGCCGATGCAGAAAATACCCCACAATTCCTCATCTAAAAACATCGGAATAACCGTGACTGCTTTTATGTTAAACATACCGAGAACAGTCTGCTCATTTTTAGTTCCCGTTGAAAATACACATTCTACAACCTCGTTGCTTAACAGCTTTTCGTCCCAGGCAGTTACCCCGACATCCTGTGCGAATGAAATATGCGTACCTATGGGTACGTGCGTTTTTTCTTTCGCGGTTTCGCTGTCCCAGCCGTGCGAGCTCGTATGATGAAGCCTGCCGTTTGTAAAATCGCTCTTCCAGATATACAGGCGGTCGGCAGATATTGAGGTTCCGATAAACTCCATGCACGTTGAAATCATATCCGCCATGTTCTCGTTATCCTTGGTGGTGAGAAGCATGGAAGAAGCCTGGTTTACAGCGTGGAGCAGGTTGTCCTGCGCTCTCAGCTGCTCGGCGGTTTCGCGCATGCCGTGAATCAAATCATTATGAATAAAGGAACTTGCGATAAGCAGGCTTGCTGAATCGAGAATCGACACTTCTTCCTCTATGAAAACCCGTTTTTTCTTATTGTCGTCAAAACCGACAAAGCCCCAGAATTCATCCTTTATAAATATGGGTACAACCAGTATAGAAACAATGCCGCCGGGCTCAAGCAGCTCCTGCACTGCCTCCGGCATTTCGCTTATAGGCCCGTTTATGCAGTGACCTTTAGACAGCGCGTCCTCCCAGCCCGGAAACGTTTCGTCATAGGCATATTGTTTTGAGCTTTCATTATATATTGTTTTTTCCTTAGACCACTCGTACAGCTGCGAACAGAAAAGCCTGCCGTCCTCCGTATGATTGTGCCAAATATACACACAGTCTACTTTTACCGTTTCCGCAATAATAATCATGCTGCGGGCGAGCGCGTTTTTAAAGAAATCCACATCGTAGTCAAGCAGCAGCACCGCCGCTCTGTTCACCGCCATCATCAGATTGTCGCGGTATTTTATCGCTTCCATCATCTTATAATGCTCGCGAAGGTCACGCGTATAGCCGATTACAACGTCCTCGTCTTTATACTTTGCACGCACAAGCGTAACCTCAGCCGGGAAAAGCATGTCCTCATCCGGAATACGATGCAGCCACTCAAACTGATAATACCCCTCGTCAAACGCTTTATTTACAAATGCGACAGCTTTTTCATCTGCGCGCCGCCCGCAGGGCTGAATCTCTGCCGAACATTCCGTAAGGAAACGCGCAATGTATTCAGTCTTGTCTTTAAATCTATATAGCCGCAAAGCTGCTTGATTACAGTCTATAGTGCTTAAGTCCTTTGCCCAAATCTGCGCGCACAGGGGCGAGGTGTCGAGCATGAGCATAAGTCGCTCCTGCGATTCTTTTGCTTTCTTTGAAAAGAGTTTCAATATAAAACACGCAACAATTAAGGAGATTGCATAAAAAGTAAACAACACACCCTCAATAATATTCATTGTTCGTTTTTCAAGCACGTCATATGTGAGATTGAAAATAATTAGATGCAAAGAAATGAACAGAATCATCATTGATGCTATTGTTATTATAATGATGCGGTTTTCTTTGATACTAAAGCGTTTTTTCATAATCATTACTCCGGTTATGTATTTGTTCTAAACAATTATAACATAATTTCAATCGCCGCAGGCGATTACGGCGGCAAAGCCGCCGACGTCGCTTTCGCGCCGAATTATTGTTGAAATAAAATCACCGTTTCGGCATTGCCGAAACCCGCCCGCGAGCGGGCGGCAAGCGTTTACGCTTGCATTGGTATTTTCATTATAACATATCCCGGATAAAAATGCAAGCAGCGTTAACCTCCTCTCACGCCCTCAATATGTATGAGCCTAAGCTCTTGAAATAAGTACGTGTCAACCGCCCTGTTAATCGAGTCGTAGGTATGGCTTGCCGTGAGGATGTTGTCCGGCGTCGGCAGCTCGCCGGTTTCCAGCACAACAACGTTATGCTGCCAGCCGATGCCGTCAAAACTAATCTGGATAAAATCGCCCGGCAGCGCTTTATAAAGCGGCTGGAAGCTGCCGTAGGGCCCTGCGCCCTCATTGGTCGTGAGGAAGCGCGCGAAATACTCGACGCCTGTCCAGGCGGGCGCACGGTCGTTCAGCGTGCGATAATACCAGCCGTAGTGCGGGGTAAAGTTCATGACGCCGGAGCCGGCGTAAAGGACTTGGGAGGCGAAGTTGGTGCAGTCCCATAAAAACCCTATCGTTATCCAATCTTCACATACATGAGTATATCATAATATAGACGGCAGTGTCAATTAATTTTACACATGATTCAGATTAAACTCTACGGTTTCAATCTTCACGGTG
>Ga0123353_10006552_pt1 | contig 15523 bp, 8 predicted proteins | sample TergutLab28metaG_3_FD_92763 | JGI IMG/M metagenome (GOLD analysis project Ga0123353, IMG submission 92763) | Labiotermes labralis P3 segment gut microbial communities from Petit-Saut dam, French Guiana - Lab288 P3 | ecosystem: Host-associated > Arthropoda: Insects > Digestive system > Gut ... | reverse complement strand
GCTTTGTACATATCAAGCACTTCAACCCACCAATGGCCGTATGACTCGTAATATTCCGGCATGATCACGCCGCCGCCCTTGGACGACTGGTTGGTTTTCCATTGCGCGGGAGGAGTCCATGCGGAGAGGATAATTTTTAAATCAATATCGTTTGCCACTGCGGTGTTCCACAATGCTTCCACCATATGTTTTTGGACGCCCCAGCTGCTGTCCTGGCCGCGGTTGCCGATGCTGCCGCTGTAGTTGTCGCCGGCCGGACGCTGGTTGGTCAGCCCGCGGTCGAAATCGCTGCGGCAGCAATTCAAGCTGCCGTTGCAGTTTGGATTAAGCGCGCTGTGATTGTTGACGCCGCATGCGGGATTGAGGAACGGGTACACCTCGTTGCGCCACATGGTGATGCCCAAATCGAAAAGTATCTGGTCGATCCAAGCCTGGTTGTAATATGTGTTCGGGTTGTTTCCGCTCCACCAAACGTTCATGGAACCGAAGAAACCGAAGCCTTCGATGGTTTGATAAGTCGTATCAAGATCCAAATTTATATTGACGGGTCTGGCAGGCGGGTTAAGGTCGATCGCGACAATACCCTCAACCCAAAGCGTCGAGCTGCTCGAAAGCACAACCTCGGCATCCGTCAAGCCGGCCGGAGCGGTAAACGTTGTCTTGTACCATCTCCAGTCCTGTGTGTTGACATTGATTTCTGCGATGTTTGCAAACGAAACTTTACCTACGCCTTTTGCTAACACCCACGCCTCGTAGCTTCTGTATGCTTCGATGGGTATCGGCGTAAATCCGCTGCCGTTTATCACGCGGACTGCCGGAGTAGTTATAAACGGCCCTTCGTTGGCTTCCGAATAGGAGCCTTCCCAAACGTTGCCGGCGGGAAAACGGAAACCGGAAACATAATTGTTGCCCCCGAAGAAAATGTTTGTGCCCGTTGAAACTTTTTCTACTATAAATTGATCTATGAGGCATGCCGACGCCCTCATTGCCAGCACGATTATTGTGCTGCCCGACCAGTTGGGCTGCATGTCGTGAGGCGTGGTGAAGGTCATTTCGGTCCAGCCCCATTCGGAGTTGGTGATGTACATATTGTATCTGTCGCCGATGTATCCTTCGGCGTCGTCGCTAGCCGAATTATACTGGAACGACAATTTGTTCTTGTTGGTTTCGTGGTCGTCGCCCGCACGCGGCCTCATGGGGCCTTCTTCGGCTCCGGGCAGCGTGTTTTTCGCGTAGACACTAACTTTATATTCCGTATTTGCTTCTAACGGAACCGCGACGAAACCCACGAATCTGTCTAAGCGCAGAGCCGGAGAGCCCGAGCCCCTGCCTTCGTCTACGATCGACAAGCCGTCGCCCGCCCAGTTGGCGTTTGCGGCGGTGGCGTCGCTTTGGTTAAAAATATTGCCGAAGATGTGTCCGATATCGAAGCCGGGGTCTACCGGCACATCGATGTCGATTGGTTTGAACACAAGCTTTTCGAGCTTGATCTCACCGACTTCGATTGTTCCGTTGTTGATGTGTAAAAGAATCATGGAATCGTTTACCCCGTTCGCCGCGGTAAACTCCCATTGATCCGTCCTGAAGCTGCCGCCGCTGTTGGCGGTCAGGTTGCGTTCGAACACCTTTATGCTGTCCTGACCCCAGGTGCCGCATAAATCTATGCTCGCGCCCCATCCGGTCAACGCGGAACGGTACGTGATCGCCAGCTTAAATTGATCGCCCACGTTTACCGCGCCCAGCCCGAAAGCCGGATTTTGCATTTGATAGCCGCCGGTTTCGATGAAGGTATCGTTGACGTTGCGCAGGCTTATCGTTTCCCATACCCATTCGCCGGGAACTTCCGGGCAGTCGCACGGGATATTGCCGCAATTTTCGCAGGGTTTTTCAAGCGCTTCGTAAATTGCGATTTCGTCGATTTGAAGCATGCCGGAATCGATGTTGCGCACGACGATTTGAATATTTCCGGTGTTTCTGTCCGCAACAAATTCTTGCGTGTATACCTGCCAGCCGCTTCCGCTCGGTAAACTCATTGAAAAAGCGTTCGGCCATGTGGCCCAGTCGTAAATGACTTCGATTACGACGTTGGTCGGCGCGTATGCCGCATACGTTACGGAAAATTCGTAGCTCTTTCCCGCTTGCAAATTAACGTCCCTGACCAAAACGGACGTTTGCATCGCGTTGTAGCTCGGGAAGATCCAGGCATTGCCGCCCGAAGGGCCGCCGCTTGTGTCGGCGTACGGCAGCAGGCTCGCGTTATAAATCGGATTGACGCTGCCGCCGTCAACCGGATTGTCAACCGGCTGTCCGTCCGCATCCAGGTACGGTTTAGGATCCCAGTTTTGCGTAGAACCCAAACCGCTTGCGAAATTTCCGTTGGGTATCAGGTTTACGCGGTCTGAAGCGTTTGCCGCGATGGGCACCGCGAGGCTGAGCAGCATCGTAAATGCGATGACCAATGATGTCAGCCTTTTTAATTTTCTCATCTTTTTCCTCCAAAAAATTTTTCCGCTTTTGCGTTAAACGGTCAACGGCCTCTTTTCCGTTTGGGCGTCCGCATGTTTTTTTAAGCAATGTGTATAAAAATTAATCCGCTTAAAAAAACATTTAGTGCATTTTAACATTGTTACAAATATATTACAAGAATGAACCGACGATTTGCCGAAAAAAAAGTTGCATTTATAACAAACGGTCAAAAAAAAATGGCGGCAATTTTTCGCCGCCGACCAATTAATTCATTAATTATTTTTTTTACGTGAGTAATTTATTTTTTTACGTCTGTACCGTCCGTTCTAAAATATCGTTTTGCACCGCTTCGTCCAAATAAACATAAAATGCCGAAAAGCCCGAAACGCGGACAACGAGCCCCGCATAATCGCCGGGGTTTTTTTGAGCGTCGCGCAGGACTTCTTTTGATACAGAATTAATTTGCAGCTCCTGGCCGCCCATTTGCATGTACGTGCGGATCATCGCGGCGAGTTTGCCGCGCCGGCCGCTTTCCGCAAACATGTCGCCGGGGATCATTACGTTTACGACGCTGCCGCCCGCGACCTTGGTATAGTCCGGTTTTGAAACGGAATTAAACAACGCGGACGCGCCCGCGCGATCCATGCCCCGCATGGCGGAGCCCGCGTCCGAAAGCGGCTCGCGTGACATCCGGCCGTCTGGAGTCGCGCCTATTTCTCGGCCCGCGCTTATATTTTGGATGTTCGCGGCGATAAGCGTATAAAAATATCCGCCGTCGCGCGTTTTAAATTTTGAAAAAACTTCGTGCATAAGGTCCGCGTACCATACGGCGTATTTATCTGGCAGCGGCTCGTCGTTGCCGTACTTGGGCGCGGCAAGCAGCAGGCCGCGCTCGCGCTCGTATCCGCCGAAATTTTTTAGCAAAATGTCGCGCAGCTCCGGCAGAGAAATTTTTTTATCGGCGAAGACGACGCGGTCGATTGCCGCGAGCGAGTCCGCAAACGTCGCTATGCCCATGCACGCCGCGCCGTGCACGGAAGGGTATACCGCGCCGCCGTTGTTTATATCAAGTCCGCGCTCGATGCAGTCACGGCAGAAGCACGATAAAAACGGCGATTCGTACTGCACGGCGTTGTGCTTCGCGTTCTCGTTGTTAAACATGGCGGCGTACTCCGCCGCGCCGTGTTCGATCTGACGCTTCAACGTTTCCGTAAACTGCTCCATCGATAAAATATTTTCGGCCTCCGGCGTTTTTACGCCGGCACAAAAATCATTGAGCGGGCACCTGCCTCCGTTTAGCGCGAGCAAAATATATTTGGGCGCGTTAAACCGCGCGTCGGACCACGGCGGCTGCCTGCCGGTGATAAAATTTTCTATGCAGCCCACCATCGAATAGTCGCGGCAGTCTTCTGCCGAATAGCCGAATTTTTGCAAAGCCGCCACGTTGACCTCGTCGTTCATCAATGCGGGGTAGCCTATGCCCGTGCCGATCAATTTTAAACATTCGTCCAAAAAAATTTCGCCGGTTCCGCTGTGCAACCGCGCAGAAAGGTTCGGTCCCGGTATGTTCATACGCCTCACCGCCTCGAGCAGCAGAAGGCTTAATTTGTTTTCGGCGTTTGAACCGTCGCGTTTTATTCCGCCCAAAGATATGTTAACGACGTCGCCCGTTTCTATAATTTTAGAAAGCGCTCCGCATAAATAAACGACGGCTTCGTCTTGCGTAAGCATCCCGGCTGCCGTGTCCCGCTCGTAAAACGGCAACAGGTATTGGTCGGGCCTGCCGAGCGCCATCGCGTAACGGCCTTCCAATACGAATGCGGAATGCACGAGCCACACCAGCTGCAGCGCTTGCCGGAATGTTTCCGGTTTTTTGCGGGCCACATGCGCGCAGGCCTTTGACATTTCGTTTTTGCCGAACGCGAGCGCCGCCTCCGCATAGCCTTCCGCCATTTCGCAAAAGCCGCCGAGCGCGGTCTTCATCGCTTGCAGCGTTGTAACTTTTTCTTTGTTGTCCGCGTGCTTGTTTATTGAGGCGTCAATTTTTTTTATCATGCCGTTTACGCCGAGATCCAAAATCGTCTCGTAGTCCGGGGCGAAATGATCCGAGTTCGTGTAAAAACCGCGCGAGCCGTACGAAAGGGCTATGCGCTCCGCGTGTCCGCGCTCCGCCTCGCACGGGGCTTCATCTTCAAATACATAAAGCCCGCGCGACGACCCGGCGATCACGTCGTTTTGATAAATAATTTTTTTGTGCTGTGCAAACAAACTGTGCGCCGCCCATGCCCGCGCAATTGAAACGGGGGCGTCAAAGTGCTCCCTATATCCCTTGTACATAAGGTAGTCACGCAGATTGACGCCCCCGGCCGGGGTGTTTTTTATTTCTTCTATTAAATTATCCATTTGTCGCCGTCCGTATTAATTTTTTTTGCGGCAGCGTTAATTTTTTATGAAATCCATTTTTCTAAAATCCCGCGCAGCTTTACGGCTTCCGCCAATGCGTCCCATTCTTCGTTGCACAGGTACTCGATCGAAAAATGCCCTTTATATCCGCGCGCGAGCAGCTTGGTCACTACCCATTCGAAATCGACGCTGCCTTCGCCCACTTTTGTTTGGATCATATCCTCGGCCGCGTCGCGTATATGCACGTGCACAGCCTTGTCCATCACATACTCGCAGTCTTTAAGGCTGCCGCCCATCGAAATAAAATGCGTAGGGTCAAACACAACGGTCGCCTCGGGAATGCGCTCGTAAACATACCGCGCCGCCTCCACCGATTCGAAAGGGCTGTGGACATGCAGCTCGAGCCCGAGCGAAATGCCGTGCTTCAACGTGCATTCGTAATACTCTTCCAGCGAATCCACACTGTCTTTTAAGACGTCCGCCGCATCGCGGCCCGGATCTTTTTGCAAAGGCTGCAGCGCGCAGTTTTTCGCGCCGAAATGTTTCATGAAGCGGCAAAGGGCGTCAAGCTCTTTTAAATTGCTTTCGACCGTTTCTTTTTTACGGTCGTGCATTTGGCCGTTCATGCCGACGTTCATGGCGCGCATGGTCAAACCGTTCGCCTTGAGCGCGTTTTCCGCCCGCTTGGTTATTGCGGCAAAATCCGCCGCCAAATCCGCCGGATCGAAATGCGCCCATTTGTTTATGGCTATGAGATCGATGTCTTTAAAACCGGCCGCGGCGATCGCGGCCATCGCGTCTTCCATTTTATCTTTGGATCGCGTCACGCTTGAACAGATTATCATTTAAAATTCGCCCCTCTCTTTAAGCATCAAGTCGAGCGGAAATTCTTCCTGCGCGAGCGGAAAGCCGACGCGCGCGTTAAGCCTCGCGGACTCGTAAACGCCCATCACAATGTCGAAACCTTTCATGGCCGTTTCCATGTCCATCGGATGTTTTGCGCCGCTGCAGACTGTTTTTGCGAACAGGCCGTGCGCCGCTTTGAGCCCGTAATTTTTTTCGTCCTCGACCGAAAACGGAAGGTTTACCCATTCGCCGGTTGTGTTGATCATCACCGGCGGTTCGGACTGGTCGTTGTTGCGCCACAGCCGCCCCTTGCTTCCGAACACTTCAATGTCTTGGTACCAGCGGCCCTTCATCAGCATTTGGTCGCCGGTTACGGTTTCAGCCCTTACGCCGTTTGAAAACATAATGTTTGAAATTGCGCCTCGCTCCGTGTTGTGCCCGAAGCGTTTGCCGTTGTAGGCGTAGCGGTTCTCCTTCTGTTCTTCCTCGCTCGCGAACGGCCCCCTGTATATCTGGCCCAAAACCCATTCGGCGGGATGGTCGCCGTTTAAATACATGAGGCTGTCCACCGTGTGCGTCCCGTCTGACAAAAAATCGCCGGCGCATATGCCGCGTATCAGATAAACCTCGCCGATCAAGCCGTTTACGATCGCGTCGCGCATGGTGATGTACGGCGCGGACATGCGGCGCTGATGCCCAATGCAAAGCGGAATGTTTTTTGCTTCGCAGGCGTCGCGCATGGCACGTGCTTCGCGCATATTAACTGCGATCGGTTTTTCGCAGTAAATTCCCTTTGTCGAATCTCGAGCCGCCGCTTCAAGCGTCATCTCGCAGTGGAGTGTGTTCGGCGTGGCGACGCAAACCACGTCGGGCTTTATTTCGTCCAGCATTTTTTTATAGTCCGCGTAATACGGCACGCCGCCGTATTTTGCGCTCGCCTCTTGCGCGACTGCTTCGTCGATGTCGCACAGGCCCGCGAGCTTATACTCCGATAAATTATTGTAAATGTTCGCATGTCCGCCGCCCATGCGCAGACCGATTACGGCGGCCGTTAGCGCGCTCACAGGTTGCAGCCCTCAAATGTCCGAACGAACGCGATCGATTTTTCTAAGCACTCCGTAACTTCCATTCCCGGCGGCGGAAACATTTCGAACAGCATGCACAATTGGTTTGGCGCCGGCGAATATTTGCGCAAAATTTCCCAGCACTCGCGAAGCGGCACGTCGCCGCCGCCGAGATCCGAGTTGCCCACTTCGAAATGCAGCGGGTTGGCGCGCGGCATAGGGCGCACGCGCTGATCTTTAAAATGCGTGCCCACCGTGAACGGCGCGGCTTCGTAAAAAGCGGACAGCGGCTTCTCGCCGAGCAGGTATGTGTTGCCGGTGTCTAAAAACAAATAAAAATGCGGCGTGGTTTGGCAAATCTTCACGATGTCCGAAACATAATAGTCGCCGTGGTTTTCGGCGCAGAGCGGCGTGCCTATTTGCGCGCAGCCTTCGGCAAGCGGCCCGATGCGTTCGGACAATTTGCCGAGCGTTTCGTCGAGCGGCCTTTCGCGGTCGAAGCGGTGCCCCGCGGCCAACCCCGAGTGAACGATCCTGTTGCGCAGCAGCGGCACGTATTTGTCGAGCAGCTTAAGCTGCATGTCCGTCTCGCTTTTTGCTTCGTCGTCCGACGCCGCCAAATAATTAAAGCCCGCCGACGGCATAAGATCCAAATCGTTTTCGGCAAGGAACGAAAAAATTTCTTCGCGATCCGCGTCGCTCATGCCGTCGATCATCTTTACGCTCGCATGCGTGCTTTTGAAATTGTACTTCTTTAAAAATTTAAGCTTGCCCATCAGGTCGCTTTCGCCCTTTAAGCCGTAGATTTCGCCGTACCACCCGAGCGCGTAGCCCCAGCGCACCCCGTCCGCGACACCCGCGCGCGACTTCAAATTTAATGCGGCCATACCGTGTCTCCTCTGCGAATAAATAAAAGCAAAAACATATTCTTGCGCCGACCGGCTGCCTGTCTCCGGTTTTTTTCTTAAAAAATTTTCAACCGGAATTTTTTTTACTTTGCAACGAATCAATCGGCATATACATAATATCTCACAAATTATTTTTTGCAACGAGCCGAATTTTTATAGCAGCCGTAATTTTTTTGCCCGGCCGGCTGCGTCGATACGGTTCGTTGTATTTATTAATGCGCTTGCTTCACGGCAAAACAAATTGATAATATTAGCCGCCGCAAATTTTTGTAAAAGGATGGTTATTAACGATGAATTTTTATTCGGATAAATTGGACGCGGTGCTCCGCGCCCTCCGCACGGACCCGGACAGCGGATTGAGCGACGTTGACGCCGCGGCGATTCAAAAAGAGCACGGAAAAAATGTTTTCGACGAAGAAAAAAAGGAAACGGTTTTTCAGAAAATAATCCATCATCTCAAGGATGTCACTTCGCTCATTCTTCTTGCGGCGGCGGGCATCGCGCTCTACATCGGCATAACCGACCCGGCCCACGGCTACACGGACGCGGTTGTCATCTTCGCCATAGTGGTGCTTAACGTCTCCCTTGCCGTCAGGCAGGAAATGGGCGCGGAAAAAGCCCTCGAATCCCTAAAAAAAATGACGGCGCAAAAAACAGTCGTTATTCGCGGCGGCAAAAGGCAGCCGATAGACGCGACCGAGCTCGTGCCGGGCGACATACTCGAACTCGACGCCGGCGACATGATCCCGGCCGACGCGAGGCTCATCAAATCTGTAAACCTCCGCGCGGACGAAGCGCTCCTGACCGGCGAAAGCGTCCCGGTAGAAAAAGACGACGCTTACGAGCCGAACGAATCTGATTCGATAGGCGACCGCATCAACATGATTTACTCAAGCTGTTTGATCACCGCGGGCCGCGCGAGGGCAGTGGTAGTAAGCACCGGCATGGGCACCGAGGTCGGCAAGATCGCGGGGCTGCTCAACTCGTCTCAAAAGATTCAGACGCCGCTGCAAAAAAAGATGGCCAACCTTTGCAAAAATATTTGCTTCATCGCAATAATCGCAGGCGCGACGCTCTTTGCGCTGCAATATTTTCAAGATATACCTGTCGCCAACATTCTGCTCGACTCCGTTTCGCTTGCGGTCGCGGCGATCCCGGAAGGGCTGCCCATCATAATGACCATAACCCTCGCCTACGGAATACTCACGATGGCAAAAAAACATGCGATCATACGCAAGATGCCGGCCGTAGAAACATTGGGCAGCGCTTCGGTTATCTGCTCGGACAAAACGGGCACCCTGACCATGAACCGCATGACGATAACGGATGTTTGGGATGCGATTAACATTGACGCAGTCAATGTTGCAAGCGTTGACGCAGTCAACACAAGCGTAGGTCACTTAAAACTGATCGAATACATGAGCCTCGCGAGCAACGCGACAATAGAAACCGCGGACGGCGAATTAAAAGAAGTGGGCGACCCCACCGAAACGGCGATCATTCGTCTGCTGCAGCAGCACGAACCAAAATCCGCGCTCGAATTAAAATACCCACGCGTCCACGAAATCCCGTTCGACTCGAGCCGCAAGCTGATGACCACCGTCCACAAAACGGAAGACGGGCGCTACATTTCCATTACGAAAGGCGCGTTCGACAGGATACCGGTCGATCCGGCAAAATATGACGCGGCGGCGGCGCAGCGCGTCCACGATTCGTTCGCGGACAGAGCGCTCCGCGTGCTTGCCGCCGGGTATAAATATTACAACGAGCTGCCCCGCGAGCTTGATTCAAACGAATTGGAAAACGGTCTCACGTTGGCCGGGCTCGTCGGCATGATTGACCCGCCGCGCCCCGAAAGCGTCGAGTCGGTTCGCATCGCCAAAGAAGCGGGCATCAAGCCCGTAATGATCACGGGCGACCATGCCGCTACCGCTTGCGCGATCGCAAAGGAGATCGGAATTTTCGAACAGGGCGACCGCGTCATCACGGGCGCGGAGCTCGCGGCGATGGACGACAGCGCTTTGTTTGATACTGTGGAGCAATGCTCCGTGTACGCCCGCGTAAGCCCCGAGTGCAAGCTGCGCATCGTAAAAGCGTGGCAGAAACACGGGCATGTCGTGGCCATGACCGGCGACGGCGTCAACGACGCGCCGTCGCTTAAGGCAGCCGACGTAGGCGTGGCCATGGGCAGCGGAACGGATGTTTCAAAAAACGCGAGCGACGTGATACTCACCGACGACAACTTCGCCTCCATCGTGAGCACTGTCAGCGAAGGCAGGCGCGTGTTCGACAACATACGCAAGGTGTTGATCTCGCTTGTGCCAAGCAACATCGCGGAAATAGTCGTGATGATTTTCGGTTTTATTTTGTGGAAGTCTACGCCGCTTGCCGCATTGCAGCTACTGTTCATCAACGTGGTGGCAGACGGCATCCCGGACCTTTGCATGTGCCGCGAAAAGCTCGAACCAGACGGCATGAAGCGAAGGCCGATCCCAAAAACAAAAAGCGTTTTCGCATACGGTCTCGGTATGCGCACGGCCGTTGCCGCGGTAATTTTTATCGCGGTTTCGATGTTCGGCTATTATTTAGGCTCGTTCGTGGAGATCCACCCGGACATCGTTCCCTCGCCCGAAGCGGGCAGGACGATGGCCTATGTCACGCTCGCTTTCGCTTCGGTGGTTAACATCATGAATGTCAGGAGCTTTAACAAATCTCTTTTTGAAATAGGTTTTTTAAGCAACAGGCTGCTGTTCGGCGGAATCTGCCTTTCAATTTCGCTCGTGGTTTTTACCGCGGCCACCCCGGTGATCCGCGACATTTTTTACTGCGTGCCGCTGAGCCCCGCGCATTGGGCCGTGATGGCCGCCTTAGGTCTCGTCCCCTTCGCCGTAATCGAACTCGTCAAATTTTTTTACAAGACGGCCGGCAAAACGATCGGCGGATAAATTCAAGCAACGGCCGCCGTTTGCAATCAGCCGCAGCATGCCTTGACGGAATAAAATAAATTTTGAAACATAATCAAGATGGCGCTGCGCCATTGACCGCCCAAAACCCAAATGATAACATTTGTATAAAATAATCGGGCGGCTTGCCGCCCCGGAAGGTAGATCACATGCATAAACTCGAAAATTTTCCTAAAGTGCGCGTCGGCATCGTGGCGGTGAGCCGCGACTGCTTCCCCGCGAGTCTCTCCGAAAAACGGCGCAGGGCTGTTGCCGCTTCGCTTGCGCGGTTAAACACTGGCAAGGCCGGCTGCGTTTGCGCGGCGGACTTTATCGAAATCGAAACGATCGTTGAAAACGAAGCGGACGCGCTGGCGGCGCTTAACGGTTTAAAAGACGCGGGTGCTAACGCGCTTGTCGTGTACTTGGGCAATTTCGGGCCGGAGGGTCCGGAAACGATGCTCGCCCAAAAATTTTGCGGCCCGTCGATGTTTGTTGCGGCGGCCGAAGAAACCGGCGCGGACCTCATAAACGGCCGCGGCGACGCCTACTGCGGGATGCTCAACGCCTCGTACAACCTCGGTCTTCGCGGGATAAACGCGCACATACCGGAATATCCGGTAGGCACCGCGGACGAAGCGGCGCAAATGATTTTGGATTTTGTCCCGCTCGCTAAAATAAAAATCGGGCTGTCAAAATTAAAAGTTTTCGCGTTCGGGCCGAGACCGTTTGATTTTTTGGCGTGCAACGCTCCCATCAAGCCGTTGTTCGACCTCGGAGTCGAGATCCAAGAAAATTCGGAGCTTGATCTTTTCGCCTCGTTTAACGAACACGAAAACGACCCGCGTATAGACGGCGTTATCTCCGACATGCAGGCGGAGCTCGGAGCCGGAAACAAACACCCGGGCATTTTGAAAAAACTCGCCCAATACGAAATCACGCTGCTCGACTGGGCGGAAAAAAACAAGGGCGCCTGCGAATACTTCGTGTTCGCAAACAAATGCTGGCCCGCGTTTCAAACGCAGTTCGGCTTCGTGCCCTGCTACGTCAACGGACGGCTCGCGGCCCGCGGCATTCCGGTTTCGTGCGAAACGGACATTTACGGCGCGCTTTCTGAATTTATCATCACCCTCGCGACGGAAATGCCGGCCACGCTTCTCGACATTAACAACACGGTCCCCGCAGACATGTTCAAAGAAAACGCCTCAAAGCTTTCCGGATTTAAACCGACAGATTTGTTCATGGGCTTCCACTGCGGCAACACGTCCTCGTGCATGATGAAAAATTTCGAAATGAAGTATCAGCTTATAATGAAGCGCCTGCTCGAACCCGACAGCGAGCCGAACATCTCGCGCGGCACTCTGGAAGGCACGCTCGCGGCGGGAGACGTGACGCTGTTCCGCCTGCAGTCGTCGGCGGACGCAAAATTGCTCGCGTATGTGGCCGAAGGCAGTATGCTCGACATCGATCCGAAATCTTTCGGCGGCATAGGCGTGATCGCCGTACCGGAAATGGGACGCTTCTACCGCCACGTGCTTATCGGCAAACGCTACCCGCACCATGCGGGGGTCGCGTTCGCGCACGCGGGCAAGACGCTGTTCGCCGCGCTCAGGTTGCTCGGCGTGACAGACATTTCATACAATAAGCCCGCAGGACAGTTATATTGCGGCGAAAACCCTTTCAACTAACAGGAACAGTTAAAAAAGAGATACCCTTCGCGGGTATCTCTTTTTGGTGAAAAAATAATTTTAAACGGAAAGGAGCGTCGTTTAGCCGGGCAATAACGGACGCGGCGCGGAAGGTAAAACAATATGGGCAAATACACAATAGGAGTGGACTTCGGCACGCTTTCGGGCAGGGCGGTTCTTGTTGACGTGAGCGACGGCTCGGAGCTTGCGGGCGCGGTGTTCGACTATCCTCACGGCGTGATGGACGAAACGCTGCCCGACGGCACGAAGCTCGGCATGGATTGGGCGCTCCAGCACCCGCAAGATTATTTGGACGTTTTCGGCAGCGCAATCCCCGCTGTTATAAAAAAAAGCGGCGTTTCGCCAAACGACGTTATCGGCATCGGCATCGACTTCACGGCTTGCACGCTCATGCCGACGGACAAAAACGGCGAGCCGATGTGCTTTAAAGATCAATATAAATCCAACCCGCACGCATACATAAAACTATGGAAGCATCACGCCGCGCAAAACGAGGCCAACCGTTTAAACGATACGGCAGCAAAACGCGGCGAGTCGTTTCTGTCGCGTTACGGCGGAAAAATTTCTTCGGAGTGGATGGTCCCGAAGGTGATGCAGATCGTAAACGAAGCGCCGGAAATTTACGACGCCTGCGACAGAATATTAGAAGCCGCCGACTGGTGCATATGGCAGCTGACGGGCGTTGAGACGCGCAACAGCTGCACCGCCGGATATAAGGCGCTGTGGTCGAAGCGCGACGGATACCCCTCTGACGATTTTTACGCCGCGCTCGATCCCAAGCTAAAAAATTTCGTCGGCGAAAAACTTTCGCGCGTTGTTTTGCCGATAGGCGGCAAGGCGGGCGTTTTAACGGAAGAGGCGGCTCGTCTAACGGGATTGCTGCCCGGCACGGCGGTAGCCGCCGCAAACGTTGACGCGCATGTTTCAGCGCCCGCGGTGGGGATCACGCGCCCGGGTCAGCTGCTCATGATCATGGGCACTTCAACCTGCCACATAATGCTCGGCGACGAAGTAAAAATTGTGCCCGGCATGTGCGGCGTGGTCGAAGACGGTGTCATGCCCGGTTTCGCGGGTTACGAGGCGGGCCAAAGCTGCGTGGGCGACCACTTCGAATGGTTTACGGAAAATTGCGTGCCCGAAGATTACAGACGCGAAGCTGCAAAAAAAAATATGGACATACACCAATTTTTAACCGGCAAGGCAAGCGGGCTCGAACCGGGTCAAAGCGGACTCGTCGCTCTCGATTGGTGGAACGGCAACCGCTCGGTGCTTGTCGACGCGGATCTCACCGGACTGCTTGTAGGCTGCACGCTGCAAACAAAACCCGAAGAAATTTACCGCGCGCTAATTGAAGCGACGGCTTACGGCACGCGAATGATAATCGACACGTTCGCCGAAAGCGGCGTGCCTGTTGACGAGCTTTTCGCATGCGGCGGCATCGCCGAAAAAAACGCGCTTATGATGCAGATATACGCCGACGTGACCGGCCGCGAGATCCGCATCTCCGGCTCGCCGCAAGCGCCCGCGCTCGGCTCCGCGATGTTCGGAGCGGTGGCGGCGGGCAGCGCCGCCGGCGGCTATGACACGATCTATATGGCGGTGGGCCCGATGTCAAAAATTAAGGACACAGTTTACAGACCGAATAAAAAAAATACCGCCGTCTACGATCTCCTCTACGCCGAATATAAAATTCTTCACGATTATTTCGGGCGCGGCGCAAACGACGTCATGAAGCGCTTAAAAAAAATAAAGCTCGGCAAAATATGTTAGAACAGTTGAAGCGCGATGTTTATGAAGCGAACATCGCTTTAAAAAAATACGGCCTCGCCATATTAACCTGGGGCAATGTAAGCGGAATAGACCGCGCTTCGGGTCTGATGGTAATAAAGCCCAGCGGCGTCGATTACGACCGCCTCACGCCGGACGGCATGGCGGTGGTGGACATGAGCGGCAATGTTGTCGAAGGCGTGCATAAGCCGTCTTCAGACACGCCCACGCACCTGCGCCTTTACAATGCGTTCCCGTCGATATGCGGCGCGGCGCACAGCCATTCGCCGCACGCGGTGGCGTTCGCGCAGGCCGGCCGCGGCATCCCGGCACTGGGCACCACCCACGCGGATTATTTTTACGGCGAAATCCCCTGCACACGCGACTTGACCGCAGCCGAAATCGAATCCGCATACGAAGCCGAAACCGGAAGCGTGATCGCAAAACTTTTTCACGAAAAAAAAATAGACCCCGCAGCGGTCCCCGGAGCCCTCGTTAAAAACCACGGCCCGTTCGCATGGGGCAGCTCGCCGTCGGACGCGCTGCACAACGCCGTCGTGCTTGAGGAAGTTGCCAAGATGGCATTTTTCAGCCTGCTTTTAAACCCGGCATTGCTTCCCGCGCCGCAGTCTCTGCTCGACAAACATTATTACAGGAAGCACGGCGCGAATGCGTATTACGGTCAGTAGAAATTAATTTTTAATAACTTCGCCGCTCATGTATCCAAATGGATCATCGGCAGTATTTTTACCGCGCGGTAAATCGAAGCAATTTTTTTAATTTTCATGCTTCGCTCCGTTTAAAAAAATTCCGTAAATTTTTTGCGCTGTTAAAAAAAATTCCGGAATTTTTTTTTGTTAATCGAATTAATTAACATGCTCTTTGTTTTCATTGTGGTAATCCTTGTATTTTATTACAATGAAAAAAAAATTTGGGGAGCGATATCATGCAGCATGATTTGCATTCGCTGCGGGTGGGCGTAGCGCCGACGCGGCGCGAAGTTTTTTCAAACCCGCTTGCGGTCCGCAGAAAAGAGACCGTGCTTGCGAAAATGGCCGAGTTTGAAGGCATAATGGATTTTGCCGGCATATACACCGAAGATTTAAATCCCGAAGGGTTAATGATGCGTTACGCCGAGGCGGCCGCCGTTCAAAAAAAATTTTCGGCGGCGCAGGCCGACGCGCTGTTCGTGCCGCACTGCAATTTCGGGCAGGAAGAAGCCGTCGCAAAGCTCGCGAAAAACATGGGCGTGCCCGTGCTTATTTGGGGGCCGCGCGACCCCGCGCCCGAAGGGACTGCGGGCAGGCCCACGGACAGCCAATGCGGTTTGTTCGCGGCAACAAAGGTGCTGCAGCGTTACGGCGTCAAATTCAGCTACATCGAAAACTGCCATGCCGACGAAAAAATTTTTCAGGAAG
>Ga0123353_10006551_pt1 | contig 15523 bp, 9 predicted proteins | sample TergutLab28metaG_3_FD_92763 | JGI IMG/M metagenome (GOLD analysis project Ga0123353, IMG submission 92763) | Labiotermes labralis P3 segment gut microbial communities from Petit-Saut dam, French Guiana - Lab288 P3 | ecosystem: Host-associated > Arthropoda: Insects > Digestive system > Gut ... | reverse complement strand
TCTCTTCCTTGCACTCATTCTGTGCATTCCATTCTGTGTGGGCGCTCAGCGAAGCAGACCTCAAACAGATGGCCCACCGACCGCGGCATCCGCCTCAAACGACACCACGGCCAAGTCTTCATCCAAAGAGCCTGCCGCGCTTGATAAATTCATCAAGCCCGAGACATCCGTCATGACCGGGCTCACCACCGTCTATCAACAGGATGGACGCTACTTCATCGCCATTCACGACACCCTCATCGGGCGTGACATCTTAATGGTCTCCCGCCTCTCCAAAGCAGCAGCCGGATCAAGCGGCTACGGCGGCGATCAGGTGAACTCTGCCATGCTCCGTTTTGAAAAGGGGCCAAATAACCGTATCCAACTGCGCAAAGTCCTCACGCGAGAGCAATCAAGGGACAGTACCAAAAGTATGTATCAATCTTTGCTCAACTCCAATTTCCACCCCATTCTGGCTAACCTTGAAATCAAGGCAATCTCAGAGGATAAACAGATTGCCCTCATTGACATTACCGACTATATTTCGGGAGATAATGAAGCGCTCTTCCTTCCAAGGAGTTTCAAAACCTCATCCCGTCTGGGCGCTATTCAAGCCGATAAATCGTACATTGTGGGCATCCGCACCTATCCCATAAACACCGAATTACGCACCGTAAAGACCTACGCGGCAAGCGAACAGGGAGGAGACCCCGCCAGCTTCGAGGTCAACTGTTCTTGGGTGCTGCTCCCCAAAACGCCCATGCAGCCCCGATATGTTGACGCACGTGTGGGATATTTTTCTACAAGTTACATCGATTTTGACCAAAATCCGCAGGGAGTGGAGGACATTCGTATGATCACCCGCTGGAGGTTAGAGCCTAAACCACAAGATGTCGAAAAATATAAGCGAGGCGAATTGGTAGAGCCGGCCAAACCCATCATCTTCTACATAGACCCCGCCACCCCCAAAGAGTGGGTTCCTTACCTCATCCAAGGTGTTGACGACTGGCAACCTGCATTTGAAAAAGCGGGGTTCAAAAACGCCATTATGGGTAAAGTAGCCCCCACACCGGAGGAAGATCCCACCTGGACCTTAGAAGACGCCCGCTTCTCGGCCATCGTTTATAAACCCTCAAGCATAGAAAACGCCAGCGGTCCCCACGTAAACGACCCCCGCTCCGGAGAGATTATAGAGAGCCACATCAACTGGTACCATAACGTAATGAGCCTTCTGCGCAAATGGTATTTTATTCAGTGCGCCCCCTCTGACCCGGGCGCCCGCCAAAAGGTTTTTGATCAGGAGTTGATGGGGCAACTCGTCCGCTTTGTATCCTCCCACGAAGTGGGGCACACCATTGGATTGCGCCACAACTTTGGCGGAACCTCCCTCTACACCGTTGCTCAGCTTAGAGATCCTAATTTTCTGAGAGAAAACGGGCACACCACCTCCATCATGGACTACTCCCGTTTCAACTTTGTGGTCCAACCCGAAGACAACATCCCCCGCGAATACCTCTTCCCGCGCATCAGCCACTACGACCTTTGGGCCATTGAGTGGGGATATACCCGCTTCCCCGATATTACCGACCCCAACGCCGAAAAGGAGAAGTTGAATAAATGGGTTATTGAAAAGAACAAAAACCCGGTTTACTGGTTTGGCCACGAGAGCAATTCCAACGACCCCCGTTCACAAGCAGAAGACCTTGGGGAGAACCAGATGGAGTCTTGCGAATTGGGTATAAAGAATCTAAAACTCATCATGAACAACCTGCAAGAGTGGACCCAAAACCCCAACGAAGACTTCTCCTACCTCCGCACCATGCGCGGCGAGGTACAGACGCAGTTCCAAAGGTATATGGGTCACGTAGCCAAATGGATTGGAGGTATTTACGAAGACCCGAAAAAGGTTGGCCAGGAAGGAGTGGTTTACTCATTTGTGGAGAAATCGCGGCAGCGTGAAGCGATGCAATTTTTGAACAGGCACATCTTTGTCGCACCCACTTGGTTATTCCCTGAGCACATCACCGCCCTCACCGGTGAAAAGGGATATAACCTCATGGCAACCATCCAAAGCCGTGTGGTATCGTCACTTGTCAGCAAACGGGTACTCAACAACCTTCAGGAAGCCGAGATTGCCCTCGGGAAAAGCACCTATACCATCGACGACCTCTTTAACGACCTCAACCAAAACATCTGGGGTGAGCTTAAGAGCCGTCAAAGCGTTGACCCCTACCGCCGTTCCTTGCAAAAAGTATATGTGCAGCACCTCATCTCCCTATTATCAAGCCCCGCCGCCGGTGCAGCCCCCCGCCCCGCTGCCGCACCCGCGCCTGCCGCCCAGGCCCGCCCCACCGACTACACCGATGCCACCAGCGTAATCTATTTACAACTCAAAGAGCTGCAAAAGAAATTCAAATCTGCCTCCTCTACCGACATGGTGACCCGCGCCCACTATCAATTCTTAGAAGATATTATTGCCGAGGCGTTTAGCAAATAAACAGCGACCAAAATACCCGCCGATTTTCAGACCACTTTACCGCGTGGCCTGAAAGTCGGCGTAGTATTTTCCAATAATGTTATCTGGCAATGAACAAAAAACAGATTGAAAATGAAGCGTAAATTACCCAAAGTCATTCAGGAAGGCGAGAGCCGCGAAATAATTATATACCGCACAGCCGACAATGCCCCAAAGGTTGAAGTACTGTTTCAGCAACAAAATCTGTGGCTGACGCAAAACAGTATGGCAAAACTCTTTGACGTGCAAAAGGCAGCTATATCAAAACATTTGTCGAATATTTTTTTGTCGGGAGAATTATCGAAAGAGGCAACTGTTTCCATTTTGGAAATAGTTCAAACGGAAGGCAATCGCCAAATTAAAAGAAATATTGAATTTTACAACCTTGAAGCCGTTATCGCAGTGGGCTATCGCGTTAATTCGGAAAGAGCAATTATTTTTCGAAGCTGGGCAACCAATATTCTGAAAGAGTATATACAAAAAGGCTCTGTGCTTGACGTGGAACGGTTGAAAAATCCCGAATACATCTTTGGGCAGGATTATTTCGACGAAACCTTGGAACGTATCCGCGACATTCGCAGTAGCGAGCGGCGTTTCTATCAGAAAATCACGGATATTTATGCCGATTGCAGCGCCGATTACAATGTGGAAAGTGAAATGACAAAACAGTTTTTTTCAACTGTGCAAAACAAGTTACACTGGGCTATTACACGCGAAACAGCGGCCGAAATTGTTTATCACAGAGCAAACCACACGCTACCTAATATGGGACTGACTTCATGGAAAAACGCGCCAAGCGGACGGTTACGCAAAAGTGATGTTTCAATTGCCAAAAATTATCTCAACGAAGAAGAAATGGCAGGATTAAACCGCATTGTCTCGATGTATTTGGATTATGCCGAAGACAGAGCAAAAAGTCGAAAAGTAATGTATATGAGAGACTGGGTCGAAAAATTGAACGCCTTTTTGCAGTTCAACGAGCGGGATATTTTGCAAGACAATGGAAAAGTTACCCGCGAAATTGCCAAAGCATTTGCCGAAAGCGAATTTGAAAAATACTGCATCATTCAGGACAAATCCTACAAATCGGATTTTGACAAGTTGCTCGAAAGTACTAACTAAGCATCCCGATTGAATCACTTCACTTTATATGCCATCAGCGTGTCGCCATGGCGGATGTACAATATGCCTCGGTGTATTACAGGGTGCGCCCAATGCTGATTGGTTCCCAGCGTAACGTTAAAACTGCTCACAATTTCCAACTTTTCCGGTGTGGGTTTGACTAAGTTCATCGTTCCTTTTTCGCTATATACATAGATCATCCCGTCGGCAAAAATGACGTTAGCCGGCGCCAGTTCGCTTACTTTATACACGGTTTCACCTGTGTTCCAATCCACGCAAAACCAAGACCTGTTTTGATGTCCTGCTGCATAAAGATAATCGCCCACCTTTATGATGCCTCCCATTTGGTTATCCATTTCGTTGTTGTGCCAAACCAATTCAGCAGATCTTCCTCCATCTTTCAGCCGTCTGAGCCATGCGCCACCTCTGTATCCCGTAAAGGACAATAACATACCGTCGGCATATAACGGCGTATTGGGATTGATGGTGTTTGAACTTGGTTGCAGTTGTGTCCAAAGCAGTTCGCCTGTTTCGGCATTGAATGCAGCCAGCACATTCTCGTGCATGACGCCCTGCGGCCTTCCTCCGGGCCCCGCCGGAGGCGTACCCTGCTGCCCACCACCATGACCCGCCGGAGGCGTACCTTGTTGCCCACCACCATGACCCGCCGGAGGCGTACCTTGTTGCCCACCACCATGACCCGCCGGAGGCGTACCTTGCTGCCCAACACCATGACCCGCCGGAGGCGTACCTTGTTGCCCACCACCATGACCCGCCGGAGGCGTACCCTGCTGCCCAACACCATGACCCGCCGGAGGCGTACCTTGCGCTCCACCTCCGGATACCGGCGGATGCGTGCGCTGCGACCCACCCATGATTAGCTCCGGCGACATCCATGTAACGACCATTGGGACATCCTGTCCGGCGATATACAACGGTGAGCAGTAAGACGATACCATGCCTGTCCCCTGCGACGTCCAGATTAATCCTCCGGTATGTTTGTCTAATGCGATCATGTTGTGGGTTTCGCCTCCTGTCGTCATAAAAATCTTATCGCCCACAATCAACGGATTCTCAGTTATGCCAAACATCAGGTTGCGACAGCCGTACTCGGCGATCAGCTCTTTTTTCCAAACCTCCTGAAGCGATGTTTGGTCTAAGCAGAAAAGAGTTCCGAGTGCGTTGAAGATATACAACTTCCCATCGTTGATGCAGACAGAAGAGCGCGTTCCATTCCAGTTTGCATTCCACTCTTTGCCTATTTCCTTTTCAACGAGCAATTTACCCGTCATATCAAGCACATAGAGAATAAGTCTGTCGTCGTGCATTCCTGTGATATAGATTTTTTCAGTGGAAATAGCCACAGACGTATGTCCTTCGCCCAATTTATCAAAGTGCCATAACAATTCAGGGCCGTCGTCGGGCCACACTTTCAACAAACCGGTTTCTTTAAGGTATATGCCGTCGCGATTTTCGCCCCGCCATTGCCAGTTTTGATTTTCAATAACCTGTTGCTTACATGACAACAGTCCGATCAGAAATAAAATTCCAATGATAACCTCCAAAGACTTTTTCATTTATGTTGCGTTTTATGATTGTTTCAAACATACCGCGCAAAGATACACAATTTTACGAATATACACCATGAGGTGTTTGGTTTGAAAATTTTAATCTAACCGGTTACTCTTGTACCTCCACCTGAAGCAGCAGTTTTAAAATCGCCTCTGTGGTCTTAACTTCCGGCAAAATGGTGTTAAAACGCTCCCAAAAATCGGCGTCATACATAAATTGCGTTTGAGAAAACACTTTTGAGGTCTGAAGACGTTCTCTATTGGGAAAAGGTTTTACATCCTTACTATCAATCTCACAAGTGGCTATTTCAAAATATGCGTTCCATCGCTCGGCGCCGCCAAAAAGGCTCTTCTTCTTCTTTATCTTAAATTGAATATCTCCGCGAACATGGTTCATCCAATAGTACCCGTTCCACCGCCTGTAAGAAACCGAGTAGGAAATCTTTTGCATATCAATAACCAAATCCTTACTCTTTCTGACAATAATATTTTTACGCATCTGTTTAATGTAGCGTGGATTTACCTCAAACTCAGCCCTCACCAATGCCCTGTTTTCTGAATCGATATAGAGTAACCCTGTATAAAACGGCTCCATAACATGGTCCCTCTGTTTAAATGAAATGACGTGCACCATTCCCGAATCCACAGCCTCCATGCCCACCAGCACATAATCAAAATATTGATCTCTGTCCGTTGCCAAAAAATCAGGGGTATATTTAACAATATCAAGGTCAAGCGATGCCCGAACACCAGCCTGCAACTTTACTAAAATCGAATCGGGATAGTGACGATTTGTAATATTCCTCATTTTCAACAACTTGACATTATCCTCAACTATTTCTCCAAGGCTCGATTTGTATATTTGACAAACACCTTCTGTCAGAGAGACAAAGCCGCCTCCATACTCCACTCCTTCTCTGTAAAAAGAGGTAAAATAGGCAGGATCCGGGGCGTAATTCTTTGGCATATTTTCAATCATCTCCCGAACAATCTTTTGCGCAGGGACATAACGCACCACTACTTCCTGCAATTGTATCGTATTGGGTTCCATAAAGATTTCCGGTTTGCTTCCTTCAAAAACTTTCAATGGAATTATGGGAGAATGATAGCCAATATGGGAAATGGTCACGTATGACGTGGATAAAGAGTCCGGAACCTTTAAGGAAAACCGGCCATCCATATTAGAAACAGTGCCCACCCCTGCTGACTCTAAAAGGATGTAACTGAAAGAAAGCGCCTCTCTTGTCCGGCGATCTTTTACATACCCTTCGATGATGGTACTTGACGACAAATCAGAAACCGGTAAAAGCGACGAATCGGAAACCGGAAAAGGCGAAAAATCAGAGTGCGTTTTGAACAACAAAATATAGTTGTCTATAACCCTCATTTGCAAATCTTTCTCCCCAGTGATGTGGAGAATTGCCTCTCTTAGCGTGTAGGTGCCAGGAGCTACTCTGACCCTTTTCTCATTATTGACGACCCCTTTTTCGTAAACAAAGAGGAACTGTGAGCGATCAGACACCCTTTTGAGAAACTCATAAACGCTCCCCCTGCCCCCCTCCAAATGGACTCTTTGGTCAAGTGTCTCCGCAGTTGCCGATTGTAGGGCGCATAGAAAAAGGGCGCATAGAAAAAGGAATCCAAAGCATGGCCAACGTTTCATTTCTCGCTTAAATATATAACGTTATCCACTCTCTTCTGTTGCAATGATAAAATATCACATAACAGATCCGCAATCCCCTCAACACTTCCCACATCTAAAGTGATGGTAAAATTCCGTTTCAACAGCGATTCATCTTCAAAAGCAAGATGCGCTGATTCGTCGCTGTATGCGTTTACAATCTTAATAATCTGACCTAACGACTCTTCCTTAAAATAGAGCCTGTTAACGCCTTGTCCCGAAATCCGGACATCTTCTACATTACTCTTTTGCAACGAATTGGCAATCAATTGCACCTGCTCTCCGGATTCAACATATACATTCTGATCGATGTTCAGCAGCACCACTTTGACAATCCCGCTCTTGACGGTGAGTTCAAAGGGACACGCTTCATCGCTTCTCATTCGGAACGATGTTCCCACCACCTCTACGGTAACCTGTTCGGTTTCGATGATAAAGGGGCATCGCTCATCTTTGAATACATCAAAAAAAGCCTCTCCCTCAATCGCCACCCTCCTTGGACTCGATGTATGAGGTTGGTGGTAAGTGATCCTACTCTTTCCGGACAAAAGCGCCACTGAGCCGTCAGGCAAAGTGGCCACCAAGGCTTCGTCTATTTCATTATTTTGGACTACAACCATCTCAAAATAAGACGACTGTGTCCAAAAATAGACACCGGCACCGACTCCAACAAATAACGCACACAAAAGCGCTGCTGCGCTCCACCTCCAAAAAGAGGGGGAAATGGCGTGTTTCTTTGTCTCTACTTGCCCCACCGCCAAGCCATCTGCTTTAAGCTGAGTATAAAACTTCTGCCACGCTTGATCCACATCCGGTTTGGGTCTTTTACTACCATTTATCATTTTTTTCTTCTTTTAATTATCATTTCATCCTGTTTCTAAACCATACTTGAGCGCTTTTAAAGCCTTATGCATTTCTGCTTCAACTGTTTTTACAGAAACCGAGAGTTTGGCAGCAATCTCCGCATACTTATTTCCACCAAAACGATTCATGCAAAATATCCGCCTTCGGCGTTCCGGAAATTTTTGAAGAATCTCGTTCACCCTCTTTTCAAAATCTTTTGCCTCCAAATCGGCTTCCGGAGATGGAAACTCAGTCGTCTGCGCGAGTTCCATCTTGATCGCCCGACCATACTGCTCCCTGACACGCAAATGCCCCAAATAGTGCAATGCCCTGTTCCGAATCGCCTCATAAAGATAAGACTTCACCGAGCGCTCAATTTCTATGTGCAAACGGTTCTTCCATAAAGTATAAAACAACTCCTGCACCAACTCTTCCGCGCAATCGAGACTACCAATAAATCGGCATACATAAGCGCACAAGGGGGTGTAGTATCGCCTGAATAAAACTTCAAAGGCTTTTAAACTACCCCCTTGTGCTTCCTTATATAACTGCAAATCATTATTTAACATAGCCCCTAATGCAAAAGTTATCTTTTTGCCTAATAAAAAGTTATCTCTGTTGCCTTTTAAGCCTTGATACCGCAGATTCTAATGACTCAGACGGCTCAATAATGTTGTAAGCGCCCCAGAAGTTCTCATCATAAAAGTACATTACTTTATTACTCAGAGACTCCATTGATCCAAAAGCGCTGTTCCGAGAGATGGGCATTATTCCTCCCTCTCTCCGCTCGGTGACAACCATCTCGCTGACTGCTGAGTAACTTGTTGCAAACAGACGCCTTTTCCAGTCACAGGAAAATTTGATTTCATTTCGAATATAGCTCAAATACGTTTTCCCTTCTAATTGCTTATAATTGACCAAAACGTACAGCACTTCCGGTTTAAAGTGCATTCCGGCAGGCTTTTTCCTAAGTATGGCTTGTGTCGCTTTTTCTGCATTGCTCATATCAAGGTAAAATTCGATTCGTGTAAAAGCCAATGTTTCCCTGTCAATGTAGAGCTTGCCATAGTGAAGGGCATAAGGCATCACCACAATGGGGCTAAAACTCACCACATATTGGGAGCGCGAATCGATGACCGTTGGCTGTTCCAACTTGAACTGAACCATGGAACGCGCCTCGGCGTCAAGAAGTAAGTCTGTATTCTTTACCACATCCAAATAGATCGAAATATTGGGGCCACCCAAAATACGAACGCCCAATGTGTCGCTTGGTTTTGTGCTTACCAACTGACGCCCTTTTAGAATCTGCACCCGATCCCTGTTCACATCCCCGCCATCGTACGATCCCTTATAGATGCTCATTACCGCTTCGGACACATTGATAAACCGACCTCTTTTTTGGGCTGTTTCCCGATAAAATCCTGTCAACAAAGTAGGAGATGTGGTGTAGTTTACCTTAATCCGGCGTACCGATTCCTCTACAAGTCGCTGAGCGTCCCATCCCTCCACAACTGCCGCATCTAACGTATTGTGGCCGGGAGTAAGGTAGTATTGTCCATTCAAATGGTCGGACTTATTTACGGGGATTCGAACTCCTACATACCCCATACAACTGAGCAGTACCTCCGAAAAGACCACATCCTTGCCCACTTTGAGCAAAAAATAGCCATCCTGATTGGTCACCGTGCCAATATTGGTACCCGGAACCGAAACGTCCACAAAAGGGATGACCCTCCTTGTAGCCTGATCCCTGACCACCCCGCTAATGGCGTAGTACTCTTCCTGCGGATCTTGCGCCTCGGCAACATAACAATCTTGCGCCTCGGCAACATAACAATCTTGTGCCTCGGCAACATAACAATCTTGTGCCACGGCAACATTAAAAAACGGCATAACTATAAACAACACACTCGTTACGAGCCATTTCATCATTTTTACATTTTCTGTTTTCATCGTGTTAAATTTTATTGTATATACCTAAGACCGGCCGGCGACAAAAAACCCTATCTCATCGAATCGTATCACGTGAACCTTTTTCATAACTCGTGCTGTATATTTGATGAGACGAAGTCACCGGTCGCTGATGCTGCTGGCACTGTTGTAACTACTCCATTTTCTTGAATATATGAGAACAACGCCGCATAAAAGGGGTCGTCGCACAGCGTGGAAGAATCCCCGATGAGGAACAGTTTTTTTCTTGCGCGTGTCATCGCAACATTTATTCTCCGGTAATCTGCAAGAAATCCAATTTTTGATTTAGCGTTTGACCTCACGAGGCTTACGGCAATAATATCCCGTTCCTGCCCCTGAAATCCGTCAATAGTCCGAATAGAAATCAATCTTTGGGATAAGAACGGTTTAAAAAATTTGCTCTTATGAATCTTTTTCCTCAATAAGTCCACCTGAGCAGAATATGGGGAGATGATGCCTAAAGTAATTTTTTCGTCCAACATTCGGGATGCTCCTAATACCTCGATATAAGAAGTTAATGTATCAATCATCAGGGTAACTTCCTGCTTGTTAAAGATGCTGGTACCATCGGCTTCTCTATATTCGTGCCATTGACAAAGGGAGGTATCTATCCATTCTACAGGAATGTCATTTTCAATTAGTTTCCTGTTTTGTACAGATTTGGAAGCGAATAAACCACCATTGTAAAACCATTGGGACGAAAAGTTCATTATGGATTCATGCATCCTGTATTGCGTCCTTAACAAGATACCACACTTCGGTTTCCTCTCCATAATTTTCTCGAATAGCGTATTCATTAATCCGGCTTGAGCAGCTTCATACGATTGGATGGTTGGGGGAAGTTGTTTGTGGTCTCCTGCAAAAATAACCCTGTGGGCCTTTGCAATGGCTACCCAACAGGCCGGCTCTAACGCCTGCGCGGCTTCGTCAATGAAAACTGTTGAAAAAGAAATGTTTTTCAATAATCTGTTTGCAGAACCTATCATGGTGGCAGCCACAACTTTATGCTCTTTGAATATGGCTGACTGAATTTCAGATTTCAGGAAGACTATGCGACTTCTTAGACGAACTATCTCATTTATTTTACCCCTCCTTTTGATCTCTTCGGCAGGAGGGGTAAAGGCATATTCGTACTGTAATTCACTAATCAAGTTATTGCATGACAGGATATCGGCATAAAATGGATGTTCGTAATATTTTGCTTCGTATGTTATTTTCAACAGTTCATCGGTAATCCTTTCGGGGTTGCCTATTCTGACTACACTGATATTGTGTTCCAATAATTTTTCTGTAATTGTGTCAACAGCAATGTTACTGTGCGCACAAACCATTACTTGTCGCTCTGTTTTTAATGTCTCTATGATTGCCGCTACAAGGGTGGTAGTTTTTCCGGTTCCGGGAGGTCCATGTACAAGCGCAATATCCTGAGCGGTTAATATCCGGTAAACCGCCATTTGCTGAGTCTGGTTAAGCCATTCGTTATCATATTCGTTTCGGATAGAAAAGAGGGGTTGTTCTTTACCCAGCATGATGTCCCTTAATTGCGCCAACCTGCTCCGAGATGCCTTACAAAGATTATCCAAAGCTTTTTCCATTACTTGATAGGTGTACTGGTCATGGGAAAGGCGAATCCCAATCCCCGCTTCCTCTTCCATCCACCGAAAAGGTTGTGGGGCAGAATAGGATACTTCTACCTCTTCTTTGCGTATCAATTCTATAAGGCCATCGGTCATACGAATAATTGTACCGGTTGTTGTGTCGGCTTGGAAAATCTTTATGACGCTTCCCGGCTTAAAAGAGTGCTCCTCCTCCCTATCTAAGGGCAACTGAAAGGAAACAACAATCCGGCCCTCTATTTGGTTTTGAGCATTTATAAATGATAAAGGATACCAACAAATACCACTTTTAGAAGATTTTTCGATTTTTTTCATGGTAAAATTCCGAAACTGTTTTCTGAAAAATAACTCTTCTTCGTTTTTTTCCAAACTTAACAGATGTCGGAGCGACTCAATTCGTTTTCTTACCTTGGTATCCATGATAAGGCAAAGTTAGTAAGTTTTTAGTCCGCATAATCTTTTTTTCTGTGAGCACCTACAGGGCAGTACCTGATTTGCGTGATTACTGCCGCAAACGTCATGTGTCTTGACCTCCTTGATGAGTGATTTTTTTTATCTTTGTGCAAATTTTCAAAACAATCGCTATGACCAAAGGAGAGATATGGGCCGGTATTCGGCAAGGTTTTCCGGAAAATCTTCCGAAAATACCTCAATATGAGGTTCAAAATAGTCATGCTCCCCGGTGGTTATCTGAAAGTTTTGATATTCCCGCCTTTACTGGAAAAAATAATTAGTAATGATTTGATATGTAATGAATCCGGTTTATTTTTTAACACAATTCTATCAAACTTTTTACCACTGCTTTGAAGTACAGATAAGCGCAACACAAGATGTCTGCTTTGATGCATGGCCGGGTGCTGTTGTCCGGAACAATCTGTTGTATGCCGCCGAACAAATAGTGATTCAAAAAACAAACCGGACATTTCGCGAACAAATTGATGCTTTTCCTTTGAATGACGACCATCCTTTGTATAAGGAACTCAAGGAGGGTTTCCCCAAAGGCTATGTCTTGACGGATTTTTCGCATGCTTCTGTGTTTAACCCAACGTTTTCTATCCGAAAAGATGAGGTATTTTCCTTCTCCCTCCTTTTAATCGGCCGTTTCAATGAATACCGGTATTATTTCTTCGAAGCTATCCGCGAAATGTGCGAGCGCGGCATCGGCAAACCGGTAACTCCCTTTCTATTATTGAATATTAAGGAAAAGCCCGCATCGCCCATTTCATTATCGGATATTATGCTGCAAAAGCCTGAAAACAACCCATCTGAAATAAGTGTTCATTTTCAAACGCCGGTCATCCTTTCCCGTTTTAAGGCGAAAAAAAACACGCAATTGAGTTACCAGGACAAATGCAACCGTTTCCCCGGTCTATACCAGTTGACACGTTCGGCGCTTGCCCGCTTGCAGAAACTGTATGCTCTGTATGTCGAACCGGCAGACAATTCCTCATCTCTCTTTGAGGAAGCACTTGTGGAAACCTATTTAGAAAAAGCCGGACATCTGCAACTGCTATCCGCCAATATTCAACACATAAACCTGCCCAATACCCAAAAGAAAGGAGCAAGAAATGAGATGCCCTTAGCCGGATATGTGGGCGATCAAAAATATGTGGGCGACTTCAGACAATACCTCCCTTTGCTCAAGTTTATGGCGGAGCTGGGGGTGGGAAATGAGACGGTTTATGGGATGGGGAGGTATGAGGTGGAGGAACAATGCTTAATCAATCGGATAGATGAGAATCAAAAAAACGAAGTTGAAAATGAAATTACCACTTTAGATAGTTTTATTCATCCGGTAGAAAATAATTTAGATAAAGACGACCTGCCCAGAATGACGAGGTTGTCTCAATTAATTGTTCGATTCAAAAATCAGATCAGTCAGAGAGATATACCTCTTTTTGTAGAAGCCATTGAGAAAAAGGCGATAAAAAATAACGACTTGTTTTACAAGTATATGGTCAGTGACAATCAGTATTGTTATCCTTTCATACAATTTAAAAGGATCAACGGGCAGGCTGCCATTATCTGTATTGAAGAAGGCACGGAGCGTATCGGCAGTTTTTTCTCTTCGGAAGGCGGACAGATTAGTCCGGGTGAAAAAGAATTTGCCATAGAGATTGAGACAATAAAGGCCGGAAAAATACTCATTCAAGCATGGGAAAATATCTTTACATATACAGTACGCAAATATCTGCCCTTGAGTAATGATAATTTTGTTGAGTATCAAAAGATTAAAGAAATCAATATGCACTATGAGTTAATAGAAAAAATCCTGAAGGCAAATCTGCTTTTATTTGCTGAAAGTATTGGAATACATTTTGATAGAGAGATTATTTGTACCTTAGCAGACTTGGAAGAAAAAGCAAAGGTGAAGTACAAAAACCATTCGTTTGTATCTTTCGACCTAAAATTTAGTACGAATGTGTCCTTACCCAACTATATTGGATTAGGGATTGGGGTAAGTCATGGATTTGGGACTGTGGTGAGAGTTAGAAATTAGAAAAATACTTAAAAATATGGAATATATCAGAGAACATCTTTATTTGGCGGCATTGCTGCACGATATTGGGAAATTTTATCAGAGGGCGGATACGGGAAGTGTTTCCACAAGTCAATTTCTTTCGGAAATAAGCAAAACGGAAAGCGCTTTTTTGCCATTGCGCAATGGTTATTATTCACATAAACATTGTCTTTGGACTGCTCAGTTTATTGATGACTATAAATCCGTTTTCAAAAATTTTGTTGGTGAAAACTTTACTGATTTGAGAAATATGGATAATTTGTTCAATTTGGCAGTCTGTCATCATTTGAATAAAGAGCAATTATCCGATTTAGGTCAAATCATTAAAGAAGCCGATTGTCTCTCATCAGGTATGGATAGGGAAAACGATGTTGCATTCAAAGATGAACAAGACGAAAATAATTGGGATGCATTCAAAAGGAAGCGGATGGTTCCTATTTTAGAAACCATTCATTCTCAACAAGATATTATTAAACATCATTTGCCTGTGTCAAAAATTTCTTTAACAAAAGATTATTTTCCCAAAGAACAGTTTGAATATAACCCTGATTATGAGCAATTGTGGAATGACTTTGTGAATGAGTTTACATTTATTCAAGCTAACGATTACCGTGCTTTCAACGAAACATTTTTGAACTTGCTGTACAAATATACTGCATGTATCCCGGCAAGTACTGTAAATTTCCCGGATGTGTCGCTGTATGATCACTTAAAAACAACGGCAGCATTAGCTGTGTGTTTATATGACTATCGTAGAAGCGAAACAGCTTATTTGTCCGAGATTGACCAACCCTTCTTATTGATTGGCGCCGATTTCAGTGGTATTCAATCTTATCTGTATCAGATTGTATCGAAATATGCTGGAAAAAATCTAAAAGGGCGCTCTTTCTTTTTGCGCATTCTTTCTGATGCGGTTGTTCGTTTTATATTGAGAGAACTTCATTTGTTTCATGCGAATGTAATTTATAATTCCGGTGGCGGGTTTTATTTGATTGCACCCAATACAGAATTTATAAAAGAACGATTACAGGAAGCAGTTAAAACTATTGAGAAAAAATTCTTTGACTCGTTTGGTACGGCATTATTTGTTACCATAGAATCCGTTCCATTATCAAAGGACGATTTGATGCACAAAGATAAAGACCATAATCTGGGAATAATCTGGCATGATTTATTTGAAAAGCAGGATAAAAAGAAATCATGTAAATTTGCAGATTTGATAGAAACCGGATACAGTAACTTCTTTGAACCGCTTATGCAGGGCGGCGACGCCTTACGTGATAAAATAACAGGCGAGGAATTTCTTGATAATGAAAAACGAAAAGAATTTGAAGAAACACATTTTGTCAAGCGAAATACATTTAATCAGATAGAATTAGGGAAACGCCTTCGTGATACCGATATAATGATTGTTTCCACAACTCCGTTGATTTATTGGAGTGATCAATTCTATATCAATCCGGCGGATTTAGGATTCTACTATTATTTTGTGAAAGAAAATGATTTGACACAATCGGTTGATAACGCTACAATCATACGATTTAATTGTCCGAATTTTAATATTCCTATTGACGGAAATAATAATATCTATGAATTTCAGTATTATGGAGGTAATGATTATAACGGGCAAACTTTTGAGGACATGACCGAAAATCCGAACTTTTCACGGCTGGGTGTTTTACGGATGGATGTGGATAATCTGGG